>Ga0210063_1000168_pt1 | contig 22746 bp, 16 predicted proteins | sample Muzzi_PWA_D1_FD_185529 | JGI IMG/M metagenome (GOLD analysis project Ga0210063, IMG submission 185529) | Wetland microbial communities from San Francisco Bay, California, USA, that impact long-term carbon sequestration - Muzzi_PWA_D1 (SPAdes) | ecosystem: Environmental > Aquatic > Marine >... | reverse complement strand
CGCCCTGGGTCGGGCCGACGGACTCGGAGAAACCGTTGAGATCCGCCACCGCCGCAGCCACCGTGGGATCCGAGCCGTACTCGGTAAAGGGGACATCGCGGGCCAGAGCCTGCCAGTACACCTCCGCCATCTCCACCGCCTGGAAAGCGCTGGCGAAGGCCGGGGCGGCGGGGATTCTCGAGCTGTGCCCGTCACCGCCGCTCAGCTCGAAGGCGTAGGCGGCCTGGGGATTGGCAAGCTTGCGGGCGGCCTGGGGGGAGAGGGGGATAGCGGCAAAATCCTCGGACTGACCGCTCTCCAAGGCATCCAGGAAGGCCTGGTACGCGGCGGGATCCACCTCGCCGAGATTGTCCTGGGGCAGCGTCTTGAAGAAGCTCGCCCGGCGGTCGGCGTAGAGGGTTTCGTCACCGTTGCAGGGCTGCGGCGGAAGTTGGATGTTGGCCAGGGTGCGCGCGGCCCGCTGGCGCACCTGGAAGGCGCGGTTGCGGCGCCGCGGTTGGCCGAGAGGGCCAAGGACCTCCGCCGAAGCGCTGGTGGGGGCCAGCAGGGCGGCACCACCGCCGAGGCCGGTGGCGGCCAGTGCGCCGACACCCCCGACCCCGCGCAGGAAGTTGCGCCGAGAAATTCCGGTCGGTATCGACGGTATCGACGGTGTCGATGGCGTTGATGATGCAGCGCTGCTCGGGCTATCAGCCTTCGGTTGGGAGTTCTTCTCTTCGGTCTTGGGCATTTCTTCTCCTTGAGATCAGAATTCATAAACTGCTATCCCCGGAGGCATGCAATATGCCGGGATTCAAATTCCTCTATATTTCGCTGAAGCCGCCAGGTTGGATTCGGACTTTTTTGCCACGGGTTACAATGCCGCCACCCCCGGGAAGGAACGGCTTTTATGGAGTTGATCGACATCGCCGTGGAGCGCACCACGGCCGCCACGGACCTGCTCTTGGCACTGCTGTCAGCGCTGATGGTGCTCTGGTTGCTGCGCATGGACGGAGACCCGTTCAAGCGGCGGTTGTGGGCCAGCATCTTGGGCTTGTTGGGCCTGGCGGCAGCGGTGGGGGCGGTGGCCCATGGCTTGAGGCTGGAACCCGCGACGGTCTGGTGGCTCTGGCAACCGATCTTCCTGAGTCTCGGCTGGTCCGTGGGGCTCTTCGTGGTGGCGGTGGTGCTGGACCTGGCGGGGCGCCGCTGGGCGTTGCGGGTCTTGCCGTTGATGCTCCTGTTGGGGCTGGGCTTCTATCTGATCGCCCAGGGCCTGGGGGGCGATTTTCGCTACTTCCTGATCTACCAGGGCGTGGCTTTGGGCATCGCCCTGCTGGCGTATACGGGGCTGGTCCTTCAGCGGCGACCGGGGACGGGGGCCCGCTGGCTGGTGCTGGGAATCGCCACGATCCTCGTGGCTTCCATGGTGCAGGCTGGCCAGACGATGCGCTTCACCTGGATCTGGCCCTTCGACCACAACGGTATCTTCCACCTGCTGCTGCTGCCCGCGGTGCTCTGCCTGGCGTTGGGGGTGCGGGCGTCGTTGAAGCCAGAATAGTAGGCCCGAGAGGGCTCAGAGCCAGGGCAGCCGGGCGAGATCCACATTGCCGCCGGAAAGGATGATCCCCACCCGCTGGCCGCGCACCGCCACGGCGTCTTCGAAAACTGCCGCCAGGGGGACCGCGGCGGAGGGCTCGATGAGGATCTTCATGCGCTCCCAGACGGTGCGCATGGCCTCCACGATGGCTTCCTCGCGGACGGTGACGATCTCGACGTGCTGCCGCAGGATGGTGAAGGTCAGCTCCCCCAGGGAGGTCAGCAGGCCATCGGCCACGGTCTTCGGCTGGATGGAGGGCAAAATCCGCCCTTCCTGGAGGGAGCGGTAGGCGTCGTCAGCGCCCTGGGGCTCCACCCCCACGACCCGGGTCTGGGGGGAAAGATAATGGGCCGCCAGGGCGGTACCGGAGCACAGGCCCCCGCCGCCGACGGGGGCCAGGAGCAGGTCGAGGGGTTCGTCCACCGCCGCCAGCACTTCCACCGCGGCGGTGGCCTGTCCGGCGATGATGCGGGGATCGTTGAAGGGGTGGATCAGGGTGGCGCCGGTCTCCCCCTGCACCCGGGCGGTTTCCGCTTCCCGGGCCTCCAGGGTGGGCTCACAGAGGATCACCTGGGCGCCATAATCCCGCACCGCGGCCTGCTTGACCGCCGGGGCATTCTTGGGCATCACTACCCAGGCGGGAATGCCCCGGTTGCGCGCCGCCAGGGCCAGGGCCTGGGCGTGATTGCCGGAGCTGTGGGTGACCACGCCCCGGGCCGCCTCGTCCTCGGGCAGGGAGAACACCGCGTTGGTGGCCCCCCGGAACTTGAAGGCGCCGACCTTCTGGAAGTTTTCCGCCTTGAAGAAGAGGCGTCCACCGAAACGCTGGTCCAGGTAGGCGGAGGTCAGCAGGGGGGTACGGTGGATGTACGGCTCGATCCGTCGGTGGGCCGCTCGGATCGCTGCCAGATCCGGAATCGCCTGGGTCATCAGTGGATCCAGGGGCCGCTGTTGCCCCCTCCGGTGTCGTCGTCGTCGAACCCCTTCTTGCCTTCGCCGCGCACCACCCGCAGATTGCGTTTGCTCTTCAGGCGATCCAACTCCCACTGGTAGCGCTTCTGCCGCGCCCGCAGACTCCAGCTCTTGAGGATGCTGCCCAGGCTGCGGGGATCGAGGAGCAACCAGACCATGCCGATGCCCGCGCAGATGCCCACGAAGCCCGCCAGATCCCGGTTGCCCAGGAAGGCGATGAAGGCGATGAGGATCTCCAGATAGAGGAAGATTCGCGCCTTGATGGGCAGCACGAACATGAAGAGGATGGTGGCCTCGCCGAAGAGCAGAGCAAAGGCGGCGATGAGCAGGGTGATGAGCATGCGCTGGCCCTGCATCAGGGAGAAGGCGGCGGGGGAGAGGCCGCCGAATTGCAGCATCAACAGCTGCACCAGCACCGCCGCCACGGCGGCACCCACGGTGGCGTAGAGAAGGAGCTTCCAGAAGTTCCGCCGCCCCAGGCGGTAGAAGACATCCTTGCCGAAGAGATAGAGGATGAAGAGCTCCAGCAGGATCCAGATGTTGGGAGCACCCACGCCCACGAAGGGATAGGTCACCAGCTGCCAGACGAAGCCGACGTAGACCAGCGGCGTCAGGCGCAGGAAATCCAGTGCCTCCACCCCCAGGGCGCGCAGGGAGTAGGTGGCGAAGATCACGCCCAGAAGAATCCAGATGTCTTTCGGCACCGGGCCACCGACGCCGAAGCGCTGGGGGCCGGTGTGCATGGTGCGGTAACTCACCAGGGTATTGTACCTGCACCGCGGCGAGGCTTGCAGTCCACCGCCCCTTTGCCGTACCTTCTTGGCACTATGGAACACAACCCGACGCTTCCCTGGTATCGCAAACTCCACTGGCAGGTCTTGATGGCGATGATCGCCGGCGCCCTGTTCGCCACCTTCTTTCCGGAAGGGGTGGCTTACGTCGGCTGGGTGGGGACCCTCTTCATGCGCGCCTTGAAGATGATCGTGGTGCCCCTGGTGCTGACCTCCATCACCACCGGGGTGGCGTCCTTGGGGGGGCACGGGTTGGGGCGGATGTTCTCGAAGACGCTGGGGTATTACATGCTGTCCAGCGCCCTGGCGATCATCGCCGGGTTGTTGATGGTGAATTTGATCCAGCCGGGGGTGGGGGCGGATCTGGGGAGCGCCGCTGTCGAGGAAGTTTCCCTGACCACGCCGGATTCCCCCGTCGAACTGCTGTACAAGATGGTGCCGGAGAATGTGGTCCAGGCCATCGCCGACTCCAACATGTTGGGGATGATCTTTTTCGCCATCCTGTTGGGCATGGCCATCGGCACTCTGCCCAGCCAGCACCGTGGCCCCCTGGCGACGTTCTTCGAATCGGCCTTCGAGGCGATGATGAAGGTGACGGGGTGGGTGATCCAGCTGCTGCCCATCGGCATTTTCGGGCTCATCGCGGTGGCGGTGAATCGCTTCTCGCCCTCGGACTTCGCGGCCCTGGGCAAATACGCCCTGACCATCGCGGCGGGACTGTTGATCCACCTCTTCATCACCCTGCCGCTGCTGTTGATCTTGCTGGGACGCATCAAGCCCACGATCCATTTCCGCAACATGATCGAGCCGCTGATCATGGCCTTTTCCACCTCGTCTTCGGCGGCGACCCTGCCGGTGACCATGCGCACGGTGGAGAAGAAGGTCGGGGTGTCCAACCGCACGGCGTCCTTCGTCCTGCCCATGGGGGCGACGGTGAACATGGACGGCACGGCGCTCTACGAGTGCGCCGGGGCGCTCTTCATCGCCCAGGTCATGGGTGCCCAGCTGGGGTTGGTGGAACAGGGGACGGTGGTGCTGGTGGCACTGCTGGCTTCCATCGGGGCCGCGGCGGTGCCTTCCGCCGGGCTGGTGGTGATCTTTATCGTCTTGGGAGCCGTGGGCCTGGAGGGGCCGGAGGTGGACCTGATCGTCGGGGCGATGCTGGCCATCGACCGCCCCCTGGATATGTTCCGCACCTCGGTCAACGTGTTCAGCGATTCCTGCGGCGCGGCGATCATCGCCCGCTCGGAGGGGGAGCACGGCGTGGATGAGGAGTGACGCATTCTTTCGGGCCAAGGAGGGGGGTTCTGGGGATTCCTCCCAGGAAGCCCTTGCACCCCGCCTCGCAAATCAACCCAAAGGCCAACGGGGATTCCGCGGGGTGCAAGCGCAGGCGCGAGCCCACTCTTCCAAAGTGCCCCTAGCTCGCGCCGTTTCCGGGGAGGAATCCCCAGAGCACCGCGACCTTCGGCGGAGCGGGATCCCCACCTTCTCCACCGGGTGACCCTCTATGGATAGACAACCCCATGTCGTCATCGTTGGGGGTGGTTTCGGAGGGCTGTACGCCGCCCGGGCACTCAAGAGAGCGCCGGTCCGGTTGACCCTCATCGACCGCCGCAACCACCACCTCTTCCAGCCCCTCCTTTACCAGGTCGCGACCTGTGGCCTGAGCGCCACGGATATCGCCGAGCCGATCCGCAAGATCCTCCGCAAGCAGCAGAACGCCACCGTGCTGATGGCGGATGTGGCGGCGGTGGAGGCCGGGGAAAAGCGGCTACGGCTGGCCAGCGGCGAGACGCTGGAGTACGACTATCTGCTGCTGGCCGCCGGGGCCACCCACTCCTACTTTGGGAAGGAGGAATGGGCGCGTTACGCGCCGGGGCTGAAGCAGATCGAGGATGCCCTGGAGATTCGCCGTCGGGTGCTACTGGCCTACGAACAGGCGGAACAGACCGACGATCCAGAGGCCCGCCGGGCGTGGCTTACCTTCGTGGTCATCGGCGCCGGACCCACCGGGGCGGAGCTGGCGGGGGCGCTGGCGGAACTCTCCCGCCACACGCTGGTGCGGGATTTCCGCAATTTCGATCCCAAAGACGCCCACGTCCTCCTGCTGGAAGGCTCCCATCGGGTGCTGCCTCCCTATCCGAAGGAATCCTCCCGTCAGGCGGCGGAGCAGCTGCGCAAATTGGGGGTCGAGGTGCGCACCGACACGCTGGCCACCCGCATCGACGAGGATGGGGTCGTGGTCGGCGAGGAACGCATCCGGGCGCGCACCGTGCTGTGGGCCGCCGGGGTGGCCGCTTCGCCCCTGGGGGCCACGTTAGGCGCGCCCCAGGACCGGGCGGGGCGGGTGAAAGTGGCGCCGGATCTTTCGGTGCCGGGCCATCCGGAGATCTTCGCCGTGGGCGACATGGTCTCCCTGGAACAGGGGGGCAAACCGGTGCCCGGGGTCGCCCCCGCGGCCATCCAGATGGGCCTCCACGCGGCGCGCAATATCCAGCGCGCCCTCGGCGGCGAACCGACCGAGCCGTTCCGCTACCGGGATAAGGGTTCCATGGCCACCCTGGGACGCAAGGCGGCGGTGGCGGTTCTGGGGAAGTTCCGGCTCTCCGGCTTTCCCGCCTGGATGGCCTGGCTGCTGGTCCACATCGTCTTCCTGATCGGCTTCCGCAACCGCTTCGTGGTGCTCTTCGAGTGGGCTCTCAACTACTTCGCCTACAAGCGCAGCGCCCGCCTGATCCTGCACGAACCGGCACTGCCAAAGGCACCGGATACCCCCTCAGCGAAGGATGGCTGAGGCCACCTCGACGCTCACCGGGCAGTGGTCGGAACCCATGACCTCGGTGTGGATGGCGGCCCCCCGCACATGCGCCATCGCGCCGGGGGAGGCCAGCACCATGTCCAGACGCCAGCCGATGTTTTTCTCGCGCACGCCTTTGCGCTGGCTCCACCAGCTGTATTCGACCTTCTCTGGATGCAGGTGACGGTAGGTATCCGTCCAGCCGTTTTGCAACCACCGGTCCAGTTCCTCCCGTTCCTCCGGGCGGAAGCCGCTGGTCTTGCGGTTCTGCTTCGGTCGGGCCAGGTCCATGTCCTGATGGCAGGTGTTGAAATCCCCCATCACCAGTATCGCCTCGCCCGCCTGGCGGGCCGGTTCCAGATGATCGAAGAGGGTGCGGTAAAAATCCAGCTTGTAGGGGATGCGGGACAGATCCCGATCCTTGCCATTGCCGTTGGGAAAGTAGCCGTTGACCACCGTCAGGGCGCCGAAACGGGCGAACTGCAATCGGCCCTCCTGGTCGAAGCGATCCTCGCCGACACTGGCCTCTATGGCTTCGGGCTGCGAGCGGGCCAGAAGGCCGACCCCGCTGTAGCCCGGTCGCTCGGCGGCGTGCCAGGCGGAGTGCCATCCCGGAGGCTTCCGAACCTCATCGGGCAGCTGCTCCGGTCGGGCCCGGACCTCCTGCAGGGCGACGATCTCGGCGCCGCATCCCGCCAGCCATTCGGCAAAGCCCTTGCGGGCGCACGCGCGCAAGCCATTGACGTTCCAGGACGTGATCCGCAGGGTCTTTTTCTTTTCCACAGTCCGCCGAGCTTACCGCTATGTTATGCTCCGCGGGCTATTTTCTGATGTTTTGGGATGGGTCAGATTCGGAGATTTCATAGAGACATCGCCAGTAGGCTTGGCGTGCCCCGACCTGCCATTTACCATCCTTTCTAGATGTGTCGCGTTCGCGAGGAATCAGACTTCGGCTTGGGTGCCGGTGTCTGTTCGTTGAGGGGTTGGAATGACGAACCGGCGGAAGATCTGATGCGGCGCAACTCGGTCGCGCGAAGGGATCGGCCCGCGGGGGGCGCCCGCTCCCCGGGCAACAATGGAGGAGACCCTTACCGGGCCTTCTTCGAGGACTCCCGAGACGGGCTGTACATCACCCGTCAGGACGGGCGTATCGTGCATGCCAATGCGGCCTTTTTGGCCTTGTTTCGGCTCTCCCCGGAAGCCCTCGGGGACCTGCGGGTCGATGCGTTGTATGCCGCGCCGGAGGATCGCAAGCGATTCCAGGGGGAGATCGAGCGCCACGGTGCGGTCGTGGACTACACCCTGCGACTGCGGCGGGCGGATGGCACGACCTTCGATGCCTTGCTGACCGCCACCGTGCGCCGCCTGAGCGGCGCGACCTGGGGGTATCACGGCATCATCCGGGATATCACGCACCGCAAGAAGATCGAGACCGATCTCCGCGACAGCGAGGAACGCTACCGACGGCTGGTGGAGGCGACCCCGGAGACCATCCTGGTGCACTGCCGGGGACGGTTCGTCTACCTCAATCCCGCCGGGGTGGCGCTCTTCGGCGCGGAACACGAAGAGGAGTTGATCGGGCGCGACATCATCGACTTCATCCATCTGGACGATGTACCCCTGGCCCGGGAACGGATCCAACAGGTGTTGCAGGTGGACCGCGCGCAGCCGCTGATGGAGCAGCGGGTGCGCAAGTTGGACGGCACGGTGCTCCACGTGGAACTCTTCTCCATCCCCTTCCGCCACCAGGGCCGCCCGGCGGTCCAGACGGTGATGCGGGATATCACCGACCGTAAGCGCACCGCCGAACAGCTGACTCGCGCCGCCCTCCACGATCCGGTCACGGGGCTGCCGAACCGGGCCTTGCTGCGGGATCGGCTGGAGGTGGCGCTGGGGCGGAGCCAGGCCCGGCAGGGCCATCGCTTCGCGGTGCTCTGTCTGGATCTCGATGGTTTCAAATTGATCAACGACAGCCTGGGCCATGCCAACGGGGACCGCCTGTTGGTGGATATCGCCCGGCGCCTGGAGGCGACCTTGCGCCCCGGCGATACCCTGGCCCACCTGGGGGGCGATGAGTTCATGTTCCTGATGAACGACATCCGCAGTCTGGAGGATGCCAGCGACCAGGCGGGAGCCATTGAAACGGCCCTGGAGAAGCCCTTCCTGCTGGATGGTCACGAGGTCTTTACCAGCGCCTGCATCGGCATCACCCTGAGCCATGGGGACTACCAACGACCGGAGGAAGTGCTGCGGGACGCGGACATCGCCACCTACCGCGCCAAGCGCCTGGGGCGCGGGCATCACGCGGTCTTCGATCCCCCGATGCACACTCTGGCCCTGGCCCAGCTGCAACTGGAGAACGACCTGCGGCGAGCGGTGGACCGGGAGGAGTTCACCCTCTTCTACCAGCCCATCGTCTCCCTGGAGGAGGGCACCCTGATCGGCTTCGAGGCCCTGGTCCGCTGGCAGCATCCGGAGCGCGGTCTGTTGCTGCCCCAAGATTTCCTACCCCAGGCGGAGGAGACGGGGTTGATCGTTCCCCTGGGGGCCTGGGTGCTGCGGGAAGCTTGCCGTCAGGGTCGGCAGTGGCAAACGGACTTTCCGGAGCGGAAACCGGTGTCCGTGACGGTGAATCTCTTCAGCCGAGAATTCACCCAACCGGATCTGGTGGCGCGCACCGTCCAGGCCCTCCAGGATGCCAACCTGGACGCCCGCTACCTGCGCCTGGAGATGACCGAGAGCGTCTTCATCGATGATCCGGAGCTGGCGGTGGTGGTGCTGGAGGAGCTGGCAGCCCTCAACATCCGGGTGGTCCTGGACGATTTCGGCACCGGCTACTCCTCCTTGAGCTACCTGCAACGCCTGCCCCTGGACGGCGTGAAAATCGACCGTACCTTCACCGGTCGCCTGGACCACAACGGCCAGGGCTCCGCCCTCCTGGAGCCGATCCTCCTGCTGATCCACAACCTGGGGATGCGCGCCGTGGCGGAAGGGGTGGAAAACGAGGCCCAGCTGCGGCGCCTGCGGGAGATGGGCTGCGATTTCGCCCAGGGTTTCCACTTCGCCCGACCGCTACCCAAAGAGTCCGCCGCCGGGCTGATCCGCGAGAATCCGCGCTGGTAGCCGGGGCAGCGGGGGTGGCTGTGCCCCCGCTCAAGACCCCGGGAGCCCGCTCAGGATCCACGCCCGCACCAGTTCCCGCTCCCTTGGTCGTCGAGGGCGAGTCCTCTGTGCCCCGGGTTCACACCCGGGGCTACCTCATGGCAGCCCTGGCGGGACGCCCGGCCTAGGGACGAGGTGGGTACGGGTCCAGACCCGTGGGGTCCGTTTGTGGGGCGTTTTCACTCCCGCATTCCCCCGAGCCTGATCGTTGCCGAAGATCTCGTGGGGGCGGGGGGCGGGAGATGTGGGACCAGGGAGGAAACGGGACAGGTTAAGGCGTCGCCTTCTGGACACGATGTTCCATGATGTCCGCTAGCGCTCGAAGGGCATGATTCACGGCGTCGGCATCCGGAAAGATGCGCGCGACATCCGGTTCCAACATCACCATGTTGGTCCCTTCCGCATACCGATCCGCGTATTCGCCGCGCACCCCACCGCTGAAATCATATTCAGGGAGCATGCCGTCTTCGTCAGGGGTGACCTTGCTCATAGTTTCTCCTCTCTCGGCGCGTTGCACGGCGCGCGCTAACTATTCTGACATGGTTTCCTTGGCTCACGTGAATCACGACGAGCAGGCGACTTCTGTGCGACATTCCCAGGAGGAGGCGCCGCTCTTCAAGCTCAGAATGAAGCGGGTCGTCGATGCCCAGCGACAAAGGATCGCGAAATACTGTTGTGGCTTCTGCGAAGGAGACCTCATGTTTTTGTAGATTTCATTCGGCCTTGAGGGGGTCCCATTGAAATTCCAGGCTCACTCTCGCACCACCCCCCGCGTATCCAGCTTCCGTAAGGTTCGCACCAGGTCTCTCAGCTCGTCCAGCCGTTTCAGGGTGCCGTCCAGGAAGCCCTGGAGATTCTGGTCGTCCTCGTCTTTAGAGGCTTTGACCTTCTTGCTGAGGGTGCGGACGGCGGGGATCATGCGCTCGTCGATGGATTGTAGGGTGCGGTCCAGGAGATCGTGGACGCCTTCGGGCAAGGTCTGGACGATGGTCTTGCCGCTGCCTTGCATGCCCCGGGCGAGGGCGGCGAGGGTCTTGTTGAGGCCGTCGAGGTAGGGGGCCAGTTGGGCGCTGGCGGCTTCGGGTCCGGCTTTCTTGGCGGCGGACGCCGGGGGCGCCTGGGCCTTCTGCGATCGAACGGCGGCGAGGGCTTCCGCCAGCTTGGCGGTGAAGGTTTCCCCAGTGGATTCGAGGCTGGTGGCGATTTGCGCCATGGATCCGGCCAGGGCTTCCGCGAGGACCCTGGCGGCGGCGCCGTCTTCCTCCCCCTTCTTGGGGCTGCTCTGCTGGGCCGCCGCGATGCTGGCGGCGAGGCTCTGGTGGAGCTTTTCGAGCACCGGGGCCAGGGTGGCGGCGACATCGGGACGCGCCTCCTGCTCAGCCCGGCTCGCTCGGTCCGCTTGGTCCGCTCGGTCCGCCTGTTCAGCCCGGGCACCGTCCTCGATGACCTTGCCGATGTCCCCCAGGCGGTCGGAAACCAGCCCCAGCTGTCCCACGACGCGAGTGGCGGGGTCGGTGTCGCTGCTGCCCATGGCCTGGACCCGGGCGAAGCTGCGCTTGACCTCCGCCCAGCGCTTCTCCTGCTCCGCCGACATCCGCCCCCGCAGCTCCGCCAGCTTCAGCAGGTTGTGCTCGGCGCCGGTGGTCAGGGTCTGGGCCTCGCCGGTGTAGTGGTCGTCGATCAGGGCTTCCAACTCCCGGTCGTTCATCACCGGAACGATCTTTTCCGCCAACTTGTTCATGTTGCGGTAGCTGCCCTGGAGCTGGAAGCGGGGCTCGGTGCGGTAGGCGTCGTCCTGGGAGGCGGAGAGGATGTACTGCTGGTTGACCTGGAGCAGCACCCCCTGCACCTGGATCATCTTCTTGAGAACCGCCAGGATCTCCTGCACCTCGGCGGCGGAGTAGCCGTGGGTGAGCTGGTCCGCCTGCAACGCCTCGCCCTGGGCCATGCGCACCAGTTTGTAGACATCGTCCAGGCCACGGGTGGTGAGGGGCGCCAGGACCGGGTTGGAGGTCAGGGCGTTTTCCAGATAGGAGAGGGCGAAGAGTTCGTCCTTGCCGTCCAGGATGTCTCCCAGGTTGTAGACGTCGGCGCGGTTGGCCAGCATGTCGGGGATCTGGAATTTCTCGCCGGATTCGGTGTAGGGGTTGCCCGCCATGCACACGGAAAAGCGCTTGCCCCGCAGGTCGTAGGTGCGGGTCTCGCCGTTCCACACGCCTTCCACCCGCCGCTGGGCGTCGCACAGGGAGATGAACTTTTGCAGCAGTTCCGGGTGGGTGTGCTGGATGTCGTCCAGGTAGAGGAGGACGTTGTTGGCCATCTCGAAACCGAGGTTGATCTTTTCCACCTCCTGGCGGGCGGTGGCGTTGGGGGCCTCGGCGGGATCGAGGGAGGTGACACCGTGGCCCAGGGCTGGGCCGTTGACTTTCAGGAAGACCATCCCCAGCCGGTTGGCGACGTATTCCATCAGCGTGGTCTTGCCGTAGCCCGGCGGTGAGATGAGCAGCAGCATGCCCATCTGGTCGGTGCGTTTGGCGTCTCCCAGGGCGCCCATCTGCTTGGCCAGATTGTCGCCGATCAAGGGCAGGTAGACCTCGTTGATCAGCCGGTTGCGGACGAAGGCGCTCATCACCTTGGGGCGGTATTCGGCGAGGCGGAGCTTCTTGCGCCAGCGCTCCAGGATCTGGTGGCGCAGTTCCTGGTAGTGACGGAAACCGGGCACCCGGCGGCGGCGGAAGGTGCCCAGGCGGGTCAAGAATTCGTCGAGGCGCAGCGCCATCTTGCCGTCCTCGATCCGCGGGTGCTGCCCCAGGAGCCCGTCCACGGTGACGGAGCCCAGGGCGCTGGATGGTTCCCGGTCGAGTTTCTCGGCCAGCAGCAGGACCACGGCCCCGGGCAGAGCCGGGCGCAGAGCGGCGGTCTGGGCGGCACGGCGGGCACGGGTGGCGGTCACGTCGCTCGCCTCCTCGGAGGCGTTCGCCATGGCATCCATTTCATCCAAGAAGCCCGAGACCCATGCCTCCACCAGGGGAAAGCGGTTGGCCAGATCGTTTTCCATCTCCCGCAGATCCTCCTGGAAGAGGGCGAGGGAACCCGCCTCCTCCAGGTGCTTGAGGAAGGCGTCGCGCAGGGCCACGGCCTCGGCGCTGACCACGAAGCGCACCGGGTCCCGGGCCAGTTCCTCGAACAGGTAGACCCCGGCGACGTGAGCCTCCTCCTCATCCAGGGGCAGCTGCTGGGCGGCGAAGAACTCGCCGATGGCGGTGGCCAGCTGGGCGGTGAAACGACCGATCTCCGGCGAGTGGGCGAAGGTGCTGCGCAGCCGCGCCAGGCTGCGGGCCCGCCGCTGCCAGAGGCTGCGCTGGGTCGGGGCGTCGCCGTCGTGGTAGAGGGCCCAGAACAGGGTGGCCCAGGCCCGCGGTCGGGGAGCGAAGCGCAGGAGATCGGCGGTGGCGTAGAGGCCCAGCAGCTTGTCCAGGATGCGGGCGCCGTCGTGATCGTGGAGGCCCCGCTCGTAGCCTTCGTTGTAGCGTTCCGCGGCGTAGGCGCGGACCTGCTCCAGCAGTCCGTCGCCGGTCACCTGGGCCTGGCGGAGCTGGTCCAGGGAGAGGCCGTCGGCCTCCTCTTCCGCCTGGGCGAGGATGGAAGCGGCCAGGTATTCGCCCCGGTAGACGGTGGGCGTTTCGGAGACCAGGAGCTGTTGCCAGTAGTCGCGGGTGGCGTCCAGCGCGGGGTCTTCCAGGGGCTGGTAGAAGTCCGTGCCGGTCATGTGGAGGGTCATGGTCAGGGTGTCGCCGCTTCTTCCCGAGGCGGCCCGGGGCACCAGGGTCAGGTCCAGGGCCTGGGTGTTGACGCTAAAGCGGTGGCGACCCAATTTGAGGACCGCGGCCCCCTCTTCGAAGAGGTCCCGGCGGTCTCGGAGGCCCCGGGCGGCGTCCTCCCGAGCCGCCTTGAGGCGGGATTCCACCTCGTCCGCGGCGACGCTCGCCTCCAGCCCCCGGAGCTTGCTCGCCAGGTCCCGCAGCCGGGAGACCATGGCGTCGCCGGCGAAGAAGGTGTTGAGGTCGTCCTCAGTCCCCAGGGTAGCGGTGCGCCGGGCGAGGCCGGTGAGGATGCGATCCGCGGCCTGCACCAGCTGGTCGGCGCGGCGCTGGCGTTCGTCGAGGAGGCGCTGTTTCTTGGCGCTGAAGGCCTCGTAGACATCCTCGCGCTTGGTGCCCAGCTGTTCCAGGTAGTCGTCGAATTCGGAGAACCGGCTCTCCAGATCCTCCAGCAGGAGCATCATTTTGGAGAGCTGTTCGTCGCATTTGTCGGGGCTATCGGCCAGGGCCAGGGCGCTGGTGACACTCTGGCTGAAGAGTTTGAACTGGACCCCGAACTCCGCCACCGCCTCCTTCGACAGCAGGCCCTTGCGCCGGTTCTCCAGCAGGGCGCGGGTGCGGTTGAGGCCACCCAGCACCTCGGAGATGCCCTCCAGGATCTGGGTGCGCACGGTGGCGTCGTCGATCTGGAGGCCGCCCACCACCTCCGCCAGCAGATCGAGCCCCTCGCCCTGGGCTTCCAGCTCGGCGCGCACCGGCTGAGCGTCGGCGACCTTGGCGATCTGATCGATCTGCCCCTCGATGGCTTCCAGCCGCTGGTGGTAGGGGACCAGGGCGGTCTCGCCCATGAGGAACTCCACCGCCTGCGCCGAGACGGCCTCGAAGCGCTCCACCACCTGGCCTTCCAGCTCTTCGAGGCGCGGCTGATCGACGTAGCGCATCTCCTTGAGGGTGATCAGGTGGCCCTGGCGGCGGCGCAGCTGGGAGAGGGCATCGACGTAGGATTCGACGCTGTTCCAGCTCTCCGGCTTGAGGGTGGCGAAGAGTTCCTGGAGGCCCGTTTCGGCCTCCTGCACTGCCTTGCGGGCCTGGCGGCGGATGCTTTCGACCTTCTCGAACTCATCGACGATCAACTCCGCGGTGGCGTGCACCTGCTGGAGGGTGGCGAGGAGGTTGCCGACCTCGTCGCGCCCCAGCCAGTGGTAGCTGTCCAGGACCCGGACGGTGGCCCGGATGAGGTCCTCGTAGATCTGCACCGTGGGCTGCTGGTCCGCGATGGCGCGGCACAGGGAGAAGGCGTCGGAGATGCCCCGCACCAGCTCTGGATTGCCGATCTTTTCGAGGTAGGAACCCGTGGTGGGGGCCGCGGCGTCGTGCTCGATGCTGACGAAGGGGGTCTGCCAGATCTGCATCCCGTGAACCCGGGTGGGCTCTTCGGTGGTGACCCGGAAGATCACCATGGTGCCGTCGTCAAAGAGGCTGAAGCCGTGGCAATCGATGGGGTTGGCCACCTCCTTGCGGATCATGTTGTAGGGCAGCAGGACGAAGCGCCCCTGTTCCGGGTGGTAGAAGAGGTAGAGGACGTCCTCGCCGTTGGGGGAGCGGATGCGCCGTTTGAAGAGCAGCCCCTCCGTGTCGGTGGCGAAGCTCTTGGTCTCGCCGCTTTGCAGGTAGTAGCCGCCGGGGAAGATGATGCCGTGGTCCTCCGGCAGCTGGACGCAGGACTGGCCGATGGCGTCGATGCGGCTCACCCCGTGGGTGCGGGTGTTGTAGACCAGGTAGCGGTAGGCTTCCTCGCGGTACGGCTTGATCTTGAGGAGGATGAGGATGCCCAGTTTGGCGTAGTGGATCTCGCCGTCGTCGAGGCTCTGGTTGAGGTCGTCCACCGGTTCCCGATAGACCCCCCGACCATCCTCGGTGTTGTCCTCCACTTTGACCGTCAGGTCGCCGCCGACGGTCTCCACGAAGACGGTGTCCAGGACGTTGACGTGGGGGTGGCGACCGGCAACGTGGTGCTCGCGGGTGGTGAGGGTCCATTCGAAATCGTGGGTCGGCGGGAAGGTGTGGTCCCGTTCGCCCCGGTTGTCGATGTAGGTGACCTCGCCGGTCGGGGCCACGGCCCAGCGGAAGACCCGCACGTCTTCCGGCGCGGCGCCGATCTGGAAAACGGCGAGAACTTTGCCCCCCTCCAGGCGGCGCAGCTGGAGGAGGCGGGATTGCTTGTAGTAGCGGTACAGCTCCTGGAAATCCTCGACGAAGCGAGGATCCTCCAGCATCGCCCGGTCCGGGGAGCCCTCGGCGACGGGCTCGAAGGAGAAGCCGTCCGCGGTCTTCTCAAAGCGGTGCAGGCTCAGAACATCGTGGATGGTGGTTTCGGTCTTGAGCCCCAGGAAGACCTTGTAGCCGAACAGGAGCTTGTCCGCCACGGGGATGATGTCCCGGGGCAGACAGTTGTTCTCGGTGCGGATGCGCTCGTTGCCGATGACCGCCAGCTCGGTGCCGCCGAAGAGTTCCAGCCGCTTACCGTTCAGGGCCTCCGCCTGCTCTTGCAAGGTCTTGGCGTGGCCGCGGAGGCGGTCGCGGATGATCTCGTAGGTGCCCTTTTCGATGGTGGCTGCGGGCTCCTGGGACTCCGTGGGCTGTGTTGTGCTTTCGGTCATGTTGATTTCCTTACGGTGCGCCCCTCACCCCAAACCCCTCTCCCAAGGGGAGAGGGGCTTTCTGACCTCCCCCTCTCCCCTTGGGAGAGGGGGATTGAGGGGGTGAGGGGGGCGGGAGGCTCTTACTCCCCTTCCTCCCCCGAGGTCTTCCCCGAACTCCCCGACGCCCCCACCCCCCGCGCCAGCAGTGCCCCCAGGGCCATCTTGCCGGTGTCGCCGCCGCCCAGGGCGCTCTCGATGATCTTGCGCACGTCGTCCGGTAGGGAGGCGTCGCCGGTCAGGTAGCCCTTGAGCAGCTGTTGAACGCTCTCGCTGCGTTCCACGAAGCTGTCCACGGCCTTGCCAGCGCTGATGGCGCCCACCAGGCGGTCGAGGAAGATGCTCTCGCCGCCGACGATGTCGATATTGGCGTTCTGCAGGGCGTCCGCCAGGACCCGAGCCTGGGCCTCGGCGACGGCCTGGCGCATGGCGATCTCTTCCAGCTCCACGGCGCGGTCTTTTTCCAGCCGCAGGCGGAATTCCTCGTGCTCCCGGCTGGCGCCGTCGAGGGCTTTCATGGCCTCGGCCTTCTCCGTCAGACCGCTGGCCTCGCCGGAGAGGCGGGCGCGGATGGCTTCCCCTTCGGCGCTCCCCTTGTCCCGCAGCACGGCGGCCTCGGCGCGGCCGAACTTCGCGGTGGCGTCGGCGTCGGCTTCCTTGACCCGGGCTTCCGCCAGACCGACCTTCTCGATGGCCAGGGCGTCGGCTTCCTTGACTCGGACTTCCGCCAATCCCGGGGCGGCGGTCTCCGCCTGGACGCCTTCCGCCCGGCGAATCTTGCCCTTGGCTTCGCGGTCGGCGGCTTCCAGTTCGGCGTCCGCCAGGGTCAGGCGCTCCCGGGCCTTGAACTTCGCGGCCTCGTCGGCGGCTTCGGCGGCCTTGATGTCCTTGACCAGTTTTTCCTGGGCCTCGGCCTCGGCGTTGATGATCACCGCTTCCTTGGTACGGCTCGCCTCCTCGACGACCCGCAGGCGCTTGATGCGCTCCTCCTCCTCGGCGACGGTTTTTTCCACCGCGATGCGCTCGCGGATGACCTCGGCGATCTCCTTCTTCTCGCGCTCGACTTCCTTGTCTTTGGAGATCCGCTGGAGTTCCGTTTCCCGCTCCCGGGCGATGACCTCGATCTGCCGGTCCTTCTCGACCCGCTCCGTCTCGACGGCCACCACGCGCTCACGGTTCTTGCGCGCCACCTCGACCTGGCGCTCCTTGTTCTCCTCGTTGATGGCGATCTCTTCGTCGGAGCGGATGCGGGCATTCTCCGACTTCAGCCGCTCCTCCGCCTGGATCTTCTGGGTCTCCGCCTCCTCCCGGGCCTTGACGGAGGCGATCTCCCGCTCCTGTTTGGCCTTGGCGTCGGCTTCCTGTCGATCCAGCTCGAAGATGGTTTCCTGCCGCCCCACATCCTGTTTGCGGATCAGCTTCATCTCGTTGTTCTGGTACTCGTTGGTGCGGACGTGCTCGACGGCGGTCAGCTCGGTGATCTTGCGGATGCCCTGGGCATCGAGGATGTTGCTGTCGTCGAGGGCCTTGAGGGGGGTCTGCTCCAGGTAGTCGATGGCGGCGTCTTCGAGGACGAAGCCGTTCAGATCGCGACCAATGACCTTGATGATCTCGTCCCGGAACTCTTCCCGCTTGGTGTAGAGATCGACGAAATCCAGCTGCTTGCCAACGGTCTTGAGGGCCTCGGAGAACTTGGCGCTGAACAACTCCTCCAGCGCCCGGACGTTCGACGCCCGGTCACAGCCGACGCTCTGGGCCACCTTGATGACATCTTCCTTGGTCTTGTTGACCCGAACGAAGAAGGTCACCTTGATATCCGCTCGGATATTGTCTTTACAGATCAATCCTTCCGAGCCCCGGCGGTCGATCTCGATGGTCTTGACCGAGATGTCCATGATCTCGGCCTTGTGCACCACGGGCAGCACGAAGGCCCGGGTGAAGGTCACGATGGGCTCGGCGCCGCCCTTGTTCACGATCAGCGCCTGGCCCTGCTCCACCTTGCGTAGATATCTGCCAATCATCGTGGGTTCGTCTCCTTCCCATCGAGGTTTTTCTTCAAAGTATCGAGTCCGCCGGGGAGGGCCTTGATGAGATAGACCTCGCCCCGGGCGTCATAGTCGTAGATCAAGGCCGGGTCTCCCCGGCGGAGAGTATTCGCTTCGAGGCAGCGCACGTCCAGCAACAATCCGGCGCCGCCGTCGTCTATTTCCGCCTGGCCGAAGGCCGTATCGACGCTGCCGCTGCGCACGGTGGCCACATGGCCCACCCAATGGCGCCGGGTCTTGGCGGCGTGGATGCGGAAGAGGGGCTTCATGGGTTTGACCGCCACGGAGGTGAAGGCCAGCCCCAGGAAGACGGCGCCCACCAGCACCCCGACGCCCGCCAGCACGGTGACGCCCCCCGCCGCCGCGATGCCGATCCCCGCCCATTTCAAGAACCGAGTACCGCCCAAGCTGAAGGCGAAGCCGAAGAGGGCCAGGAAGGAGAGCACCAACGTCATGGGCACGCCCACCAATCCGAAAGCCCCGAGGACACTGGCCAGGCAGCCGAAGGGCGCCTTGAGGACGGACAGGGGACCGTCGAAACAGCCATCGGGATCGACCTCCGCGCCTTCGAGACCCGATTCGAGTCCAGACTCCACCCCCGGGTCCAGATCCACGCCGTCGAGCACGCCATCGACGGCCCCGTCCAGAGCACCCTCCACCCCATCCAACGCCTCCAGGGCGCCATCGAGGCCGACGTCGTCGCCCTCGCCAAAGTCCAGCAACCCCAGGAAGACCGCGCCCCAGTAGAGCATCACCAGGGCCAGCGGCACGGTGAAAAGCACCGTCGGGAAGGAGAGGATGGCGTCCAAAAATCCGCTCAGCATTGGAGTCTTGCCTCCACAAGAAAGCCGACAGAGACGGGGGTGACAGCGCCGATAAGGATCGGCGAAAACGACTCAAGCTTCAGAGTGACAGGTCCAAAAGCCTATCATGATTGAGGGATCGTTCAGGTTGTGGGAGAGCGTGGTTGGTGTTCATTTGGTGGGGACTACGCGGGGGACGGGTGGCGGGTTTCGGCGGGGGTTCCAAGTAGGGGCAGGCCCCTGCGCCTGCCCTCCTGGCGGCGTTCGAGGATCGGTTCGAGGATGCTGCCCATACCCAGGCGCACCCGAGGGCCCGCCCCTCCACGGATGGGGCAAGGCGCCGACTCAAAACGGAATCTCGTCGTCCTCCCCGAAGTCCCGGCGCATCTCGATGGGATGTCCCATCTTCAACGCACGTATCGTTCACTGGAATCCGGTGGAAGGGTCCTGGGCCTGGTTGACAACGGCGAGCACAAAGATTTTGGTGGCCGTTGCGCGGTAGGTCACCGCATAGGGAAAGCGCTTCAGAAGAAGGCGCCGGTGCCCGGGCCGGACCTGTTGGTAGAGATCTGGGAACTCGCAGACCAACTCCAGCTTCTCGATCATCTCGCGACCCAGATCCTCTGCAAGTTCTGGCGATGCCTCCTCCTCGTACCACGCCTTGGCTTTTTGGAGCTCAAGGCGCGCCTTTTTCAGGAAGACGATCTCCCTCATAGATCCGGCCAGAGTTCAGCCTTGATCTCATCGAAAGACACCACATCATCCGGGTTCGCTTCGCACTCCCGAATGCGCTCGTCGATGAGCGCCAGTTCCTCCGCCGACACCGAGGCGGGGCCTTCCGCCGCGAGACTCTCCCACGCCCGGTGAACGAGTCGGATGCGCTCTGCCCGGGGCATTTCCAGGACTGCTTTTTCCACTTCAGCGATGGTCATTTCATTCCACCCTAGATTCACAGGTTGCCGTTCTCACCAAAGTGTACCGTAACCTCATGCCGTACCCGGGCGCACCCGGGGGGCCGCCCCTACACGGATGGGGGAAGGCGCCGACTCAGAACGGAATCTCGTCGTCCTCCCCGTAAGGATCGACGGCCTCCGCCACAGCCTCCTCCGGCTCCTCCAACCGCTGCACGATCTGGGTCACTTCCACCTCCGCCTTGCGGATCTTGGAGCGGCAGAGGTCCAGGAGTTCGGTGCCGCGGTGGAGTTCGGTGGCCAGGGCGTCGATGTCGATCTCCTCGTTTTCCAGGCGCCCGAGGATCTCTTCCAACTCGGTCAAGGCTGCGCTGAAGGTGGGGGCTTCCGCTGGGTTGGCTTCGGTGGCTTTCTTGGTCATCGCTTCCTTCAAACCTCTTCCTCGACGCGGCTGCGGATTTCGCCCGCCGCCAGTTGGGTGGTGATGGTACTCCCGATGGGCGCCTGGGTGGGTTCGCGCAGGGCGCGACCGTCGGCGTCCCGGGTGATGCTGAAGCCCCGCTCCAGGGTGCGCTGGGGGGAGAGTTCTTTGAGCAGTCTGCCGTGGCCCGTGAGGGTGGCGCCCGCTTCCCCCAGATGACCCCGGGCGGCGGTGACGATGCGGCGCAGGAGATCCTCGGGGCGCTGCCGTCGCCGGGCCAGCAGGCGCGGGGCGGCGCCGGTGAGGCGGCGGGTGAGGGCCTCGGTGCGGGCGGTGCCGACGGCCAGACGCCCGTGGGCGAGCCGGGCCAGGAGGCGGGCGATCTCCTCCAGTCGCCGCCCGGTCTGGAGGATGCGTCGCCCGGCGTGGCGCAATTCCCGCTCGGCCCGGTTCAACTCCTGGCGGGCGGCCTTCAGGGGCTCCAGCGCCTCGCGCCGCAGACGGCGGCGCAGTTCCGCGACTTCGTGGTCCACGGTGGCGATCTGCTCGACCAGAAACTCCGCCGCCTTGGTAGGGGTTTTGAGGGCGGTATGGGCCACCTTGTCGGCGATGGCCTCGTCGATCTCGTGCCCCAAACCGGTCAAGACCGGCACCGGCATGCGGGCGATGGCTTCGGCCACCCGGCGGGTATCGAAGACCGCCAGGTCGCTGCGCGATCCGCCGCCGCGGATCAGGGCCACGGTATCGACCGCGGAACCGGCCAGGAGCCGCAGGGCGGAAGCGATTTCCCGCTCCGCGTCCTTGCCCTGGACGGCGGCGTGAACGAAGACCACCTGGAAGCCGTAGCCGCTCTCGGACAGGGTGCTCAGGAAATCATGATAGGCGGCGCTCCCCTCGGAGGTGACCAGGCCCAGGCGCAGGGGGAGGGTGGGCAGGGGGAGGCGACGGTTGACCTCCAGCAATCCGGCGGCGGTCAACGCCTGCAAGGTCTCCCGGCGGCGCTTCTCCAGGAGTCCCAGGGTGAAGACCGGATCGACCTCCTTGATCACCAGTTGCAGGCGACCACCGGGAGGCCAGAAGTCGATGGAACCACGGACGCGGATCTCCAGCCCCTCCTGGATGCGCTGCTCGCTCTGGGCCAGCATGCGTTGCACCCGGGCGAAATCGTTGCGCCACATCACGGCGTCCAACTTGGCGATGATCTGGTCGCCCCGGCCCTCTTCTTTCTCCACCAATTCGAAGTAGAAGTGGCCGGGGCGGCTGGGACGGGGGCGCTGCACCTCGCCCACCACCCAGACACCGTCGAAGGCCTGCCGCAGCAGGCCCTTCAACTCGCCGCACAGCTGCGAGACGGAGTAGGTGGGGTCAAAGGCGGAGGGGGGCACCCGGGCTCTCCTGAAGGGGATTCACGGGCGCGTCAGTGGAACGACTTCAATTCGGAGGCAGACTCCAGGGGGATCGCCTCGGCCCAGGCCATGACTTCCTTGTCCCCGGCGGTCATCTTCTCCAGGAAATCCTCCGCCTGGGCCTTGCTGAAGAAGAGGCGCCAGATGAAGGTGTGTCCCGCGGGAGCGGTGAAGTAGGTGTACTGCTTCGCGCCCTGGTCCGACAGATCAAACCCCAGGTCGGACTCGCCGTTGACCCCGACACAGGCCATGGCGATGGCCCGGTGGGCCAGCCCCAAGCATTTGAGGGGATCTTCGAACTCCCCCAACTCCTCTTTGGAGAGGGGAGTGTGCAGCAGGGCGAAACGAGAAGCGTCCTCTTCCGCCAATAGATTATAGGGAACATCGCGACGGTCGAGGGCGTCCTTGGTCTCCGTGGTGGTGACGAAGACATCCTCGGTGCCCACCACCTTGTAGGTGATGGCGTAGTTTTCAGCATCGATCCGGGCGAAGGCTTCCGCGAGCATGCCTTCGTCCTCGATCGTGAAATAGTACAGGCGGTTCATCAAACGCCGGCTGCTCATAGTTGGGTCTGGCTCCTTCCGATGATTTGCATGCGCCGAACCGATCGATCGGCAGCAACTCCCTATCCTATCAGGTGGTCGCCCATTATGGTTCTCCTTGATAGGCTTGATTGTCCCTGAATGTATATGCCTCGTCCGGTACGAAAGTGATCGAACCATGGCCAGCCCTCCCACCATCGCCTCGGGACCTCCCTCGGGCACTCCCTCGGGTATTCCGTTAACGCTGCCCGCCAGCCTGATCCGCATCTGGGCCGATCGTCATCTGCTGGAATCCGCCGCCGAGACGGTCCTCGCCACGCCCGGGGTTCAGCGCCTGCGGGAGAACCTGTTCGCGGTCCTGCCCATCCCCGCCGATCCGGGGGAGATCGATGTTGCCGCCGGCTGCGGCGAGCGCTTGCTGCGCTCCCTGGGACCCGCTGCCGCGACGGATGTGCGAGTGGTGGTCCTGCCGGGGCAGGTGATCCTGGGCCAGACGCCGCGGGTGGAGTCCGACGCCCTGTTGAGGGATCTGGACCAGCAACCCCCCCAGGTGCCCGGGGGCGAGGTGTACCTGACGGGGCACGCCGCCCGGCGCATCGAGGGCCTGTGCCGCCTCGAACCCTGCGGTCGTTACGAGGGTCCCTCGGGGTCGCTGGCACCCCTGTGGGTCATCCATGGCCTGCGGGACAATCCGCGCCCGTGGACCAACCCCCAACTGCTGGGCCGGGAACCGGCCTATGTGCCCCGTCCAGTGGTGGAGGAAGAGCTCGCCCGGCACCGGACGGCAGCGGCGG
>Ga0210063_1000166_pt1 | contig 22775 bp, 20 predicted proteins | sample Muzzi_PWA_D1_FD_185529 | JGI IMG/M metagenome (GOLD analysis project Ga0210063, IMG submission 185529) | Wetland microbial communities from San Francisco Bay, California, USA, that impact long-term carbon sequestration - Muzzi_PWA_D1 (SPAdes) | ecosystem: Environmental > Aquatic > Marine >... | reverse complement strand
ATCTCCTGGGTGCCCAGGTTGACGTCGATGTTGTCCGCCTGAATCACCAGATCCTGGTAGACGATCTCGACACCGCCGGTGAGTTGGGCGAAGTCGGTCCCCTGGTATTCGATGGAACCGGCGGAGCCCTGGGCGGTGCCGCCCCCCTGGCCGGAAACCCCCGCCGGGAAGGAGAGATCGAAGGTCACCCGCTCCGGGCGGGGGAATTCTTCTTGCGGGGGCTCTTCTTCGGCCTCGTCCCGCTTCTCCCGGGCCTCCTTCTCCTTGGCCTTCTTGACCCCTTCGCGCACCCGGCGCCGCTGTTCCAGAAGGGGGTCCGAGGGGTCTCCCGGGGTCGGCTCTTGGGCGGACGAAGCGCCTGGTCCATCGGCGGATTGGGCCGGGCTGGGGGCGGTGACGCCGAAGAGCAGCAGGAAGAGCGCGAGGCAGAGGGCGGCAGGGGTACGGTGGCATCTCATGAAGATTGGGTCCCTAGATGTCCCGCTCAATGATCATCGCCGTTGCCTCGCCGCCTCCCAGGCAGATGGCGGCCAGCCCGCGGCGGGCGTCGCGGGCCTCCATGGCGTGTAGCAGGGTGACCAGGATGCGTGCTCCGGAGCAGCCGATGGGATGGCCCAGGGCCACCGCTCCACCGCGTACGTTGACCTTGGCCGGGTCCAACTGCAATTCCGTATTGAAGGCCATGGTCACCGCGGCGAAGGCCTCGTTGACTTCCCACAGATCGATGTCGTCGGCGGTCAGCCCGGCGCGCTCCAGGACGTTGCGGGCGGCGGCGATGGGGGCGGTGGTGAACCACTCCGGTTTGCCGGCGGCCACCGCGTGGGCGACGATGCGGGCCTTCGGGGTCTTCCCCAACTGCGTGGCGCGACCCGCCGTGGTCACCACCAGGGCGGCGGCGCCGTCGTTGATCTTGCTGGCGTTGGCGGCGGTGATGGTGCCGCCGTCCCGCTGGAAGGCGGGGCGCAGGGTGGCCATCCGTCCCAGGTCCACCCGGAACGGCTCCTCGTCCCGTTCGACGAGGGTGGAACCCTTGCGTCCGGGCACTTCCACCGGCACCACCTCGGCGGCGAAGTCGCCCTTTTCCCAGGCGCCTTGCGCCCGCTGGTAGCTCTCCAGGGCGTAGGCGTCCTGGGCTTCCCGGCTGAGGCTATACTCGCTGGCGCACAGTTCGGCGCAATTGCCCATGTGGGTGTCGCTGTAAGGATCCCAAAGACCATCGTGAATCATCGAATCGATCAACTTACCGTGGCCCAACCGCAGGCCGTCCCGCACCCCGGCGGCGAGGTAGGGCGCCTGGCTCATGCTCTCCATGCCCCCCGCCACCACCATCTGAAAATCGCCGCAGCGCAGATCGTTGGCGGACAGCATGACGGCGCGCATCCCCGAGCCGCAGACCTTGTTCAAGGTCAGGGCGCCGGTGGTCTCCGGGCAGCCAGCGCCGAGGGCGGCCTGGCGGGCCGGGGCCTGCCCCTGACCGGCGGGCAGGACGCAGCCCAGGTTGACCTGGTCCACAGCCCCCGGTTCGAGACCGGCGCGCTCGATGGCGGCGGCCACGGCCCGGGCGCCGAGGGCGTGGGCGGGCAGCGAAGCAAAGCCACCCTGGAAGGCCCCGATGGGCGTACGCACGGCGCTTAGAATGACGATATCGTCCATGGAATCTCCCAATCTTCGAAGGACTGCCGATGTTGCCAGACTTGATCGTGGTTCCGCCTGCGGCCAGCGGCCCTCAGGGCTGCTTTCGAGGCGTGTCCGGGAGCGCAAATGCTAGCACAGCTGGATCGGATCTGAGGGCTGGCGCCGTGCGAACCCTGGGCATCGATTTCGGCGAGCGGCGCATCGGTCTTGCCATCTCCGATCCGGAAGGGCGGCTGGCGGTGCCGCTGACCACCTTCGAGCGCCGCAGCGACCGGCAGGCGGTGGGGCGCATCGCCGCCATCGTTCGGGAAGAGGGGGTCGAAGCCCTGGTGGTGGGGGAGCCGGTGGGGGTCGAGGGCGAGCGCGGGGAGGCCGCGGAACGGGTGGCCCGTTTCGCCGCCAAATTGAAGCAAGGCACCGGTCTGCCGCTGCGGCTGATCGATGAGACACTGACCAGTGTCGAGGCGGAACGGCGGCTGAAGGCTGCGGGCATCGATACCCGTCGGAAGCCAGAACGCATCGACGCCGCCGCGGCGCAAATCCTGCTGCAAGAAGCGCTCGATCAACGCCTTCCCCGTACCGTCAACGAGCCGGAGGAAGTCCCATGAAGATGCCTCACCCCAGCCCGTCTCGGAAGACCAGCGGGTTCAAGAAAGTCCTCCTGACGGTCCTGGTGCTGGGCGTCCTCGCCCTGGGAGCTGCCGCCGCCGTGGGCGCGTGGGCCTGGCATCGGTTGCAGCAGCCGTACCGAGCCTACTCCGGCGACGAGGTCACCGTCTTGATCGAATCGGGCACCGGTGCCGGGCGCATTCTGAACCTTTTGGAGGACGAAGGCGTGCTCCAGGATGCCGCCCTTTCCCGCCGCTACCTGATCCACGTCCTGGGGGATCCGCCACTGAAGGCCGGAGAATACCGTTTCACCGAGCCCCTGAATGTCCCCGCCGTGCTCGACAAGCTCATCCGGGGCGAGGTCCTCACCCACCCGGTGACGGTCCTGGAGGGGCTGAGCTGGGAGGAGACCGCCGCGCTCCTGGCGGCGGCGGGTTTCGGTGACGAGAGCGCCTTCCGGTCGGCCATCGAGAGGCCCGCCGCCATCGCCGAACTGGACCCGGCGGCGGAGAATCTCGAGGGCTACCTCTTCCCGGACACCTACCACTTCGCTCGGGGCACCAGCGAGGAGGCCATCATCGCCAAGATGGTCGCCACCTTCCGCCGCCACTACCGCGACACCCTCGAAGGGATTTTCCCGGGGGAAGGCAAAGTCCGCACCGTGCGCCAGTTGGTGACCCTGGCGAGCATCGTCGAGAAGGAAGCCTTGCTGGATGAGGAGCGCCCCATCATCGCCGGGGTCTACGCCAACCGCCTGCGCCAGGGCATCGGGCTCTATGCCGACCCCACGGTGATCTACGCTTTGAAGCTGGCCGGTCGCTGGGACGGCAACCTGCGGCGGGCGGATCTCGCCATGGATTCGCCCTACAACACTTACCGTTATCCCGGGCTACCCCCCGGCCCCATTGCTTCCCCGGGCCTCGCCAGCCTGGTGGCCGCCGCCCAACCGGCGGCGGTGGATTACCTCTACTTCGTCAGCCGCAACGACGGCAGCCACGTCTTCGCCCGCACCTTGGCGGAGCACAATCGCAACGTTTATCGGTGGCAGAAGCAGTACTGGCGGGATCAATGGGCCAAGGAGCGGCGCGAGCGGGAAGAGAATTGACTCTACCCTGGAGCTGAGATATCTAGTATAAAGTGAGTCCATCACGAAGGGGGTTTCCATGACTAGCCGCGAGCAATTCGGGCCTTATCTGTTATTGAAGAAGCTTGCCGAAGACGCGTTGGGTGAGACCTTCCGCGCTGGCAAGGTGGAGGGCCAGACCATCGAGCAGGTCCTGCTCCTCCGGGTTTTTGATGGCCAGGGATTGGACGGCGGGCAGCTCTGGCAGGAGGTGGCCGAGCGCGGGGCCAAGATCCAGCAGGGCGTCAAGAGCCCCAACATCGGCAACGGGACCGATTTTGGCGAAATGGAGGGCGTGCCCTTCGTCGCCTACGAGTACATCTCCGGGACCGATGTGGCGAGCCTGATGACGCAAGCCGACAAGCAGATGTCGCCCCTCCCGGTGGACCATGCCCTGCTCATCACGGAGCGGGTCGCCCTCGGTCTGGCGGCGGCCTACGAAGCGCGGTTGGGAGACCAGCGGATTCTGCACGGTTTCGTGGTGCCGGATCTGGTGATGATCTCCAGCGAGGGCGAGGCGCGGCTGCTGGGCCTCGAGGTGGGTGCTGGCCTGCGTGCCCTGGCCCCCATGAGTCCGGCGGTGCGGAGCTTCAGCCGGTATCTGGCGCCGGAAGCCCTGGAGGGCAAACCCGCTCACAAGAGCGACGACGTCTACTCTCTGGGCATTCTGCTCTTCGAACTGCTGACCGGCAAGCCAGCCCCGGAAGGGTCCGCCGAGGCCACCGCCGCCCTGCACAGTGCCCTGGTGGCCCATGACGATGAGCCGATTCCTGCCCCCATCATCCAACTGTTGGAAAAGAGCCTGGCCCCCCGGGAGCAGCGCATCGGGGATCCCGTGGCCTGGCACAAGCAGCTGAGCCAGTTGATGATCGAGGGGCAGTACAATCCGACGACCTTCAATCTCGCCTTCTTCATGCACAGTCTCTTCCGCGACGAGATCGAGCGGGAGAACCGGGAGATGGCCAGCGAGCGAAATCTGGAGGCCCAGGCCAAGACGATGGCCATTCCGATCCTCAGCCCAGGAGATGGGGAGAAATCCGGTGCCGTCGAGCTGGAAGGCGCCGGAGCCCCGGCCGCCCCCGAGCCCGCGGAACCGGCGAAAAAAGGGAAAGCGGGGCTCCTGGCTGCCGCCGCCGTGGTCCTGGCGTTGATCGCTGCAGGGGCGTATTACTTCTTCATGGTCCGAGGCCAGGGCGAAGTGACGGATGTCGCCGAGACCACCGATCCCGCCGCCCAGCAGGCCCTGCCCACCGGCCCCACGCAGGAGGAGATCCAGGCCGATTTGGACCGCTTGCAGGAGGAGATGGCCACCGCTCTGGAGGAGAAGAGCAAGGCCATGGAGCAGCAGCTGGCGGAGCAGTACGAAGGGCGCCTGCGGGAGCTGGAGAACGAATACAACCGCCAGCAAGCGGTGTTGGCGGAGAAAAAGCGCCAGGAGCAGGAAGCCGAAGAAACGCGCAAGGCTGCCGCATTGGCGGAGCAAAAGAGGCGGGACGAAGAAGCGGCCCGACTGGCGGAAGAGGAAGCCCAAAAGGCCGCCGAGGCGGCGAAGCCGAAGCCGAAGGATCAGGTGGCCCAGATCCAGAACGCGCCGCCGCCGCCGCCGCCGGTGGCCAAACCCGCGCCGCCGCCGGAGCCGAAAGTGAAGGTGGGCGAGCTGGTGCAGCCCGGCCCCGGAGTCGTGCCGCCCCAGATCCTGAAGCAGGTCAAGCCCACCTTCCCCCCCGCGGCGCGGCGTTTCCTGCGCAAGGACACCACCGTGGTGGTGCGAGTGCTGGTGGACGAACGGGGCCGGGTCACCGAGGCGGAACGGGAGGGCGAAAAGGCTGGCATGGGGTTGGACGAGGCGGCTATCGACGCTGCCAAGCAGTTCCAGTTCAAGCCCGCCACGAAGCAAGGGGTGCCGGTGAAAATGTGGCATTCCCTGCGCTTCGCCTTCGGCGCGGGTTAAGGTTTTTTCACCCCCGCTTGGCTCGGGGGTGACTCTCCCGATACACGGTCATCAGGCGATCGATTTCCAGATGGGTGTAGCGCTGGGTCGTGGCCAGGGAGCTGTGGCCCAACAGTTCCTGGATCATCCGCAGATCGGCGCCGTTTTCCAGCAGGTGGGTGGCGAAGGAGTGGCGGATGGCGTGGGGGTGCACCCCGGCGTGGAGAGCCGCGGCGGCCACGCAGGCGTCGAGGATCCGGCGCACGGAACGATCCGTCAAACGGCCTCCCCGGAAGTTCAGGAACAGGGGTTCCCCGCCGCGCACCGTGGCGGCCCGGGCGCGGACCGCATCCCAGGCGCCGAGCCATGCCAGCAGCGCCCTCTGGGCCGTTTGCCCAAAGGGCACCATCCGTTCCTTGTCGCCCTTGCCCACCACCCGTAGGGTCCCGTCATCCAGATCCAGATCGGCCCAGTCGAGGCTGACCAGTTCCCCCACCCGCAAGCCCGTGGCGTAGAGCAGTTCCAGGATCGCCCGGTCGCGCAAGGCCAGCTCCGGCTGTTCCGTGGTGCTCCCCGCGGCGTCCAGGAGGTTCTCGATCTCCCCGGGGCGCAACTCTCGGGGCAGCCTCTGGGGCTGCTTCGGGGTGCGCACGGCGGCGGCGGGGTTGGTTTCCAGCAACCCGGCACGGCAGGCGAAGCGGAACAGGGAGCGCACCGCCGAGAGCGCCCGGGCCTGGCTGCGGGCGCCCACCTTGGCCTGGGTCAAATGGGCCAGAAAGGCCCGCACGGCGGCGGTATCCACCACGTCGGTGCGCAGCCGGTCCTCGGTGGTGTTGTGGAATCCGCGGGCGACGAAGGTGAGGAAGCGTTCCAGGTCGCCGCGATACGCTCGCAGAGTGTGCTGGGAATAGCCGCGTTCCTCCGCCAGGTGTTCCAGAAAGGCGCCGATCAAACCCTCCAGCCGATGGAGCGCGTCGAGGGGATTCCGGGGGCGCCTCGACCTGGGGTTCATACCGCCACCGTTTCCCGGTCTTCCAGCGCCACCCCATGGCCTGCCGCCCAGGTGGACAGATCCCGGTGGGCGCGTTCCGCGTAGGCGTCCCGCCGCAGCCGCTTGGGCAAGCGCTTTTCGAGATCCGCGAACAGGCCGTAGTTGATGTTGGCCGGTTGGAAGTGCTTGGGTTTCGACTCCGTCAGGTGGCGGTTCATGGCTCCCAACGCGACGGTGGACGGGAAGGGGTCCGGGGCTTTGCCCTGTCGTTGGAGGCTCAGATACAGCCCGATGGCCAGCCCCGTGGCGGCGGATTCCAGATAGCCTTCCACCCCGGTGATCTGCCCCGCCAGGCGCACCCGGGGTTCCACTTTCAGGCGGTAGAAGGGGTCCAGGTGGGTGGGGGCGTTGATGAAGGTGTTGCGGTGCACCTGCCCCAGGCGGACGAACTCGGCGTTCTCAAGCCCTGGGATCAGGCGGAAAACCCGCTGCTGCTCCCCCCACTTCATGCGCGACTGGAAACCCACCAGGTTGTATTGGGTGCGGGCCAGGTTCTCCTGCCGCAGCTGCACTACGGCGTGGGGTCGGCTGCCGTCCGGCGGCGTCAGCCCCACCGGCTTCATGGGGCCGAAGCACAGGGTCTGGATCCCGCGCCGCGCCATCTCCTCGATGGGCAGGCACCCTTCGAAAAAGAGGGCGCGGTCAAATTCGTGAACTTCGGCCATCTCGGCGCTGGTCAGCGCTGCGTAGAAACGGGTGTACTCCTCCTGCGTCATGGGTGCGTTGAGGTAGTCGTCGCCATCCCCCTTGTCGTAGCGGGAACCGGCGAAAAGCTTGGACATATCCAGGCTCTCCGCCTCGACGATGGGGGCGATGGAGTCATAGAAGTAGAGGTACTCCTGCCCCAGCAGCCGCTGGAGATCTTCGGCCAGGGCATCGGAGGTCAGGGGGCCGGTGGCCAGGATCACGTCGCCGGAGCCCGCTTCCAGAAGCCCGGCGATGGATGTCACTTCCTCCCGGCGGATCTCGATGTTGGGCTGGGCCGCCAGGGTTTCCGTCACCGCCGCCGCGAAGCGATCCCGATCCACCGCCAGGGCGCTGCCCGCGGGTACGGCGGCGCGCCGGGCGGCGCCGATGATCAGCGATCCAAACGCTTCCATCTCCCGCTTCAAGAGCCCCGCGGCGTGCAGTGGGTCATCGCTGCGCAGCGAATTGCTGCACACCAATTCTGCAAAAAGGTCCGTCTTGTGAGCCGGGGTCGAGCGCTGGGGACGCATCTCGTGAAGCACCACCGGCACCCCCCGGCGAGCCAGTTGAAACGCGCATTCCGAGCCAGCCAGACCGGCGCCGACGATGTGGACGGGGGTTGGGTTGGTCATCCCGGGAGTATAGCGGGGCGGTCCAGGCCGTGAAGCGGGATTGGGTGGCACGGTCGGGCGAGGAATCTCGTGAAGAGGGGCAGGACGGAATGGTCCTGAATAACAACCTCACTCAACTTCACGAAGGAGAACCCCTGATGCAACATTCCGCGAAGCAAAACTCTGAAGGTCGGCGGTCGGCGTACCTGCCACGGATCCTGAGCGCCAGCCTGTGCGCCGGGTTGGCACTGTGCTGGTGGATCGCCCCGCCCGTCCTGGCGGGGGAGAGCCAACCGGGGACCGGCGAACTGCCGGTGCCCGGCAATTGGGACAACAACACCACGCCGGTGGGCTTCATCAATCTCGACCTGCTAAAGGTTCACCTGGACTGCATCACTCAGCCGCCGCCGCCCGACCCCATCGGCCCGGTGGTCACCCTGATCGCCTTCGACTGGGACGGTGACCGGCGGGAGGAAGTGGGCGGTTTCGACCCGTACGCCTGCAAGATCATCGAGCCCGCGGATCTGTGCGGTGTTCTGGGCGGTCCAGATCCGCAGCCCTGGATGGACCCCGATCCAGTGTCCTGGAATGTCCTTTCTGGGGATTGGAATGGGGATGGTTTTGAAACCGTGGCGGTTTTCGACCTGGAGACCTGCCAGACCGTGCCGCTATCCCAGATCGCGCCGGAGAATCTGATCCTGCCGGAGGCGGGCAGTTGGCGCTTCCTGGCCGGGGATTGGGACGGCAGCGGCGAAACCTCCGTGCTCATGGCTCGACCGCACGACGCCTGTGGTGAGGAAACCATCGGTCTCTTCGCGGGGCGTTGGGATGGCGTGAACGATTCCCTCGCCACCGTCGATGGCCAGGGCACAATGGTCCCCATCAACCTGGACGGTCCCCTGGTTTCCGCCTTTGAGTCCAACCAGGTGCCCATGCCGGAGCCCGAAGAAGCCTGCCTCGACTTCGAACTCCAATGCTGGACCTTCACGATGGGTGGCTTTTCCCACACGCTTTGCCTGCGCAAGCGTTGCTGCCTGGGTGCTGGTTGCTACGAGTACCTGGGCGAGCCGGGCTGACCCGGCCAGATCTTGTCCCGGGAGCCCTCGGCGAGGGCTCCCGGGACGTCTGTGCCGCCCCAAGCCGACCATCCCCAAGATGAGATACCCTTGCTGAAAGCCCTCGCCTTGAGAGAACGGAGAGCGATGAGAACCACCCCATGCATGCCCGACGGATCCTGCGTGTCAGCCTGCTCCTGGTAGCCTTTGGAGCCGCGGAAAGTGCGGATTCCCCGAACGAGCATTGAGTAGGAAAACCTGGAGATGGCGCAATTCCGTTTTTCCTGTCGGGCCGCTGCCCTGTTTGTCGTGCTTCTTTCCGTCGAAGTTCTGATCGCCCTCTATGTGCACGATCAATGGATTCGGCCCTTCGTCGGGGATGTCCTGGCCGTGGCGGTCGTCTTTTATTTTCTACGGTCCTTCATCTGCTGCAAAGAATCTTCTTTGGCGATAGGAGTCTTGCTGTTCGCATGGGCGGTTGAACTCGCGCAGTACTTCGATTTCGTTACCTGGATCGGGTTCGAAGACAACAAGATCGCCCGGATCGTCTTGGGCTCTACTTTCGATGGGTTCGATATGTTGGCCTACGCGATAGGGGCCGTTTTGGTGTGGTTGATAGAGACCGCCCGGAATCCGGTCGGGGAGGTTGGGTGAGCGCTCCGTCGCCCGCCCCGGTGAGAATACGGGAGTATTCCATCGGCGTTGCCGTGCAGTTTGAGTCCCGGGTCTATCCGATCATTCTGGGGCTTTGCGCCCTCTTTGTCGTCGTCTTCCCGGTGGTGCAATGGCTGCGGGGCGAGGCGGTGCTGTGGGGCCTCCTCTTTGCCCTCGGACCTTTGTTCTGCATCGGGTATTTTCTTCAAGCCACGGTCCGCAGGGTCTGCCTGTTCACGGATGGGACGGTAACCTTCCAACGAGGGCTCGGCACCCGCGCCGTGCCGGTGGACGCCATCCGGCGGATCCGTCCCTGGCTCTGGCTCTCCAGGAACCATTTTGTGATCGAGTTTTCCGGAGGTTCGGCGCTCCTGTTGGGTGACCCCTCGACGGTGTATTTTCTCGCTCGGAAGCTCGCGACCCTGAACCCGGAACTCAAAATTGTTGGGGTCGCGAAACCGCCGGGGGCGAGCGACGCTTCCTCGTAAATCAGACGGGCGTTCGTCGTATGATTCCGTCGGACGACGGGCGCTCCAGCCCGCCACTGCACGATGAAAACCATAAAGCACCAGGTCGAGATTTGCCGTCCCCAGACCGAGGTTTTTGACCTGACGCAAGACTACGCGAGGCGTCTGGCCTGGGATCCGTACCTGGTCGAGGCGTACCTTCTGGATGGCGCGGACCGGGCGGCGGTCGGGGTGGATGCTTATTGTAAGAATCGATCAGGGTCCGTGATGATCTCAAGGTACATTGCCTTCAACCGACCCGAGACCGCCGCGATCCAGATGATTCAAGGACCCTTTCTCTTGAAGCGCTTCAGTGGCGCGTGGAATGTAAAGAAGGTGGATGATGAGCGATCAACGCTGATCTTTACCTATAATTTTGAATTGAAGGGGGGCCTTCTCGGCCGATGGCTGTTGCCCGTCGCGGTGCTCGTGTTCTCCAGGGATATGAGACAGAGGCTACGGGCCGTGAGGGCGTACCTGGAGAGAGCCTTGTCGTACCGATCGTGACCCGGTCCAGGCAGCGGTTTGCGGGCCGAGTCGCGTCTCACCGCCGCCGGGGCGCGTCGGGGGTCGCCAGGTACACCACGTGCCGACTGCCCCCCCGTTCCGGGGCGAGGCGCTGGACGGTGAAGCCCTGGGCCTTGAGGCGCTGCTCGAAGGGAGGGTCGGCCTGTTCGGACCAGACGGCGAAGACCCCGCCGGGAGCGAGGGCGGTGCGGGTGGTCTGGAGGGCCTGGCGACCGTAGAAGGGAGCTCCGGCGGCGCCCAGGGTCTCGTGGGGACCCTCGTAGAGATCCAGCACGATGGCGTCGTAAGTCTCGCGGGTCCGGGCGGCTTCCCGGATCACCTGGGCGACATCGGCGATGCGGACGGTGACCCGAGGGTCCTCCACGGCGGCCTCGGTGAGGGCCTTCAAGGGACCGCGGCACCAATCCACCACCACCGGATTCAGTTCCACCACCGTCAGCCGGGCACCCCGGGGCAGGTGATCGAGGGCGGTGCGCAGGGTGAGCCCCATGCCCAGGCCCCCCACCAGGATCTTCGGTGCCGGGTTGCCTTGCAACCGTGCTGCGGTGGCGGTGGCCAGCAGCGCTTCCGAGCGGTGGGTGGCCCCGGCCATCAGCACCCGACCGTCGATGGTGATCAGGAACTCGCTCTCCCCCCGCTGGGCGAGTCGCAGGGGGCCTTCGTCGGTCTGGACCTGATCCAGGGTGCGCCAGGGGTTTTTCATGGGGGGCCTTTCTTCCGCAGGTGATGGGCATCCGATGGGCGACGATACCAAATCCTCCAACCCTCCAAAGGGGTTTTCGGCAGCGGGCTTCGGGTGTGGGATACTGCCAGGAAATGTCCCTGAAAAGGAGTTTCGAGATGCGACGAGCGTTGGTGATGATCTGTCTCTTGGTGTTGACGGTTTTCAGCGTCGCCTGCTGCCAGCCATCGCCGGATGAGTTGATCGCGATGGAGTTCAGTGAGGCGCAGGAATACGCGGGGGATACGTGGAACCATTGCCCCGGCTGCGGCGCCGTGGATCCGGCGGTCTACGACCACCCCAACCCCTACTGGCGGCCCAAGAACGGTGGTCACGCGGAAGGGTGCGAATTGTACGAGAAGATCAAGGCCCATCGGGGGTACTGACGACTCCGCCTTGATCTGGGTCGGATCGTGGAGTCGCGCCGGGCACGGGCGGCTGGCTGGCTGAAGGTGTGCGGCTCTCCCTTTCCCATTTTGTATAGCTTTTGCTAGTCTTCCGTGTGATGAACAGGACCGCTTCCCCCACTCGAGCTCTGCGCGCCGTCCTGGCGGTCGTGTTGCTCCTGCTGCCGGTGGTGCATATCCATACCGACGGCCCGGCGTTCGGCATGGGGGCGACCCGGTCAGCGGCGGGCAGTGGTCCCGGGGTCCAGGCGGATTCCCCACAACCCACTTCGACCTCCTCGGCGGCTCCCTGCCTGGCCTGTCTGCTGGCGCAGCAAACCACCGGACGGCTCACCGAGCTGCCCGGGCGGGCGGTGGTGCTGCCCCAGGCGCGACGCTTCAGTCCCGGCGATCTGGTGCCGGTACTGCGCGACGACTTCGCTTCGACCGATCCCCGCGGCCCACCCCTTCGCTGATCCTCCCGTTTCGCGCTGTTTTCGCGTGTCCCCTTCCCGGGGGCATTCGTTCGTGCATCCCCATTGGAGGTTTTAGCTATGTCGATTCCACGGCCTTGCCGGCGGGCACCGCGCGCCGTTGTCCCTCTTGGATGGTTCATCCTGGTCTTCCTGGCCGTCTGCGGACCGCAAACGGCCTGGGCCGAAACGCTTTCGGATCCCGAGGTCGAAGCGCTGCGGCAGGAGATTCTGACCCTGCGCCAGGAGTATGAAGAGCGCATCGCCAGCCTCGAACAGAAGCTCGCCGATCTCGCCGCCGTTCAGGAGCTGTCCGCGGCCCCCCCCGCAACCGCCCCGCCTGCCGCGGCCCCGGCTCCCGCCGCCGCCCCGTCGAACCAGCGGTCCAACTACTTCAACCCCGCCATTTCCCTGGTCGGTAACTTCCTGGCCGTCGGGGGACAAGGACGGGACGGCGAGCTGCCCAACGCGGCGCTACGGGAGTCGGAGATCGGTTTCCGGGCGGTGGTCGATCCGTATGCCCGGGCCGATGTCTACCTGGCCTTTGGCGAGGAAGGGGTCGAGGTGGAGGAGGGGTACGTCACCCTGACCGCCCTGCCGTGGCAGCTGTTGACCAAGGTGGGGCGCATGCGCACGCAATTCGGCAAGGTCAACACGCTGCATCTGCACACGCTGCCCTGGGCGGATTCCCCCCTGCCGGTGACGAATCTGCTGGGCGAGGAAGGCTGGATCGGCAGCGGCGTGTCACTGGGCCGCCTGATCCCCTTGGGGAATACCTTCTCGGAGCTGACGGTGGAGGTGTTACGGGCCGATGCGGAAGGGCTCTTCGAGAGCGAGAGCGCCAGCGATCTGGCGTGGAACGGCCACTATCGGGTGTTCCGCGATCTTTCCGATTCGACCAATCTGGATCTGGGCCTGTCCTACGGCTTCGGACCTAACGGCTCGGAGGAGGGGGCTGAAACGCGCCTCGCGGGACTGGATGTCACCTGGCGGTGGAAACCTTTGGGGCAGGGGAACTACCGGGGCGCGGTGGTGCGGGGGGAGGTTTACCGCAGCGAGCGGGAGCAGCCGGGAGGGCGGCAGGATGCTCTGGGGTGGTATCTCTCCGCCGACTACCAGCTGGCCCGGCGCTGGTCCCTGGGCGGGCGTTATGAGTGGTCGGAACGGGCCACCGACGCCTCCCTGCGGGACCGCGGCGAGGCCCTGCTGCTGACCTTCGACCCCAGCGAGTACCTCCGCCTGCGGGGGGAACTGCGCCGCCGCGACCGGGCCGAGGGCCGCTCCGTCACCGACTTTCTGCTCCAACTGCAATTTTCGATCGGCGCCCATGGCGCCCATGCATTCTAAAAGGGGATCCATCATGCACACTGCCATTCGTGTCCGATCGTTGCCGGTGTACCTCTTCGCCTTGCTGCTGGCCGTCTGCTGGAGCGCGAGGGCCGAGGCCAGGCTCCGCGTCGTCACCACCCTGGAGGATCTGGCCGCCATCACCCGCTCGGTGGGTGGCGAGAGGGTGGAGGCATTCTCCCTCGCCAAGGGGTACCAGGATCCCCATTTCGTCGATGCCAAGCCCTCCTTCGTGTTGCAGCTCTCCCGCGCCGATTTGCTCATCGTGGCGGGGCTGGAGCTGGAGGTCGGCTACCTGCCACCGCTCCTCGACCAGAGCCGCAACGCCAAACTTCAGCCGGGGAACTCGGGCTACCTGGATGCTTCGGTGGGCTGCGAGATCCTGGGCCAACCGACCCGGGCGGTGACCCGGGCGATGGGGGATGTACACCCCTACGGCAATCCCCACTACTGGACCGATCCGGAAAACGGTCGCGTGATCGCCCGCGCCGTGGCGGCGAAGTTGAGCGCCCTCGACCCCGAGGGCACCGCGGTCTACGCGAAGAATCTGGCGGCTTTCGAGGCGCGGCTGGACGCCAAACTCCAGGAATGGGCGGCGTGGATGAAGCCCTACGTCGGCACCCAGGTGGTGACGTTTCATGATTCCTGGCCCAATTTCGCCCACCGCTTCGGTCTGGAGATCATCGGCCACGTGGAACCCAAACCGGGTATTCCTCCCAGCCCCAGCCACACCCTGGCGACCATCAACCTGATTCGTGAGCAGAGGGTTCCGGTGATTTTGGTGGAACCGTATTTCGACACCAAGACGCCGAAGTCCATCGCCGAGCGCACCGGTGCCAAGGTGGTGACCCTCTATCCGTCGGTGGGCGGGACAGATGGGATTGAGGATTATTTCGACCTTTTCGACTTCGATCTCAAAGTGCTCATCGAGGCCCTGGGGGGAGACAGACCATGACGGTCTTCGAACTCCTTCTGCCCGCCTTCGTGGCCGCCCTGATTCTGACCGGGATCCACGCCTACCTGGGGGTGCATGTGGTGGAACGGGGGGTGATCTTCGTCGATCTTTCCCTGGCGCAGATCGCGGCGTTGGGGACGACGGTGGCCTACCTGCTGGGGTACGACCTCCATTCCACCGCCGCCTACCTGTGCTCGTTGAGCTTCACTTTTCTGGGCGCCGGGGTGTTCGCCATGACCCGGGTGCACCACAAGACGCGCATTCCCCAGGAGGCGATCATCGGCATCGTCTACGCGGTGGCGGCGGCGGTCTCGATGCTGGTGATGTCCAAGGCGACCCAGGAGACGGAGCATCTGAAGCACATGCTGGTGGGCAACATCCTGTCGGTGAGCTGGCCGGAGATCGCCAAGACGGCGTTGCTCTACGCCCTGGTGGGGGCCTTCCATTTCATATTTCGGCATCGCTTCCTGTTGATCTCGATGAACGGTGAAGAAGCGGAGCGCCGGGGTTGGAATGTGCGCTTCTGGGACTTCCTCTTCTATGTGTCCTTCGGCGTCGTGGTGACCTCGTCGGTGGCCATCGCCGGGGTGTTGCTGGTGTTCTGTTTCCTGATCGTGCCCTCGGTGGCGGCGATGCTCTTCGCCGAGCGGCTGTGGACCCGCCTGGCCATCGGCTGGTCGCTGGGGGCGGTGGTTTCGGCGGCGGGGGTGATGCTCTCCTTCGAACTGGACCTGCCCACCGGCGCCGCCATCGTCGCGACCTTCGGCGCGGCGCTGCTGCTGCTGGCGGGGGTTCGGTTGCTGCTGCCCCGGCGGACGGCGTGAGCTAACTCTACTGGCGACCGTAGTCCTCCAGTCGTTCCTTCGCCCGGCGGGTGATGGCGTGGTCGGAGCCGAAGTGTTGTTCCGCCAGGGCGTGGGCTGCGGTGAGGATCTCTTTCGCCTCCGCGAAGCGTCCTTGCCGGGCGCGGCACTCTCCCAGGAGGCCCCGGCTCACCAGGACCGCGGCATCCGTCTCCGCCACCCCGGCGGCGCGGAAGATCGCCAGGGCTTCTTCCAGCACCGTGGCAGCTTCGTCCACCTTTCCCTGGCCCAGGAGGGCACTGGCCAGATTCTTGCGTACCATCCCCAGGTTGGGGTGCCCCGCTTCGAGGGAGGCGGTGAAGGCCGCCAGGGCTTGCCGGTGCAGGTCTTCGGCGCCCGCCAACTCGCCTCCCTCTTCGAGCAGGACCGCCAGGTTGTGGCTCAGGGTGGCGACTTTCGGGTGCTTCGTCCCCAGGAGCCCCCGGGTGGTCTCCAATCCCCACCGGTAGTAGTCCCGGGCGGCTTCTCGGTCGCCCCGGAGTTTGCTGACCAGCCCCAGGTTGTTGAGCACCACGGCGACCTGGGAATGGTTCTGGCCGTAGGCCGCGACGTAGATGCGGAGGGCTTCCCGAAACTGGTCTGCGGCCTCCTCCAGCGCCTCCCGGGCGAGCAGAACCTGGCCCAGGTTATTGCGAGCGGCGGCCACCTTGACGTAGTCGGCCCCCAGCAGATCGGTCCACATGGCCAGGGCCTGGCCCAGCAGGTCGGCGGCCTCGTCCCAGTCGTTGCGGTGGAAACGGATCAGCCCCAGAAGATTGAGGGAGTCGGCGAGGTTGGGATGGTGCTCTCCAAGGGTGCGGCGGCGGATCTCCAGGGCGGTGCGGCAGGCGGCTTCCGCCGCCTCATAACGCCCCATTTCGTCCAGCACCGCCGCCCGGTTGTGGTGTGGGGCGGCGGTTTCCCGATGCCCTTCTTCCAGGACCTCTCCCTGGATGGCGAGGGCGGTTTCGAAATGCCCCAGGGCGGTTTCGAAATCCCCTCGCTCCTGGGCCAGCAGGCCCATGTTGTTGTAGAGCCTGGCGACCTCCGGATGCCTGCGTCCGTGCAGCTTCAGTTCGATCTCCAAAGCCTCCTGGTAGGCGCGGCTCGCCGCCCCATGGTCTCCCTTCTCCCGCAGCAGGGTGCCCAACTGGGCGGAAATCTGCGCGACCTGCGTATGGTCCGGTCCCAGCGTCTCCCGGGCCTTCTGCAAGGCCTGTCGCTGGAGGGCTTCGGCGGGGCCGTATTGGCCCTGACGGCGCAGGGCGTCGGCCTGGCCGGACAAGGCGCGCACCGCCAGTTCCCCCCTGGCGTGGCTGGCCAGGGCTTGTTGAAAGAGTTCGACGGCTTCGCCGTAACGTCCCGTGGAGGTCCGCTGCTCGCCCAGATCGACCAGGCTCTCCGCGACTTTGGGGTGATGGTCCGTGCCGTAGCTCTGGCGGCGCAGAGTATAGGCTTCCAGGAGCAGCGGCTCCGCCTCCGGGTAGAGCCCCAACTTGCGGTACACCCGGCCCATGGTTGCGAGAAGGTCAGCCTTCAGTTCCGGTTGCTCCTCCAGTCGATTCTGGATGTCGAGGGCGCCACGGTCCAGCAGCTCTCGGGCGGTGACCCGCTCGCCGCGCGCGCGGTCGGGATTGGAGATCTCGAACAAACCTTCAAGGAAGCGGGTGGCCTCCGTGCTGAGGGCCTGTTCTTGCAGGATGCGGTGACGTTGCACCAACAAGGCGCCGGTGAAGCCACTGAGGAGCAGAAGTGCCGCGGTGGCGGCGGCCACCGGCCAGCGGTGACGGCGGAGGAATTTCCCGGCGCGGTAGGCCAGGGTGCTTTCCCGGGCGAGGACCGGTCGTCCGACGAGATGGCGTTCCAGATCGCGGGAGAATTCTTCCGCCGAAGGGTAGCGGCGCCGGGGCTCCTTGCGCAGCGCCATGGCGGTGATGGCATCCAGGTCGCCGCGCATCAGCGCCGCCGCAGCCCCCGACCGGTGGATGGATGGCGGCGGTGGATCCTGGTGGCAGACGGCGCGAACGAAGGCCTCGGTGCCCAGTTCGTCCAGGCGGAACGGCCGCCGCCCGGCCAGGAGCTGGTAGAGCAAGACCCCCAGGGAGTAGATATCGCTGGCGGTGGTGATGGGGCCCTTGCCCATCTGTTCCGGGCTGGCGTTCTCCGGTGTCATGGGGGCTCCGCCAGATGCTGAACCGGTCTCCGTAAACCCCACCGGGGTGTAGGGCTCCAGCAGCTTGGCGATGCCGAAGTCCAGCAGTTTGGGCTCGCCCTCTGCGGTGACCAGGATGTTGGCGGGTTTCAGATCCCGATGCACCACCAGGTGCTGGTGGGCGAAGTGGACGGCGTTGCACACTTTCTGGAAGAGGCGCAGACGTTGGGAGACGGTGAGGTCCTGGGCCTCGCAGTAGTGATCGATGGCCTCCCCTTCGACGTATTCCATCACCAGGAAGGGGCGCCCCCCGGCGGTGGTGCCGCCGTCCAGGAGGCGGGCGATGTTGGGATGTTGCAGGTTGGCCAGGATCTGCCGCTCCTGTCGGAAGCGTCCCACCAGGTCCTCGCCCCCCAGCCCCGCGTGCATGACCTTGAGGGCCACCTCGCTCTCGTACTCGCCATCCGCCCGCACGGCCCGATAGACGGTGCCCATCCCCCCCTGGCCGAGGCGGTTTTGCAAGGCGTAAATGCCCACGTGTTCACCCGACTGGGGATTGCCGTCGAGGTGCACCAGAGGTTGATCCAGGAAGGTTCCTTCCTCTTCATGGGCTTTGAGCAGGGCCGTCACTTCCTGCAATAGCGTCGCGTCGTCACTACACTGCTGTTCTAGAAAGGTCTGTCGCTCGCTCGGTCTTTCGTCCAGAGCGCCGTGGAAGAGGGAGCGAATCCTTGCCCATCGTGTTGCGTCCATGGTGCCGCTCCATGGAAAAAAGGCGTGCGGTTTACGCCAGCAGGGGTGGAGAGCGCCGATCGTCTCGGGGCTCGAGCGTTTGCAATGATCTATGTATGGAGAGTGTCCAAAATGAAAGCTACATGTTTGCGGACCATCATCGCGTTGAGCGTTCTGGCCGGATGTCCCTTGGGAGTCCTGGCGCAGAATGACACCGCCATCATCATACCCCGGCAGCAAACTTCGACGGTGATTCCCCTGGACTGGCTACCGGGCGGTGGGATGGCTCCCCTGACGGTGGCTGCTCCGCCGTCGCGGGGTTCCCTGGAAGAGAGCGGTAGCGGCCTTCTCTACACCCCGGATTGGAGTTTCTTCACCAGGGGTTTCGATCATTTTCACTATCGCCCCTGGGGCCAGGGTGGGTGGCTTTTTCAGGATGTGTATCTGGTGGCGGACCTGCGCGAAGCACCCCTTGCGCTGGGTGCCTTCGAAGCAGACTGCACCCTGAAACCCGGCTGGACAGCGCAAGGCGATCTCACCATCGAATCTTCCGCCTGGTCCCAGGGTTTTTGTACCGCCTCGGTGGAGGCCGGCGCCACGCCCGCCTTCCTACGGTTCCAGATCCAGGGCGTCCCCCCCGATACCAGCCCCGGCGGTGGCAACACGGGGATGAGTCTCGATCCCGGGGGGCCGTTGGATGATCAGGGAACCGTGGTGCTCTCGGCGCACAACGACAAGGGAGATTCGATCTTCGAGGTGGTGCAGGAAGGGATGGCCTTGCGGGTCAAGGGGCGTCAGGGCGATGGGTCGATGCGCACTTCCGCATCCATGGCTTTGCCCGAGGGGCGGGTGCGCATCGATCTCGGCTGGTGGCTCGCCCACCGATCCCATAGCCAGGATGGTGGGGCGTGGCTCACCATCGATGGCGAATTGCAAGGGCAAGTCCTGGGGTTGGACAATTTCGGCCCGGAGTTTCGTCCCTGGGAGTGGAGGTTTGGTAGCACCCAAGGCTCGCCCCAGGCGTCGGGAGTGCTTCAAATCGGCGATCCGGACATATGGGAAAGCCTCGACCCACCGGTCTTTGCGCCCCTCTTTGCCGATAGTGCGGAAACGGGAGATTTGAGCCTCTGGAGTGCTCTCATCAATCCCCAGAATATGGCGGTGGTCGATGACGCCGGATTCCCGGAAATCGAGGTGCAGGTGACGCCGGGAACTTCCAATGCCCTGGTGGATACCTCCCCGGAGGGCCTTCAGCATTACAACGCCCGTTTCACCATCGACACGGCACGACTGGACCTTCCGGCGGGTCAGGACGTGACGATCTTCCGGGCGCCGCAGGACGAGAGGTCCGATCTCTTTCAGGTGATTTTGGGGCGCACCACGAACGATGCGGGATTCCACGTCCGTGTCCTTTCTGGGAATGCCATTAGTCTGGCCTCTTTGCCTTGGGTAGAGTTGCCCGCCACGGATCGCGTTATTTTGGGGGTGCGGTGGTGGGCCGGGAAGACCGCGCAACCGGGGGGGGTGATCCTGGCGGTGAACGGCGACGAGCGGATCGAGCTGTCGGTCCAGGACGCGGGCAGCCTTTTGCGCACCACTGAGTTGGGCGTCCTTCAGGTGGGTACCAAGTCCCTCGGACTTGGTACACTGCGCTTTGACGAATTCGAAGCCTGGCATTGATGTCATCCCAAGGCATGGAAGCCCGGGCGCCGTCGCTCGGGCTCCGTGCCTGATCCCGGTTTCCCGGTCGGTCACCGTAGGAGCCGGAATGGCGGACGACACCCACGATCCCACTCCTGAAGACATCACCCAACTCCTGCAGGATTGGGGGCAGTCGGGGGATCGGCAGGCCCTCGACCGCCTGATTCCCCTGGTCACCGACGAATTGCACCGCATCGCCCGGAGCTTCCTGGGCCGGGAGCGGGCCGACCACACCTTGCAACCCACCGCGTTGGTCCATGAGGCGTACCTGCGGCTCATCGACCGGCGGCGGGCCAGTTGGCAGGACCGGGTGCACTTTTTCAGTTTCGCCGCCCGCACCATGCGCCGCATCCTGGTGGAACACGCCCGCAGGCACCAGGCCGCCAAGCGGGGCGGCGGCGCCCACAAGGTGCCCCTGGACGAGGCCCACCGGTTGGCGGTGCACCAGCCGGTGGATTTGCTGGCCCTCGATGAAGCGATCACCACCCTCTCCGGCTTCGACCCCCGGCAGGGCCGCATCGTGGAATTGCGCTACTTCGCGGGGCTCACGGTGCAGGAGATCGCCGAGGTGGTGCAGGTGGGCACCGCCACCGTCAGCCGCGATCTGGCCATGGCGCGGGCGTGGTTGCGGGGGCAGTTGGGGGGCCAGCCAGAGGAGGCGTGATGCGCCGCGGCAAGAGCCTGAGACTCTGATCCAGGGTGGCTCCCTCCTGGTCTGGGTGATGGGTTTGGCCATCTTCCCACGCCAACCTGTCTGGACGGCATGCGCCTTCAACGGGTACCCAAGATCTGGTCAGATCCGGTCAGATCCGGTCAGACCTCATCGACCTTCGCGGTCAGCCCGTCCAGCTTTTTCCTGTTGTGGCTCTTCGAGGTTCTGCCTCAGGGCAAACACTCTCTTTTACCCCCCTCTCCTACCTACCGGTGGGGGAGGGGGCTTTTTGGTAGCGTCCTCCAATTCCCATACTTTTGCTCGGCTTGCCGGTGATGTCCACCCAGGCATCCCATCGACCGCATGCGGGACCAGAGTCTCCCGGTGATTCTGGTCGAATCCTACTGCGACACTACCCTCGTTGCGACCAGCGGCGCTGCGCTGCGGCTGTCCGGGGTGCGGCGCCTGCCGCCCGGGCGGGGGCCCCCCGGATAGAATCACCGTTGGTGGACCACCGGTTGTTGAATATCGCCCGACAACTCCTCGCCGCTGGCGAGGTGGAACCGATGCTCCGCGCCGCCCTCGACGGCATGATCCGGTTGGCGGCGGCGGAACGGGGTCTGTTGGTGTTGTTCGCGGAGAGTGGTGAGGCGCGCTGCGAGGTGGCCCGGGACGCCGCCGGTGCCGATCTGGACCAGCCGGAATTCGAGATCAGCCGGACGGTGATCGACGCGGTGCGCCAGAGTGGTGCGGCGGTGCGCTGCCACAATGCCCTGGAAGATGGCACGGTGGGCAAGCGCCAGAGCGTGCTGCGGCTGGGTATCCTCTCCGTCCTCTGCTTGCCCATCGGTGCCCCGACGGACGGGGCAGTGGTGGGGGCGGTCTACCTGGATCATCGCGGGGTGGCCGGTCGTTTCAGCGCGGAAACCGAGGATCTGGCGGCGCGCTTCGCCGAGTTGATCTCCCTGGCGGTGAGCCGGTTGCTGGAGCGCCATCGACTGCACAATCGGGTCGATGCCCTGGACCGCGCGTTGCGCCAGCGGTACCGCTTCGAGGCCATCCTTGGCTGCGACCCGAAGATGGTGGAGACTCTGCAGCGGGTCGCCAAAGTGGCGGCGGCGGAGGTCGCGTTGCTGATCGAGGGGGAGAGCGGCACCGGCAAGGAGCTGATCGCCCGGGCGGTGCACGCCAACAGCCCTCGCCACCGGGGTCCTTTCGTGCCGGTAAATTGCGGCGCGTTGCCGGAAACGCTTCTGGAGGCGGAACTCTTTGGCCATGTCCGAGGTGCCTTCACTGGCGCCGTGGGGGATCGGGGGGGGTGGTTCGAGCGCGCCCGCGGGGGCACGCTCTTTCTGGACGAGGTGGGGGAGATGAGCCCCGCCCTGCAGGTCAAGCTGTTACGGGTGCTGGAGACCGGGGAGTACGCGCGGGTGGGGCGTTCCACCGTGGAGCGGGCGGATGTGCGGCTGGTGGCGGCGACCCACCGTGATCTGGAAGCCCTGGTGGAGGAGGGCACCTTCCGTCGCGATTTGCTCTATCGCTTGAAGGTGGTGGAGATACGGGTACCGGCGCTGCGGGAGCGCCGTTCCGACATCCCGATTCTCGCCCGCCACTTTCTGGAGCGCCATGGCGGGGAGGGAAAGCCTCGGCGCCTGTCCCCCGCCGCCGAGGCGGCGCTCCTGGCCTACGATTTTCCCGGCAATGTGCGGGAGCTCTCCAACCTGATGCAGCGCGCGGCCTTGCTGAGCCCGGGGGCGGTGGTGGAGGTGACCGATTTGCCATCGGCGGTGCGCGAGGGGGAAGGGATCTCCGCCGTCGAGGATTGGGGGGCGTTGCGCTTTCCAGAGGCCAAGCGGCGGGCGGTGGAGCGCTTCGAACGGGCCTATCTGGTGGCCCGATTGCGGGCCTCCGGGGGGAACATCACCCGGGCGGCACGGGCGTCGGGAATCGATGTCAAGAATTTTCACGTCAAGATGACCCGGCTGGGGATCGATCCCCAGCGCTTCAAGGAGCGATGATCCCGGCCTGATGACGCGCATGTTCGAGGGCCTCCAGGGCGGCTTCCACCTGTTTCAGGGCCGCCGATGGGCCGGTCTCCCGGCGCAGGGCCAATGCCTCCCGGAGGGCTTCCTCGGCGGCGGTGAAGTTTCCTCGCGCGGTCTCCGCCTGGCCAATGAAGGTGAGTTGTTGGGCGATGCCGTGCAGGAATTCCCCCCGGCGATAGATTTTGAGGGCGTCGTGATGATAGGCCAGCGCTGTTTCCGGGTCGCCCACCTGTTCCGCGATGCGGCCCAACTCGGCGAGGGCCACCGCCTCCCCTCCGGCCTGATGGAGTTCTCGGGCGGTGGCCAGACTGCGCGCCGCGAGGGCCTCGGCCAGCGCCAGGTCGCCCGCCCGGCGTTCGAGGTAGGCTCGGGCGCGCCAG
>Ga0210063_1000164_pt1 | contig 22935 bp, 14 predicted proteins | sample Muzzi_PWA_D1_FD_185529 | JGI IMG/M metagenome (GOLD analysis project Ga0210063, IMG submission 185529) | Wetland microbial communities from San Francisco Bay, California, USA, that impact long-term carbon sequestration - Muzzi_PWA_D1 (SPAdes) | ecosystem: Environmental > Aquatic > Marine >... | reverse complement strand
GCGGGTTTGTGTAGGGGCAGGCCCCTGTGCCTGCCCTGTTTCGTATTCCTGCCCTGTTTCGTATTCTTGCCCTGTTTCGTATTCCTGCCCTGCTTGGGCTGCCTATCCTGTTTCGTGTTCCTGCCCTGTTTGGGTTTCCTGCCTTGGTTCGGGGGTAGGCGTCGGCGAACAGTACATGAAGATCGGTGTCCCAAGAGAACGCCTCACATGGGCGTCGGCGGCGGCGAGGACCTGGCGGAGCTTGGGGGCGGCGGCGGGGGAGATGCCGGGCTGGACCAGACCGATGAAGAAGCGCAGGGGGCGGCGGCGGTCTCCCAGCAGCGCCCGGGCCTGGGCCAGGTCGCCCTGGAGGAAGAAGGGGCCGGCCACCTTGGTTTCGCGATGGGCCAGGCGGTCGATGAAGCGGCGGTTTTTTTCCGTCCAGATCAAAGACTTGATCACCTGGCCGCTGACCTCGTAGACATCCCCGACCCGATCATCCAGGGCCAGGCCCCCGGCGCCTTTGACATGGTAGAGGAAGACGTCGATGGAGGGACCCTGTGCCAGGTCGTCGCCGAAGCGTTCCCGTTGCCCTTTTTCCCGGGGCTCGATGGCGATGAAGTCCGCCATCTCGCCGGAACCGTGATCGTAGAACAGGATGGGAAAGCCCTGAGTCGGCAAATACGTGGCCAGGTGGCCGTGGATGGTGGTGGGGTCGAAGCCTTGAAGGGTGTAGGCGGCTTCCTTGGAGAGCCAGCCGAATTCCTTGGTGATGTCCACCCCGGTCCAGGGCAGCGGATGAAAGCGCGCCGGGTCGATGGGATCGATCCTGCCTGGGTTGCTGAAAATCTCCGTGCCGTGGAGCCGCGCCAAACTCGCGGTGTAGAGGTGGAGGGGCATCTGGTTCAGGGTGTCGATCAGGGGGATGGTGGTGTGCCCGGATCGCACCTTGGGCCACGGCGGCGTCGGGCCGCCGTCCAGGGGCGCGAAGAGGCGCCAGGCGCCGGGGGTGTAGCGTACCGTCCAGCGGGCGTCTCCGGCCTCCAGGGTCAGGGGGACCGACTCCGGGGACCAGCCGGCGTGTTCGATGGTCCACTGGGTGTCGAGGAGGGAAACCTCCCGTTCCTCGGCCTCAGCATCGGATGTCGCGGTGGCTTCCACCGCGGGATACACGAGGCGCAGGTTCTTGCGGTAGATGGTGTCATCCCAGGTGGCGGCGATGAGGTCTTCGGGAAGTTGGCGGAAGGCGTCGCTGGCGGGGAGGCTGTCCAGCTGGTTGCCCACCTTGACGGGCCCGGGCCGGGCGATCTCTTCGGCCAAACCCCGGCACCACTCGACCAGTTCCGGGACGCGCATCTTCTGGTTCAGCCACACCTTGGCGCTGGAACTGTAGCCCAGGACCTCGATCTTTTCGCCGTCGGGGATCCCCACCATTACGTGCCCCCGGTGGTAGAAGATGGCATCGCTGGGATCGACGGCGCGCTGGACTTCCGGCCCCGCCAGGATGCGGTAGGTCTCCAGGTCGCGGCTCGCCACCCGGCTGCGCATCCCCAGGTTGAAGCAATCGACATCGCCCAGGCCCCGCAGCACGCGATTGATCTTGAACAAGGGCAGGAGCCGGTGCTCGTCCCGGGTGTAGTGGCGGGCCAGGGTTTCGTAGAAGTCGAGGCTGCCGCGCCGGGAGGAGCAGAGGAAGAGGAGCCGGGCGTCGGCGTTCCAATGCACCACCACCAGGTCGTATTGCACCCGCTGGAAGAGTTCCAATTTGGTCCACTCCGCGCGGACTTTTTCGCGCGCCAGGAGGACCGCGGCGGAGAACTCCTCGGGTGGGCTGACGGCGTGGTACACGACTTTGTGATCTTTCCCCAGAGCCGCCGGCGGGGCCTTCTGGATGTCCACCTTCACCCCGGGCTTGACCTCGTAGATCTTGACGTGGGCCAGCGGCTCCATGCTCCACAGGGAGACCCCTTCCAGGTCCTCCAGAGTGAGTTCGGAACGGACCCGGAAGGTGTCGAGGGCCTTGCGGGTGCGCCGATCCCGCTCGATCCGGGCGTCGTGGAGGGTGGGGATCATCTGCTGCCAGAAGGCGCTCTCGGCGTAGAGATGGCGAATCTCGTCTTCCAGCTGTTCCGGTACTGCCAGGATCTTGGCCCGTTCCAGGGGTTGTCCATCCCCCGGGGGCCGGGTGACGCGACCGAACCGACCGATGAATTGCAGGGTCACCGGCAGGCTCTTGTGCTTGCGGTGGATGGCGGCGACCTTGAGGGGGGGAAAGTCGAAGCCCTCGCCCAGCATATCGACGCACAGCAGGCCATCCAGGGCGCCGGTCTTGAGGGCCTCCACTTGCCGTTCCACATGGCGTTGGGAGTGGCCGCTGTGGACGGTGCGCAGGGTGAGGGCGGTCTCGCGGGCGTAGATTCCGGCCAGCTCCTCGGCGTGGCCCCGGCGGTCGGTGCGCACCAGGAGGCGGTAGGTGGGGTCCCGCTCCTGCTCCTGGCGCAGGACCGCCTCCGCCCGTCGGGCGAGGACGGCGTCCTGGCGGCGGAGGTCCGTGACCGGCACCGGCACGAAGTCCAGGGCGCAGAGGATGCCATCGTCCAGGGCGCGGCCCAGGGGGTAGTCGTAGACCACCCGACCGTGCACCTCCCGTTCGTCGAGGCGGAAGGGGGTGGCCGTGAAGAGGACCGTCCGGGCCCCGGGGAAGGCGTTGGCCAGGGCGGTCCAGGTGGGGGCCGGAAGGTGGTGGGCTTCATCCACCAGCAGCAGGTCGAAGAGGTCCCCGGGAGGCGTTGCGACACCCTGGATTCCAGGGCTCAGGCTGGAGGGCGTACCCACCACCATGTCCGCCTGGGCCAGTGCCCGCCAGGCGGCCCGGGTGGCGACCCGGTGGCGCACGCTCTCGACACTGGCGCCCGGCGTCGCCGGGGCCACAGCCCCGAGGCGTCGCAAGGTCTTGAGACTCGCCGCTTCCTTCGCCACCTGATCCCGCACCAGGCGGCTTGGGGTGACGATGAGGACCCGCCGAGGGCGGAGCAGGAAGGCGAGGGTGAGGTAGACGGCGGTCTTGCCGGAGCCGGTGGGCATGACCACCAGGGCCGGATCGCGATGGATGGTGAAGTGGGAAGAGACGGCGTGGATGGCGCCCAACTGGGCGTTGCGGAAGCCGGGCCGTTGCGCGCCGCTGATGGGTAGGGACACATCGCGGTAGTGCTGCGCGAAGTAGGCCATGGGAACACCTCCTCGGTTGGAACCGTTGAGCACCCCCCTACCCAAAACGTTACCGCAAACCGGCGGTGCGGGGCAAAACTCAGCCCCCTACCCGCACCTCGAAATAGAGCGCCTCCTCCTCAACGCGCTCCTGGAAACGCTTCCAGGTGGCGGCGGGGACGTTTTTCGGGGCCTTCTGGTCCTGGAGCTTTTCCGGCGCGTCGGCGCGCAGGACCCGGCCCTGGGTCTTTTCCGCCAAGCGGTCCAGGAGGGGCTGGAAGGGGATCTTGCCCCACCCCTTCTTGACCGCCATGGCGTGATCCACCGGCACCAGGGCCACCAGATCTTCGTGGACCATGCGTTCCAGCCCCTTCTCCCGCAGGGTGGCGTTGTGGCTGCCGTGGTGGCCCACCTTGTAGAGGACGGTGCGGGACAGTAGATCGTCCCCGGTGACCACGGTGCCGTCGTCCAGGGTCCAGGTCAGCGCTCCCCAGGAGAGCCAGTTGCCCACCTGGGCGTCGCCGGGGAAGAGAAGAACCTCGCCGCTGGCGATGATCTCCAGGGCCAGCACCAGGCTGGTGTTGTTGGTGTCGCTATCCAGCTTGAGGGCCAGATCCACCGCCGAGCGCAGCCAGTCGGCGTCGATGCGCCGCCAGGACTGGTCGCGGTACTCGTCTTCCTGGGCCTGGCCCCAGTAGCGCGCTTTGAAGAAGGGGAGCTGCTCCGCCTCCGGCAGGGGAATGCGGTAGCGCCGATCGAAGGGTTGGCTGAGTTCCTGGAGATCGCTGAAGCCCCACTCCTCCGCCGCCTGGGGGTCGAGGACGGCGGCCAGGAAGGCGTTGCCCGGGGTCAGACCGAAGGCGGCTTCATAGACTTCCGGGTGGGAGCGGGAGGGCCGACTCTTCTTGATCAATTTCTCGTCCTGGGGCGGACCCAGGACGTAGACGCGGATCCCCGGCACCGTCTCCAACACGATGGGGGGATCGGTGGGGCGGAGGTAGCGGGGGGCCTCCCGGGCGTAGTCATGGACCGCCTCCAGGGCTCCGGCGGTGCCGCGGCGGGCGGTGGCGCCGAAGAAGCTCAACAGCGATTCGACCTGTCCAGCGATGGAAAACGGGGAGTCGCCGCCATCGCCGTTCCCATCGTCCGCCCCCAGAGCGTGGTCCGTCTCCCGCGCCGCCGCTTCCGCCGCCCGCAATCCCTGGAGGGCCAGCCGCAGCCCGTGTTCCGCCTGCTGGCGCTGGCCCCGCAGCAAGCGGGCCAGATCGTCCTGGGGGTCTTCGGTCCAGGGGAGCCACAGGTTGTGGATGTGGAGCTTGCCGTCGCCGTCGCCGTGGCCGTCGCTGTCGATGATGTCTGCCTCGGTGCCGACGGCGAACAACTCCTTGGCCTGGAGGAAGCCGGAGAGGTGATCGTAATGCTCGTGGGTGATGGCCAGCAGGTCGATGTGCCCGCCGGTGGTGGCGATGAGGTCCTGGACCACGGCGCGCATCTTGTCCTTGGGGTTCGCGGTGCCGAGGATGACGCCGCAGTCGATCATCAGGTAGAAGGGGCGCTCGCCGGTGGAGGGGAGGGTGAGGAGGAAACAATCCCCCAGCCCGTGGCGGTACATGCGCACCCGCACGGGGGCGGTCGGCGCGGTGGTATCGGTTTCACACATGGTGACCTCGGTGGAGCAGGGCGAAGGGTTCCTCCCCCGGGTGGGAGCGTCGGCGCCCGTCGTCGAAGTAGGTGGCGTGGAGGGAGACCGCGCCGGGGCTGCCCTGGAAGCGGCGCTGCTTCTCCAATCGATTCTCGTCGAAGATGTCCTTCTTGATGCAGTAGCGCACCCGCCGCGCCTCGAGGTCGATGAGCAGGGTGCAGCCGCCCCGGAATTGGAATCTGTGTTTGCGATCCTTCGGGTCGAAGGGGACGCGCCGACGCTGGGTGAGTTCCACCACCAGTTCGGTGATGAAGGAGCCATCGGGGGCCACCCGCCGGGTGGGGCGGACGGAGTGAACCTCCGTCTTGACCTCTCGCTCGCCGGTGGTCGCATTCTTGCCCTTTTGGATGTAGGTCGGGGCATCCTTCCCCCAGGCCAGCCCCAACTGCCGCCACACCGCGTCGTGGGTGAAAAGATGCTCGCTCATCCAGTGGTGGAAGCAGTGGCAATTGTCCTCGGATTGTCGATAGGCCTCGTGGCGATCCGTGTGCAGATCCCAGGTGAAGTTCACTTCCTTGAGCAACGTCTCCAATCCCTCCAGCTGCTGCAAGCTGGACGGATCCGGCCAGCGGAGACTTTCTACGGAGAGGGTGCGCACCCCCTGGGGGTAGATCCCCCGGCGGCGGAAGGCTTCGATGAAGGCGATGCGGTACTGGTGCTCGTCGTGGGGCACCAGGTCGGCGTCGGCGGTGATCAAGGCCCGCAGGTACTCGCCGAAGGTGATGTCCACGGGGGGGCAGTAGTCCAGGGCCCGGATGCAGATGTGGAGGACGTGGCGGGCGCTTTTCGCCGCCTCCTCCGCGAGCCGGGCGACCAGGTCGGGGTGGATCGCCCCCTTCGGCAGGACGCCACTGCCACCGGTGGCCAGGCGCAGCAGGTCGCCGCTGCGGTGGCGGTAGATGGTCAGGAAGGCGTCGAAGACCGCCGCCACCAGGATGGCGCCCCGGGCGTGGGGTTCGTCCTCCGTCAGGTATTCGTTGGGGTCCGGTTTCAGCGGCTGCCACTCTCCGGTCCTGCGATCCACCTTGCCCAGGGCATCCCGCAGAGCGCCACGACTGCCCAGGGCCTCGCCGAATTGCTGCGCCAACTGGCCCAGGAGGTTCTGCTCGCCCAGGTCGCCGCGGGTCTTGGCGATCTGGTGGCGCAATGCCTCCGGGAAGCTGAAGTGCTGGAAGAGGGCCACCAGATCCGCGAAGGCTTCGTGGAAGGCGAGGACATCGGGGTTGGTGGGTTCGGCGAAGCGCCGGTGCAGGCCGTCGAGGAGGGCGTGGGTGGTCTCGTGGGCGACCACGTCGTGGGACAGGCAGGTGAACACCGTGCCCCCCGGCAGATTGCGCCCGGCATCGATGCGGGAGGCCGGGAAGTAGCCGAAGAGGAGCGCCTTGCGGTGCGGGCTGTAGTAGGCGTTGGCCTCCCGGAGGGCGTGGGGATAGATCCGCAGCCGGGGGACGAAATCGCTGCGGTACTGGGGCTTGCCCTGGGCATCCTTGGTCCGGGTGCGCCGGGGGGACCACAGGGCCACCCGCCCCAGAGCCCGCTCGAAATGCCGGATGGTGCCCATGGCCACGGCGTAGACCATCTGCTGATGAAACTGGGGGTTGCCTTCGGAGGGCGGCAGGCCCTGCTGGGCCAGGATACCGGGGTGGTCGAGGTCCACCGGGGCGTAGGCGCAGGCCCCGGCGGGATCGACGTCCACCACCTCCAGGTACTCCCCGACGGGTCCCGGTTGCAGCGCCTCCCAGGGGAGCTCCAGGGTGGTCTGGTTGAGGACGGCGGTCTCCAACTCCAGGCCCAGGCCGGGGTCGAAGGTGAAGGAGCGCAGGCGGCGGACCGGCGGCGGGGGGATGGTGGGGGCCTTGGCGATCTTGACCTCCGCCGCCGTCAGGGGGCGGGGCGGGGCCAGGGATTTGAGGGAGCGCGCCCCGGGTCGCCCCAGCGCCTCCCGCAGCCTCTCGGAGCAGGCGGGATCTTCCGCCATCGCCTCCATGATCTGTTGTTGTACCCGGGCGGGGATCGACCGGGGAAGATCGTCCGGGTCGAGGTCCTGCTCTTCGAGGAGGCTCTCCACCGCCTTGGAACGTTGCATGAGCTGCGCCGCTTCCAGTTCCAGCAGGCCCGTCAAGGCACTGCGGGAAGCTCCCAGCCCGGTCAGCGTCCGGAAAAGGGAGAAGCGGGCGGAATCCTTCTTTGTGCGTTGCAACGCGGCGGCCTGCGCCGGGAGGATCGCCAGGGCGTCGTGGGCCCGCAAGATGCCGCGCCCCAGGCGTTCCGGCTCGGTCCCCGCGGCGGCGGAATCGAAGAGCGCCTTGCGCACCGCTTCCACCCGCATCCACGGCTCGGGGTATTGGGGGTCGTGGTGCATCAACCACAGGGCCGCGGCGGCGGCGATCTGAGGCGTGGCGGAGGAGGTCCCCGGGCCATCCATATCGACGATCTTGGGGCACCCCAACTCCGCCCACGGGATGTTCGGGGTGTAGGCGGAAAGAGCCGTGGCCATCTTCTTCTTGGGCCCCCAATTGCCCTGCATGATCGGGAAGGGCAGGCGGTTGTAGGGTCGCCCATCGGCCATCACGCCGCAGGCGGCGATCACCCGGTGGTAGCGGGCGGGGTAGACGATGAAGCGGGTGGGTAGACCGCGGAAATTGTTGCCCGCGGCGCACACCATCACCACCCCGGCATCGTAGGCGCGGTTGACGGCCTCGGTCCACGCCGCCGAAGCCAACCCCCCCATGCTCATGGAGACGACCTCGCAGCCCTGGACGGTGAGGTATTCGAAGGCACGGGCCACGGCGCTGGTGTAGAAGCGCACCACCCCCTTGGCCACCCGCAGCGGCACGATCTCCGCCTGGGGCGCACCGCCCAACAGCTTCCCCTTCAGATCTCCCGCCTGGGTGACGCCCTGGAGTTTGTTGCCCGCCAGGATGCCCAGGGTGCCGGTGCCGTGGCCGGGATTGCGCAGGAAACCACGGCTCCCGGGATCGCTGGCATCTTCGGGGTCTTCCCCGTCGATGAAGTTGTGTTGGAGCTGGGTGTTCAGGTGCTCGGGGAGGGTGACGTGGTTGGGATCGTAGCCGGTGTCGATGTGGGCGATGCGCACCCGCCGCTGGCCCTCGCCCACGGCCTCCCGGGCCGCCTTGAGCTGGGAGTACTCATCGCTCAGAAACCAGCCGAACTCCGGACCCTTCGGCACCGCGCCACCGTGGTCGTCCTGGTCGTTGAACTGGCACAGCTCTTTGGCGGTGGCCCGGAAGGCGGGATCGGCACTCTGCAAAGGGGTGGTGTTCTCGTAGGTCCATTCCTGGAGCAGATCCGGCTCGATCAGCGCGGGCGTCTGTCCCCCGGCCAGACCCAACTGCCCCTCCAGGGCGCGGTAGGCGAAGTCCCAGGCGTTCTCCTCCCGGGCCAGCTCTTCCTGCGCCTCGACCAGGTACCACTGCTCCCCACCGGCCAGGGAAAAACCTCGTTCCGTCGTGGGGTGGGTGAAGAGTGGCTCTACTTTGAAGGACTGATTCTCAAACTGGAAGGGCTGCTCCGGGAGCATCCGTCCCGGGCGGGTCTTGACCAGAAGTCGCGGCTTGGCGGTGATCGGCATAACAGGACCCCCTACTAAGAAGGTTACCACTCACCCATATAGACGGACAAGAATTTTGGATTTCCTGATTTTGACCCGGGAACGGGTCGCGATGGGGTTGGGTTAGGGGGGAGGGCAGCGACCCAGGCAGGGCGGCGATCAAGGCAGGGTGGCGATCCCGGCAGGGCGGCGATCCCGGCAGGGCGGCGATCCCGGCAGGGCGGCGATCAAGGCAGGGTGGCGATCAAGGCAGGGCGGCCACGGGGGGCCGACCCTACACAAGGGATTCTGTAGGGGCAGGCCCCTGTGCCTGCCCTGGCTCGGGGCTTGTGGGGGGGGGCAGCGACCCAGGCGGGGCAGCGACCCAGGCAGGGCCGCCCCGGGGATGCGTCAGATCCCAACGGGCAACGCCACGTAGCGCGCGACCTCGATATCGGCGCTCCGGGCATTGGCCTGCGCGATGTCGTAGGCCGCCTGCAACCGGATCCAGGCCCCCGGTGTGCCGCCAAAGGCCTTCGAGAGGCGAATGGCCATCTCCGGCGAGATCCCGGCCCGCCCATTGATCAGACGGGACAACGTCGTACGGCTCACCCCCAAAGCCTGCGCCCCCTCGCTGACCGACAGCCCGAGGGGCTCGAGACAGTTGATTCGGACCGAGAGTCCGGGGTGGGGTGGGTTCTTCATGGGCATGGTACTCAATTCTACCCCCGCATCGCCCCCACCCGCGCGATCAACCCCGCCGTCGAGGCATCGTGCTCACCCCGGGCTCCCGCTTCCAGTTCCGGCAAGATCCGCTTCGCCAGCACCTTCCCCAACTCCACCCCCCACTGGTCGAAGGAGTTCACCCCCCAGATCGTCCCCTGGACGAAGATCTTGTGCTCGTAGAGGGCGATCAGGGCGCCCAGCGTGGTGGGGGTGAGCCGGTCGTAGAGCAGGGTGTTGGTGGGCCGATTGCCGGGGAAGATCTGGTGCGGGGGGACGCCTTCGGTCTGGCCCACCATCAGGGCCTCGGTCTGGGCCAGGGCGTTGGCCAGCAGGATGCGGTGGTGGTGGTCCAGCGCGGGATCGTGGCCGTGGGCGGCGACCAGGAAGTCGGCGGGCACCAGACGGGTGCCCTGGTGGAGGAGCTGGTAGAAAGCGTGCTGGCCGTTGGTGCCGGGCTCCCCCCAGACGATGGGGCCGGTGGTGTAGGTGACGACCCCGCCGTCCCGGCGCACCCCCTTGCCATTGCTCTCCATATCCGCCTGTTGCAGGTACGCGGGGAAGCGGTGCAGGTGCTGGTCGTAGGGCAGGACGGCGTGGGATGCGGCGCCCCAGAAGTTCGAGTACCAGACTCCCAGGAGGGCCAAGAGCACCGGCAGGTTGGCCTCCAACGGCGCGGTGCGGAAGTGCGTGTCCATCCGAAAGGCACCCTCCAGCAGCGCCTCGAAGCGGTCGAAACCCACCGCCAGGGCGATGGAGAGGCCGATGGAGGACCACAGGGAGTAGCGACCCCCCACCCAATCCCAGAAGACGAACATGTTCGCGGGGTCGATGCCGAAGGCCTCCACCTCCCGGCGGTTGGTGGAGAGGGCCACGAAGTGGCGGGCGATGTGCCGTTCCTCCCCGGCGGTCTCCAGGAACCAGGCGCGGGCGGTGCGGGCGTTGGTCAGGGTCTCCTGGGTGGTGAAGGTCTTGGAGGCGATGGTGAAGAGGGTGCGGGCGGGATCCAGCCCGGCCAGGGTGTCGGCGATGTGGCTGCCATCGACGTTGGAGACGAAGTGGACCCGGACCCCCTCCTGCCAGAAGGGCCGTAGCGCCCCGGTGACCATCACCGGCCCGAGGTCGGAACCCCCGATGCCGATGTTGACCACATCGGTGATCCGCTCGCCGGTGTAGCCTCGATGTTCGCCACTGTGGATCGCCAGACAGAAGCGGCGCATATGCTCCAGGGCGTCGTGAACGGCGGGCATCACATCCTCTCCATCGACCTTCACGGGCTGCCCCGAGCGATCCCGCAGAGCGGTGTGGAGGACGGCACGACCTTCGGTGGTGTTGATGGCCTCGCCCCGGAACATGCGCTCCCGGTGGGCTTCGACCCCGGTCTGCCGGGCCAGATCGACCAGGAGCCCCATCGTTTCGGTGGTCACCCGATTTTTCGAATAGTCCAGGAAGAGCCCGGCGGCCTCCGCGGTCAGGGTGGGGAAGCGGCCGGGGTCGTCCGCGAAGAGGCGGCGCAGGTGACGCTCTTCGCGGTCCCACGTCTTGCGGTGTTTCTGAAGGGCCTGCCAGGCGTTCGTGGTCGTGGGATCCGTCGGGGTGCTCATGGAGCGGATTCTAGCCCGGTCGCGAGTCCGGTCGCGAGACCGGTCGCGAGTCCCGTCAGGTAAGGCCCGTGCACCGCCAGCACCGGATAGCCCTCCCCCTCCCCCAGCACATAGACCATGAATTCCCCGCCTCCCGGGGGCACGCGCACCACGATGTGGCCGTGGTCGGCGGCGAGTTTGTCGATGCGGGGGCCGATGACATGCCGGGTGGGTTCGCGGATCTGGGTGGCGAAGATGTCCCGGGGGCCAGGGTAGATGCGCTCGTTGAGAAGCCGTTTGAGGACCACCGGCGCGGGGTGGCTGGGGGCCCAGGCGGGAAGGATGTGCACCCGGGGTTTCAGGGCGGCGAGGAAGCGAGGGCTGGCCGGGTCGATGGAGCCGTGGTGGCTGACCACGTGGACATCCACGGGGCCGACGACCTCCGCCAGCGCCTCTTCCACGGCCCACCACGGGGGCGTGCCCGGGTCCGGCAGGCTGGGCAGATCGCCCCCGGTGTAATAGGCAAAGGCGCCGTAGCCCAGGCGGAAGGCGAGGCTGCACATATTCTCTGAAGGCCAGTCGACCTTGGGCGTCGCATCGAGGGCGGGAAAGGTGCGCCGGGTGCCGTCGCCCTGGCCGGTCCACACTTCGCCGTTGGCGGCCAGGTTGCGGATCGCGAAGGTCGGGTAGGTGTCCGGCTGGTGGCGCAGCACCAGCTGGTCCGCCCGACCCGGCTGGAAGCGTTCCACCGCGAGGCCCTCGGCGCGGCGCGCCTCGACGAAGCGCCGGTAGTGCACCATCCCCGGATGCTCGATGGGCGCGGGGTAGGCATAGTCCGGAAAGCCTCGATCGATCAGCGTGTCGATGGGCAGTCGCCGGGCCAGCTCCGTGATCCCTGCCGGTTGGTCGTCCTCGACAAAGCCCATGTGATCGCCGTGGAAGTGGGTCAGCAGGGCGTAATCCAGGCCCGCCGCTGCCCCCCGGGGATCCATCGTCCGGATGTAGCGGGCGATCCGCTCTGCGGCGCTCCGGGAGGCATCCGGTACCGCGTCCGCATAGGGGATCCGCGCGCCCACGTCCCCGGCATCCACCAGCAGGGTGGTGCCGTCCGGCAGCAGGAAGAAGGCGGCGTTGCCCTGGCCGGTGTTGAGCTGGTGGATGTCCAGGGTCCCGGGAGTCCACGGGGGAAGGGAGGAGGGTGCCGCTACGGGCTCCTGAGCGCTAGCGGCGCCGCAAGCCCCGAGGGGGAGCAGGCTCAGGACGATGCCGAGGGCGAGGGTCCGGTGGGTTTTCACTGCGATTCCTCCCACTGGCGAATGAAGTCTTCCAGGGTCGCGACCAGATCCTTCTGCCGGGCAAAGCCTCGCTCCTGGATCAGCCGGACCGCCTGTTTCGCCCGCTGGCGTTCCCCGTCGTCCATCTCCAGCAGCAGGTTTTGGGCATCCACCAGATCCTGGGGGCGAGCGGCCAGGACTTTCAGGGCCAGGAGGTGCCCGGCGGTGGCGACCGGCAGGTCCACGTCCGGGATCACTGAGATCACTGTTGAGGCTGTCACAAGTTCCGGTTCAATCCCGGAGGAGGCGAACAGGAGATCGACAATGGCGCCCCGGGCATCGCTTCCAGGAGGCAAGAGACGGACGGTGGCCATGCGGGCGGTGCCGGTTTCTTCGAGCACCGTAAGGATCCGGTATCCACGGTTTTCGCACAACTTACGGATGATCGATTCGGCCTGATGATCGCCCGTGACGGCGACGGCGACCTCTATATCGCGGGTATTGCGTGGCTCCGACCGTGAAGCGATGGCCAGGCCGCCCACCAGACACCACTGGGCACCGGCCCACCGCAAGTCGCCGTGCAGTCGGCGTAGCGTTGCAAAAACGCCAGTCACTGCTTCTTCAGGTAATCCAGGCGATGGGAGACTCGGAAGTCGGGTCCGGAAGCATCCCCGTACTCGGCGCCAGGGCGGGTTCGATTCCATTCGACCATCCATTGGTCCAGTTGGGCCTCGCTGGCTTCTGGATGCTTGCGTCGGAACTGCTGACGTTTCATCTGGTACGCCAACTCGGACAGTTCGAACACGACGCGCATGCGCATGGTGGGAGTAGAGAGTTCCATCCTTCATAGTCTATCGCGTCTGGACCCGCCTTACGCCCCGATCCGCCGCCCGCTGACCAGCGGTTCATGATCCACCACCGTGACGCCCACGGCGCGGCCTTCCCGCACCTCGAAGCGTACGCGCACCGCCGGGGAGCCCACCGGATGAAACTGGTGATCGCCCAGGTAGATCAGGTTGCGGGGAAACCCCGGGGCGACGCCCAGGCTGACCAGGCCCTGGCGGCTGATGGCGACCTTCAAGAGCTGGGTCTCGTCTTTGGGATCGGTGCCGAAAAGGTAGTCGCCCAGATAGACGGCCTGATCCGCTTCGGAGAGGGGCTGAGACTTCGGCCCCTCATCGGCGCCGCCCACCTTCTCCAGGTATTCGACCACCGGTTTCGCGGCCTCGCCGCCGAAGCGGGCGTGGGCCAGCAGGGTGATGCCGTGGGGGCCGGGGATGCCCTGGATGCCGGGACTGGCCTCAATGTACGAGCGGACGACATCGAGCTGGCCCAGCATGGCGAAGGTGAACAGATCCGGTCGGGCCCCGTGGGCGATCAAGAGCTGCGCGATCTCTCGGTTGCCGACGTGGGAGGCCGCCCCCAGGGCCGTCTCCCAGTCACCATACCCCCAATCCCAGGCCGCCTTGGCCAGGGCGGGGCTCTCCGCGAGCAGCTCCTTGACCCGATCCACCCGACCGTGGGAAACGCCCACCATCTCGCGAACCCGGTCGGGATCCTGGGAGGGGAAGCTGGCGTGGAGGGTCGGTGGGGCGGTCTCCCCGTGGGCCTCCCGGGCGGTCAGGAAGTACGAGGCGGCGAGGCCGCCGGGGACCGCGGCGAGGAAGTGGCGACGGGAGATGGCTTGGGACATGGAACCTCCAAGATCAATGGGATGCAGCGAGTAGGGGTGTTTCTGCGGTGGCTCGGGGCAAGGTCTCCAGCAGGCCGACGGCGGCCCAGCCGGTGGCCCAATAGGTGCCGGTGGGGGTGATGCCGTGCTCTCGTTTCAGGGTGCTCCGGGTAGGCCAGGAACCGTCGGGACTCTGGGTATTGAGCAGATACTCTCGACCCCGGGCGATGGCCGTCTGGACAGGTTCCGACGGTGCCAGGCGGGCCAGAGCGTAGAGCGCCTGGCCGGTGCCAAAGGCATCGCTCCCTTCGCCCAGTAGCCAACTCCAGCCGCCATCGTCTTGCTGGGCCGCCAGCAGTTCCGCCCGGAGGGCGTCGGTACTTGCGGAGCCTTGTTGCTGGGCCAGCAGCAGGCGCACCACCAGCCATTCCAGGCTCTCCCCCGGTTCCTCCTGCCAGTCGGCCAACTGCTGCCGAGCGCTGGCCAGGGTTGCCTCCCGCTCTCCCGCATCGGTCAGGGCGAGGACGGACCAGGCGGTGGAGACGTGGTGGGTCTCCTCCACGGGACGGCGCTGCTGGGGAAGTTGGCCCCCGGCCTTCCAGGCGCCATCCCCTTGTTGCTTTTTCAGGATCAAGGGGCGAAGGGCGAGAAATTCCTCTTCCAGACCCGCATCCCGCCGGGGGCGCCCCAGGATCAGGTGATCGATGCCGTCGTGGTTGTTGGACTCCTCCCCCCGGGACCGCTCCAGCGTCCACGCCGTCCAGGCGTCGAGCTTCGCTTCATCCACCGCCAGCCCATGGTCGGCGGCGGCCTGGAACCCCCAGATGAGCATCGGGATCTGGTGGCAGGAGACGCACTTCTGCTCCGCCATCCAGGCCACGCCATCCCGTTCCAGATAGGGCAGCGAGCGCGCCACGGCTTGACGAACAGTGGCCCATTCCGGTTGCCCGTCGGTCACGGCTGTTGCGGTCCCCACGACCGACTGTGGACCATGGCTCTGCTGTTGGGCGCAGCCCTCGCCGGTGGCGGCGAGAGTGAGGGGGATGGTCAGGACCAGGATGAGATTTCGGGGTTGCATGGGGCCTCCTCGGCATCTACTACGGCTGTCGGGGGTTGGGGTTGCTTCTGGAGTGTAGCGGAGTGGGGGCCGAGCTTTGGGCGGTGAGGGCCAAGGGGATAATTGTCCCTGATCTTTGGCACAGGGGAACTACAAGGTTAGGAGTGTGGCAACCTTGGTTTTTATGTCAGCACAATAGTAAAACGTTGCGAGTGCCACAAATTAATGTAAATTGTTTAATTTGGACAACAGGAGACCACCTATGCCCCGCTTCGCCGTCATCGACATCGAAACCACCGGGTTCTCCCCCGCCCACCATCACCGCATTGTTGAGGTGGGGGTGGTGCTCCTGGATGATCGGGGGCGTCCCGTGGAGGAGTGGGACACGATGCTCAACCCGGAGCGCGATATTGCCGCTACCGAAGTTCATGGACTGACCGCCGCCGATGTCTGTCGGGCGCCGACCTTCGCGCAGGTTGCCGCGAAGCTGAGGTCTTTCTTGGCCGGTAGAGTACCGGTGGCCCACAATCTGTCTTTTGACGCTCCATTCGTCGCTGCGGAGTATGAGCGTCTGGGCCTCGCCGCGCCTCTCAGCCGCGCTACGGGCTTGTGTACCATGCAACTCGCCCCTCGGTACCTGCGAACCCAGGGCCGTAATCTGGAGGCCTGCTGCGATTGCATCGGAGTCCGGGTGGAGTCGGCCCACAGTGCCCTGGAGGATGCCCGAGCCACCGCTCGCCTGCTCGCCCACTATATTGACCGCGACCCGGACTTTCTCGGCACCTGGGCGGGCGATATCGCCTTTGCCCAGAGCCGGGTGTGGCCCAACATCCCAGAGACCGATACGCCTCGTGTCCCCCGGGCCGCAGCGGGCGCTGAGGCACCGAAACATTTCTTGGCCCGTCTTGCTTCGCGAATGCCCTACACAGGGCGCCATCCTGATTCAGAAAGCTATCTGGCGATCCTGGATCGCGCCCTGCTCGACCGCCATATCAGTCGCCACGAAGAAGACGAGCTTGTGGCGGTGGCACGGATGCTGGAGCTTACCCGAGAACAGGCTCAGGCACTGCATAGGAGCTACCTGTCAGCCCTGGGTCGGTTGGCGTTGGAGGACGGCATCGTCACGAAGGAAGAGCGTTCCGACCTGGAGGCCGTGGCGGGGCTCCTCGGTCTCTCGAAGGGCGATGTCGCGGCTTCTCTCGTTCCCGGGGAAGACGTTCCCGATCTACCACATGCTGTCGGTGCGTTCACCTTGCAGGGCGGCCACAAAGTTGTATTCACAGGGGACGCCCCAGACATGGACCGCGAGGAGTTGAAGGCAGAGGCCAAGGCCCGGGGACTTCGTGTCACCAGTGCGGTCAGCGGCAAGACCAACCTTCTCGTCACGGCGGATCCAGACAGCCTGAGCGGCAAGGCGCGTCGCGCTCGAGAGCTGGGTATTCCCATTGTGGATTACCCGACGTACAGGAAGATGCTCGCCGCTTTGTAGACGGAGGCACTGGCCCATTCCCAGCGGGCAATACGATGCATTCATCGGATGGGTACCGAGCCCAATGGGTTGTCCCTTCGAGCGGCGCTGGCACCCAGTTGCAGACCCGCCATGAGAGGATGCCGCCCTCATGATCCCCAAGGAGGAAGCGCCCATGACCCGCTGGATTTTCTGTGTTCTCGGTTGCCTGGCTCTGGGAACGAGCCTCGTTGCGCAGGCGGCAGACGTGCCGGAAACCGCGTCGGCGGCGACGGCCCCAACCCCTATCGTCCTCGGTGAAACTTTTCAGGTCCCATCGGAGGCGCTGGGGGAAACCCGGGTGATCAACGTCTATCGGCCCGGCAGCGTTGCCGAGGACGAACGCCTGCCGGTGCTGTACATGCCCGACGGTGGCATGCAGGAGGATTTTCTGCATATCGCGGGGTTGGTGCAGATCTCGGTGCTCAACGGCACCATGCGGCCCTTCCTGCTGGTGGGGATCGAGAACACGGAGCGTCGTCGGGACCTGACCGGCCCGACGGCGAAAAAAAAGGACAAGAAGATCGCGCCTCGGGTGGGCGGTTCTGCGGCGTTTCGCCAGTTTATCCGCGACGAGCTGATGCCGATCATCCGCGAGCGTTATCCCACCACGAAGGAAACGGCGATCGTGGGGGAGTCGCTGGCGGGGCTCTTCGTCGTGGAATGTCTGTTGCGGGAGCCGGCGCTGTTCGATAGCTACATCGCCGTGGACCCCAGCCTGTGGTGGAACGATCAGCGGCTGGCCAAGGACGCCGTCCAGATGCTGGCGTCCCACACCGGTTCCCCCAAGACGTTGTATCTCGCCGCCAGTGATGCGGAGGACATCGCCGGGGTCACGCAGCGGCTGGCAGAGGCCCTCCGCCAGGGGGCAGCCCGGCAGGTTGCGCTGCACTTCCAGCCCATGCCCGACCAGAAGCACCACACCATCTTCCATCCGGCAGCCACCGATGCGTTCCGTAAGGTGTTCCCGGGGCCCCGAGCGCAGTAGACCACTCCCTTCACAGTCGCCCCTCCGGCAGCACCCCATTCAGGAGGCTCGATCGCTGCCCCTCCGTGAAGGGCGCCAGGAAGAGGCTGGGGTCCTGGTGGCGGCTGCGGAAGAAGTCGGCGACGAAGGCCATGCGATCGTCGAAGTCGGCCCAGTTGTCCGCCGCGCTGCCGGTGGTGGAGAAAGGATTGCGGTCGATCGCTTCCAGCAGCGCTGCCAGACGGCGGTCGCGGATGGCCTCCAGATCTTCCGGGTAGGCACGACCGTCCAGGGGCGGCACGTCGCGCCCCAGGCGCAGGTTGCCGGAGGGCAGGCGGATGTCCAGGAGGGCCCGGGTGGCGAATTCCTGGGCGCGGCGCTGGAGGCCGCCCCGCAGGCGTCCCAGAAGAGGTTTCCAGGCGAGGCCATCGAGCTTCGCCAGCGGTGCGTTGAGGGACCCCTCGATGGCCTCCTGGAGACGCCATTGTTCGTGGTACCCCACCAGTAAATTGGCCAGGTACAGCCGCTCCGCCCGGCGTTTCGGCTCCCCTTCGAAGCGCGCCTGGTAGGTGTGGTGGAAGGCTTCCCGCAGTCGGTCCTGCCCGCCTTCTTCCACCGGGCCGGGCTGGAAGTGGGAGAGGAAGGCATCCAGTTTCGCGGGCTCCGGTGCCGAGGCCTCCGGGAAGGTCTCCAGGAGGCGGGCGTAGTGCGGGGCGATCTCCTCGAAGACCAGGTAGTTCCCCCGGGAGACCATCGTCCGCACCACGGCCAAGGTGCGGGCGAGTTTGCCCTGGGGGCGGAGGCGGGTCTTGAAGTCCAGCACGCCGCCGAGGAGGGTATCCAGAGGCGGTGGCAGGATCTCGCCGCGGATGAAGGCGCCCGCGGTCTTCGAAGCCCAGGTGGCGAACCCGGGCCAGGTGACACTCCGGGGGCCGGCGAAATGGGCCATCCGGCGGGTGAGGTCGTGGTACGCCTGGGTGATGCGAAGATTGCGCAGGGTCAGATCCTCGATGCGCAGGATGGCCTGGATCTCGTCCCGGCCGCCCCGGTCGTCGGTGGGCTGGTCGGTGGGGATCGGTCTCATCCGGGCGAGGGGGCGGCGGTTGGGGGTCGAATGCGTCGCGAGGCTGATCATGGTCTACTCCTTCCACTAGCGAACTCGGCAAAGGAAGGAAAATCCCGCCATCCCTTGCTGCTTTCCGGGACGCTCTGGTACCTTCGAGCGTCCGCTTTGAGACTTTTGAAGATGAGGGGAAGACATGACCAACGTGGTGATCATCGGGATGCAGTGGGGGGATGAGGGGAAGGGCAAGATCGTGGATTTGCTGTGCCCGGCGTTCGACGCCGTGGCGCGCTACCAGGGGGGCCACAATGCGGGCCATACGGTGAAGTTTGGCGACCAGCACTTCTCCCTCCACCTGATTCCCTCGGGCATCCTGCGCCCCGGCATGCGCTGCATCCTGGGCAATGGCATGGTGATCTCCCCGGAGGCCTTCTTCAGGGAGTTGGAGAAACTCCACGCCGCCGGGGTGGTGACGGAAGGGCGCCTCTTCGTCTCCAACCGAGCCCACGCGGTGATGCCCTACGCGCCGTTGCTGGACCAGGCTCGGGAGGCGGCCCGGGGCAAGGACAAGATCGGCACCACCTCCCGGGGAATCGGTCCGACCTACGAGGCCAAGGCGTCGCGCTATGGCTTTCGGTTGGGGGATCTGGGTACGCCGCTCTTCGAACAACGGCTGCCCCGAGCGGTGGAGCGGGTGGCGGCGGAACTGGCCTCCCTCGCCGGCACGGGAGCGGAGGAAGCGCCCTCGGCGACGGAGATCGCCGCCGTGTGCCGCGATTGGGCGGAGCGCCTGCGGCCTTTCCTGAAGGACACGGAAGGGCTGCTCCACGCCTGGGGTGAGGCCGGGGAAAGCGTCTTGCTGGAGGGGGCTCAGGGCACCTTCCTGGATGTCGATCACGGGACCTTCCCCTTCGTCACCAGTTCCAATTCCACCGCCGGGGGCGCCGCCATCGGCACGGGGCTCCCGCCCAACGCCATCACGGGCGCTGTCGGGGTCCTGAAGGCGTACGCCACGCGGGTGGGGGAGGGGCCCTTCGCCACCGAGGAGACCGGTGAGGTGGAGGCGCACCTGCGGCAGCGGGGGAATGAATACGGCACCACCACCGGACGGCCCCGCCGTTGTGGCTGGCTGGATGTGGTTTCGGCGCGCTACTCCCGGCGGATCAATGGCATCCAGGCCATCGCCCTGACCAAGTTGGATGTGCTGGATTCCCTGGCGGAGATCCCCGTCTGCGTCGGTTATCGGGTGGGTGGCACGGTGCACCGGGAGTACAGCATGGAATTGGAGCACGGCGACTTTGAGCCGGTCTACAAGACCCTGAAGGGGTGGCAGCGGGAGACCGTCGGCACCCTGGAGTGGGAGGCCCTCCCCCCGGAAGCCCGGGACTACATCGATTTCATCGAACAGGAAGTGGGCGCCTCGGTGTCCCTCATCTCCACCGGCCCACGGCGGGAAGAGACCCTGGTCCGCCGGGGTCCGGCGTTGGAACACCTGCTGGAAACCCGACTGGACGCGGTGATCGCCGGGCGTTGAGGCGGGCGATCTGGGGTGGGTGGGGAAAGTCTCGTCAAGAGAGGGTTTCTACCGGTGCCAGCCGATTGTCGGGGGGTGGGCTGGTAGGGACTGGCCACGAAATACCGTGGTCGGGCCAGGAGGCAAGGCAGCTTCCAGCGAGGCTAGTCCATCCCCGCCAGCAGTTCCCGGGCGATGCTGACATCGATCTCTTTGGTCTTGCCGGAGAAGGTTGAGTGGATGGGATCGAGGAGTTGGCGGGCCTCCTCGGCGCGCCCGGTCCTCTGCCACAGGCGGGCCAGGGAGTTGGCGGCGCGGAGTTCCAGGGCGCGGGATTGGGCGCTCCGGGCGATCTCCAGCGCCCGTTGGAAGCACGGCTCGGCGCGCTCGGCGTCGGCGCCCACCAGGAGGAGCTTGCCCTGGAGGCGGTGCAGTTCCGCTTCGTAGTAGCGTTCGCCGGTCTCCTCCACCATCTTCATGGCGTCCTCGATCAGCCGCAGCCCATCGGGCACCTTGCCCTGTTCGCCGTAGATCTCCGCCGCCAGGGTGGAGCAGTAGGGGAGGGTGAGGCGAGTGCCCGCAGCCTGGAGGCCCTCGATGCCCTCGTGGACCCGCTCCAGGCCATCCTTGTGGTCTCCCCAGCCCTCCTCCGCTCCCCGGGCCAGCGCCCAACCGAGGAGCAGTGTCCCCTGGGCACTCCAGAAAAACCCCATCTCCTCCGCCAGGTCGATGATCTCTCGGGAGTAATCCGCGACCTGCTGGGCTTCCCCCAGGTACTGGTGCAGGCAGGCGCCGGAAGTCAGGGCGGAACTGAGGGTGAAAGGGTGCTCCAGGCCGCGCGCTCGCTCCAGGGCGGCGCGATTGTAGCCCCGGGCGGTTTCCGGTTCTCCCAAGAACCAGGCCACGAGAGCGGCGTAGGAGCGCGTCGTCACCCCCACTTCCTGGCCGGTGATGAACATGGCGGAGCGGTCCCGGTCCTCCGTGTCGAGGACCAGCGCGGCCTCCAACTCCTCCAGTGCGGCGGGCAACTCGCCGCGCACAAAGAGGGTGGAGCCGACGGCGAAGCGGGCCTCCATCAGCAGGGCATCGTCCCCCTTCACCGTCGCCAGATGCACCAGTTGCTGGCCCAACTCCAGCGCCTGGTCGAGGCCGGCGCGCATGATGTGGAAAGCCCACAGGCCCCAGTAGACCCAGAACAGTTCCGGCGTGTCGCCGATCTGCCGACACAACTCCAGGGCGCGGTTGTAGCACGCCTCCACCTCGGGCGCGGAGAAGCCCTTGACGGTGGCGAGAGAGGCGCCCAGGGCGGATTGCAGCGCCAGTTCTTTGCCCTGGGGGTCGGCGGTCGGGGGGAGTTGATCGATCAACTCCAGACCCCGCCGCAGGTGTTCCACGGCTTCCTGGTTGGCGGAGCGTTGGGCGGCCATTTGTCCGGCCCGCTGCCAGGCGTCGATGGCCTCGACGGGCATCGCCCCCGCGGTGTAGTGGCGGGCGAGGATTTCCGGCTGGCGTTCGGCGATCGATGGGAAGTCCGCCGCCAGGACCGTGGCGATGCGCTGGTGGTAGAGCCGCTGCGTGCTCTTCAGCAGGGAGGTGTACGCCGCGTCCTGGATCAGGGCGTGACGGAAGGAATAGTTCTCCTCCACTCCATCCCGGGAGTGGAGGAGGATTTCCGCCTCCACCAGGGCGTCGAGGCTGGCCCGCAGATCCCCCTCCTCCTCGGGGAAGGCGGCGAGGAGCATCTGGTAGCTGAATTCCCGCCCAAAGGCGGCGCCCTGCTGGGCCACCTGCCGGGCGCTCCCCAGACGATCCAGCCGGGCCATGAGGGAGCCCTGGAGGGTCTCCGGGATGGCCATGGGGGGTAGCGCGCCAGCCAGGACGTAGCGATCCTCCCGGCGCTCCAGGAAGGTGGACTCCAGCACCATGCGGGTCAGCTCTTCCACAAAGATGGGGACCCCGTCGGTGCGGGCGACGATCTGCTGCTCGACGACCTCCGGCAGGGGGCGGCCACCGGTCAGGTGCAAGATCAGGCAGCGGACCTGGTCTTCCGTCAACCGACCGATCTGGATCTCGTCGGTGCCCAAGGCCCCTCGCCACGGTGGCTCGAAGGAGGGGCGGAAGGTGCAGAGCAGGAGCAGGGGGTGCTTGGGGACCTCCACCACCAGCCGCCCCAAGAACTCCAGGGTGGAGGGGTCGGCCCAGTGCAGATCCTCGACCACCACCAGGGTGGGGTGTTCGGCGGCGGCGGCGGCGAGGATCTCCAAAATCAGCGTCAGGGTCTTTTCCCGCTGCCGTTGGGGGGACAGGAGGAGGGGTGGGTACGCCTCGGTGGAGATCTCCAGGAAGGTCGCCAGCAGCGCGATGGCGGGCTCCCGGGGGATAGCCCAACGGTCCAGCCGTTCCTCCATCCGGGCGATGCGGGTCGCCGCGTCCTCGCCCCGTCGGACGCCGAAGATTTCCTGCTCCAACAGTCCCAGGATGGGGTGGAAGGCACTGCCGCCGCGAAAGGGAGAACTGCGGCAGACCAGCCAGCGATAGCCTCGGGCCAGAGCCGGTCGGCGCAATTCTTCCTGCAAGCGGGACTTGCCGATCCCCGCCTCGCCCCCCAGGGAGAGGGTCACCCCCTGCCCTCCGGCGGCGGGATCCAGGGGTTCCAGGTGCTGCAACAGGCGGGCTAGCTCCTCTTCCCGACCGATCATCGGCACCTGATCGGCTTTGGGCGATCCGTCCTCCCGGGCGTCCCGTTCCTCCACCGCGCGATAGACCCCGACGGGCTGGGAGACCCCTTTCAGTCGGTGGGCTCCTAGGGACTCGAAGGTGAAGAAGTCCTTCACCAGCCGATACGTGGCTTCACTCAGAACCACGGTGCCGGGTTGCGCCAGCCCCTCCAGGCGGGCCGCGATGTTGGGGGTCTGGCCCAACGCCAGCCGCTCCAGGCGCGCGCCACTGCCCATCTCGCCAGCGACCACCGGGCCGGTGTGAATGCCCAGCCGCACCGCCAGCGCATGGCGGGCGGCATGGTTGCGCTCGGCGATGGCCCGCACGATCCCGAGGGCTGTGAGCACCGCCCGCCGGGTGTCGTCCTCGTGCGCCTGGGGATAGCCAAAGTAGACCAGGATGCCGTCTCCCAGGTACTGG
>Ga0210063_1000163_pt1 | contig 22938 bp, 18 predicted proteins | sample Muzzi_PWA_D1_FD_185529 | JGI IMG/M metagenome (GOLD analysis project Ga0210063, IMG submission 185529) | Wetland microbial communities from San Francisco Bay, California, USA, that impact long-term carbon sequestration - Muzzi_PWA_D1 (SPAdes) | ecosystem: Environmental > Aquatic > Marine >... | reverse complement strand
CGCGGTGCGCAGGGAGGCGCTCGCCCACGCCACCGACGGCAACCCCTTCGTCCCCTCCCACCCCTCGCTCGCCGGCCGGGCGCTGGCCCACCCGGTGGTCTCGCCGGGCGGCGGGCCGCCGCAGGCCTGGGTGGTGATCGTCCGCGACTCGGGTGGGCTCGGGGACTTCGAGCGGTTGATCCTGCAGCAGGCGGTCGCGGTCGTCGCCCTGGAGCTGATGCGGCGGCGGGTGGCGCGCGAGACCGAGCGCCGGCTTGCCGGCGACGTCCTGGCCGGGGCGCTGGGCGGAAAGATGGAGGCGAGCGAGCTGCAGCGGCGGCTGGAGCCGTTCGGGATCGGCGACGAGGCCGCGGTGCTGGTCTTCTCGCTCGATGGCCCCGCCGCCGCAACCGGGGCGCTGGAACGGGCGCTTGCGGCCGACGCCTGCCCCGCCGTGGTCGCGCCTCACGCCGCCGGTCGGCGCGAGCTGCTCTGCGCGGTGGTCGACGCCGCCGACCGCGACCCGGTCGACGTCGCCGCCGACGCCCGCGATGCGCTGGCCGCCGAGGGCGGGACGGTGCGGGCGGCGGCCAGCCGAGCGGCCGCGCCGGAGGGCCTGCGCCAGTCCTTTCACGAGGCGCGCTGCGCGCTGGAGGCGACCGCGTTCAGCGACGGCGCCGCCCCGCAGGTCGCCTCCTGGCGCGACCTCGGCGCCTTCACGTTGCTGCTCTCGATCCAGGACGAGGAGGCGCTGCGGCTCTACTGCGAGAGCGTGCTGGGGCCGATCGAAGGCGGCGACGAGGAGTACGGGGGCGAGCTGCTGCGCTCGCTGGAGGCGTTCATCGAACAGAACGGCCAGTGGGAGAAGGCGGCGCGGCAGGTCTACTGTCACCGCCACACGCTGCGCTACCGGATGCGCCGGGTCGAGGAGCTGACCGGGCGCGACCTCTCGCGCGCCCAGGACAGGATCGAGTTCTGGCTTGCGCTGCGGGCCAGGGAGCTGGTCGCGTGAGCGCCGGCTGACTACGATCCCAGGCTTGTTGACGCGCGGACTCACGGGGGCCCTGCTCGGGCTGGCGCTGGTCGCGGCCTTTGTCGTCAGCGCCGTCAGCGGCGCCGGCGCCGAGGAGGGGCCGGAGCGCTGCCACGGGCGGGTGGCGACGATCGTCGGCACCGACGGCGACGACGTCCTGCACGGGACGGCGAAGCGCGACGTGGTCTGGGCCGGCCGCGGCGACGACAAGATCTACGGCAACCTCGGCAACGACCTGCTCTGCGGCGGGCCGGGTTCCGACCTGGTCCACGGCGGCCGCGGCAACGACGTCGTCGACGGCGGCGCCGGCGACCGCGACCGGGCGATCGGCGACCTCGGCGACGACAAGGTGCTGGGCGGGACCGGCGACTACGACGAGGTGGCCGGCGACCTCGGGATCGACGTCGTCAACGGCGGGCCGGGCGACTACGACCTGGTCCACGGCGACTACGGCTGGGACCGGATGTCGGGCGGCGCCGGCAAGGGCGACATCGCCTCCTTCGCGACCAACGTCGCCGGCGGCAAGGGCGCCGGGGTCTGGGCCTCGCTGAAGGCCCACAAGGCGCGCGGCGACGGCCACGACAAGCTGTTCAAGTTCGAGGCGCTGGAAGGCTCGGCCTTCGGCGACACGCTGATCGGCAACAAGTCCGCCAACACGATCGACGGCGGCCCCGGCGACGACACGATCATCGGCGGCGGCGGCCGCGACAGGCTGATCGGTGGCCAGGGCAGCGACGGCTGCAAGGGGGCGAAGGGACGGACCGTCTCCTGCGGCAAGGAACGAGCGCCGAACGCCTCCGCCTACGTGGCGCTCAACCCGGCGGCCGGCGGCGGCGCCGGGCTGCAGGTGGTCGGCGGCGACGGCCCGGACCACTTCACGCTCTCCTTCGACGAGGCCGGTGGCGCCTTCGTGGTCGAGGCGCGGAAGGGGATCGCGATCGGCCCCGGCTGCTCGCGGCCCGGCGGCGCCCCGAACCGGGTCTCCTGCCCGGCGGGCGGTCCCGCCCTCTGGCTGACCGCCGACCTCGGCCCCGGCAACGACAGCCTCCGGGTCGCCGGCTCGCTGAAGGCGGTCGGCAACGTGCGGCTCGCCGGCGGCCACGGCGACGATGTGATCCACGGCGGCCCCGAGGACGACCTGATCGAGGCCGGCCGCGGTTCCGACAAGCTCTTCGGCCACGCCGGCGCCGACGGCCTGATCGGCGGCCTGCCCGGCCCGACCTTCCTCTACGGCGGCGCCAACGGCGACCTGCTGGCGGCCGGTGGCGGTTGCGCCGGCGGCGCCCTCGTCGGCGGCGGCGGCCGCGACAACGCCTCCTTCGCGGAGACCCAGGCCCACCCCGGCCTGCTGATCATCTCGCTGCCGCGGCGGGTCGCCTACGTCGACGCGATCGAGGGCTGCGACAGGATCCGGATCTCCCCGACCAACGAGCAGCTCGAGGGCTCCTTCGACAACGACGTGATCATCGGCGACCACCGCGACAACAGCCTGCTCGGCCAGCCCGGCCAGGACCGCTTCTACGGCAACGGCGGCGACGACGTGATCGACGCCCGCGACGGGGTCCGCGACTTCTCGATCCAGTGCGGCCGCGGCCGCCCCGCCCGACGCAAGCCGCAGGGCGGCTTCACCAAGCCGACCGGCGCCCCCGCCGGCCGCGCCCTCACCGACGAGTTCGACCCGAAGCCGTTCCGCTGCGCCGACGTCAAGTTCGGCACCCCGGTGCCGGGCCTGCACGGCTGAGGGGTCGCGGGGGCTCGCCCGCAAGACCGTGCGGCGCTCGCGACATTGACGAGGCCCAGGTGTGGTCGATTGCGCGAGCACGCTGGCAGTCGCTCCCTACTAGGCTTGGTCTGTGGCCGAGAAGACCGCCAGAGGTGACGAGGCCGCGGCGATCGCCGCGGCTGTCGCGCGCTTTGAGGCGGAGCTTGCCGTGCCGGCGCCGCAGGCCCCAGTGGCGACGAGTCCGTGGCAGCGCGCGGCGCTGGCCGAGGGGGTAGGCGCGAAGGAGATCATCCAGGACCCAGGAGGAGGATCGAGATGGCTGTCGTGAAGATCATCGAGCTGGTCGGAAGCTCCAAGACGTCGACCGACGACGCGGCGAAACAGGCGCTCAGTCAGGCGGAAGCGTCGGTGCGCAACATCCGCGCCGTCGACATCGTCTCGACCGGGATTCGCGGCGAGAACCTCGACGAGTACCGGGCCCACGTCCGGGTCGCGTTCCTGATCGAGGGGACGGACGTCGACTGATGGCCGAGAACGGGAACGAGACCGCGGCGGCGCGCGAGGTCTCGCGCGACGAGGCGCAGGAATTGATCGCCGACGGCGCCCAGGTGGTCGACGTGCGCGCCGCGCACGAGTGGGACGCCGGCCGGATCGCCGGCGCCACCCACCTGCCGCTGGCCGAGCTGGCCGAGCGGGCCGCCGAGATCGACAGCGAGCGCCCCGTCGTCCTCTACTGCCGAGGCGGCAACCGCTCGACGATGGCCGCCGCCGCCCTCGCCGAGGCCGGCTACGACGCTGCGAAGCTGACCGAGGGCATCGTCGGCTGGGCCGAGGCGGGTCTGCCGCTCGACCCCGAGGACGGCTACGTGGCCGAGTCGGGCGAGGCCGCGGCGATCCTCGAGGCGCGCAAGCGCGCCTGAAGACCGCTGCACAGAGCTAAATACCCTAATCCCGGTCAGGTTTTGCTATTTTCCTCCCATGGAGGTAGCGGTAGCTGAGAACAAGGAGCAGCGCGGCAAGGGCCGCGTCGGCACCCTCGAGAACCCGGAGGCCTACGAGAACGTCCCCGGCCACGTGATCCCGATCATCGAGCGCGAGTTCGACGATTTCGACAACGAAGCCGAGGAGTTCCTCGCCGAGCGCCTGCCCGAAGACCAGTTCATCGGGTTCCGGCTCAAACAGGGCGTCTACGGGCAGCGCCAGCCCGACGTGCAGATGGTCCGGGTGAAGCTGCCCTTCGGCGGCGTCACGCCGGAGCAGATGGAGATGTTCGGCGACGTGGTCGAGCGCTACGCGCCGCTCGACAAAGGCCACATCACCACCCGCCAGAACATCCAGATCCACCACGTTCCGCTGCGCGACATGGAGGCGCTGATCCGCGAGATCTCCGCGGTCGGGCTCTCCTCGCGCGAGGGCTGCGGCAACACCGTGCGCAACGTCACCGGCGATCCCTGGGCCGGCGTCGCCAGCGACGAGATCTTCGACCCGACCCCCTACGCCGGCGCCTTCGTCCGCTACTTCGTGCGCCACCCGACCACGCAGCTGATGCCGCGCAAGATCAAGACCGCGTTCAGCGGCTCCGACGAGGACCGGGCGATCACCGGCATCCACGACATCGCCTTCATCTCCCGCGAAAGGGACGGTGTCCGCGGCTTCGAGGTCCGGGTCGGCGGCGGCACCTCGATCATGGCCCGCGTCGCCCCCACCGCCTGCGAGTTCGTCGAGGCCGACAACGGCGACTACCTGAAGGTCGCCGAGGCCGTCTTCCGGATCTTCGACCGCCAGGACTGGCTGCGGGTCAACCGCGCCCGGGCCCGGATCAAGGTCCTGGTCGACAAGATCGGGATCGAGGCCTTCCGCGAGCTGCTCGACGAGGAGCTGCGGGGCGAGTGGGTCGAGGAGCGCGAATTCGACGCCGACCTGGTCGAGCGGCTGCGCTTCGACGACGACGAGGAGGCCAACGCCCCCGAGGTCCCGCACGAGTATGCCTCGCCGAACGGCGACCACTCCGAGTTCGAGCGCTTCTGCGAAGCCAACGTCCAGGCGCAGCGCCAGGCGGGCTTCTCGGCGGTCGAGGTGAAGATCACCCGCGGCGACCTCAGCCCGGAGCAGTTCCGCGGCCTGGGGGCGATCATGCGCGAGTACACCGGTGGCTACGCCCGCAGCACCGTGCAGCAGAACCTGGTCCTGCGCTGGGTCCGCGACGAGGCGCTCTACGACGTCTGGGAGCGGCTCACCGCCCTCGGCCTCGGCGAGGCCGGCGCCCGCGAGATCACCGACGTGGTCAGCTGCCCCGGCACCGACAGCTGCAAACTCGGGATCACCAGCTCGATGGGCCTCAACCGCGCCGTCAAGGAGCGGGTCGAGCAGATGGGGATCGAGGACGAGCTGACCCGTCGCATCCACATCAAAATGAGCGGCTGCCCGAACGGCTGCAGCCAGCACCACATCTCCAACATCGGCTTCTACGGCGCCTCGCTGAAGGTCGGCGGCCGCCAGATGCCCGCCTACATCCCGCACATCGGCGGCAACTTCGAGGGCGGCGAGGTCGTCTTCGGCAAGCGGCTGAAATCGCGCCTGCCGGCGAAGCGGGTGCCGGAGGCGGTGCAGCGCTGGATCGAGCTCTACCAGGCCGAGCGGGCCGAGGGCGAGGAGTTCAACGCCTTCGCCGAGCGGACCGGCGCCGAGCGCTTCGAAGCGGCGGTCAAGGACCTGACCCTGCCGGCCGAGTTCAGCCTCGAGACGATGCAGCAGTTCATCGACTGGAACCGGTCGAGTCCCTACAAAGTCGAGCGGGGAGAGGGGGAGTGCGCGATATAGCGCGCGCGGCAGAGCTATGAAGCCCCCGCCCGTAACCCTCTCCGGCACGGTCCCGACAATCACCGACATCGACCACGAGGCGGTGGCCGCCGACCTCGAGCACTCCAGCGCCGAAGAGGCCCTGGAGTGGCTGTTCGAGAACTTCGGAGAGCAGCACTACATCGCCTGCTCCTTCCAGAAAACGACCTCGGTCACCGCCCACATGGCGAGCCGGATCAACCCCGAGGCGCGCTTCTTCTACCTCGACACCGACGTCCTCTTCCCGGAGACCTACGAGACGCGGGATCGGCTGGAGGAGACACTGGGGATCGAGTTCGATCGGTTCCACAACCTGAGCCTTGCCGAGCAGGCCGCCGAGCACGGCGACGAGCTCTGGAAGCGCGACCCCGACGCCTGCTGCGGCCTGCGCAAGGTCGACCCGATGCGGCGCGCCCTTTCTTCCGTAGACTGCTGGGTCGCCGGTGTCCGGCGTGGCGACTCGGCCTCCCGGGCCAAGGCCCCGAAGTTCGGCTGGGACGGGAAATTCGACCTCTGGAAGATGAATCCGCTCGCCGACTGGACCGAGCGCGACGTCTGGAACTACATCCATGAGCACCACCTGCCCTACAACCCGCTCCACGACCGTGGCTACCCGTCGATCGGCTGCACCCACTGCACGAAGCCGGTCGACCCGGGCGGCGCGCAGCGCGACGGTCGCTGGGCCGGCACGGCAAAGGCCGAGTGCGGGATCAACTAGCGCCGTCGCGCCGCCGCTGAGCCGTCGCCCCGGCCGGCGTCGGTAACGGCCCGGAGACCGGACACACCGCCGATGGAGGAGACGACGAAAGCCCGACCGGCCGCCGTGGAGCTGTCGGACCTCGACACGCTCGAGGCCGAGTCGATCCACATCGTCCGCGAGGTCGTCGCCGAGTTCGAGAACCCGGTGATGCTGTTCTCCGGCGGCAAGGACTCGGTGCTGATGCTGCACCTGGCGCGCAAGGCGTTCGCGCCCGCCCGGGTGCCGTTCCCGATCATGCACATCGACACCGGGCACAACTTCCCGGAGGTGATCGAGTTCCGCGACCGCACCGTCGCCGCGCACGGGCTGCGGCTCGAGGTCGCCTCGGTGCAGGAGCTGATCGACGCCGGCCGGATCAAGGTCGGGCACGAACTGGAAAGCCGCAACCGCCACCAGACGATGGCGCTGCTGGAGGCGATCCAGGGCGGTGGCTTCGACGCCGTCTTCGGCGGCGGCCGCCGCGACGAGGAGAAGGCGCGGGCCAAGGAGCGGGTCTTCTCCTTCCGCGACAGCTTCGGCCAGTGGGACCCGAAGAGCCAGCGCCCCGAGCTCTGGCGCCTCTACAACGGCCGCCACCGCAAGGGGGAGCACATCCGCGTCTTCCCGATCTCCGACTGGACCGAGCTCGACGTCTGGCGCTACCTGGCCAGGGAGGAGGTCGACCTGCCCTCGATCTACTTCGCCCACGAGCGCGAGGTGGTCGACCACGACGGCCTGCTGATGGCCGTCAACGAGTTCTTCCCCGCCCCCGAGGGCGCCGAAATCGAGCGGGTGATGGTCCGCTACCGGACGGTCGGCGACGCGACCAGCACCGGCGCCGTCGCCTCGCAGGCGGTCGACTACGAGCGGGTGATCGAGGAGACCGCGGTCACCAGGATCACCGAGCGCGGCGCCACCCGCGGTGACGACCGCTTCTCCGAAGCGGCGATGGAGGATCGCAAGAAGGAGGGCTACTTCTAGTGAACGAGCTGCTGCGGATCGCCACCGCCGGCTCGGTCGACGACGGCAAGTCGACCCTGATCGGGCGCCTCCTGCACGACACCAAATCGATCTTCGAAGACCAGCTGGAGTCGATCGAGCGCACCTCCGAGAAGCGCGGCGACGAGCAGACCGACCTGGCGCTGCTCACCGACGGGCTGCGGGCCGAGCGCGAGCAGGGGATCACGATCGACGTCGCCCACCGCTACTTCGCGACCCCGAAGCGCAAGTTCGTGATCGCCGACACCCCCGGCCACATCCAGTACACGCGCAACATGGTGACCGGCGCCTCGACCGCGAACCTCGCCCTGCTCCTGGTCGACGCCCGCAAAGGGGTGCTCGAACAGACCCGGCGCCACGCCCTGCTCTCCTCGCTGCTGCGGGTCCCGCACCTGGTCCTCTGCGTCAACAAAATGGACCTGGTCGATTACGACCGGGCGATCTACGACGAGATCCGCGAGGAGTTCACCGCCTTCGCCGCCAAGCTGGAGATCACCGACCTCGACTTCGTCCCGATCTCGGCCCTGGAGGGCGACAACGTGGTCGAGCGGTCGTCCAACATGCCGTGGTTCGAAGGGCAGCCGCTGCTCGGCCACCTCGAGGACGTCCACATCGCTTCCGACCGCAACCTGGTCGACAACCGGTTCCCGGTCCAGTACGTGATCCGCCCGCAGTCCTCCGAGCACCGTGACTACCGCGGCTTCGCCGGCACCGTCGCCGGCGGCATCTTCAAGCAGGGCGACGAGGTGACCGTGATGCCCTCGGGCCGGACCTCGACGATCGCCCAGATCGACACCCCCGACGGAGCGGTCGACCAGGCCTTCCCGCCGATGGCGGTGACCCTGCTGCTGGAGGACGAGATCGACGTCTCGCGCGGCGACATGATCTGCCGCCCGACCAACCAGCCGAGCGCCAACCGCAACTTCGAGGCGATGATCTGCTGGTTCGACGAGACCTCCAGCCTGCGCACCGGCGCCCCCTACATGCTCAAGCACACGACGCGCTGGGTGCCGGCCGAAATCGACGACCTGCGCTACCAGCTCGACGTCGACACGCTGCACCGCGACCTCGATGCCGAGACGCTGGAGGTCAACGACATCGGCCGGGTGACGATCTCCACCAACTCGCCGCTCTTCTTCGACGAGTACCGGCTGAACCGCAACACCGGCAGCTTCATCGTCGTCGACCCGGCCACCAACCTCACCGTCGCCGCCGGGATGATCATCGGCGCCGGCGGCGGCGGCGAGGCGGCGGTCCCGGCCGAGCCGGTGGTCGCCGAGAACATCACCTTCCACCCGAGCAGGCTGAGCCGCGAGGACCGCTGGTCGGCGCTGGGGACGAGCGGGGCGACGATCTGGCTGACCGGGCTCTCCGGCTCGGGCAAGTCGACGATCGCCACCGCGGTCGAGCACACCCTGGTCTCCGACGGCCGCTTCGCCTTCATGCTCGACGGCGACAACCTGCGCCACGGGCTCAACGCCAACCTCGGCTTCAGCCCCGAGGACCGGGCCGAGAACGTACGCCGGGTCGGCGAGGTGGCGCGGCTGATGGCCGAGGCGGGGGCGATCTCGGTCGTCTCCCTGGTCAGTCCCTACCGGGCCGACCGCGACCGCGTCCGGCTCGCCCATGAGGAGGCCGGGATCCCCTTCCACGAGGTCCACGTCGACACCCCGCTCGAAGTCTGCGAAGAGCGCGACCCGAAGGGCCTCTACGCAAAGGCCCGGGCCGGCGAGATCGACGACCTGACCGGGGTCGGCAGCCCCTACGAGGCGCCGGAAACCCCGGCCCTGGTCCCCGCCGCCGACCTCGAGACCGCGGTCCGCGAAGTCCTCGCCCTGCTCGGCTAGGGCCAAGGCGCTTTTCTCAACCCCTGGTTAAGGAAAGCGCCTAGGGCCGTTCGGGCGGGCCGATCAGCGGGGTGCGGATCGGGGCGGCGAGACCGAGGAAGGCGACGATCTGGTGGCCGCCCGGATTGGCCACGTCGAGACTCGGTCGTCGGCTGTTGGAGAGCCAGACGTTGCCCGAGGGGTCGATCGCGATCCCGGTGTTGCGGGTGAGCCCGTCGAACCGGTAGCCGCTGCCGGTGGGGGAGATCGAGGCGCCGGTGGCCCTCTGTCCGGCCGGGCAGCGGCGGGGCCGGGCGCCGCATAGGTGCGAGAGGCGGCGGCCGGCGAAGTTGGCGACCCAGACCGTGTCGTCGCCGTCCACCGCGACCCCCCAGGGGGCGCGCAGGCCGGCGCCGCCGAAGCTGCGCAGCGGCTCGCCGTCGGGGCTGAGCAGCGTCACCGACCCCTCGGCGCTCCGGTCCAGATCGATCGTCCGCTTCGCGCAGGGCGGCGTCACGCTGCCGGAGTTGGCGACCCAGGCGTGGCCGCGGCTGTCGGTGGCGACCCCGAGCGGGCGGTCCAGGCCGGCCCCAGCTGCGACGCTCAGCAGCCTGCCGTCCGGTTCGAGCACCGCGACCCGGTCGTTGCCGCTGCCGGTGACGAAGACGAGGCCGCGCCACCCGACCGCGACGCCGAACGGGCGGGAGAGCCCGACGTCGCCGAGGTCGGCCGCACGCGACTCCAGGCCGTTCGCGTAGCGGACGACCGCGTCGCCACCGCAGCCGGCGACCCAGACGTTGCCGTCGAGATCGGCGACGGTGCCCATCGGCCGCTCGATCCCGCCTGCCTCGAACTCTCCCAACGGTCGACCCCGGTCGCTGAAGGCGGCGACGCTGTCGCCGGGTGGCGGCTCCTCGCAATCGCGGCCGGCGAGGCCGGAGCTCCCGACCCAGACCCGTTCGCGCGGGTCGAGGCCGATCCCGAAGCCGCCGCCTCCGAGCCCGCCGCCCTCGTACGGGGAGCCGGGATGGGGCCGACCGGCCGGGGTGAAGCGGAGCAGCTGCTTGCCGCCGCAGACCGGGGCGCCGGGGTCGCGGCTGTAGGGGAAGGCGTTGGCGACCCAGAGGCTGCCCTCGGCGTCGATCGCGATCCCGCCGGGCCCGTTCACGGTGCCCCGCCTTCCTTCGAAGCGCAGCGCCAGGGTCCAGGCGCCGGGTCGCTCGCCTCGGCCCAGGAACGGCCGGTAGGGCTTGCGTCCCGCCAGCGAGCGGCGGAAGAGGGCGGCCGAGCTGTGCCAGGGGTTGCGGGCGACCGCGACCAGCGCGCGCAGCGTGTCGCCGGCAGCGAGGCGGCGGCCGGGAGGCCGGGCGAGGCGCAGCAGCCGGGCGCAGGCGCGGCCGCGCGAGCGGCAGGAGGCGACCAGGTTGGCGAGGGAGTTGAAGGTCGCCAGGGTCGAGGTCGAGCGGCCGTTAGGGAAGCGGCGCAGGACGCCGGCCAGCCGTCCGCTGCGGGGGTCGACCAGGTTGGCGCTCATCGTCGCGGCGTTCTCCAGGCCGGGGCTGGCGCCGGCGAGCCGCGGCCCTTCGAGGAACTGGGCCAGGGCGAAGGCCATCGCGACCGTGGTCCGGTCGTTCACCGTCGCCCTCCCCGGCACCGACCCGGTCCCCAGCGAAGCGCCGAGTCGGTAGGCGAACGCCGGCACGGCGCCGCCCCCGCCGCCGGTCCGGTTGGCGACCAGGTAGTGGACCGCGTCGCGCCGCGCCCGCCGGTGGCGGAGGACGAACCGGCCGCCGCCGCGGCTGCGGGCCGTGCCGAGCAGTTGTGGCCGCTTGGCGCCCGGTCGCGCTTGCCACAGCTGCACCCGGAATCCGCGCAGCGGCGCCTTGCCGCTCATCACCCTGCCCTCGACGGTGCCGCTGGCCGCCGCCGCCGGTTCCGGGGCGGCGAGGGCCGCGGTCAACGCGGCCGCGACGATCAGGCTGAGTGCGGCGAGCTTGGCCAAGGTCACCGCTCGAAACACCGCGGCCCGCTCAGGGTCGCGGCGGCACCTGTGGGTCTCCCAGCCCGTAGGTCTCGTAGGCGCCGAACTGGGAGAAGGTGCGGTGGGTCGGCCCGTGGAAGTCCGAGGAGCCGGTCGGGACGAGGTCGAGCTCCTCGCAGAGCTCCAGCAGGTGGGCGGTCTGCTCGCGGCTGTGGGTCGGGTAGAAGGTCTCGACCCCGTCGGCGCCGAGCGAGCGGATCAGGTCGTCGACCTGCTCGGGCGCCGAGATGTCCCAGTAGGGGTGGGCGATCACCGCGACGCCGCCGGCCCCGTGGATCAGCTCGATCGCCTCCGCCGCGGTCGGCCAGCGACGCGGCACGAACGCCTTCGCGCCGGGCACCAGGTACTCCTCGAAGAAAGGACCGAGGTCGCCGCTGGCGCCGGCGGCGCGGGCGATGTGGGGGCGGCCGATCGAGAGCGCGTCGCCGGCCTCGCGGACCGCGTCCTCGAGATGCAGATCGAAGCCCTCGCCGCGCAGCTTCTCGACGATCTCGCCGGCCCGCGCCACCCGCTCGTGCTGGGCGCGCTCGCAGGCCGGGGCGATCCTGCCGAGGTCCACCCAGTAGCCGCATATGTGCAGATCTTCGGCGTACTCGTGCACGCACGACATCTCGATCGCCGGCACCAGCTTGATTCCGAGCCGCTCCGCCGCCTCCGCCGCCTCGGCGACCCCGGCGATCGCGTCGTGGTCGCTGAGGGCCAGGGTGGTGACGCCGGCCGCGGCCGCGGCGGCGACGACCTCGGCCGGCGGCAGCTGCCCGTCGGAGACGGTCGAGTGACTTTGCAGCTCTATCAGCATCGGGCGGGACCCTATTCAGCCCGCCGCATTTATAGAGTGCCGCCTCCGGTGTTCGAGAAGGTTCTGATAGCCAACCGCGGCGAGATCGCGATCCGCGTCGCCCGTACCCTGAGGGAGATGGGGATCGGGTCGGTCGCGGTCTACTCCGAGATCGACCGCGAGGCGCCGCACGTGCGCGAGGCCGACGAGGCGTTCCTGATCGGCCCTGCGGTGCCGGCCGAAAGCTATCTCGACGTGCAGAAGATCATCGACACGGCCAAGCAGGCCGGCGCCGAGGCGATCCACCCCGGCTACGGCTTCCTCGCCGAGAACGCCGACTTCGCCCGCGCCTGCGCCGAGCACGGCATCGTCTTCATCGGCCCGCCGCCGGAGGCAATCGAGGCGATGGGGTCGAAGACCCGGGCCCGCGAGATCATGGCCGAGGCCGGGGTGCCGATCGTGCCCGGCGCCACCGAGGCGGCGAAGGACCTCGACGACGCCCGCCGGCAGGCCGAGGAGGCCGGCTACCCGGTCGCCTGCAAGGCCGCGGGCGGTGGCGGCGGCAAGGGCTTCCGCGTCGCGATGACCGCCGACGACCTCCAGGACGCCTTCGAGGGCGCCGCCCGCGAAGGCGAGAAGTTCTTCTCCGACTCGCGCGTCTACGTCGAGCGCTACCTCGAGGACCCGCGCCACGTCGAGGTCCAGGTGCTGGCCGACTCGCACGGCAACGTGATCCACCTCGGCGAGCGCGACTGCTCGATCCAGCGTCGCCACCAGAAGGTGATCGAGGAGGCCCCCGGGCCCCACGTCGACGAGGAGATGCGGGCGCGGATCGGCAAGATCGCCACCGACGCGGCGGCGGCGGTCGGGTACCGCGGCGCCGGCACGATCGAGGGCATGCAGGTCGGCGACGAGTACTTCTTCCTCGAGATGAACACCCGGGTCCAGGTCGAGCACTGCGTGACCGAGATGGTCAGCGGCGTCGACATCGTCCGCGAGCAGATCCTTGTCGCGGCCGGCGAGCCGCTCTCGCTGGCCCAGGAGGAGGTGGAGCTGCGCGGCTGGTCGATCGAGTGCCGGATCAATGCCGAGGCGGCGCACAAGAAGTTCGCCCCCGCGCCGGGGCCGATCGGAGCCTCCTACCGCGAGCCCTCCGGGCCCGGCGTCCGGGTTGACTCGGGGGTCGAGGCCGGCTCCGAGGTGACGCCGATGTACGACCCGATGGTGGCGAAGCTGGTGGTCTGGGACGTCGACCGGGCGCACGCGACGCGGCGGATGCTGCGGGCGCTGGCCGAATACGACTCCGGCGGCCTCACCACCCTGATCCCCTTCCACGAAGCGATCCTCGCCACCGAGCAGTGGGCGAAGGGGGAGACCTGCCGCGACCTGATGGAGGACGCGGAGTGGCTGAAGACGACCGCGCCGGCCGAGGCGACGCCGCCCGAGCCGGGCGAGGAGGGCGCCGAGACGGTCGCCCGCGACTACAAGGTCGAGGTCTCCGGCAAGCTCTTCGACGTCAAGGTGATCGGCGAGGCGGTTGCCGCCGCTGCGGCGCCGGCGAACGGTGGCCGCAAGCCGCCGAAGCGCGAGCGCAAGGCCGGCGGCGGCGCCTCGGCCTCCGGCGAGAAGCTGACCTCGCCGCTGCAGGGCAACGTCTTCAAGGTGGTCGTCGAGGAGGGCGCCGAGGTCGCCGAGGGCGACCTCGTCTGCGTGATCGAGGCGATGAAGATGGAGAACGAGATCGTCGCCCACCGGGCGGGCAAGGTGACCTCGCTCGCCGTCGCCGAGGGCGCCGCGGTCAACAGCGGCGACGTCCTCGCGACGATCGAGTAGCACGGCCTCTCATTCGGCCGTTGGGAGGGTCGGGTGCCCCTCTACCTTCGCTGGGATCTTCGCCTGCAGATTGCGCCGGCCGTCCGAGGTCGCGCTCTGGGGCGAAGATCAGGACGCCGCTCGTACGAGGGGCACCCGACCCTCCTTACGAGATTTGGGGGCCGTGCCTTGGGGCGGCTTCGGACCTCGCCATCTCTTCCCCACCCTCCCCACGGGAGTGGCTTTGCTCGGGAGAGCTGGAAGCCCCTGCAGGCGATGCTCCAAAGAGGTGGGTGCGGTGTCCCTCCGAACGTTTTGCGCGGGAGGAGGGGAGCTCCAAGGGGGCGTCAGCTGGCGCGCTGTCCGACGACGAGTTGCGAGTGAGGAGGGACACCGCATCCACCTCACCCCGCACGGCCATCACCGCTGCTGTTTCTTCTTTTCCCGTTCTTTCTGCTTCTTTTCCCGTTCGCGTTCCCGTTCGCGCTGTTCCTTTTCCTTCTTGCGCTGCAGCCGCTTCTGCTCCTTGCGGGTCAGCGGCAGCGGCGGGCTTACCTGGCGGCAGCCTTCGCCGACGCAGGCGGCGAGGCGGGTCAGCTCGTTGTGGAGGAAGTTGCGGATCGGGAAGAAGTTCTGCTGGCGGACGATGTTGTTGAGCTCGTTCGGGTCGCGGTGGACGTGGTAGAGCTCCTTCTCGCCGGTCGGCCACTCGATGTACTTGTAGGGGCCGAGCCGGATCCCGACGTAGTCCTTGGGCGGCGCCACGATCGAGGAGTTGGCGTTGCGCCGCGCCCTGACCCGCTTCGGCCTTTCCAGCTCCCCGTTGCCTTCGACGTCCGCGGCTTCGACGAAGGACTCGAAGAGGATCGGACGGCGGGTGCGCAGCTCGGTGTCGGTGATGTAGGGGACCAGGGAGCGTCCGTCGACGCTCTTGTCCGGGGTCACGTGCGCCAGGTCGAGGACGGTCGGCGCGACGTCGATGTTGGCGGCCAGCTCGCCGCTGACGCTGCCCGGGGCGATCCCGGGGCCGCGCATCAGGAACGGGACGTGGGTGGCTGGCTCGTAGGCCAGGAACTTGCCGCCAGTGAGGCGGTGCTCGCCGAAGAAGAAGCCGTTGTCGGAGGTGAAGATGACGTAGGTGTTCTCGAGCCGACCGAGGCCGCCGAGCGTGTCGATCACCAGTTTCACGCCCTCGTCGAGCGAGCGCAGCGCCTCCAGCTGCTTCTCGTAGTAGATCCTGTAGGTGCGCAGCTCCGAGGGCGAGAGGAGCGGCGCTTCGCGGATGAAGCGGGGCTTGTCGGAGACGTTGCCCTCGTTGACCCCTTCGGAGCGCTTGTGCGGCAGGCGCACGCCTTCGAAGCTGTCGTAGTGGCGCGGCGCCGGCTCCGGCCCGGCCGGTCGCCGGAAGTCCCCGTGCGGGGCCGTGTAGTCGAGCTGCAGGTAGAACGGCTGCTCGGGCGAGGTGCCGGTCAGCTCTTCGGAGGCGATCCGGCTCAGCACGTCGGTCTCGTGGAAGCACGGTTCCCCATCGAGCGGCGCGTAGGGGCAGCCCGGGTCATCCCGCTTGCCGTATTCGCGCGTCTCCCAGCTGCCGGAGTCCCCGTACGGCCCCTCGATCGCCCCGTTGTTGTTGAGTTTGTAGCCGTAGAAGTAGTGCAGGGTGTCGGCGTTCAGGGTCGTGTGCCAGGCGCTCCAGCCGGGCGGGACGCTGGTCCCGTCGTCGTAGGGCGGGTCGGCGTAGCCGTTGAGGAACTTGCCGATGTGGATCGTCCGGTAGCCGGCCCCCTGCAGCCAGGTCGCGATGTTGTGGTTGGCGGCGCCGCGGAACGAGAAGCCGAAGTAGCCGCCGTTCGGCTGAACGTTGCCGCGCACGTTGTGGCTGTGCGCGTAGCGTCCGGTCAGCAGGCTGACCCGCGAGGGGCAGCAGAGCGGGTAGGGGATGTAGTACCGGCTGAGCGTCACGCCCTGCCCCGCGATCAGCTCCAGCGTGTTCGGCATCGGCGAGGTTGGCGTGCCGGGCGCGTAGACGAGGTCGTAGAGCCCGTCCAGCGTCTGGTCGTCGGTCTGGATCACGACGAAGCTCGGCCGTTCGCTGGCCGGTGGCAGCTGCGGCGGCTCCACCCGGTCGTGGGCGGTCCGCTTCGCGGTCGCGGCGGAGGCGCTGCCGCCCTGCACGAAGGCGAAGGTCAGCGACGCGAGCAGGGCGACGACGCTCGCGGCTAGTGCGAGCCTGGCGCCCCGCAGGGCGCGCGCCTGGGCGGTTGGTTGAGCGAACATATTCATCGGGGGCGCCTAGGGCGTCGAAACCGACAGGCCCCGCCGGAGTTGCGCCAGACGCTAGAAAACGCTCAGGACGCGCCGAGTTTTTTCGCCGCGTCGCGGAAGTTCTTCACCGTGGCGGAGGGGGCTTTGCGACCCGCCAGCTTCTCGCCGTCGCGGTTCACCCAGATCACCGGCACGTTCATTTTCAGGACCGGGGCGACGTCGGTCTCGTAGTTGCAACCGATGTGCAGCCAGCCTTTCTTGCCGCCGAGCCGCCGCGCGCACTCTTTGAAGTGGACGGGGTCGGGCTTGTAGCTGCGCACCTGCTGCGCGGTGACGACGAGGTCGAGTTCGGTGCGCAGGTGGCGCCGCGAGATCCCCAGCAGTTTGTCGTCGATGTTGGAGATGATCCCGATCTCGTACTTCTTGCCGAGCCGGTCCATCGCCGCGTTGGCCTCGCGGAAGGGAAGCCAGTAGGCGACGCTGTTGGGCAGGAACTGGGCTCGCGAGGGCTCGACCTCCCAGCCGATCTCGCCGGCGACCTTGACGATCGTGCGGCGCAGGACCTCGGCGTAGAGCTCGTAGGAGCCGGCCATGATCTCGGCCTGCACCTCCATGAAGCGCTTCAGGAAGGGCTCCTCCTCGAAGCTGAACCCATCTTTGGCCGCCTCTTTCGCGCAGGCCTCGACGATCCCCTTCTCCCAGTCGATCAGGGTCCCGTAGCAGTCGGTGGTCACCCACTTGACTTTTTTGAGGCTTGGCAGCGGCATCTGAGAGCGCGGCATTATGCCATCGCGGGGTGGGTCGAGGGATTCACCTATCGGCGGCGGGTCGCGGAACGTGGCGGCGCGGTTCTCGGATAGTGTGCCCGGCCGCCCCACCGGCACCCTTTATATGGACCTCCTCGAGTACCAGGGAAAGCAGCTCTTCGCCAAGCACGGGATCCCCGTGCCCAGCGGCGAGGTCGCTGCCGACGTCGACGCCGCGGTGGCCGCGGCGGAGCGGATCGGCTACCCCTGCGCGATCAAGGCCCAGGTGCTGATCGGGGGCCGCGGCAAGGCGGGTGGGATCAAGATCGCCGCCGACGCCGACGAGGCGCGCACCCACGCCGACGCGATCCTCGGCATGGACATCGTCGGCCCGCACGGCGAGGGCCCCTTCCGGGTCGACCAGGTCTGGGTCGAGGGCGGCTCCGATATCGCCGAGGAGTACTACGCCTCGATCATCCTCGACCGCGGCGAGAAGAAACTGCTGGCGATGGTCTCCGCCAAGGGCGGCATGGACATCGAGGCGGTTGCCGCCGAGGATCCCGAGGCGCTGGTCAAGGTCCACGTCGACCCGACCGCCGAGTTCGATGCCGCCGCGGCGCGGCCGATCGTCGAGGCCGCCGGACTGGCCGAGGACGCGCTTGACGACGCCGCCGAGGCGCTCGCCAGGCTGGCCGAGGTGGCAACCGAGGAGGACGCGACCCTGATCGAGGTCAACCCGCTGATCGTCACCGCCGGCCGCGACGTGGTCGCGCTGGACTCGAAGGTGACGATCGACGGCAACTCGCTGTTCCGCCACGAGGACCTGGCCGAGATCGCCGACACGGTCGACGACCCGCTCGAGCAGATGGCCAAGGACAAGGGCCTCACCTACGTCAAACTCGACGGCGACGTCGGCATCCTCGCCAACGGCGCCGGGCTCTGCATGTCGACCCTCGACGTCGTCGCCCAGGCGGGCGGCGCCCCGGCCAACTTCCTCGACGCCGGCGGCGGCTCGAAAGCGGAGGCGATCGTCAACGCGCTGGAAGTGATCAAGGCCGACGGGAAGGTGAAGGCGATCCTCTTCAACATCTTCGGTGGCATCACCCGCTGCGACGAGATCGCCAAGGGGATCGTCACCGCCTCGCAGCAGATCGACCTCGGGATGCCGCTGGTCGTGCGGCTCGACGGCACCAACTCGGTCGAGGGCCTGAAGATCCTCGCCGCGGCCGACCTGCCGGAGCTGTACGAGGCGGAGACCATGCTGGACGCGGCCAACCTGGTCGTCAAGCTGGCGGAGGAAGCATCGTGAGCATCATCGTCGGCGCCGAGACGAAGCTGGCGGTCTCCGGGCTGACCGGCCGCGAGGGCTCCTTCCACGGACTGCGCAACAAGGCCTACGGGACCGATCTGGTTGCCGGGGTGACGCCCGGCAAGGGCGGCCAGGACGTCGAGGGCGTGCCGGTCTTCGACACGATCGCCGCGGCGGTCACCGAGGCCGGCGCCAACACCTCGATGATCTTCGTCCCCGCCCGCTTCGCGGCGGCGGCGATCGACGAGGCGATCGAGTCCGGGGTCGAGACGGTGATCGCGATCACCGAGGGGATCCCGGTGCTCGACATGCTGAAGACCTACTGGAAGGCGCAGCAGGCGGGGGTGCGGCTGATCGGGCCGAACTGCCCCGGCGTGCTCTCCCCCGGCAAGGCCAATGTCGGGATCATCCCCGCCCAGTTCTTCGACCCGGGCCCGATCGGGGTCGTCTCCAAGTCGGGGACGCTGACCTACCAGATCGGCAGCGAGCTGAAACAGGCCGGCACCGGCAACTCCTCGATCGTCGGGATCGGCGGCGACCCGATCGTCGGCTCCGACTTCATCGACATCCTCAAGCTCTACGAGGCCGACCCCGAGACCGAGCTGATCGTGATGGTCGGCGAGATCGGCGGCGACGCCGAGGAGCGGGCGGCCGAGTTCATCGCCGCCGAGGTCACCAAGCCGGTGGTCGCCTACATCGCCGGCTTCACCGCGCCGCCCGGTAAGCAGATGGGCCACGCCGGGGCGATCATCTCCGGCTCATCGGGCACCGCCGAGGCGAAGAAGGAGGCCCTGGAGGCAAAGGGCGTCCGGGTCGGCGAAAGCCCGACCGAGACCGCGGCGATCGCGGTCGAAGTCCTGCGCTCTCTGTAGCGTTGCTAGGGTCGTCGGCGGTATGAGCGGCGAGACGATTTCCTTTGCGCGGGGCGCCCCCAGCGCCGACATTCTCCCCCACGACGCGGTGCGCGAGGCGGCGGCGCGGGCGCTTGCCGAGGATTGGGAAAAGGCGCTGTCCTACGGCACCGGAGTCGGCCATCCCGGCCTCTGCCAGTGGGTTGCCGAGCGCCACGGCGGGCTCGACGCGGCGCAGGTGATGATCACCAACGGCTCGCTGGAGGCGGGGGCGATGCTGTTCCGCCACCTGCTCGGTCCCGGCGACCGGGTGGTGGTCGAGCAGCCGACCTACGACCGCACCCTGCTGCTCCTCCAGCAACTCGGGGTTGAGCTGGTCCCGGTGCCGCTGGAGGCCGACGGGATGGACCTCGGGGCGCTGGAGGCGGCGATCGCCGAGGCCCCGGTCAAGTTCGTCCACGTCATCCCCAACGCCCACAACCCGGCCGGCTGCACGCTCTCCGCCGAGAAGCGCGACCGCCTGGTCGAGCTCGCCGCCGAGCATGGCTTCTGGATCTTCGAGGACGACCCCTACCGCGAGCTCCCCTTCGAGGGCCAGCCGCTGGCGACGATGCTGGAGCTCGACCAGGGTGGCCGGGTGATTCACGCCTCCTCCTTCTCGAAGACGGTCAGCCCCGGGGTCCGGGTCGGCTATATGGCCGGGCCGGCAGAGGAGATCGGCAAGCTGGCGAAGACCGCCAACGAGACCTACATCTCGCCGAACATGCTGGCCGAGTCGATCGTCCTCGAGCTCTGCGCCTCGGGCGAGCTCGACCGCAACATCGCCTTCGTCCAGGCGGCGCTGAAAGAGCGCTGCGAGGCGCTGGTGGCGGCGCTCGGCGAGCGGATCCCGGAGGCCGAGTTCGTCGTCCCCGAGGGCGGCTACTTCCTCTGGCTCGACCTCGCCGAGGGCACCGACACGGTGGCGCTGCTCGCCGCGGCCAAGGGCGAGGGCGTCTCCTTCGTCGCCGGCCCCGACTTCATGATCGAGGGCGGCGAGAACAGCCTGCGGCTCTCCTTCGCGCCGGTCCCGGCGGAGCGGATGGGCGAGGGCGTCTCCCGGATCGCGAGCGCGCTCGACCGCCTCCGCGCCGGCTCGCCGGCGTAGGACCGTCTGACCAAGCAGAGCAAGGACGCAGCGAGCGTGGCGTGCCTCGCACGCGAGCGACCGAGGACGCAGCTATGCGCAGCGTCAGACGGTCCTAGCGGCCGTAGCGGTCGCTGGAGAGGACGAGCTGCTCGGGGATCGCGGCGCGCGGCGGCGGCGCCGGGTCGGCCCGGACCGAGACCGTCTCGGCGACGCTGCGGCTGACCTCGTGGTCACCGTCCTCGGAGACGACGGTGACGCCCTCCTCGTCGGAGCTCGCCACCTTGCCCTCCAGACCGGGCTCCAGGCCCGCCGCCCTCAGGTAGTGGAGCAGCTCCTCGGCCTCGTTCTCGAAGCGCAGCACCGTCACCTTGGCGCCGACCTCGACGTCGGCCAGCAGCGACCCGGTCTCGCGGATGCCCTCGAGGATCGGGTGGCCGTGCGGGCAGGTCGTCGCGTCGCCGATCGCCGCCCGCATCCGCTCCTCCAGCACCGGCGACATCGCGTGCTCGATCCGCTCCGCCTCCTCGTGAACCTCGTCCCAGGGGATGCCGAGGACGTCGGTGAGGAAGCGCTCGATCATCCGGTGGCGGCGGACGATGTAGCTGGCGTGCTCGCGGCCCGAGTCGGTGAAGGTGAGCGACTTGTCGGGGTTGCGGGTGACGTAGCCGTCGTCGATCAGCCGTCCCACCATCTCGTGCACGGTGGGCGGGGAGAGCTGCATCGCGCGGGCGATGTTGGCGCCGGTCATCGGCAGCCCCGCCTCCTCGATCCAGAACATCGTCTCCAGGTACTCCTGCTCGGCAACGGTCGCTTGCTCGGCGGACAACTCGTGCTCCCCTTCGTCGGCTTCGTCGGTGGTCTGCTCGGACCGAGTCTAGCCGGCTCTAACGGTCCATCAGGGTGGAGACGACGGCCTCGTAGAAGCCGTCGCCCATCGCCCCTTCGGTGACCGTCGCGTTGTCCCAGTCGGCGAGCGCGGCGCGCAGGCCGGGGTCGCGCTCGGGTCCGTTGGCGACGACGAAGAAACGCCCCACCGCGGCCGCCACCTCGAGGTCCTCGACCGAGTCGCCGACCGCGATGCAGGCCGCCGGGTCGTGACCGCGGGCGCGGGCGTGGGCGGCGACCGCGCCCGCCTTGCTGACCAGGCGCGGCACCAGGTGGTAGGCGTGGGTCGGGCCGTCGATCGCCGCCATCGGGGCGCCGATCGCGCCGTTGTCGAGCAGCCGCAGGTCGTCGTCGCCGCGCTCGGCGAGCAGCGCGTTGGCCTCGGCGACGTCGACCTTGCCGCGGAAGAGGTGGGAGAGGATGCGGCCGTGGTGCCAGGGCGAGTGGTACTCGAGCCGCTCCGGGAAGCGATCGAACAGCGCCCCGGGGACGCCGCGCCGCTCGATCTGCTGGTAGATCGTCTCGTCCCCCTCGGGGCTGAGGTCGCCGGTCAGCAGGGTGGTCTCGCCGTCGATCGCGTAGGCGCAGCCGGCCTCGTAGATGTAGGAGGTCTGGCCCATCAGCCGCGCCGCCTCGCGTACCTGCGGCTCGCGGCGGCCGGACATGATCACCACCTCGACCCCGGCCCGGGCGCAGGCCTCCAGGGCGCGCGCCTGGGCCATCGAGAACTCGCCCTCGGCGTCGCGGAAGAGGACGCCTCCGGGCCCCAGCAGGGTGCCGTCGAGGTCGGTGTAGACGCAGCTCAGTGCCATTGGCCGCCCGCTACCGTAGCGGGCGATGAACTGGCGGCTGACCGACCGGCTTCTCGACCTCTCCCAGCCGGTCGCGGCCGGGATCGTCAACGTCACCGTCGACTCGATGTTCGAGGGGGCGCGCAGCGGCACCCCCGAGCAGGCGGTCCGCGACGGGCTGGCGCTGGCCGAGGCGGGCTTCGAGATGCTCGACGTCGGCGCGGTCGCCGCCAAGGCCGGCCCCCCGGTCGCCGCGGAGGACGAGGCCGCCGCCCTCGTCCCGGCCATCGAAGGTCTCACCAACACCGCGCGTGGTTCCTTTTTCGCCCATGGCGCGAAAAAGGAACCACGGGATGAGCTGGGGGCGCCGCTCTCCGCCGACACCTTCTCGGTTGAGGTGGCGCGGCGGGCGGTGGCGGCGGGGGCGCAGGCGGTCAACGACATCTCCGGCGGCTCGGACGAGATGTTCGAGCTGGTCGCCGCGACCGGGTGCGGCTACGTGCTGATGCACATCGAGGGGCCGCCGCGGGTCGACCGGCCCTGGCGCTCCTACGAGGACGTGGTCGACCACCTGCGGGCCTGGTTCGAGGGGAGAATCGAGCGGGCCCGGGAGCTTGGGGTGGCGGAGGAGCAGATCGCGATCGACCCCGGACTCGACTTCGACCTCAGCCCCGACCAGGACCTGGAGGTCCTGCGGCGGCTCGGCGAGCTGCGGGCGCTGGGGCTGCCGCTCTACGTCTCGCTCTCCCGCAAGGACTTCATCGGCGCCGTCCTGGCCGGCTCCTGGGAGCAGCGCCGACCCGCCGCCGAGCGGGAGTGGGGCACCGTCGCCGCGGTCGCCCTCGCGGTGCGCGAGGGCGCCGACGTCCTCCGCATCCACGACCGCAGCTCGCTGCAGGCGATGCGCGTCGCCGCCGCGATCCGGTGGGGCGACCGTGGCAGAGGTTCGTTGCGGATAGCGCAACAAAGCTCTGCCACGCGGGGTCGGGGCTGATGGCTCGGGGCGCCAGCCTGCTGGGCTCCTCGTGGTCGGTGGCGGTCGACCCGGCGCGGCGCGACGGCAGGATCGTCGCCGAGGCGGCAGAGGAGGAGCGGCGGGCGAAACCGCTGCCGCTGCCGGGCGCCCTGCACCCCGACTTCGCGGCGGCGCTGCGGCGGGGCGGGGTTGAGTCGCTCTACACCCACCAGCTGGCC
>Ga0210063_1000162_pt1 | contig 22950 bp, 19 predicted proteins | sample Muzzi_PWA_D1_FD_185529 | JGI IMG/M metagenome (GOLD analysis project Ga0210063, IMG submission 185529) | Wetland microbial communities from San Francisco Bay, California, USA, that impact long-term carbon sequestration - Muzzi_PWA_D1 (SPAdes) | ecosystem: Environmental > Aquatic > Marine >... | reverse complement strand
TCGACCCCAGCCGGGGGCGCGACGCCGGGCAGGCCCAGACCGCCCTCGCCACCGCCATCCGCCAGGCCCTGGCGGCGGCGGCGGTGACGCCCGGGGAGATCGTCGCGGTCAGCAGTGGCGCCAGCGGCAGCATCGAGGGGGATCGCCGGGAGGCGGCAGCGCTGGCCGAGGCTCTGGGGGAGCACGCCGCCACGGTGCCGGTGACCGCCGTCAAATCGATGCTCGGCGAGGCCCTCGGGGCCGGGGGCGCCTTGCAGACGCTGGCCTTGCTGGCGGCGCTCCGTTCCGGCCGACTCCCCGGGGTGCGGGGCTTCGAGGGCGCCGAGGCGGGCTTCCCCCTGGGGGGCGTGACCGCCGCGACGATCGATCTGACCAGCACCGGCCACCACCGCGCCGTGGGGCTGGTGACCGCCCTGGGGCGCGACGGCCATGCCGCCGCTCTGGTGATCGAGGGGCTCCCGGCGGTCGGGAGGGACGCACCATGACGGCTCCCGTGATCGCCGATCCGCCGCGGGAAAAAAACCGCGCGCTCCCCCTGGTGCCCCGGCTCAAGGACCAGGGCTACAGCGACGATGCTCTCGCCCACCGTCGGCGCTGGGTGGAGAAGCAAACCGGCTGCCGACTGCGCCATGTGGCGGGCGAGACCCTCGACGGCGAAGCCATGCGGGGAAAGGTGGAAAACCCCATCGGCACCGCCCAGACCCCCCTCGGCGTGGCGGGCCCCCTGCGCGTCAACGGCCGCCACGCCCAGGGCGTCTTCTACCTCCCCATGGCCATGGCCAAGGGGGCGATCCTCCGTTCCTACGAGCGCGGCATGGTGGCGGTGAGCCGCGCCGGGGGGGTCGAGGTGCGGCTGGCGGCGGAGGAGAACCGCATCAGTCCGGTCTTCTTCTTCGCCGATCTGGCCCAGGCTCACACCTTCCTGGAACAGCTGCCGGGGTGGTTCGCGGACCTCAAGGGTGTCGCCGAGGCCACCACCCGCCACGGGCGCCTGCTGCGCATCGAACCCCACCCCATCGGTCGCGAGGTCATCGTCGATATGGTCTTCTCCACCGGCGACGCCATGGGAATGAACATGATCGGTCGCGCCGCGGACGCCGCCTGCCAGTGGCTGATGGCCCGGATCGCGGCGCTGCGCTACTCCCTCTTTTCCGGCTTCGACTCGGAGAAACGGGCCAGCTTCTCCCTCCTCACCGGGGGCAAGGGGCGGCGCGCCGTGGCCGCCGTGCGCATGCCCGAGAGCCTCACCCGCTCCTTCCTCCACGCCACCCCCCAACAGCTGGCGGACAACTGCCGCCACTCCATGGTGGGACACCTTCAGGCCGGTGCCCTGGGGTGTAGCGTGCACCTGGCCAACGGCCTGGCGGCGCTCTTTATCGCCTGCGGTCAGGATGTGGCCAACATCACCAACGCCGCCAATGGCATCACCCACCTGGAGGTGGCGGAAAACGGCGACCTGTACGCCACCCTGACCCTCCCTTCCCTCACCGTCGCCACCGTCGGCGGGGGCACCGGGGTGGGCACTGCCCGGGAGTGTCTGGAGATGATCGACTGCCACGGCGACGGCAAGGCCGCCAAATTCGCCGAGATCGTCGCCGCCGCGCTGCTGGCGGGGGAACTCTCCCTCGCCGCCGCCATCGCCGCCGGGGAATTCGTCGAGGCGCAGATGCACTACGGTCGGGGAGAAAAAAACGGGGGGCAGCAACCATGACATCGAGCATTGCGCACGACCACTACGACATCGTCATCCTCGGTGGCGGCATGGCGGGGCTCTCCCTGGCGCGTCACCTCCTCCTCCAAGAGAAGATGGGCGACCGGCGCATTCTCCTGGTGGAACGTCTCGCGGAGCTCCCACCGCAACGGCAGAAGGTCGGCGAATCCACCGTCCAACTGGCGGGGTATTACTTCTCCAAAGTGCTGGACCTGGAGGAGTACCTCCTGCACGACCAGTTCATGAAGTACAACCTCCGCTTCTGCTGGCCGACCGCGGGTCGGGACAACCGGGGGCTGGAGGACTACTCCCAGGCCTACATCCGGGATTTCTCCAACATCGCCAGCTACCAGCTGGATCGCAACACCTTCGAAGCGGAGCTGTTGCGCCGCAACCGCCAGGATCCCCGCTTCGAGATCGCCCTCGGCGCCAGCAATGTGAAGGCGGAGTTGGCGGAGGAGGCAGGGGGGCTCCACACGGTCCACTTCGACACCGTCCCCGGCGACCCGGAGGGCCAAGGGGAGAAGAGCCCCCGGCAGGTGACCGCCGGCTGGGTGGTGGACGCCACCGGACGGGGCCGCCTGCTGGCCCGCCGGGGCGCCCTGACCCGCAAGAGCGAGGTCTCCCACGGCTCCGTCTTCCTGTGGGTGGAGGGGCTCATCAATGTCGAGAAGCTCACCGACCGGAGCCCCGACGCCGTGCGGCTCTCTCCCGACCGGGCCATCACCGGCCACCTCCCCTTCTGGCTCGCCACCAACCACTTCACCGGTGAGGGCTTCTGGCTCTGGGTGATCCCCTTACGGGGGCAGACCAGCCTGGGGCTGGTCTACGACCGGGCCACCTTCCCGGTCGAGGAGGTCGCCTCGGCGGAGAAACTCCTGGAATGGATCTGCCGTCGCTTTCCCCTCTTCGCCCGCGACCTGCCCCACCGCAAGGTGACGGGCTGGGGCGGCTACCGGGATTTCGCCCACGATTGCGAGGCCACCATCTCCATCCGCCAGTGGGCCATGACCGGGGAGGCGGGACGGTTCACGGATCCCCTCTACAGCCCCGGTAGCGACCTCATCGCCCTCCACAACACCCTGATCGCCGATGCCATTCTCACCGAGGACCCCTTCGAACTGCGGGCCAAGGTGCGGCAGTCGGAAGGGATGATGCGGGCCTTCTACGGCGCCTACTTGCCCAGCTACATCCAGAGCTACGACGCCCTGGGGGATCCCGAGACCTTCACCCTGAAGTACACCTGGGAACTTTCCGTCTACTTCAGCTTCTACGTCTTCCCCTTCATCAACGATCTGTTCACGGACCGCCGCTTCGGCGCCACCTTCCTCTCCCGCTTCGCTCGCCTGGGACCGATAAACCACGCCATGCAAGGCTTCCTCTCCGGCTACTTCCAGTGGAAGAAGCAGCGCGGCCTCGTGGCCCGGGAGAGGGTGCTCCACGACTTCAAGGCCGTGGGGCCGCTCCACACCGCCGCGGAGACCTTCTACCAGGTTGGTCTCGACACCGACGGTGCCCGGCGGGAACTGGAACGGCAGTTGGAAAACCTGCGCCTCCTGGCCCGCTTCACCGCCGCCCATGTGGCGTCGATGGTGCTGGACGAGCCCGCCGCGCTGACCAACCGGGCCTTCGTGGAGAGCTTCGACCCGGCGAGTTTGCGCTTCGACGAGGAAGATTTCTGCCGCCGATGGGCGGCGTGTCGAGATCGACCCGCCGTCCTGGAATGGCCTTTCTGCATCCACGGTCTCGATGCCTTCCGCTCGCCGCAAACCCTGGACGAACCCGCAGCGGCGCCGGAGCCGGTACGGGAGGAGGTTCTGGTCCCATGACGACGCCCACACTGGTGGATCTCGCCCCCGGCCTGGAACAGGCCTTCCTGGAACCCTCGCTGGAGGACCAGTACACCGTGGAGGGGATCGAGGGCACGGTCCCAGCCTTCCTGCGGGGAACCTACTACGCCAACGGACCGGGCCGCTTCGGTCGCGGCGCCGTGCGCTATCGCCACTGGCTGGACGGCGACGGCATGGTGCGGGCCTTGCGCTTCGACGGCGACGGCGTCCACTTCGCCAACCGCTTCGTCCGCGGCCACAAACAGGTGGAAGAGGAGGCGGCGGATCGCGCCCTCTACCGCACCTTCGGCACCCGCTTTGCGGGGGACCAGCTGGTGCGCGGCATGGGCCTCGCCTCCCCCTTGAACGTCAGCGCCGTGCCCTGGGGCGGGAAACTCCTGGCCCTGGGGGAGCAAGGTCTGCCCTGGGAGCTGGATCCCCTCACCCTGGAGAGCCTGGGGGAGTACAACTTCGGCGGACGGTTGAACCCCATCGCCCCCTTCGCCGCCCATGCCAAAGTGGACCCGGGGAGCGGTGAGCTGGTCAACTTCGGCGTCTTCTTCGCCTCCCAGAAGCCGTACCTCAACCTCTACCGCTTCGCCCCCCCCGCTGCCGACCAGACCGTCGAGCAGCGTCTGCGGCGGCGCCTCCCCCTACCCTACCCGTGCACGATGCACGATTTCGCCATCAGCGAGCACCACGCCATCTTCTATCTGAGCCCCTACGTCCTGGAGATGGACACCCTCCTCACCGGGGCCACCTTGATGGATAGCCTGGTCTGGAAGCCAGAGTTGGGGAGCAGCCTGCTGATCGTTCGCCGGGCCGATGGCGAGCCGGTGGCCACCGTCCCTCTGAGCCCGCCGGGGTCCACCGCCCAGGACGGCCCCGCCGCGGCCCACGTCCTCCACCTCATCAACGCCTTCGAGGCGCCCGACCCGGAGGGCGATCAGCTGGTGGTGGATGTCCTGGAGTTGGATCAGCCCATCTACGATCAGTACGACAACCTCCCCGACCTCTTCCCCGAAGCCCGCGGTGCCCGCCCCGTGCGCCGCCGCATCGACCTCAAGACGGCCCACGTCCGGGAAGAGACCACCCTGTCCTACGACCGCCTCGCCGACTTCCCCCAACTCGACCCCCGCCAGTTGGGCCGCCCCTACCGTCGATTCTGGATGCTCGGCATCGCCCAGAGCGACGCACCGGGGCGCAAGATGTTCGATCAACTGGTGTCCTGTAACTGGGAAACCGGCGCCACCGACCTGTACCAGGCCCCCGCGGGCGTCTACTTCGCCAGCGAGCCCGCCTTCGCACCGGATCCCGCCTACCCCGCCGGATCCGACCAGGGGGCGATCCTCTGCCCCATCTTCCGGCCCGACCTCAGCGGCGAACCCAAGAGCGCCATCTGGATCTTCAACGCCCTCGACCTCGCCGCCGGTCCCGTGGCCAAGGTACCGCTGCGCTCCCCTATCGGCTTCGCGTTCCATGCGTGTTTTGAGCCGGAATCCTAGACCTCTATACCTACCTGTCCCCAATAGTACTTGTGGGAAATTTTTTTCAGATTTTACACCCTTGTCTTCTGCTGGAAGGATAAAAAAAGGCGACTACGGCCACAAACTATCCAAGAAACGACAAAACTACAAGGTAGGAAGGGAATTTCTATGCTCATTCGACGTGCTGTCGATTTCTTCCTGAAAGGCTATCTCTCTACTCCCGATAGAAGTGAGAAAACAGTACTCGCCAACACTATTGATTTGGCGCAATTCTCCGACTTCCAGCCAAAAAACGAGCACCTGGTAACGTTGACGGCAGAAGTATTCGAAGCTTGGGCTGCTCACCTAAAACACCAAGGCTACAGCAGCACTACCTGATTGCTCTCGTACCAGAGGCTCTACTAGACTCAGCCATATTCAAGGTATTATTTCTATTTCTTTGCGACTTGCTAACCTTAAGACCAGGGCGTAGACCGCATAAGTGGTACTAGCTCCATTTTCAGCGCAATATACTTGAACATTTTTGTTCAAGTCCCCATGGGACAAGCCAGGTAGCGTGATCAACTCTCTAGTAACACCCCGGTCTCCGCGAACCTGCCTTAACGCGGGAAATAACATAGTAGTAAAGTATTTTGCCACGGAATACAGTGCATCATGGTCAGATACTATATCCACGACACGAATAGCCTTCTCCAAAAGGAGCGTCGCTCTAGTATCGGGTGTGCCAATGCGAACAAGAGTACCTATAGGCAAGTGGCTATCAATATTGGCAAGCGCAAGCTCTACCAGCAGAGCCCCGTAGGATTTGGCCACAACGTCAATGATGACCGTTTCCGCCTCTCTAGCGGAGTTCTGAATACTTGCCAGGTGCTTCAAGAAACTTAGTCTAGGGTTTTGAGAAAACAGTGAACATAGACTTCCGGACCATCTAAATATTTCCACCTGTGAATGGCCATGATCCCTTAGGTAAGCTTGGAGTTCCTCCATCCAGGCCCTTTCATGATTGTTGCTGAATGGGCGATTGAGGCCATGGACAATCAGAACCACGCGCATTCCTATATACTCTTCGTAATTACCTGCATTGCATGCGACAGGAAACTCGGTATCTGAGGGGCCGCAAGGCCGGCCATTGTGATAGAGGATCGCATCAGTAATTGGAGGGGAATCGGCCAAGTCGGCTGCCTCAATATTAACTCACGCAGTTTCAACCTTGCCTCAAACTCTTTCAGGGTATCGTGCGCGGTTCCACTTATAGTGAACACTCCAAGAATGCCGCCGTGAGTCTCCTCACTTGGACCTAAATGTTTCCAAGTCAACTCCAGTGCCAATTCTTGCTTTTGTTTCATCAGGTGATGAAGGCGGACAATGGGAATGAAAAACAGTGGGCAAACCAGAAGAACGTAAATGAGTAGCGTCCAAATTCGGCCGCTCCTCTCGATGTCTATAATGAAGAAATCATATAAGGCAAACAGCATCAAGACTGCTAGTAACCAGAGCATTGAGGTCAAGAACTCAAGGCTTGGCTCTGCAAATTTCCTTACACCTGCTGTCTGATCAAGGCACAATGGTCGATAAGGTATGTCTTTGCATTTCAAGGTAAAAATAAACCGGGCATATGTCAACTGGTTCCACAGAGCTAAAAAAATAAAATATCCTATGAGGACCGTCCAGAAGTACACTATCCAACCACCAACCGTAACAAGCCGATCGCCATTCGACCCTATTGTCACAATAGAGTCAAAGGAATTGCCTGAGAGCATTTCCCAGTAATGCGCTGTCGCGAAGCAAGTAGACAAAAACAAAAAGATCGAGGAGCATAACCATTGCGATCTAATTCTTTGGCCTCGACGGGTACCGCGAACGAATTCCATGAGGGCATGCGAAGCGTTGACAGCTCGATACGCATAAAAAACAACCAAGGGATTGAGTATAAAGAAATCGAGGACTGTGGAGTAATTGCGAAGGAAAGGCCGTATCGTATAACTCTCGCCACCCCATAACACGACATCACCGGTCATAAATAGTCCGTCGAACAGCGCTCCAATACTGCTTGTTGAGACAGCTAACACAGAATAAGCGAGGGCCAAACGAAATGGTGATTCACCAAAAGCCCTAACAAAAAACACACTTAGAATGTCTGGATAAATTGCAGCTTCCGGGCGTCTCATTATAGATAACCTCTAATCATAGCCCAACGGATAATCCCTTAATTCACTGATAGTATCTCATCTGCCGATTTCTGCAAGGACGCCGAAATGATCGGAAGCCAGGGACGGTAGGATTCGGGAACTTAGAGCAGCAAGATCCGCTGATAAAAAAACATAGTCAATCCTCTCCTTGGGCGCAAGAGCTGGATAGGTATTCAGAACTTGCCCCGGTGACCAGGACTCATCTTCAGTGTCAACCAGGTCCGTATAAGTGATTCTGCGGATTTGCGCTGAGTCGGGCTGACTATTTAGGTCGCCAAGAATCACCGCACTCCTTCGACCGTTCCAAATTTCTAAGAGGCTTCTTGCTTGCAGGTCTCGTATTTCTGGATCTTCCTCAAGGTGATGAAAGTGGGTGTTCAAAACATTTAAAGTACTTCCATCAGCCATCAAGAAATGCGCCTCCAATACTTTCCTATTAATCAAAATGCCTTCTGACGGTAAATCCTCGACAGAGCCAACCTCTATAGGCGTCTTGCTGAGTATCGCAATTCCCCAGCTCGAATCATTGTACCCAGTAAACACATAATGCATATTCAAATAATCAGCTAGCCACAACAGAGTATCGATACCCCCGTTTATTACCCAACCACGGGTAACCTCCTGTAATGCGACGATGTCTGTTCCCGAGGACCTAATCTCCTCTGCAATTGCTGCTAGATCTACCCTTCCCAACGCACCCACTCCACAATGAATATTAAATGTCATTATCTTAAGTGGATAGCCTGGCCTCTGAAGATTGATATCTTTGAGCTTGCTGGAACTTACCAGTGCCAATGAAAAGATGGCTGCAGCAAGGGCAATAGCAGTGATTGCAAGAGGAAATATTCTCTTTCTAGACTCTAGCTTACTCTTACTTGCCAATACCAGGGGAAACGCGATAGCCACCGCAAGTAGAAGAAAAGAGTATCGGGAAACACTACCCGCATCGACTGTAAATCGACTAACTTCAAGAAACAGGAAGAATAAAAATAAAAGCAGTGATGCCCCATAAACAAGATTCCCGGAGAAAGTCCGGCGAGATACATCAGCGCCAAATACCCTAGAAATTAAAAATACAAACGCACCGCTAGCCACCACATTCCCAACAAGCAATTGAACTGTAGCCCAAATCAAAGATGGCCAGTTATTGCTCATCACAATAAGGAATAGCAGAATAACAGAAAATAATATTCGACGATTTGGCAGCGATCGAGCACACATAATCAGAGCAGTCGCCAACCCAGATAATTGAAACGTGAAAATTACAACAGAAGCAAAGATCAAATTCGAACCGGCCAAACTTGAAAACCTAGCCACATTGCTTAATAGAGCGATGTGAAGGAACAGATATGGTCCGAAAATGATCCATGACCATGAGAGAGGTGCCGATGTAGGTGCCGATGTAGGTGCCGATTCTAACGGTATCCTTAGAACTATTTTCAGAGAAAAACCAAGTACAAAGGATATCCCAATCAAGAACATCAAGACCAAGTATCCGTCCAACCACAGGAACGGGTAGGTCCTGGTCGCCACCGTCACAACAGTATCAAAAAAACAACCCAAAATAGCCCCTAGGGCGTGCGCCTCACCGCCCCCATCAAAACCGCGCGCGATAATATATAGTGACGGAACTGCCAGGACAAAAGCTACGACTGCCAATATTGAAAATACAAGCCCAAATACAGGGTCGCCTTTCCAAAGGTTTAATACCAGGAGGCTCCCTGCTATCACTGAGCTCAAGGCAATAAGAGTGCCTCGAATCTTTAGCTGCTTTTGGATTGGATCGAGTAAGAATGCCGTGGCGAAAATTATGAACGCCAAGCCCGCAATTTGAAGGGTAGACCAATCGAACCGGTCGCCCAGGAGGAACACCAGGGATGGAATCAGAGTGCGGAGAGCAGCCACCCCAAGCGTGACAAATACCGCTGTTGCGAGAACAGTTGCTACTCTATTAGAAATTTCTATATCGCGCTGCACTGGAAATCTTCCTGTTACGCTTCACTTCAAACGCCCCCCCACGAAGGCACTTGGCGTGCACATAAATCGCCTTATTCTGACATAGAGACATAGCTTTAATATATGACACCTTCTGATTCCGCGCAGGAAATTAGCCTCTAGTTCTAACTATGGCCAACTTTAGCTTAGAACTTCTCCGAATCGCAAGAACTGCTTGTTTTTGCTGCGAGGTTACACCACAGCCACAATGGTGGGGTATCCTTTTGGGTGTCCACTTGTTTTGGACCGCGCATTTTAGAATAACAGATTCCTGCTAGGAACTTTACTTTTCCCTAGTAGCTATAGTAGATCACATCGATGTACAAGAATCAGGAGCATCTCCTTGAGCAGGACCCGCTGTGCAGCCTTCCTCGCCGCGTTGGCGGTAGCCATGACTACGGCCTGTAGCGGTATCGATCCAACGATCCTCAACGACATCCTCAACGGCACCGCCACCTCCCAAGCCCCTTTGGACGAGGCCACGGTGGGCCGGGGCCTCAAAGAGGCTCTGGTGGTGGGTACGGAAAGGGCGGTCCAGCGCGTCTCCCAACGGGATGGCTTCCTGGCCGATGCCCTGCTGCGCATCGCCTTGCCGGAGGACTACCAGAAGATCGCGGACAAACTGCGCCAATTCGGTTTCTCGCGGCAGATCGACGAGTTGGAGGTGGCGATGAACCGGGCTGCGGAGCAAGCCTCCGGGGAGGCCGTTTCGGTCTTCGGCAACGCCGTGCGCTCCATGTCCTTCGCGGATGCCTTCGGGATCCTGCGCGGCGGCGACCGGGCGGCCACGAACTATTTCCAGGACCGCACCCAGGGAGAGTTGCGCCAGCGCTTCCAGCCGGTGATTCGGGAGAAGATGCAGGCGGTCGGCCTGTACCGCAAGTACGACCAATTCGCCAAGGCGTATCAGGCTCTACCCTTCGAGAAACCCCCCGTGGTCGATCTGGATGCCTACCTGACCCAACGGACGTTGGACGGCCTGTTCACCGCCCTGGCCGACGAGGAAGCGAAGATCCGGCGGGACCCCATCGCCCGCACCACGGAGTTGTTACGTAAGGTCTTCGGTCGGCGCCGTTAGGTGCCGGAATCCACCCCGGTGATGAAAATCCGGCTGCCCCTCCCCCTCCCAGGAGGCCTGGGGATGCGAGAGGGCGTGGCAGGTCACCGCCCCGTCTCGATAGCAGCACCGCACTCAAGCCCATCTCCACGGCCCACCCTTGCAGCCCTACCACGCGTCAAGGAGCAGACGCCCGCCCGACGGCGTTTCAGGCACTGCGGGATTTCTTGGGCAGCGAACCCAGCCCCGTCACTGACGACACCCTACGGCGAGTCTTGCGGGAGGAAATGCCAGCCGTGCGGTGAGGATTTTCCCCAGGACTCCTGCTTCAGCCCGCTACCGCCGCCGCCCGCCCCGACCCCCGGTGTAGTCTTCGGAGACCTGGTAGAGGATCGCCACCGGGCGACCGCCGTCGGTGGCCGGACGGAAGACCCAGCCGGCGAAGGTGCGTTCGACGATCTCGGCCCAGAAGGGCTCGTTGGCATCGAGCACCTTGACCTGGGAGACGCAGCCATCTTCATCGATCACCCCCTCGACCAACGCCCTGGACTTCACATGCAGGCGCCGCCGGGCGTCTTTGCTGGGCTGGGGCTTGGGGTTGTGCACCGTCTCCGGGGGTTGGATCCCTGGTGGCGGCACCACCGGCAGCGGCTCGCCCTGAGCCGACCGGGGCAGATTCGCGGCGTTGACAGCCTCGCACAGCCCCCGGCGCAGCACGTCGGAGATGGGATCCGCCGGGTGCCGACGCAGGAAGGTGCGGAGCCCCTCCACGGCCCCTTCCAGGTCGCCCTGCTGGTCGGGATTCCGCTCGCCGCTGGACAACGCCCGGGCGATCTCTCGCTGAGCCATGGTGCGAGGGATCGGTTCGTCCGTGACGCCCAGCACCCGCTTGGCGACAGCCACCGCCTGGTCCCGTTCCCCCAGGGCGTTGTAGGCGCTGGCGGCGCCGATCAGGGCCACCGCCTGGCGTTCCCCGCCCTCCGCCGCCACCTCTTCAAAGAGCTTGGCGGCGCGCCTGGTCAGGCCCTTCTGGAGAAGTTCCGACGCTTCCTGGTACCGATCCTGGGCCGCTGCCGGGAGCCCGCAGAGCAGTCCCACGACCGCCAGACCCAAGGCCGCCCTTCGAACGCTTTCCCAGCTTCCCCAGAGAGTTCTCTTTCCGGCCATGCTCCGTCCCCTTTCTTGGCTGCCCAAGGCTTTGTGGAGGGGGAAGAATAGCAGTGTTCACTCCCCTTGGGGCACCGTGGGCGCCGCTTTCATCTCTTCCTTCAGTCGATGCTTGATACCCGCCCGTTGGCGGTTGCGGATCAGCCAGCGGAGGATCTTGGAATCGTTGACCCCCACCACGATGTCTTGCAGCGCCCGATAGATCTCCGGGTCTTCGATGAGCTTGCCCAGGGTACCCTCGCCGCTATTGATCTTCTCCACCGCGCCGCGCAGGTTCTCCAGCAGGGCCTTCAACTCGGTGGCGGTCTCGCGACCGAATTCCTCGTCGTTGAGGAGGCGCGGCAGAAGCCCTTCCCCCTCGTCGAGGCGGGCGGTGATGTGGTCCAGCCGCTCACTGGCCCGCTGGAGGTTGTCCACCGTGCCCTGGAGGTTGGCCTTGAGTTCCGCGTCGTGGAGCAGCGCCGGCAACGCCCCTTCGCCGCTCTCGACCTCGGCCAGAATGCTATCGAGGCGTTGGACGGAGGAAGCCAACCGGTCCCCCAGTTCCCGATCCCGCAGCAGCCGGGGCAGTGCGCCATCCCCGGTCTTCAGATCCTGCCGCAGGCCCTCGGTGGTCTGCTGCATGGAATCCAGGACGCCGAAGAGCGCCGCGCTGGCCGAACGCCCCTGGGCCTTCTCACCGCTCAGCAGGTCGCCGATGAAGCTCTCGCCGCGCTCCATTTCCTCGAGAATCTTGGCCAGGGAGGCGGAGATGGACAGCAGATTGGTGGCCACATCACCGCCGGAGGAGATCAACTGTTCGAGGTCCGTGCCCTCCTGGGAGGGGATCACTCCCCCATCGGGGATCTCCGCCGCGTCGGGGGTTCCAGAGGTGATCTCGATGTATTTGTCCCCCAGTAGCCCCAGGGTGCGGATGCTGGCCTCGGAATCTTCCCGCACATGATGGGCATGGCGAGTCTCGATGCTGACCTTGACGACCAGGCGGGGATCGTTGAGGTCCACCGGCAGCTCGACCCCCTTGACCGAACCGACGCCGAAACCGTTGATCTGCACCGGGTTGCCGGGTTGCAGACCCTGGGCGTTGGCCAGCCGCACCTGGTAGTAGTTCTTGCTGCGGAAAAGCTGGTGCTGTTCGCCGATCAGGAAGATCGCCAGCGCCAGGAGCACCACCGCCACCAGCACCAGGGCTCCCACCTTCAAGGTCCGTCCATCATTGCGCCGCATGGGTCACCTCCTCGTCGTCATCACCGGCGGCGTTGCCCTCTTCGCCACCCTCTTCGTCCAGGGGCTTGCCCGCCAGGAACGCTGCCAGGAGCGGATCCGCCGCAGCTTCCGCCGCTTGCCAGGAACCCAGGAAACGGAACCGGCCCCCGTCCAGAAAGCCCACCCGATCCGCCACCGCCCGGGCCAGGGGCAGGTCGTGGGTGACCACCACGGAGGTCATCCCCAACTTCTCCTGGGCCCGCACCATCAGCCGCCCGATCACTGCGGAAGTGATGGGATCGAGCCCGGAGGTGGGCTCATCGTAGAGCATCACCTCCGGATCCAGCGCCAGGGAGCGGGCCAGCGCCACTCGCTTGCGCATCCCTCCCGAAAGGGCCGAGGGCATGCGCTCGTCGATGTCCACCAGTTGCACCAGGGCGAGTTTGCGGTGCACCTCCTCGGCGATGCGGGTCTCGTCCCAATCCCGGTGCTCCCGCAGGGGGAAGGCCACGTTGTCGAAGACGTTCATGGAATCGAAGAGCGCCCCGGACTGGAAGAGCATCGCCACCCGCCGCCGCACGTCCGTAAGATCCGCTTCCGGCAGATGGGAGATCTCCTCGCCGTCGAAGCGCACGGAGCCGCTGTTGGGCTCCTCCAGGCCGTTGAGCTGGCGCAGGGTGACACTCTTGCCGCAACCGGAGCGCCCCAGGATCACCAGGCACTCCCCCCGGTGGAGGTCGAAGGAGAGGCCGTCCAGCACCCGCCGCTCCCCATAGGCTCGCACCAGATCGCGCACGGCCAGCAACACCGTGTCGGTGGCGCTCATCCGAACACCAGATGGAAGAGTTTGGTCAGGAAGAAGTCGGAGATCAGCACCGCGATGGCGGAGAGCACCACCGTATCCGTGGTCGCCCGCCCCACGCCATCGGCCCCGCCCCGGGCGTTGAGGCCGTGATAGCAGGCGATGACCGCGATGAAGTAGGCGAAAAAGACCGACTTGCCGACCCCGCTCAGCACATCGTAGATGGTCAGCGAGCTCAGCACGTCGTTCATGTAGAACCCCGCCGCCAGCTGCAACTGGGCCACGGCGATCACCAGCCCACCCAGGATCCCCAGGAAGTCCCCCAGGATGGTCAACGCCGGGAGCATCACCAGCGTCGCCACCAGCTTCGGCGCCACCAGTTTTTTCACCGGATCCGCGGCCATGGAGCGCATGGCGTCGATCTGCTCGGTGACCTTCATGGTGCCCAATTCGGCGGTGATCCCGGCACCGATACGCCCCCCCACGATGAGGGCGATGAGCACCGGCCCCATCTCCCGGGTCAGGGACTTTCCCACCACGGTGCCGATGTAGTATTTGATGCCCAGCGTCGGCAGGCTGTACGCCGTTTGCAGCGCCAGCACCATGCCGGTAAAAATCGTCGTGATGCTCGCCACCCCCAGGGAGCGCACGCCGATGGATTCCATCTGCACGATCCACGCTCGCACGTCGTACGGCGGTCGCACCAGGGCCAGGAAAGCCTGGCCGGTCAGAGTACTCAGCTCTCCGACCCGAATCGCCACGCCGCCCAGGCGTTGTTTGACGGAGGTTGCCGAAGGGGTATTCATGGGTGTTGGCTCCCGGAAAAGCATAGCACTCCATAAATACGAAAAGGGGGGCCGAGGCCCCCCTTTTCTCCGCAAGAGAATTCGCTTACTTGCAGGTTTTGCTGCCCGCCTTGCCCTTGCAGTTACCGGAGCAGCACTGGCTGCCGGAAGTGCAGGAAGCACCCTTCGGCAGCAGGGTGCAGCTACCGCCACCGGGGCCACTGCCACTGTACAGGGCGTTGATCCCAGCCTCATCGTCGCTCGCGATGCTCGCCGGACCGTTGTCGCAAGAAGCCACCGACGGGTACATGGTGGCGCCGTTGACGTTGCTGTGCCCCAGGCCCAGACCGTGGCCCACCTCGTGCACCATCACGCCCTCGATGTAGAACTCGCCGCTGCAACCGGAACCGTTGGGGTCTTCGTTCTGCGAAGTCCAGCTGTAGCTGGTGTTGGTGACGATATCCGCGTCGTCGATGCGGTAGCTGCCATCGTTGCGCTGGCTGTAGTAACCCGTGAAGGTGGCCGCCAGGCAGCTGCCGTTGCAGACGTGGAAGGGATCGTCGAAGACCAGCATGGGCGTGCCATCGCCCAGGCTGACGTTGTTGGTGTTGCCGCTGGTGGCTCCCACCACATTGCCCGCCCCGGCGCCGTTCCAGGCCTGGTTCGAGGTGATAGCGGAAATGGTGGCGTTGACGCCGCCATTGCCGTCACTGATGCTGGACATACCGCCGTTATCGACGATGTAGGTGGGGGAATTGTCCCAGGTGCGGGCCGGGCTCAGCAGGACGTAGGCAGAAAGACTGCCCACCGTCAGCAGAGCGAGGAGGGTGATGGCGAGATATCCGGAAAGCTTAAGATTCTTGACTTGCATGGTTCAGCTCCTTGTTATCGTGAGGTTGAAGATCACTGGATGCTCCGGACCGCTTCGCGGTCCAGACTCCGGAGCTGAGCTTTGAGTTCGTCCAGGTCCTGAGAAACAGGACGCGGAGCGGCGGCACCATTGGCATTCAGCAGACGAACACCGTCATCCAGGGTGGGCACGGCGGTGGTCCGACCATCGGCGTGGCGCACAAGCTGGTACTGCCCCTGGAGATAACCCACCACCCGGTAGGCTGCCGGGTTGTTGTTGTCCTGGCCCAGGAAGACCAGGACCCGGTCATCGACGGAGAACGTCGGGAAACCATGGGCCTCGATACGGTAGCTCTCCACCTGACCGCCGTAGGTGCGGATGGTCACGACGGAACTCCGCAGTTTGCCGACCACGGTCTCCTGGATTTCCACCGCCGCCTCGGTCACGATCATGGTGTGTTCCGCATTCCAGAAGGAATCGACCTGCAACACGCGGCCCACAACCACCGCGTCCGAATTGGCCAACAGTTCCCGCTGGTCCATGCCCAAGAACGTCGATGCATCGACAGGCAGCATCGATACCACAGCCAGGGCGAGGCAACCGAATAGGATGGCACGCTTCATAGATACCTCCAACTAATAAAAGGATGGTGAGTTCATACGAACTCCGAGAGCGCTTCCTTTGGAATTCCCCCCTTACCCAAAGGACCCGCTCGGATTGCCTCATCGGTACCGGGATAGGTCGGTTACGAAACCGAGTGCGCAGTCGGCACCGAAATGAGATCTTCAGCTTGAAATCGCAGTATTTCTAGCACGAACCAGAAGGCTCGTCAAATAGCGCGATACCACAATATAATAATATTGTCTTAGTGCTACGACTTCTTCAGGCAGGGGATGGGAGCCCTGCGGCGGGCGCGCAGGACCGGCGGCCCGGGAAACACGAGCGGCGCCTACTCCACCACTTCCAGATGCGACACCACCCGGAAGCCCCGAGGCAGGACGGCACCGCGCTGGGCACGACTGCCCAGGAAGGGCTCCAGTTCGCCGCGCTTGAAATTCAGGTAGCGCTTGCCGGAGTGGATTCGCAAGATCTGGCTGTCGTGGAGGACCACGGCGTCCATCATCTTCTCCACGCCCCGCTTTTTCGTCTTGGGTAGGCGGAACATCTGCACCCCTTTGCCCTTGGTCAACTGGGGGAGCTCCTCCACGGCAAAGACCAGCAAGCGCCCCTGGTCCGTCACCGCCGCTACCAGGTCTTCGCCGTAGTCGTGAACCCGCCGGGGCAGGAGCACCGCCGCGTCCTTGGGCACCGTCACCAGGACCTTGCCCGCCTTGACTCGGCTCTGCATATCCCCCACCTTGCCCACGAAGCCGTAGCCGGCGTCGGTGGCGAGGAGGTAGAGATCCTCCTCCTCTCCCATCAACGTTGCCAGGAAGTGCGCCCCCGGCGGGGGGTTCAAGCTACTGGAGAGGGGCTCCCCCTGGCTGCGGGCGGAGGGCAGGTTGTGGGAGGGCAAGGAATAGCTGCGCCCGGTGGAGTCCAGGAAGACCACCGGTTGATTGCTCTTGCCCCGGGCGGCGCCCAGGAAGCCATCCCCACTCTTGTAGTTGAGCCCCTCCGGGTCGATGTCGTGTCCCTTGGCGGAGCGCACCCACCCCCGCTGGGAGAGGATCACCGTGACCGGCTCGGTGGGCAGCAGGGCCGTCTCGTCCAGCGCCTTGGCGGCCACCACCCCCTCCACGATGGGCGAGCGGCGATCGTCGCCGAACTCCTCCGCATCCGCCTCCAACTCCTGGCGCACCTGGGTCCGCAACCGCCGGTCGGAGCCCAGCGTGCGTTGCAGGTCGTCCCGCTCCTTTTCCAACTCCGCCTGCTCGCCACGGATCTTCATCTCCTCCAGGCGGGAGAGATAGCGCAGCTTCAGTTCCAGGATCGCCTCCGCCTGGACATCGGTCAGTCCGAACCGCTCCATCAGCACCGGCTTCGGCTCGTCCTCGGTGCGGATGATGCGGATGACCTCGTCGATGTTGAGGTAGGCGATCAGGAAGCCGGCCAGCAGATGAAGCCGCGCCAGCACCTTGTCCAGGCGGTGTTGGAGACGGCGACGCACCGTCTCGATGCGGAAAGTGAGCCAGTCGTTGAGCAGATCCCGCAGGTTGAAGAGCTTGGGGCGCCCATCGAGACCGATGACGTTCATGTTCACCCGGTAGGGGCGCTCCAGATCCGTGGTGGCGAAGAGATGGGCCATCAACCCTTCCACATCCACCCGATTGGAGCGCGGGGAGATGACCAGCCGACAGGGGTTTTCGTGGTCCGATTCGTCTCGCAGGTCGTCCACCATGGGGAGTTTCTTGGCCTGCATCTGGGCGGCGATCTGGGTCAGGATCTTGCTGCCGGAGGTCTGGTGGGGCAGGGCATCGATGACGATATCCTGCCCCTCCCGCCCCCAGTGGGCGCGCATGCGCAGGTTGCCGTGGCCGGTCTCGTAGATCTGCGCCAACTCCTCCCGGGGGGTGACGATCTGCGCCGTCGTCGGGTAGTCCGGCCCCTGGATGAATTCGCACAGTTCCGCCACCGTGGCCCGCCGGTGCTCCAGCAGATGCACCGCCGCCGCCACCACCTCGCGGACGTTGTGGGGCGGGATGTCCGTGGCCATGCCGACGGCGATACCGGAAGCACCGTTCAACAGCACATGGGGGAGCCGCGCCGGGAGCAGCTTGGGTTCCTTCAGCGTGCCATCGAAATTCGGCCCCCACTCCACCGTGCTCTGCCCCAGTTCCGACAACAAGACCTGGGCGAAACGGGTCAGCCGCGATTCGGTGTAGCGCATGGCGGCGAAGGATTTGGGATCGTCCTGGGAGCCCCAATTGCCCTGGCCGTCGATCAGGGGATAGCGGTAACTGAAGGGCTGGGCCATGAGCACCATGGCTTCGTAGCAGGCGGTATCGCCGTGGGGATGAAATTTGCCCAGCACATCCCCCACGGTGCGGGCGGATTTCTTGTGCTTCGAGGCCGCCGACAGCCCCAGTTCCGACATGGCATAGACGATGCGCCGTTGCACCGGCTTGAGGCCGTCCTCCAGGTGGGGCAAGGCACGGTCCAGGATGACGTACATGGAATAGTCCAGGTACGCCTTTTCCGCGAAGACGGCCAGCGATTCCGTCTCCGTCGCCTCGGCGGGGAGGCGCAGTTGGAAATTGTCTGTCGATTTGCCCCGCTTGCCTCGCTTTGCCATGGCGGAGTTTTATCGCAGGCGGTAGTCCGGCGCAAGTCACTCGACAACCGGAGGAGAGTAGAATCAACCACCATGACGCTTCCGACAACGCATTCCTGCCTCAACTGCGGCACGCCCCTCACCGATCGCTACTGCACCCACTGTGGGCAGGCCGCGGCGACGGGGCGCCTACGGCTGGGGGAGATCTTGAAGGGGGTCCTGGTCCTCCTCTCCACCCTCGACTCCAAGATTGCCCGCACCGCCGTGGGTCTGACTCGCAATCCGGGTAAAGTCTGCAAGGCGTATGTCGAAGGCCAGCGAATCCGCTACGTGGCGCCGCTGCGCTACTGCGTGACCATCGTGGCGCTGATGGTCCTGGTGAACGTCCTGACCGGTTTCGACCCCGGGGACTTCAGCCCGACCGGTACGACGGAGCGACAACGGGAGGTGCAGAGAATTGCTGCCGCATTCGTGGTCACGCACCTGGACCTGGTGCTCTTCCTCGTCCTGCCCGCGCTGGTGGTGATCTATCGGGTGCTCTTCTTCCGCTCGGGCAGGAACCTGGCGGAAGTGAGTGTTTTCGTGCTCTACACCATGGGGCAGATCTTCCTGCTGGGGCTCCTCTTCACACCGCTGCGCTTCGTGGCCTTCGCCTGGCAGTTGCCCCTACGGCTGGCCTTGCAGATCGCCTTTCTTTCCTGGTCGGCGACGGTGTTTTTCGACACCTCACCCATCGTGGCGACCCTCAAGAGCGTGGTGGCCTCACTCTGCTACTTCGCCTTGCTGGGCATCACGGTGCTACTGCTCCTGCTGCCCAAGATCATGCCGATTTTCCGGGGTACCACACCATGAGGACGACCCGGGCGAGAGCCCATACCCGCTATCTATTCGCCCTGCTCTGCATGGTCCTGACCACCGCGTGCACCCCCACGTCAACCCCGCCGATGGAGCCTGTCGATGTCGTGGAAGCCACCATCAGTGACCTGCAGAAGGCGATGACCGAGGGCCGTACGACCTGCCAGGCCGTGGTGCAGGCGTACCTGGACCGCATCGCGGCGTACGACAAGACCACCGGCTTGAACGCCATCACGGTGGTCAACCCCAAGGCCCTGGAACGGGCGGCGGAGATCGATGCGGCGCTGGCGGCGGGCCGGGAGTTGGGTCCCCTGTTCTGCGCGCCGATCCTGGTCAAGGACAACTTCGACACCCACGATCTCCCCACCACTGGAGGTTCGGAGGCGCTGCGGGGAAGCCTGCCCCCGGACGACGCCTTCATGGTGCGCAGGCTCCGGGAGGCGGACGCCATCGTGGTGGCCAAGACCAACATGGCGGAGTGGGCCTTCAGCCCCCGGCAGACCGTCAGCTCGTCCTATGGCACGACCGCCAACGCCTACGCCCGGGACCGGGTACCGGCGGGATCGAGCGGCGGCACGGCTTCGGGAGTCGCGGCGAGTTTCGGGGTGGCGGGGTTGGGCTCCGATACCGGCAACTCCATCCGGGGACCGTCCTCCCACCTGGCCCTCTTCGGCATTCGATCGACCCTCGGTCTGACCAGCCGCGATGGCGTCATTCCCCTGGCCTTCGACCGGGACATCGCCGGACCCATGGCCCGCACGGTCGAGGACGGCGCCCGGCTGTTCGATGTGCTGGCGGGCTACGACCCGGCGGATCCCTTGACGGAGGAGAGCAAGCGGGAGGCGGACTACACCGCACGGCTCAAAGTGGATGGTCTTCAGGGGGCGCGCCTGGGGGTGTTGCGGTCTCTCGCCGATCTGGAGGACACGGACCCCGAGATTCTCGCCCTCTTCGAAGCCGCCCTGGAGGACCTGCGCCGGGCGGGGGCGGAAGTGATCGATCCCATCGTGGTGCCCCATTGGGCCGAGCACCAGGCGGCGGACGCCTTCTGCCCCACCTTCCGCCACGACGTGGCCCGGTATCTCGATACTTTGGGCGAGGACGCGCCGATCCACGATGTCCAGGAAGCCTACGAATCCGGTCGCTACGCCCCCTACGTCAAAGAGATCCTGGAATACTTCCTGGAGTACCCGGCGGATTTGCCCCAGGACCAGTGGGATCCACCCTGCCCCACCTACCTGGATCACCCCCTGCGGCGGGCCTTCCTGGACGATCTCACCGCCGCCATGGACGCCGCCGGGGTCGATGCCCTCCTCTACCCCACCTGGCGGTATCCTCCGGCCCACCTCGACCAGGCCCGGGAGGAATACCGGGGCGACAACAGCCAGTTGGTGGCCCCCGCCACCGGGATGCCCGCGGTGACCATCCCCATGGGCTTCGTCGATGGCACTCTTCCCGCCGGCCTCCAGATCCTGGGCCGCCGCTACGCCGACGGCCTGCTGATCCAGTACGCCTACGCCTACGAACAAGCCACCCACCACCGCCGCCCCCCGGTCGCCTTCCCGGCGCTGGGAATCGCCGAGTAGGGGATGCCCCTGGCCCGCTGAATCTACTTTTTTTGACCTGTCTCTCCTCAAGGGGGGTGCTGAGGGCTCCATTTTCCGTCTATCAGGGTGGAAGACCAACCATCCCTGAGGAGACGCAACCGTGACGACCCAACACCCCAACCACGACCAGCTGTTCAAACGGCTACTGCACAACTTCTTTCCGGAATTCCTGCTTCTGGTGGCGCCCAAGAACGCGCCGCTGTTGCGCCTGGAGCATGGACGATTCATCGACCCGGGCACCTTCACCGACTTCCCCCGGGGGGACCGGCGCCATCTCGACCTCGTCTACCAGACCCAGGAATTGGGCGGCGACTCGAAGGTGATCTTCGTCCATGTGGAGGTGGAAGCCGAGTTCCGCCAGAGCTTCGACCAGCGAATGTGGGAGTACGCCATGACCCTCGCTCTCCGCCATCGACACCCCGTCTTTCCCATCGCGCTCTTCCTCAAAGGTGGGCCGCCGGGCATCGAACGGCGCACCTTCGAGAGGCGTGCCGCAGATTTCCTGGTTCACCGCTTTCACTACCTCGCCTTCGGTCTATCCCAGGCCTCCGCGGAAATCTATCTGGAACGTCGAGACCCCTTGGCGGCGGCCCTGGCGGCACGAATGCGCTACACCCAGGGCCCTCCTGCGGAGCATAAAGTCCGCTGCCTCCGTCGCATCGCCGAGGCCCGCGACCTCAACGCCGCCCGTAGCTTCCAGCTGGCACATATCGTCGATACCTATCTAGAATTGCCGGAACAAGACGAGATAAAATTCCAAGAGATGCTCTCAAAGGACGACAACCAGGAGGTTCAGACCATGATGGATTTGGATTGGGCGGATCGGCTACTGGGCGAAGGCCAGGCCGTCGGCCGAAAAGAAGGCAGAAAAGAAGGCAGAAAGGAAGGCAGAGAGGAGGAAGCCCGGCGTACTCTTCTCCGCCTCTTGCAGTTGCGCTTCGGTACCTTGCCGACCACCGCGAAACGGCGGGTCCAGGGATGCCAGGACCTCGACCAGTTGCACACCTGGTGCGACGGCGTCCTGACCGCCCCGGATCTCAAGGCGCTGGGGCTCGCCCGCTGACCTGGGTTCCCCCGGGGGTCTGAGTGTCCTGATTTCTCGGCGGTCCATCGGCAGATGAACCAACTTTCTTGCCCCATTGCTATCCAAAGGGGGGTGCTGGGTGTGCCGTTTTCCGTCTATGGGGGTGGAGACCCAACCATTCCCCCAGGAGGCAAAACCGTGACGACCCAACACCCCAACCACGACCAGCTGTTCAAACGGCTACTGCACAACTTCTTCCCGGAATTCCTGCTCCTGGTAGCGCCCAAAAACGCGCCGCTATTGCGCCTGGAGCACGGAAGATTCGTCGATCCGGGAACCTTCACCGACTTCCCCCGGGGGGACCGACGGCACCTCGACCTCGTCTACCAGACCCAGGAATTGGGCGGTGAATCGAAGGTGATCTTCGTCCATGTGGAAGTGGAAGCTGAGTTCCGCCAGAGCTTCGACCAGCGAATGTGGGAGTACGCCATGACCCTCGCTCTCCGCCATCGACACCCGGTCTTTCCCATCGCGCTCTTCCTCAAAGGTGGGCCACCGGGCATCGAACGGCGCACCTTCGAGATGCGTGCCGCAGATTTCCTGGTTCACCGCTTTCACTACCTCGCCTTCGGTCTTTCCCGAGCCCCCGCGGAAATCTATCTGGAACGCCGGGATCCCCTGGCGGCGGCCCTGGCGGCACGAATGCGCTACACCCAGGGTCCTCCTGCGGAGCATAAAGTCCGCTGCCTCCGTCGCATCGCCGAGGCCCGCGACCTCAATGCCGCCCGTAGCTTCCAGCTGGCACATATCGTCGATACCTATCTAGAATTGCCGGAGCAAGACGAGATAAAATTCCAAGAGATGCTCTCAAAGGACGACAACCGGGAGGTTCAGACCATGATGGATTTGGATTGGGCGGATCGGCTACTGGGCGAAGGCCAGGCCGTCGGCAGAAAAGAAGGCAGAGAAGAAGGCAGAAGCGAGGAAGCCCGGCGTACCCTGCTCCGCCTCCTGCAACTGCGGTTCGGGACTCTTCCGGACACCGCAGTGCAGCGCGTTGAGGGATGCGGGGACCTCGATCAACTGCACACCTGGTGCGACGGCGTCCTGACCGCCCCCGACCTCAAAACACTGGGGCTCGCCCGCTGAGTCGGCGCCCTACTCCCCGCGATCCG
>Ga0210063_1000161_pt1 | contig 22958 bp, 19 predicted proteins | sample Muzzi_PWA_D1_FD_185529 | JGI IMG/M metagenome (GOLD analysis project Ga0210063, IMG submission 185529) | Wetland microbial communities from San Francisco Bay, California, USA, that impact long-term carbon sequestration - Muzzi_PWA_D1 (SPAdes) | ecosystem: Environmental > Aquatic > Marine >... | reverse complement strand
CCCGCCACAACATCGGCTTCGTGGTCGCCGGCGAGCTGGCGCGGCGCTGGGACCTGGGCCGGGCCCGCGACAAGTTCCGCGGCCGCCTCGCCGAAGGCCGGACCGGGCCGGGGGGACCGCGGGTGGCGGTCCTGCAGCCGCTCACCTTCATGAACGCCTCCGGCGACTCGGCCGGGCCGGCGCGCGGCTCGCTCAAGGTGCCGCTCGACCGGGTGGTCGTCCTCCACGACGAGATCGACCTCCCGTTCGGCGAGATCCAGGCCCGGCTCGGCGGCGGGCTGGCCGGCCACAACGGGTTGAAGAGCCTCAAGCGCGGCCTCGGCGACGCCGAGTTCTGGCGAGTGCGGATCGGGGTCGGCCGGCCCGACTCGACCGATCCCGAGGTCGTCTCCTCCCACGTGCTCGGCAGGTTCCGCGAGCCGAAGCCGGAGGTCGAGGCGCTGGTCGCCGCCGCCGCCGACGAGGCCGAGCGGCTGGTCGAACGGCTAGGTTCAGAGTCGTGACGCAGCCCAGCGAGCTGACCAGCTACACGGTGGCGGAGAACGGGGTCGCCCTGGTGCGGCTGGAACGGGCCGATGCCCGCAACGCGCTCAACACCCAGATGCTGGCCGAGCTGCTCGAGCACCTCGCGGTCGCCCGCGCCGACGACGCGGTCCGGGTCCTGGTCTTCAGCTCCACCGACCAGCTCGGCCTCTCGGCCGGCGCCGACGTGCGCGAGCAGCTGGACGAGGAGGGCAAGGTGCGGCGGATGGAGATGTTCTCCGACCTCTACGACGGGATCGTCGCCTTCCCGAAGCCGACCGTGGCCGCCTGTCACGGCGACGTGGTCGGCGGCGGCGCCGAGATCGCGGTCGCCTGCGACATGCGGGTCGGCGGCGCCAACCTGCGGATGCGGTTCCCCGGCGCGGCGCTCGGGGTCCCGGTCGGCCCGGCTCGCCTGGTCACCCTCTGCGGCCTCGCCGCCGCCAAGTACCTGCTGCTCTCCTCGCGCACCGTGGGCGCCGACGAGGCGCTGCGGCTCGGCCTCGTCAACCGGGTCGCCCCCGCCGCCGCGACCGAGGAGTCGGCCCTCGCCCTGGCCGCAGACGCCGCCGCCCACCCGCCGGAGGCGGTCGCCCGCTTGAAGCGGATGCTGCACGAGTGGGACGACGTCGAGGGCCGCTCCCGCACCGAGGGCGCCGGCCAGGTCGAGTGGGCCCGCACCGGCCCCGGCCTCCCCGGCCCCGACGTCGGCTGAACCCTTTTTAGGGCCAGAGGCCTAAAAAGGGTTCAGACGGCGGGGCGGACCAACGCCTCGTAGAATCGGCTGCGTCGCCCGGATCGAGCCGTTCCGGGCGTTTCCCCTGCCATGAGCCTCCGTCCCCTCGTAGAGATCGCCGCCGAGAACGAGCGCCTGCACGCGCTGGCGGCGCGGGCTCGCGCCGCCGCCGACGGCGGGGAGGCGGTCAGCGTCCGGGTCTCGGCGACGCTGCGGCCGCTGCTGCTCGCCACCCTGCTCGAGGACGAGCGCGGGCTCGGGGGGCGGCCGGCGCTGCTGGTCAGCGCCGACGACCGCTCGGCCCGCGACCTGGCCGCCGACCTGCGCGCCTTCCTGGCGCCGCGCCGGGTCCGCCTCTACCCCTCGCGGGGGACCGGGTACGCCTCCAGCGTCACCCCGCCGCCGCACCTGGTCGGGCTGCGGATCGACGCCCTCGAGGCCCTCTCCCGCGAGCCCGACGCGGTGGTCGTCGCCAGCGCCACCGGGCTCGCCGAGGCGGTGCCGGACGCCTCGCTGCGCCCCGCCGGGTTCGCGATCTCCCGGGGCGAGGAGGTCGAGCTGGGCGCCGTCGCCGACGACCTCGTGGCGGCCGGCTACGAGCGCACCGACCAGGTCACCGAGCGCGGCCAGTTCGCGGTCCGCGGCGGCATCCTCGACGTCTTCCCCGCCACCGAGGAGCGCGCCGTCCGGGTCGAGCTGTTCGGCGACGAGATCGACTCGATGCGGTGGTTCTCGACCTTCACCCAGCGCTCGCTCGGCGACGCCGAGCGGGTCGAGCTGGCGCCTGCCGCCGAGCTCGACGTCGAGCACCGCGAGCTGGCCGAGCTGGCGGCGCTGGAGGCCGAGGAGGAGGGCGGCCGCCCCTCCAACCTCGCCGAGCTGCTGCCGCTGGAGCACTTCCGCGGCCCGCTCGACCTGGTCCCGGCGAGCGCCGCCGTGGTGCTCGCCGCCGCCGAGGAGATCGAGCCGGCGCTGCGCGATCACTGGGAGGACGCGACGACGGCGATGCACGCCGACGACGCCCAGCACCTCTACGTCGACGTCGCGGCGCCGCTCGCCGCCCGGGCCGGCCTCGAGCTGACCGCCGCCGGCGAGGACGACGCCGACGCCTTCCGCGCCGCCCGCGCCGAGTCGCCGGCCCGCAGCGTCAAGGAGGCGGAGGGCGAGCTGGAGAAGCTGGTCCGCTCCGGCTACCGGACCGTGGTCGCCTTCGAGAGCCGCGGCGAGGCGGAGCGCACCCGCTACGGGCTCGACCGGCTCGACGCGCGGTTGCTCGACGGCGGCCGGGTCTCGCCCGATCCCGGCCTCGCCTTCGCCGAGGCGCGGCTGCGCGAGGGCTTCGTCAGCCCCGAGCTGAAACTGGCCGTCTACCCCTTCCGCCGCCTCGTCCACCGCCGCCACCGGGCCGAGGAGCCGGCGCCGGGGGCGGGCCGCGGCCGGCTCGCCTTCAGCGAGCTGCGGGTCGGCGACAACGTCGTCCACGAGGACCACGGCGTCGCCCGCTTCGCCGGCTTCGAGACGCGCGAGGTCGGCGGCGTCACCCGCGACTACCTCTACCTCGAATACAAGGGCGAGGACCGGGTCTACGTCCCCACCGACCAGCTCGCCAAGCTCTCCCGCTACGTCGGCGCCGGCGGCGACGCGACGCTCTCGGCGCTGGGCGGCAAACGCTGGCAGAACATGAAGGCGCGGGCGCGGAAGGCGGCCGGGGCGCTGGCCGGCGAGCTGCTCAACCTCTACGCCGAGCGCCGCACCCGCCGTGGCCACGACTTCCCTCCCGACGGCGAGTGGCAGATCGAGATGGAGTCCGCCTTCCCCTACCGCGAGACCGCCGACCAGCTGGAAGCGATCGAGGCGGTGAAGGGCGACATGGAGTCCGAGCAGCCGATGGACCGGCTGGTCTGCGGCGACGTCGGCTTCGGCAAGACCGAGGTGGCGCTGCGGGCGACGGTGAAGGCGGCCTCCGACGGCAAGCAGGCGATGGTCCTGGTGCCGACGACGATCCTCGCCCAGCAGCATTTCGGCAGCTTCCGCGAGCGGCTCGCCGACCTCCCGTTCCGGGTCGAGGGCGTCTCCCGGCTGCGTCCCGCGGCCGAGGTGAAGGAGGTGCTGAAGGACTTCGAGGCGGGCAAGGTCGACGTCCTGATCGGCACCCACCGGCTGCTCTCCCGCGACGTCCGCGCCAAGCAGCTGGGCCTGGTCGTGGTCGACGAGGAGCAGCGGTTCGGGGTCAAGCAGAAGGAACTGCTGCGGCAGCTGAAGCTGAAGGTCGACGTGCTGGCGCTCTCGGCGACGCCGATCCCCCGCACCCTGCAGATGAGCCTCGCCGGGTTGCGCGACATCTCGGTGATCGAGACCCCGCCGGAGGGCCGCCGCCCGGTCCGCACCTACGTCGGCCCCTACGACGAGGACCTGGTCCGCAAGGCGGTCTCGCGCGAGCTGGAGCGCGGCGGCCAGGCCTTCTTCCTGCACAACCGGATCGACTCGCTGCCCGAGGTGACCGAGCGGCTGCGCGGCCTGGTCCCCGGCGCCCGCTTCGCCGAAGCGCACGGCCAGATGGACGAGAAGCAGCTGGAGGAGACGATGCTCGGCTTCCTGCGCGGCGAGGCCGACGTGCTGGTGACGACGACGATCATCGAGTCCGGGCTGGACATCCCGACCGCCAACACGCTGATCGTCGAGCGGGCCGACCAACTCGGGCTCTCCCAGGCCTACCAGATCCGCGGCCGGGTCGGGCGCTCCCGCGAGCGCGCCTTCGCCTACCTGCTCTACCCCTCGGCCGAGGCGCTGACCGAGGACGCCGCGGCTCGCCTCTCGACCCTCGCCGACCACACCGAGCTCGGCTCCGGCTTCCGGATCGCGATGCGCGACCTCGACATCCGCGGCGCCGGCAACCTGCTCGGCGACGAGCAGTCCGGGCACGTCGCCGCGGTCGGGTTCGAGCTCTACTGTCAGATGATCGACGAGGCGGTGGCGGCGGCCGACGGGGGGGACGGCGAGCGGGCCGAGGAACCCGAGCCGGTTCGCCTCGACGTCCCGGTCGACGCCTACCTGCCGGCCTCCTTCGTCCCCTTCGAGGCGGCGAAGATCGACGTCCACCGCCGCATCGTCGCCGCCCGCGAGCCGGGCCAGCTGCGGGCGATCCGCGACGAGCTGAGCGACCGCTTCGGGCCGCTGCCCGACCAGGCCGAGAACCTGCTGCGGCTGCAGCGGGCGCGGATCGAGCTCGGCCTGGCCGGGGCGCGCAGCGTCGAGTTCCGCGGCGGCCGGCTCAGCGTCACCGGGGTCGAGCTCGACTCCGGCCAGGCCGGGGTGCTGGCCGAACAGGTCGAGGGGGCGCGCTACGAATGGCGCGAGCAGACCGCGGCGCTGCGGGTCGGCGCCGACCCCGAGGAGCGGTTGGCCGCGGTGCTGGCGCTGGCCGAGGGGCTGCGCGAGGCGCTCCGCTCCGGCGAAGCCGCTGCGGCCTGAGCGCGACGTCGCGTCCGCCGCGAAGCGATTTGACTATGCTGGCGCCTGCGTGGGAGCCAACTCTGGGCAGAACGGAAGGTCCGCGGGCCGGCAGCGACTCGGGCTGGCGCTGTTCGGTGGCCTGCTCGTGCTGCTCTTCGCCGGTTTCGCGGTCGTCCAGGGAGTCGCGCACCCGAGCGTCCCGGACGGCGACGTCGCGATCGTCGAGGACGTTCCGGCCGGCGACCAGACGGTCTCCGCCAAAGAATTTGCCCGGGCGCTGGCGCAGCAGGTTGCTCAGGGCGAAACGAAAAAAGTCCCGAAAGAGGGCACCGAACAGTACGAGGAACTGAAGGAAGCGGCGCTCGGCGAACTGCTCGACCTGATCTGGATCCAGGGTGAGGCGGAAGAAATGGGGATCTCGGTCACCGACAAACAGGTCGCCGATGAACTCGAGCAGATCAAAGAACAGAACTTCCCGACGCCGAAAGCGTTCGCCGAATTCCTCAAAACCTCGAAGTTCACCAAAGAGGACGTCAACAACCGGGTGAGGCTGCAGTTGCTCAGCACCCAGATCCAGGAACTCGTCAACTCGCAGGCGGGCACCGCGTCGAACGAGGAAATCGCCGACTACTACGAGGCGGCGAAGGCTCAGTTCACGACCGGGCCGAGCCGCGACATCCGCGTCCTCACCAACAAAAGCAAGGCCAAGGCCGAAAAAGCGCTGGAGCAGCTGGAAGCCGACAGCTCGCCGGCCAGTTGGGAAAAGGTCGCGAAAAAATTCTCCGAAGACCCGTCGACCAAAGGCAACGGCGGTCTGCAGGAAGGCCTGACCGAAGAAACGCTGCCGGAACCGCTGAAAGGCGACATCTTCGGGGCCGCGGCGGGCGATCTGATCGGGCCGGTCAAATTCCAGGGCAACTTCACGGTGATCGAAGTCGTCAAAGAGAACCCGGAAAAAACCCAGTCCCTGGGCGAAGTCCGGTCGCAGGTCAGCACCCAGCTGACCCAGCAGGCCCAGCAGGCCTACTTCAACGAATTCGTCGCCGAGTACCAGTCCAAATGGCGCTCGCGGACCTTCTGCGCCTCGGGCTTCGTGATCACGCGGTGCGCCAACTACGTCGGCGACGGCCATCCCGCCAGCGCGCCCCCGGGCTGCTACGAAGAGGACCCGAAAGAAGGGGAAGCGCTCGAATGCCCGGCCCCGGTGGTCCAGCCGGCCCCGGCCGTGCCGGGTTCGGTTTCGGTCCTGCAGCCGCAGGGCGAACGGCTGCCGCAGCGGCCCGTGCCGGTACCGGGCGCCGAACCGGAAGCGCCCGGTGGGCCGGAAGGCGTTCTGCCTGAATCCGCTGGCGGCGAATAGCGCCGTCCGTCAATAGACTGCCGCTCCTCTCTTGAGCGTCATCTCCTCAATCCACGCGCGCCAGATCCTCGACTCGCGGGGCAATCCGACGGTCGAGGTCGAGGTCGTGCTCGAGTCCGGCGCCCGCGGGCTCGCCGCGGTGCCCTCCGGCGCCTCGACCGGCGAGTTCGAGGCGGTCGAGCTGCGCGACGGCGGCGACGCCTGGGCCGGCAAGGGGGTCGGTCGTGCCGTCGCCAACGTCAACGGCGAGGTCGCCGCGGCGCTGACCGGCGCTCGCGCCGCCGAGCAGGGCGCCCTCGACCGGACGATGATCGAGCTCGACGGCACCCCCAACAAGGGCCGGCTCGGCGCCAACGCGCTGCTCGGCGTCTCCCTGGCCGCGGCGAAGGCGGCCGCGGCCGACTCGGAGCAGCCGCTCTACCGCTACCTCGCCGAGCTCTACGGCGGGGGCGAGCCGACGCTGCTGCCGGTGCCGATGATGAACGTGCTGAACGGCGGCGCCCACGCCGACAACTCGGTCGACTTCCAGGAGTTCATGATCGTCCCGGCCGGCGCCGAGAGCTTCTCGGAGTGCCTGCGGGTCGGGGCCGAGGTCTTCCACGCGCTGAAGAAGACGCTCTCCGCCGATGGGCACTCGACCGCCGGCGGCGACGAGGGCGGCTTCGCCCCCAACCTGGAGTCCAACGATGCCGCCCTGCGGGCGGTGGTGGCGGGGATCGAGGCCGCCGGCTACGAGCCCGGCGCCGACGTCTTCATCGCCCTCGACCCGGCGACCAGCGAGGTCTTCGAGGGCGGCGCCTACGTGCTGGAGCACGAGGGCCGCTCGCTGAGCGCCGAGCAGATGGCCGCCTACTGGGAGGACGCCTGTTCGCGCTACCCGATCGTCTCGATCGAGGACGGGATGGACGAGGAGGACTGGGACGGCTGGAAGCTGCTGACCGAGCGGCTCGGCGACCGGGTGCAGCTGGTCGGCGACGATCTCTTCGTCACCAACCCCGAGCGGTTGCGGCGCGGGATCGAGCTCGGGGTCGGCAACTCGATCCTGGTCAAGGTCAACCAGATCGGCACCCTGACCGAGACTCTGGAGGCAATCCGGATCGCCCGCGAGGCCGGCTACACCGCGGTGATCTCGCACCGCTCCGGCGAGACCGAGGACACGACGATCGCCGACCTCGCCGTCGCCACCGGGGCGGGGCAGATCAAGACCGGGGCGCCCTCGCGCTCCGATCGCGTCGCCAAGTACAACCGCCTGCTCCGGATCGAGGAGGAGCTCGGTGGTGGTGCCAAGTTCCCAGGTCTGCAGGCGTTTGTTCAGCGTCGCTCATAAATGAAGGAATGCGTCGCCCGGCCGCAAAGGACCGGGCATGGCAGCGCGCGCCAAGGCCGCCCGCGGTGGAGCCGGGGCCCGGCGCCGGCCCGCTGCCCGCAAGCGCCGTCCCGCCGCCCGGCGCGGCGGCAGCCGCGTCAACTGGGACAAGGTCGGGCGGATAGCGCTGACCCTGGTCCTCGCCGCGGTCCTCTACTCCTACCTCAACCCGGCGATCGACTTCGTCAAGACGTACACGGCGACGACCACCGCCAAAGCGGAGCTGCACGAGCTGCAGGACGAGAACCGGCGCCTGCACCGCCGCGTCCAGTCGGCGGACGAGCCGCTGGTGGTCGCCCGCGAGGCGCGGGCCCAGGGCATGCTCGCCGAAGGCGAACGGCCGGTCGTGGTCCGCGGCCTCGGCCGCTGAGAGGCTCCCTGGGGCTCTCCGATGGCTGATTTCGGCTCCTACCTGCTGGGAGCCGTCCAGCTGGCCCTGGTCGCCCTCTCGCTGGGGTACAGCTCCTACCTGCTGCGCAGGAAGCTGCTACCAACCTGGCAGGGAGCCCCAGCCCGCCTCGTGGAGATCGTCGTCGCGGTCGCCCTCCTCACCTGGATCGCTCAGCTACTCGGCACCGTCAGCCTGCTCTACGCGGGTGCCCTGGTCGGCGCCGGGCTTCTGGTCCTGGGCGCGATCGTGCTCTGGCCGGCGGGTCCTGTCGCCGCAGGGGACCCACCACCCCCTGCGGTAGCTAAAGCTTCCTCGGGGGTGGTCCCCCCTGCGGCGCCACCCGCCGGAGAGGGCGTTTGGACTCTGACGGTGATGGTCGGGGCCATTGCGGTTGTGGTCGGGCAGTGGGCGATCACCGCCAAGCATGCGCTGGATCGGGGGATCTTCAACTTCGATTCGCTCTGGTACCACCAGCCCTTTGCGGCTGAGATGGCGCAGACGCACTCGACTACCGGGCTGGCGAAGGTCGAGACCGTGTTTGCGAACTGGTTCTACCCGCAGGGGTCGGAGTTGCTGCATGCCGTTGGGATGCTGCTCATCGGGCGGGACACGTTGTCGTTATTCCTCAACTTCGGCTGGTTGGGGGTCGCGTTCCTCGCCGCCTGGTGCATCGGGCGGCCGTACGGGCGGGGCTCGCTGGTCGTCGTCGCCACCGCGATCGTGCTCGCCTCACACACCATCGTCGTCCGCGCCCCCGGCGCCGCCAAGAACGACGTGATGGCCGCCGCCCTGCTGCTCGCCGGCATCGCCATCCTCCTAACCGCCTGGCATCGCGCGGTTCCAAACCCACGCAATACGTCCGAAAGGAACCGCGGGATGGTGGGCTGGCCGTTGGCTGCGGCGGGGCTGGCGGTTGGGTTGGCGGCGGGGACGAAGGTGACGGTGCTGGCGCTGGCGGCGGCGCTGAGCGTCGCGGCGATCGCCCTCAGCCCGGCCGGCCGGCGGCGGGCGGCGGCGGCCTGGTGGTTCGTGCCGGCGCTGCTCGGCGGCGGCTACTGGTACCTGCGCAACCTGATCGCGGCCGGCAACCCGATCCCCGAGATCGAGCGGCTCGGGCCGATCTCGCTGCCCCACCCCGAGCACCTGCAGACCGGCCGGCCGGATTTCAGCGTGGTCCACTACGCGACCGAGACCGGGGTCTGGAGCGAGTACTTCGGGCCGGGGCTGCACGACGCCTTCGGCGCCCTCTGGCCGCTGGTCGTCGGCGGCGCGGCGCTGGCGGCGCTGGTGGCGCTGGTCCGGGGGCGCGACCGGGCGGTGCGCTGGATCGGCGCGACGGCCCTGTTCGGGATGGCCGCCTACCTCTTCACGCCGCTCAGCGCCGCCGGGGCGGAGGGCGAACCGGTCGCCTTCGGGATCAACGTCCGCTTCCTGGTTCCGGCCCTGCTGGCCGGGATCGCCCTGGTCCCCCTGCCGCGGCTCTTCGACCCCCCGGCCCGCCGCTGGGTGCTGGTCGCGGCGCTCTTCGCCGTCCTCCTGGTCACCGACCGCGCCGATCTTGCCGCCCGCGACGGGGCGCGGACCTTCGCGGCCCTGGTCGTGCTGCTGGCCGTGCTCGTCCCGGCGGCGCTCCTGGTCGCACGGGAGCGAGGCGCCGGCCGCGGTGCCCTTGCCGGCGGCTTCGCGGCGCTGGCGCTGGCCGTGCTCGTGCTCGGCTACCCCGCGCAGCGTCACTACCTGGAGCAGCGCTTCGCCAACGACGGGCCGCGCCGCGAGTGGATCCCCGGCATGGACCTGGACGCCGCCTACCGTTGGGCGCGTGGGGTGGAGGACGCCCGGATCGGCCTGGTCGGGACCAGCGCCGGCTTCGCCGGCTACGGGTTCTACGGGGCCGACCTCTCCAACCGGGTCGTCTACCTCGGTCAGCCGGGTCCGCACGGGGCCTTCAACGCGATCCCGACCTGCGACCGCTTCCGGGCCGCAGTCGACGACGCGGATCTGGACTACCTGGTCACCGCCCCCTTCCTCAACTTCCTCCACCCGAGCGACCCGATCTCCTCGCCCGAGGCCCGCTGGCTGCGCGGCTCCGACGCGGTCGAGCCGCTGCTGCGCGAAGGCCCGGTCACCGTCTGGAGGGTCGGCGGCAAGCTCGACCCGGCCGCCTGCGGCGCCGCCAACGCGCCGCTTCGCGAAGTTCCCAAGACGCCCTGAGACGCGACCGGGGCGAGGCGCTACGCTCGGCCCCGTGAGCTACCCGGTCGAGAACGCGCTGTTCCAGTGGGAGGACGGGTGGCGGGCGTTGCGGGCGGTCGACGACGTGCGCCGGCGGCGGCAGGCCGACCGGGTGGTCGACGCGATCCGCGAAGAGCTGCGGCGGCGGATCGGGCCGACCTTCACCGCCGCCGAGCTGGCCGAGCTCTACGGGCGCGGCACCGAGTGGTGCCAGCAGGTCGCGATCGAGGTCGGGCCGTCGGTCGAGGACGACGCCCAGGCGCTGGCCGACGCCGCCTTCTGGCTCTATTTGAGGGGCGCCACGGATTTTGCGGGTGGAAAGCAACTGGCCGTCTGACCAAGCAGGTCAAGGACGCAGGGAGCGTGGCGTGCTCTGCACGCGAGCGACCGAGGACGCAGAGATGCGCCGGTCAGACGGTCAGTCGTCTGAGTCGCTGCTGCTGCTGGCGGGCTCGCCAGCGCGGCGGATGACGATTTGGTCGGCCTCGATGCGGACGGTGACGTCGCGCTTGCCGGCCCAGTGCTCGGTGTAGACGGGGTTGTCCTTGACCGAGGCGTCCAGCCACAGCCCGTAGCCCTCGTCTTCGCCGTGGTCGAAGCTCGCCTCGATCTCTTTGCGGCGGCCGCGTCCGCCGCGGCGGCCGCGTCGGCGGCGGCGTTTCGGGCGGGCGGCGCCCTGCTCGTCGGCAGAGTCTCCGGCCTGTCCCTTGCCCCTGTCCCTGTCCCTGTCCCTGTCCCTGTCCTCGTCGTCCTCCTCGGACTCCTCGGGCTCGGCCTCTTCCACCACCTTCTCCTCCTCTGCGGCGGCGGCTTCGATCTCCGCTTCGATCTCGTCGCGGAGGTCGACTTCGCTGGAGCCGGCGTTCTCGTCGTCGGGGGAGAGGTCGTACTGCTTGCGGAACTCACGCAACTCGGTCGCGCTGACCTCCAGCTGGTGGGCGATCCAGGCATCGGTGCGGCCCTGGTGGACCCAGGCACGGATCTGGTTGAGCTGTGGCTTCAGTGAGCGTCGGGGCATCGGCGCGCGAGTCTATTCAAGGACGGCATCGGTTCGCTTGGCGCTTACGCCATCAGGAAGGCGAGCGCCTCGAACATCGCCACCATGACGACGACCACGGTGACGCTGAGGCAGACCGCGAGGACGCTGAACCGGACCTTGCCGTCCTGCTCGGTGCGGTTGATCCGCCGCGCCCGCGAGCGGTTGACGGCACGGCGCCGCAGTTGCTCGCGTCGGTGGCGCTCGAGGGATGCCTCCTGCTCGAAGGCGGTCTCGAACTGGGAGATGCTCTGTCGCATTCTCATGGTGGTGCCCCCACGGGGCAGGGCGGCACCGTAGCAAAGGACCTTGCAGAACTCACGTTTCGCTCACATTCAGCAAGCGCCCCAGAGGCCGCGGCCGGCTCGCGCCGCGGCCCTCTCGAGGCGCTGGAAACGGCTTGCCAGGCGGTCGTTTGGGGGGATCGTCAGGGTCCGCGCCAGGCCGCGGCGCAGCAGCTCCGCGTTGAACAGCCGCCCCTCGACTCGAACGTAGGCGAGCACTCGCCCGTACCGGTCGCGCCGCTCCAGCCCGAGCCTGAGCCCCACCGTCCGCCCCTCCAGAACGCGGTGGGCGAAGCGCGAGGCCGGCGGGCCGAAGCACTCGACCGGCGCCCCCGGCTTCACCGTCTCCGGGGTGTCGACGCCGATCAGCCGCACCCGCTCGGTCCGCCCGCCGAACCGCGCCTCGAAGGTGTCGCCGTCGACCACCCGCACTACCTCGGCAGAGGTGCGCGCCGGCAGCTCCCCCTCGCCGCCCTCCCAGGGCCGCACGATCAGCAGCGCGACCCCGACCAGGAGGATCGCGCTGCCGATGCGGTTCGGCTTCATGTCCCGTCAAGCGCCCACAGGGCGCCGGTTCGCCCCCCTTAGGGAGTGCGGCGGACGGAGGAGAGCAGCGTCTCCTTGATCTGGCCGACGATCTCGTTGGCCTCGCTCCACTCGCGCTGCCAGACGTTGCGGCCGAAGATCACGCCGGAGCCGCCCGCCTCCATGATCTCGCGGGTGTGGCGGAGGACCGTCTCGTCGTCGGTCTTGGAGCCGCCGGAGAGCACCACCAGGGCGCGGCCGGCCGAGGCGACGCACTGGCGGATCGCCTCCTGCTGGTCGACCTCCATCTCGTTGTATGGAGCCGGGGCGTCCTTGTCCTTGGCGGGGTCGATCTTCGGCATGTTGAGCTTGACGATGTCGGCGCCCATCTCCATCGCCATCCGTGCCGCGTAGTCGATCGCGTAGAAGGAGTTCTGGCCGCCCTTCGCCTCGACCGCTTCGCCGCGCGGGTAGGACCAGACGACCAGCGGCATCCCGAAGCGGTCGCATTCCTCGCGCACGCCACGCAGCTGGGCGAGGTCCTCGTCCTGCCGCGGCGAGCCGACGTAGAGCGTGTAGCCGATCGCGTCGGCGCCGAGCCGCACCCCGTCCTCGACGGTGGCGTTGCAGGTGGAGAGCGCCTTGGCGGAGGAGGGGAGGTCGGTCTTGCCGTTGACCTTGAGGATCAGCGGCACCCGGCCGGCGTAGTCGGGGTAGTACTTCTCGGCCATCCCGATCTGGCAGGCGAGGGCCGAGTAGCCGGCCTCGGCGGCGAGCCGGAACTGGTAGTCGGGGTCCTTGGAGTCCGGGTTGGGGAAGAAGTCCCTGGGGCCGTGCTCGATCCCCTGGTCGATCGGCAGCAACATCAGCGTTCCGTTGCCGGGACCGAACTCGAACAGCAGTCGGTGCAGGCGCGCTTTTTTGCCCGGGGGCAGGGTCGCGAGCAGCGATTTCTGCTCGGTCAGGCTGTTCAGCTCCACGTGAATTCCTCCTCGAAGACGGGTGCCCGGGCAGTATGCCACCGCCAGGCGGGGCGGGGCCTGGCACGCGGGGGGTATTCTCGATGTCATGAGCGAGACTGAGCTCAGCGTCATCTGCAAGAACTGCGGCTCCGAGGTCAGTCCCTATGTCACCGAGTGCCCCTACTGCGGCGCCCGGCTCCGCAAGCGCGCGCCGAAACTGGAGCGCCGCGGCGATGCGCTCGAGGCGCAGCAGCCGCGCCGCCGCCGCCGGCTGCTGCCGCGCCTGCCCCGGCCGGGTCTCGTCGCCGAGCGGCCCTACGCGACCCTGGCGGCGATCCTCGCCCCCGCCCTGCTGCTGCTGGTGCAGAAGGCGACCGGGCAGGGCCTGGTCGCGGTCGGCGGCCTGGTCGTCCCGGTCGAGGGCGAGTGGTGGCGCTACCTGACCGCCCCCTTTGCCTACCTCGACGTCGGCTACCTGTTCGTGGTCGCGGTCGGGCTGGCGATCTTCGCGACCGGGCTGGAGCGCCGGCTCGGCACCGTGCCGACCGGCCTGCTGCTGCTCGCCTGCGGCTCGTTGGGGGCGCTTGCCGCGGCCGGCGTCGCCGACGCCCGGGGGGACTTCGAGGTGATCGCCGGCGGTAACGGGATGGCGCTCGGCGCCCTCGCGGCCTGGTTCGCGGTGCGCCGGTCGGAGTCCCACGCGGCGATCGAGGAGGACTACGACTGGATCGGCGTCGCGGTGGCCGCCGCTGTGCTGTTGGCGCTGCCGATCTTCGTCGACAGCGCCAACGTCTTCGCCGGCCTCGCCGGGGGCGCGGTCGGGGCGCTTGCCGGCCTCGCCGCCTCCGTCCTGCGCCCCTCGCGGTAGCGAGCGCCATCGCGTGGTTCCTTATTCGCCCCATGGGCGAATAAGGAACCGCGCGATGGGTGGGGGGGGTGTGATCGATGACTGGGATGAGACCGCGGCGAGCCTCTAGGCTGCGGGCGTGCCCACCGAAGCCGAGTTCGAGGCGGCGATCGAGCGGCTGCTCGACCCCGAGCGGTTCGCCGAGGCCGAGCGCGTGGTCGCGCGCGCCGCGCCGCAGCTGCAGAAGGTGCTCGCCGCCGCGCTTGCCGAGGGCGGCTGGTTCGGCGAGCCGCACGAGGCCGAGACCCTGCGCGCCGCGACCGCGCCCGATCCCGACGAGCGGATCGCCGCGGTCCGCTCGCTGCTGGCCGAGGAGGCGCGGATGGGGATGATGGTCGGGGTCGCCGTCGGCTGGGCACTGAAGGAAGAGTTGAGCGAACCCAGCGACGAGAGGAAAGAGAGCTGAAGATGGAGATCAAGTTCCACGGACACGCCTGCTTCGAGCTGAGCGACGGCGAGACGACCCTGCTGGTCGACCCGTTTCTCAAGCCCCACAACCCGGTCGCGGTGACCACGGCCGAGGACGTCTCGCCGACCCACGTGATCGTCTCCCACGACCACGCCGACCACATCGCCGACGCGATTGCGATCGCCAACGCCAACCGGGCGGAGATGCTGGCGATCGTCGAGACCGCGAACCGGCTCCGCGAGGAGGCGAGCGAGACCGTCCACGACCCGAACCTGGGGGGCACGGTGCGCTTCGACTGGGGCTGGGTGAAGCTGGTGCCCGCCTGGCACACGACGACGACCGGCACCCCGGCCGGCCTGGTGATCTCGATCGGCGGGGTCACCGTCTACCACTGCGGCGACACCTGCCTGTTCGGCGACATGAATCTGATCGCCGAGCGCAATCCGGTCGACGTGGCGCTGCTGCCGATCGGCGGCCACTACACGATGGACCGCCACGACGGGGTCGCCGCCGCCGAGCTGATCGGGGCCGGGACCGTGATTCCCATGCACTACAACACCTTCCCGCCGATCCAGACCGATGCGGCGGCGTTCAAGTCGGAGGTCGAGGTCCAGACCTCGTCCCAGGTCGTGCTGCTCGACCCGGGCGAGGCCCACACCGTGTAGGACCCGTCCCGGTAGGGGTTCCGCTTAACTTTTTCGGGGGAGACCTTGTGGCTGGCGCCTCGGGCGGTCAGCCAAAAAAGTACAAGACGCTCCACCCCTACCGGGACCGGTCCTGAGTCCTAAGGGGCGTCGGGAACTTCGCCTTCGTCGGCTTCTTCGTCGCCGGCTTCGGCTTCGTCTTCGGCGATAGCTTCGTCGGTCGCCGCTTCGCCTTCCGGCGCTTCCTTTTCTTCGCCCTCCTCGGCTTCTTCTTCGGCCGGGGCGGGCGGCGGAGGCGTGGTCGGGGGCGGCGTCGATTCGGCCGGGGGAGTGGGGCTGGGGGCCGGCGGCGGAGGCGTTGCGGCCGGTGGCGCGGCGGTCGTCGGCGCCGGTTCCTGCGGGCTGCCGCCGACCGTCACCACCACGGTCTCGGTGCCGCCGCGGGCGCCCGCGGTCTCGCCTTCGGAGGGCGTCGCTGCGGTCAGACCGCCGCTGGTTTCCGTCTCATCGCTCTTGGCAACACCCTCGACGTTGACGGCGCTCTGCCCGGCGCCCTCGTCCTCGGCCGGTACCGGCGCGGTCGCTTCCTCCTCGACCGGCGCCGGAACGGGGGCGGGGACGGGCTCGACCGGCTCGGCGACGGGCGCGGCGACGCTGGCCTCGATCTTCGTCGCCGGCCCGGGCGCCGCGGGCGGCAAAGCGGGCGGTTGGTAGTTGGAGATCTTGGCGCTCGGCTCGACCGGGGTCGAGTTGTGCTGCTTCACCTCGACCGCGGCGCCGGCGGTGAGCACCGCGGCAGTCACCACGCCGGCCACGGCCTTGGAGCCGATCGCACCGCCGATCGCGCCGATCCCGCCGGCCGCTCCGCCGCCGCCGATCGCCGCGGTGGCAGCGGCACCGACCGCGCCGGCGCCAGCGGCGCCCGCCGCGCCGGCGGTCCCGGCCCCGGCTGCCGCGCCCGTTCCGGCGGCGACTCCGGTCCCGGCTGCGCCGCCCGAACCGGCGGCGCCCGCGCCGGCCGATCCGGCGGCGCCCGCGCCGGCCGATCCGGCGGCGCTGCCACCGCCGAGGCCCAGCTTGGCGAGGATGAAGCCTTTGAAGGCGGCGAGCAGCCCGACCGGGAAGAGCGCCGCCAGGGCCTTCTCGTTGGAGCGGATCTGGGAGCGGAAGTCGGCGCACTCCTCGCACTCGCGGACGTGGCGGCGCGCCGGGGCGGAGACCTTGCCCAGCCCCTCGGCTGCCTCGGAGAGCTCGATCCGGACCTCGCCGCAGGTCAGCAGGCGGGCCTGGCTCGCCTCGGCGAGCGCGATCCGCGCCCGCACCAGCAGCGACTTGACCGAGGGCACGGTGGTGTCCATCGCGGCGGCGATTTCCTCGTAGGAGAGGGCGTCCATCTCGCGCAGCAGCAGCGCCGTGCGCTGGGTCTCGGGAAGTTTGTTGACGTCGCTGAGGATCTGCCGGAACTCCTCGCGGTTGTGGACCCGCTCGGCGGTCGAGGCGGCGTCCACTTCCGGCACCATGTCCATCGATTCCTGGGCGTCGGCGGTCGGTTTGCGCAGGTAGTTGAGGCAGCGGTTGCGGGCGATCCGGTACAGCCAGGGCCGCAGGTTGATCTCGCGCTCGTCGCCGAGCATCGCTTTGTATGCGTTGACGAAGACCTCCTGCAGGACGTCTTCGGCGTCCTCGGTGGAGCCCAGCATCTGCCGGCAGAAGCCGAGCAGCCGTCCCTGGTAGCGGTCGACGATCGTCTCGAAGGCGCCCGGGTTGCCGGCCCTCGCCATCGCGATCAGCTTCTCGTCTCCCTGCAGCTTGAGCAGGGGCGAGCGGCGGGCGAGAAGCCCGCGGCGACTGGCGTGAGTGAGGGCGGATGCCTCCAAGCTCTCCTCCGTTCGGAGTCGGTTACCAGGGAAGGCGTCTAACTAATGGACACCGTAACAAGGGACGAGTTGCGCTCCCAAGATTCTTATCCCCTTTTTAACCCTGCCCCAAACCCGCTTTATCCCTGCTAAAGGGGATCTTTAGAAAACTGCCTGGCAGGGTCTCCGCGAGAGTGCCCGGGGCTGAACACAATGCGAACCACGCCGCGCGGATCGAAGGCGAGCTGATCTCGCTGGCGCGGGAACGCGACCTCCACGACCGCCCCGAAGGCCGCGCCGATCGGCCAGTCAGCCGCAGAACCGGCTAGGCTGGAGGCTTGCAGACTATTGTCTATATCGATGGGTTCAACCTCTACTATGGGGCCTGCAGGGCAGCGGGCCGGCGCTGGCTGAATCCCCTGGCTCTCGCCCAGCGGTTGCTGCCCAATGACGAGATAGTCGAGATCGACTACTTCACGGCCAACATCAAGCGCGATCCCGAAGACCCCGGCGCACAGGACCGCCAGCGCCTCTACCACCGCGCCCTGCGGACGATCCCCAATCTGGAGATCTTCCTCGGCCGCTACATCTCGAAGCAGGTCCGAGGCGAACTCGTTGACCCCGAGCCCGACGAGCTACCCAGGCGAGCCGTCCGCACCTACGAGGAGAAGGGAACCGACGTCAACCTCGCCACGCGCCTTCTCCTCGACGGATTCAACCGACGATACGAGTCCGCGGCGGTGATCTCCAATGACGGCGACCTGAAGATGCCGATCCAGGTTGTCCGCGAAGAGCTTGACCTGCACGTGACCGTGGTTAACCCGGTGCTACACAGCAAGCACCGCAGCGCCGCGCTCTCCCCGGATCCCCTGCCGAACAACGCCAGCTTCATCCGCCTCTCCGCCCGCGACGTCGCGGAGTGCCAGTTTGCCGATCAGATCGTCTCCCCCAAGGGCGCCCGGCTGGTCAAACCCGAGACTTGGTGAGAGCTGGGACTCCAGGCCATCGATCCCTATACTGAAGTTAATCCCCCTGCTGTTTCGTCAGCAGGGCGCGAGGCCGCCGCAAGGCGGCCTCGGCATTTCTGGACCCTGGCCTGATCCAACCAATCGAGCGCTGCGGGTTCGACCACGGTCAAGAGCATCCACCGCTCTGACCAGCAAATGCCCGGGGCGGGACTCGAACCCGCAAGCCCCCGAAGGGGCAGCGCCTTTTAAGGGCGCCGCTTTTGCCAGTTTCGCCACCCGGGCCAGGCGATGGTACCCGGCCGTATAGGCTGCGCCGATGGCGGAGCATGGGGGACGCATCGTCGCCAGGGCACTGCGGTCGCGGGGGGTGGATCACCTCTTCACGTTGTCCGGCGGGCACCTTTTCTCGATCTACGACGGCTGCCGCGAGGAGGGCGTCGGGATCGTCGACGTGCGACACGAGCAGACCGCCGCCTTCGCCGCCGAGGGGGTCGCGAAGGCGACTCGGGGGGTCGGTGTCGCGGCGCTGACCGCCGGGCCGGGGGTGACCAACGGGCTGAGCGCGATCGCCGGCGCCCAGGCCAACGGCTCGCCGCTCTGCGTGCTGGGCGGGCGGGCGCCGGAGCTGCGCTGGGGCTCGGGGTCGCTGCAGGAGATCGACCACCTGCCGTTCGTCTCGCCGCTGGTCAAGTCGGCGGAGACGGTGAGGGAGCCGGAGCGGATCGGGGCGCGCACCGCCGCCGCCCTCGACCTGGCGCTGGCGCCGCCCAGCGGCCCGACCTTCGTCGACTACCCGCTCGACGTCGTCTTCACCGAGGCCGAGCCGGGCATCCCGGCACCGGTCGAGCCGCCTCCCGCCGAGCCGGCGGCCGGGGTGGAGGAGGCCGCGGCGCTGCTGGCCGGCGCCGAGCGGCCGGCGATCATGGCCGGCACCGGCCTCTACTGGGGACATGGGGAGGAGGAGCTGCGGCTGCTGGCCGAGGCGCTCGGGATCCCGGTCTTCCTCAACGGGTTGGGCCGGGGCTGCCTGCCCGCCGACCACGAGCTCGCCTTCAGCCGGGCTCGCGGCGCCGCCCTGCAGGGGGCGGACGTGGCACTGGTGATCGGCGTCCCGATCGACTTCCGGCTCGGCTTCGGCGGCAGCTTCGGCGAGGAGACGAAGATCGTCCGGCTCGACGTCGCTCCCAACGCGCTGCGCGCCAACCGGGCGCCGCAGCTCGACCTGGTAGGCGACGTCCGGGCCAGCCTGGCGGCGATCCGCGAGGCGGCCGGCGAGGGCCGGCGCAGCGCCGCCTGGCTGGAGCAGCTGGGCGGGATCGAGGCAGAGAAGCGGGAGGCGGAGCGCGAGCAGCTCGACGACCCGCGCTCGCCGCTGCACCCGGTGCGGGTCTACCGCGAGCTGGGCGAGGTGCTCGACCGCGACGCGATCGTGATCGGCGACGGCGGCGACTTCGTCTCCTACGCCGGCCGCTTCATCGAGACCTACCAGCCGGGCTGCTGGATGGACCCGGGCCCGTTCGGGTGCCTGGGCGCTGGGCCCGGGCAGGCGATCGGCGCCAAGGTCGCCCATCCGGACCGCCAGGTCTGCCTGCTGCTCGGCGACGGCGCCTTCGGGTTCGCGGGGATGGAGTTCGACACGATGGCCCGGCACGGGCTCGGCGTGGTCGGGGTGATGGGCAACAACGGGATCTGGGCGCTGGAGCACCACCCGATGAAGTTCCTCTACGGCTACTCGGTGGCGGCCGAGCTGCAGCCGGAGACCCGGTACGACGAGCTGGTCGAGACGCTCGGCTGCGACGGGATCCTGGTCCGCGAGCCCGGCCAGCTGCGGCCGGCGCTGGAGCGTGCCTTCGCCTCCGGCCGGCCAACCCTGGTCAACGTCCTCACCGACCCCGAGGTCGCCTACCCCCGCAAGTCCAACCTGGCGTAGGCCGCCGCGCGCCGCCGCCCGTCGCATCCATCGCGTGGTTCCTTTTTGACGCAATGCGTCAAAAAGGAACCACGCGATGGCGAGAAGCGGCGAGACGCCCCCCGAAACAAGAATCGGCCGCCATTGCTGGCGGCCGATTCAAGTTGGTCCCTCAGGACGGGCAGGGGTACGTCTTCAGGGACCGTATTTGATGGGCTCAGACGGCGGGAGGCGCCATGATGCGGCAATCGCCTAAGCCCTGTTACTGGTTCAAGGGAGGGCGAACCCCACCTCGTCCCAGTGCCGACATTATGCCCACTCGCTGTCCGATTTGTCCAGTCGCTGTGTTCGGGGCTACCTAAAAATTAGGACAAATGGCTACTGGCTACTTGTGGTTGAAGTCCCAGAATCGCCTAAATGTCGGGGTGGGGGTGGCTGCGCTGTCCGCCTGGTAGCTCTGCAATATTACTGCTAATAGACCAGTTTTTAGCGTACTAGCGGCCCTCCGCAATCGCCGCCCCATAGAGGATGTCGTGCTCTGAGACAGTGATCCGCTCGAGTCCGAAGGCGCGCATCGCCTCTACCAGGATCACCACTCCAGCGACGATCGTTGGGGCGCGGTCCGGGTGCAGGCCGGGGATTTCCGCCCGTTTGGACAATGGGGCGGAGGCAAGACGGGAGAGCATCCGCTGGATCGAGGGCAGGCCGAGGACGTGTCCGTGCACGCGCTCCGGGTCGTAGGGGACCAGCTCCAGCTCGATCGCGGCAAGCGAGGTGGGGGTGCCGGCGACGGCGACGCCCTGTCTGGCCGCGATCCCGGCGGGCAGCGCGGAGGCAATCAGCCCGCGGACGTCGCCGGCAAGCGCTTCCATCTCCACTGCGGTCGGCGGGTCGGAGGCGATGCGGCGCTCGGTGTGGCGGACGACGCCGGCCTGCAGCGAGGTGTGGAACCCGATCTCATCGCCCTCGCCGACGATCAGCTCGGTCGAACCGCCGCCGATGTCGACGACCAGTGTCGGCTCGGTCGGCGCCTGCTCGGAGCTGGCGCCGAGGTAGGTGAGCCGAGCCTCCTCCTCGCCGTCCAGCACCCGGGCGGAGAGGTCGAACCGCTCGCGCAGCTCGGCGACGAAGGCGCCGCCATTGTCGGCATCCCGGACAGCGCTGGTCGCGATCGCCTCAACCCGCTCGGCGCCCAGCTCTCGCACCAGCTCCACGTACTCGCCGATCGCCTCGCAGGCGTCCTCGATCGCCTCAGCCGCCAGCCGCCCACTCAGGTCGACGCCCCGGCCCAGCCGCGTCACCCGGCTGCGCCGCTCCACCTGCGCCACTCGGCGACCGCTCACGTCGGCGACCAGCAGCCGCGACGAGTTGCTGCCGATATCGATCACCGCGACTCGCCTGGGCTCCTGCGCCATGAGGCCACTCTAGAAGGCAACAAACCGGGAAGTAGCTTGCGCATTCCCCGCAATCCCAGCACCCGACCCCCAACCTGTTGCTACCATCCGGTGTCCGCCGCGGGGTGGAGCAGCCAGGTAGCTCGTCGGGCTCATAACCCGAAGGTCGCAGGTTCGAATCCTGCCCCCGCTATGGCCTTATCGTCGACAAAGTCGGTGAGGCTCCTGATTTGACTGAAGGCGCTCGAGACGAGCGCCTTCAGTCGTATTTGCTGGGCATTTCGGTCGATCTCGACCCGCAGGCGGAAGGCCTCGTAGACGGCGTGGCGCAGCTTCGGCTCGGCCTCGGCCAGCGGCTTGGAGAGGTCCGGCAGGGAGTCGAGCACGGTGCACGCCTCCTCGATGTCGATCGGCTTCTCCTGCTGGGACTGGGTGAGTTGCGCGAGGGCGGCCTCGACCTCCTCGCGCTCTGACTTCAGGACGCGGATTCGCTCGCCGACGACGATGGGATCGACGCCCGCCTCGATGGCGGCGAGCTGGCGCTCGATCCGCTGCTCGACCTCGGATAGGCGCCGCTTGGCCTCCTTGTGCTCGCCGCCATCGTCAGCCGGCAGCGCGCTGGCGAGGGCGGCCTGGTCGCTGCGCAGGTAGGCGAGGCGACCGGGGCCGAAGACCCGCGTCGCGAAGAAGCCGTCGATCAGGGCGAGTACCGACTCCTCGCGCACGTACTGCCACTTGCCGTGGCCGGTGGCCTCGGCCGCCTTGTCGCCGTAGGAGATCCGGTAGCCGCAGGCGTAATAGGTGTTCCCCTTGCGGGTCTTGCCCTGCATCCGCAGCGGGTTGTGGCCGGTGGCGCAGTGGACGATCCCGCGCAGCAGGTAGAAGCGGTTCTGCTTCCTGCGGCGGCGGTTGCCGGACTGGCCGGTGCTGCGCGCCCGCATCTCGACCTGGACGCGCTCGAAGTCCTCCTCGGAGACCAGCGCCTCGTGGCGGCGCTCGGCCTCGACCCATTCCTCGGGGGCGCGGCGGACCAACGGCCCCTCGCCCTGTTTGGTGGCGCGGAAGTCGAGCCGGTTCCAGTAGAGGCGCCCGGTGTAGACGGGGTTCTCGAGCATCGAACGGATCGTCGTCTTCGACCACCTGCCCGAGGTGTTGCGGCTGGAGTCGACGTGGCGCGGGGAGGGGGGACCGCTGGGGCGGTTCAGGTGATCGGCGATCTCCGCGTAGCCGGAGCCGGCGAGGAAGAGGGCGAACATCTCGGCGATGACGGGTGCCTGCTCGGGGTCGGCGACGAGCCGTGACTTCTTGTCACCGGCTCGGGCGCGGGCCGGGTCTGGGTGGGGCTCGTGCCGGAGTCGGTAGCCGTAGGGAGCGCGGCCGCCGTTGCGGTATCCCTGCTTGGTGTTCTCGGTCTGCCCGCGCCGGACCTCGCGGCCGAGCTTCTCGACCTCGAATTGGTCGAGCGCCTGGAACATGTGGCGGATCAGCCGCCCCTCGGGGCTGGTCTGATCGCCTGCGGTCAGCGCGTAGAAGATCTCGACACCGGCCCGCGCCAGCTCGCGCTCGAAGGCCAGCGCGTGGAACAGCTCACGCGAGAGGCGCGAGGTCGAGTAGACGACCACCGCATCGAAGCGCCGCGCATCGCGCTCCTTGGCCTCGCGGACCAGCTCGCCCCACCCGGCCCGATCGTCGCGCCGGCCGGTCTCCTGGTCGGTGAACTCGCAGACGATCCGCCCACCCAGCTCGGTGGCCTTGGTCGCGCACGCCTCCCGCTGAGAGGGGAAGGAGAGCGTCGGGTCCTGCTTGTCCTTGGTCGAGAGCCGGCCGTACCAGGCGAACTTGCGCATCAGGCGGTCCTTTCCGTCGTTCCGTTGTCTGCGACCCAGCGTCGCCCCGCGGGGTTCCATGCGCCGCTCTTGACCTTGCCCGCCAGGACCGGATCGAGGAGCGCCGCAACGTCGCGGTGCCCTGCCTCCAGCGCCACCGGCGCACCGACCTCCTCGG
>Ga0210063_1000160_pt1 | contig 22999 bp, 16 predicted proteins | sample Muzzi_PWA_D1_FD_185529 | JGI IMG/M metagenome (GOLD analysis project Ga0210063, IMG submission 185529) | Wetland microbial communities from San Francisco Bay, California, USA, that impact long-term carbon sequestration - Muzzi_PWA_D1 (SPAdes) | ecosystem: Environmental > Aquatic > Marine >... | reverse complement strand
CCTGGGTCCAGGTGAGCCCCGCCCGCCTGGCCCGGGCGTAGAGTTCCGCATCGATCAGGAAACCAGCGCTCTGGATCTCCACGTGGTCGAAGAAGGAGCGGCGGAAGAGTTTGAAGGCGCAGTTGACATCCCGCACCCGCACCCCCAGCAGCAGGCCCTGCAAGCGGTTGTAGACCGCCGAGGTCACGAAGCGGATGGCCGGATCCTGGCGCCCCACCCGGTAGCCGGTGACCATGGCATGCTCCTCCAGGTGGGGGTACAGCCGACCGATCTCCCGCAGGTCGAATTGGGCATCGGCATCGGTGTAGAAGATCGCCTCGTGGCGGGCCTCCCGGAACCCCTTGGCGATGGCCTGGGTGTAGCGATGGTTTTCTTTCAGCGCCAGGGGGCGCACCCGGGGTTGGCGGGCGTGGTATTCCTCGATGATTTCCAGGGTGCGGTCCTTGGAGCCGTCATCGACCACGATGACCTCCCACTCCTCGCACAGTTCCGTCAAGGCCTCCTCCGCCTCTTCGAGAGCGATCGGCAAGATCTGCTCTTCATTGTAGGCGGGCATGACGACAGACAGGGCTGGGATAAGCGGCATGGCGCCAAGCATAAACCACCGGCGCGAAGCTGCAAAGGACTGCCGCCTCGGCAAGGAAATTCGCACATCGGTCTCTGATAGGGTGCACGCTCTATTATTTGCAATGAGGAAGACCATGGGAAATCCAGAGGCTCGGACGCCGTCCGGCTTGCGTACCTTCATCATCATCTGGTCCGGACAGATGGTCTCGCTGCTCGGCAGCGGTCTGGCAGCCTTTGCCCTCGGGGTGTGGGTCTTTCAGACCACCGGCTCCGCCACCGCCTTCGCCCTCATCACCTTCTTCGCCGCGCTGCCCGCCGTGCTGGTCACCCCGGTCATCGGGGTGGTGGTGGATCGCTGGGATCGGCGGATCGTGCTGATGATCTCCGCCACCGCGGCGGCGTCCACGATGGCCGCGGTGCTGGTGCTGGCGTGGCTGGACCAGCTTGAGATCTGGCACCTGTACGTTCTGATCGGCATCGGCGCCATGTTCACCGCCGTGCAGATGCCGGCCTTTTCCGCCACCACGCCGCTCCTCGTGCCGAAGCGTCACCTGGGACGGGCGGCGGGATTGACCCAGGCGGCGGTGGCGGCGCCGCGGATCCTGGCCCCCTTGCTCGCGGGGGCGTTGCTGGCGGTCATCCACCTGGAGGGGATCCTGGCCATGGACCTCGCCTTGACGGCCTTCGCCGTGGTCTGCCTGGCTCTGGTGCGCTTCCCCAAACCCCCAGAGACGGCGGAGGGGAAAGCCGCCGCCAAGGCGCCCTTTCGTCGCCAGATGCTGGTGGGCTGGGAGTTCATCCGGAAGCGCCCGGGGCTTTTTTCCCTCCTACTTCTCTTCGCCTGCACCAACTTTGCGAGCGGCATGATGCACGTACTGATCACGCCCCTCATCCTGAGCTTCGCCGATGCCAAGACCCTGGGCATTGTGGTCTCCATCGCCGGTGCGGGGTTTCTCCTGGGTGGCTTGACCATGAGCATTTGGGGGGGGCCAAAGCAGCGGGTGGTGGGCATTCTCGTCTCGCAGCTGATCCAGGGAGTGATTCTGGTCCTCGGCGGCACCCGGGAGAACCCCTGGTTCATCGCTGGAGCCGCTTTCCTCTTCATGTTCACCGTGCCTATCGTGGTCGGCTGCGCCCAGGCCATCTGGCAGGTCAAAGTGCCGCCGGATCTCATGGGGCGCGTTTTCGCGGTGCGGATGATGGTGGCGTTTTCGACGCTCCCCCTGGCCTACCTGCTGGCGGGGCCGCTGGCGGACTATGTCTTCGAGCCCGCCCTGGCGGAGGGTGGCGTGCTGGCCAACACCGTCGGCGCGGTGATTGGCGTGGGCCCCGGTCGGGGCATCGGCTTCCAGCTCATGTTGGTGGGTGGCCTGCTGCTGCTCATCGTCGCCGTGGCCGTGGGGCGATCGAGGCTGCGGCGGCTCGAAGCGGACCTGCCGGACTACATCGAGGAGAAGGCAGCGGTTGGAGGGACGGGGGAGACGGGAGAGACCGAGGCGGGGGCCATCGCGCCCCACAGCTGATCGCTCTTTAGCTCGCCAACCGGTGGCGCAACCACTGCCGCGCCGCGGCCCAATCCCGGCGTACCGTGGTGGGGGCCACCTCCAGGGCGGTGGCGGTCTCCTCCACCGTCAGCCCGGCCAGGAACCGCAGGCGCACCACCTGGCTCTGACGCGGGTCCCGGCGTTCCAGGGATGTCAGCGCCTCCTCCAGGGCCAGCACGTCCTCCCCCCGGGGCGCCGCCACCGCGCACCCCTCCTCCAGATCCACCCACACCGTCGCCCCGCCCCGCTTCGCGGTGCGCTGACTGCGGCGTAGATCCAGGATGACGCGCCGCAGCAAGGTCGCGGCGGTCCCCACAAAATGGGGCAGGTCGCGCCATTGTTGCTGCCGCTGGCGCTTCAACAGCAGGTAGGTTTCGTGCACCGCCGCTTCCGGTCGCGGGCGGGCTCGCGCGGGAACCCGGGAAAGATAGATTCCCGCCAGTCGACAGAGCTGGATATACGCTCTGGGGAGGGCCTCTTCGAGGCAGATTTCTGTTCCTGAAATGCTCATACACAGAAGAGACACCGAGAGGAGCATTTTGTTGATAGTCTTGGGTAGAGAAATTCGTCTATGAAGGCGGTTCAGTCCGGGTCGCCCGGTGGACGACAACATTGGGGGCAATCATGCGAGTGGTCATCGCGGATGATCATGCTCTCTTCCGAGAGAGTCTACGCAAGCTGATGGAGGAGCGAGGAATCCAGGTGGTGGGCGAGGCCACCACCGGCCGCGAGGCGGTGGATTTCGCGCGTCAGCTGCGCCCGGACGTGGTGCTCATGGACCTCAAGATGCCGGAAATGGACGGCCTGGCGGCCACCAAGATCATCAGCGCCGAGATGGAGGGAATCAAGGTCGTGGTGCTCACCGCTTCCAGCGAGGACGGTGATCTCTTCGAGGCCATCAAGGGGGGCGCCGAGGGTTACCTGCGCAAAGACCTGGAATCGAAAGAGTTCTTCGCGCTGCTGGAAGGGGTCGGTCGGGGCGAACCGGCGCTGAGTCCCAGTCTGGCGCGCAAGCTGTTGAAGGAGTTTGCCGACCCCCACACGCGGGCGAAACAGGTGGAGGATCCCGACGCGCTGACGCCGCGGGAAGAGGAGGTCTTGCAATTGATGGTGGAAGGAACCACCTCCAACCGGGCTCTGGCCCGCCGCCTGGGAGTGTCCGAGAACACCGTCAAATTCCATGTCCGGAACATCCTCGACAAGCTGCACCTGCACAATCGGGCCCAGGTGGTGGGCTATGCCTACCGCCACGGGATCGCCGGGTCCGCGGAAACGCCCTGACCCTTGGCTACCCTGGACCTCAAAGCGCGGCTCAACGCTGAGCAGCTAGCCGCCGTGACCCATGGCGAAGGACCCCAACTGGTCCTCGCCGGCGCGGGTTCCGGCAAAACTCGGGTGATCACCTACCGGGTGGCATGGCTGATCGAAGAGCAGGGCATCGACCCGGAAGCCATCGTCGCGGTCACCTTCACCAACAAGGCCGCCGCCGAAATGCGCGACCGGGTGGAGGAACTCCTTTCCCGGTACCCGCTGCCCACCTTCCTGGGGACCTTCCACCGCTATGCCCTGCGCCTGCTGCGCCGTTACGGCGAGCGGGTGGGGCTGCGTCGGGACTTCGCGATCCTGGATTCCGACGACCAGATGAAACGGGTCCGCGAGGCCCTCACCCTGGAGGGTCTTTCAGATCGGGCCTACCCGCCCCGGGCGGTTCTCGCCGCCATCAGCAGCGCCAAGAACCGCCTCCTCGATCCCCAGGGGTACGAGGCCCAGGCGGAAGGCTTCTTCGAGCGCAAGGTGGTACAGCTCTACCGCCGGTACCAGGGGCTGCTGCGCCGGGGCTCCGCCATCGATTTTGACGACATGATCGCCTACGCCGTGCGCCTCCTGGAGGAGGAAACGCCCCTCGCCGAGCGTCTGCGGGGGCGGGTCCAGTACCTGATGGTCGATGAGTTCCAGGACACCAACCACGCCCAGCTGCGACTGGTCCACGCTCTGGCGGGGGATGGGGGCAACCTCACCGCCGTGGGCGACGAGGACCAGGGCATCTACCGTTGGCGGGGCGCCGACCTGGACAACATCCTCCTCTTCGAGCGCTCCTTCCCCGAGGCGACGGTGCGCAAATTGGAGCGCAACTACCGCTCCACTCAGGTCATCCTGGATGCCTCCGGCGCCCTGGTGGCCCACAACGAAGGGCGGCGGGGCAAGACCCTGTGGACCGAGGGGGAGGAGGGCGAACCCATCGACCTCTACCGGGCCAGCGACGAGTTGGACGAGGCCCGCTGGCTGGTCAACGCCCTTCAGGGCCTGCGCGGTCGCTACCCGTTGGCGGCCATGGCCATCCTGGTGCGCACCAACGCCCAGACCCGCGCCCTGGAAGAGGAGTTGATGCGCCAGGGGGTGCCCTACGAGCTGATCGGCGGCGTGCGCTTCTACGACCGGGCGGAGATCAAGGACGTCATCGCCTACCTGCGGGTGCTGCGCAATCCCCTGGACGACTTCTCCCTGCGGCGCATCCTCAACCAGCCCCCCCGGGGCATCGGCAAGACCACCCAGGACATGCTCGACGCCCGCGCCCGGGAGCTGGGGCAGCCGGTGTGGGACGTCCTGAACCTCGACGACCTCGGGGGCTTTCCCGCCCGCAGCGCCACCGCCCTCAAAGCCTTCCGGGATCTGATCAAAACCTTGCAGCGGCTGAAGGAAAGCCTCCTCCTGCCCGCCTTCCTGGAACAGCTTCTGGAGGCCACCCACTACCTGGATCTCTACAATCCCGACGACCCCGACGACGAGGCCCGCCGGGAGAACGTTCGGGAACTGGTCTCCGCCGCCCAGGCGTTCACCGAGACCCAGGGGCTACGACCGGAGACCGCGGAAGCCGAAGACACCCTCACCGCCTTCCTGGACCAGATCGCCCTGGTCAGTGACATCGATCGCTGGCAGGGGCGGGAGGGCATCTCGGTGATGACCCTGCATTCGGCCAAGGGGTTGGAATTCCCCGTGGTCGCGGTCAGCGGTCTGGAAAGTGGTCTGTTGCCCCACTACAACGCCAAGAACACCCCGGCGGAGGTCGAGGAAGAACGCCGCCTGCTCTACGTCGGCATGACCCGCGCCCGGGAGCGGCTGCTCCTCTCCTGCTGCCAGCGGCGGCGGGTGTCGGGCAAGTACCAGGACCAGGAAGAATCCCCCTTCCTGGCGGAAATCCCCGAACGCCACCTGAACATCACCGAAAGCCCCAGCCTCTTCCGTCGCCCCCATCAGGCGGCGGGGAGCGTCTACTCCTTCTTTGGGCGCAAGAGTTCCCCGGGCTCCCGGTCCGACCCCAGCATCGAGCCCATTCCCGGCGCCGACCACACCGACGAGGGCGGCCCCCTGGTCACCGGCAGCCGCGTGCTCCATACCACCCTCGGCCCCGGTCGCGTCCTGGAGGTCGACGGCCAGGGGGAGAACATGAAGCTGGTGGTCTACTTCGACAAGGTCGGCAAGCGCAAGCTCATCGCGAAGTACGCCCACTTGCAGGTGCTGTGAGGGGTTAGCCTCCGGCGGCGCATCGTCCCCCGCCCTTTGGTCCGTCCTTCTGCCCGCCGCAGCAACCGCCGCAGCAACCCTCGTGGTTGCCACCCCGGTGCCCGGCACCGCGCCCCATACGACCCTCCGCGCAGCGCCCGAAAGCCACGAGGTGGTGGTCCCGGGAGGCGGATTGAAGTTGCTCGAAGACCGCGCGCACGTCGGTAGCTTCGACCTCTGCCAGAAGATCATCATAGAGGGCAATGTTGATCTTCTCCGCCTCCATGGCATCTTGGCAGGCGGCCTGGAGAGTCGCCGCGATCTCGAAGCCATCCGCCGCCCCCTCACCCTTTCCCGGCTCCCAAGGATTGGCGGGCACTTGTACGCTGTAGCGTTCGAAAAGGTCGGTCAGACGCTGCTGGTGGCGCTGTTCCGCCTGGATGACATGGGCGAAAGGCAGGACCTCCCCGAATTCATCCAGCACCGCGCGATACAGGGCCTCACTGCGGCGTTCGTCATCGAGCGCGCGGAGCAAGGCCTGTTCCGTCGCGGCATCGAGCCCCGCCGGGGCTGCCCCCAGGGCGCTGCCCACAGTGATCAGCAAGGCGACGAGTCCCAACCCAACAACGATAGCTTTCATCGGAAACCTCCTTTTCCTGGTTCACCCAAGCCCATCCCGGTAGGGGGGCTCTATAGGGTGAGAGGCAGGATGACTGGGGGAGGTTCCGGGTGTGGTCGAAAGTGCGCGGCTGCTTGGTTTCCTGCGGGCGCCCCTTGAAGGGCTGAGCGTATAAGTCACCCATCCACTAAGATAGGTCTTGATGATTCGTCTAATCGTGCAGGACCGCACAGGTCACGTGCTCCAGGCGATCCCCCTCGGGCGGCACTCGCGCCTGAGTGTGGGGCGCGCCGCGGACAACAACGTGGTGCTGCCCTGGGAGGGGGTCTCCCGCTACCATGCTCGCCTGGTGAGGCGCTCGGGCGTGCTGTGGCTGGAGGATCGAGGGTCCAAAAACGGATTCTTTGTGGAGGGCAAACCCACCCGACGCCTGGAGCTGGTGTTTGATCACCCAGTTCAGGTGGGGGGTGGGTACTTGGTGGTGGAGGATGTTGCGACGCTCGACGACCAGGTCGGCATCGAAGTCGGGGATCAGGAGCCCCAACCCCTGACCGGCGTGGGAGGGGCCACCCGTACGGCCCCGGCATCATCCCATGCTTCGCCTGCCGCTGCCCTCGGTTTTCTGGCCCACCTCCTCCAAGAGTCGCAGGATAAGAGGCATCGGCGGCGCGATTGGCTGGCCTGCGCGGCGGCCCTGGGGGCCAATGGACTTTTCCACATTCGCCACCACGGGGGAGAGGTCGAAGTTCTCGAAGGCGTAGGCCGCTGGTTGCCGGAACAGTTGGACTCTTCGGAAGCGGCACAACTACCCCTCCATGCACGAGGGGATTCCCTCGTCGCGTTTGCTGACGCGGCAACCCCACCGCATTGGTGGACTTCCGCCCTCGCCCTGTTCGCCCGAGCATACGGGATGGACATGCCCCCCTCCGCTACCGTTCCAACCGGCGAGGCCTTCCTGGCAACCTGCGCCTTTCCTTCCGACATGGTGCCCGGAAACTCCGCCGCGATGCGAGGGCTGTACGAGCAGATCGCGAAAGCCCACGATGTCGAAATGCCCGCGCTAGTGCAAGGCCCCACCGGTTCGGGCAAAGATCTGGTGGCCCGGCTGATCCACCGCACGAGCCCACGGGCAGAAGGGCCCTTCGTCGCGATCAATTGCGCGGAGCTTTCGGGGGATCTACTGGAGTCCGAACTCTTCGGGATCGGCGCTGGGGTCGCCACTAATGTCCACGCCCGGAAAGGGCGCATTCGCCAGGCTAACGGTGGCACGCTCTTCATCGACGAGATTGGCGACATGCCACCCCCGGTCCAGGTCAAGTTGCTGCGCGTCTTTGAGGATCGCGTCCTGTGGCCCGTGGGCGGCAAGAAGCCCGTCCAGGTGAATTTCCGCCTGGTGGTCGCGACCCATCAAGATTTGGAGAGGCGCATCGAGGAAGGTCACTTTCGGGAAGATCTGTACTATCGTCTTGCCGGGCTGTTGTTTGCCGTGCCGTCGTTGAACGAGCGGCGGGAAGACATCCCGGAACTCGCACTTCATTTTCTGAAGGAGTTGGCGCCGCAGAAGCGAGTCCGCGGCCTCAGCCGTCACGCCCTCGATCAGCTGATGGCGGCGGATTGGCCGGGCAACATCCGCCAATTGCGGCTGATCCTGGCCCGGGCAGTCGCCCGAGCGCGACCGGGGGAGTTGATCGGCTCTCATTTGCTGGAACTGAGGGAACCCATCGCCCCGGAACCCAACGTCTCCAAAACTGCCATAGATCCCCAGGGGGAGGTTCCAGTGCGACCAGGGGGAACCCTCCGGGAGCACGTGGAGAGGGTGGAGCGCCGGGCGATCCTGGAAGCTTTGCGGCAAACCGGCGGCAACCGCACCACGGTGGCCCGGCGTCTGGACCTCAGCCGCCAGGGCCTGCGGGACAAGATGCGGCGCCTGGGGATCGATCGCAAAGCACTGTGGGAAGGCGATGAACCGACCGACGGATGAAACTCCCACCCTGGGACCGATTGTCCCCACCGGTCAGGGCGGCCCGGATCTGGTGCCCTCGGGAACAGTCCTCTGCGAACGCTTCCGGGTGGAGGAACGCCTGGGAAGCGGTGGTTTTGCCGTGGTCTATCGGGGCTTTGATCTCGAGCTCCAGGAACCCATCGCCCTCAAGGTTCTGCGACCGGAGCGGCTCGATGCCGTCACCGTTGAGCGGGTCAAACGCGAGGTCTTGATCGCCCGGCGAATCGACAGCCGCCGCCTGCTCCGCGTCTACGACCTGCGGGAAGACCGCGGGTGCTGCTTCCTGCCCATGGAATTGATAGAAGGGGGGACCCTCCAGGAGTTAATGCGCCGGGAATGTCCCCTGGCTGTGGACCGCGCCCTTGAGTTGGCGGAACAGATCCTCCTGGCGCTCCACGATCTCCACGAGCATGAGGTCTTACACCGGGACATCAAACCCTCGAACATCCTCTTCTCGAAGACCGGAGAACTGAAGCTGGGGGACTTTGGTCTGGCCCGCCCCATGAGTTCCGAACTCCGCCTTACCGCCACCGGCGCCACCACCCCGGGCACCGCCGCCTACCGTTTCCCCGAGGTCGGCAACGCCATCACCCCGGCGGCGGATCTCTACTCCTTCGGCGTCGTTCTATTCGAGATGCTTACCGGGCGTCTGCCCTTCGATGGCTTCGACTCCCTTGAGGTAACAAAGGCTCACTTGGGACAGAAGCCGCCCGATGTAAGGCAATTCCGTCCAGAGGTGCCCAAACGGGTAGCCGCAGTCGTCCGGCGGCTACTGGAGAAGAAGCCAGGGCGACGGTTTGTTTCGGCAGAAGAAGCCTTGCATGCGATTCGCGGTGGTCCATGGCCGTTGCGCTATTTTCTGAACCGACGGCACGCCGCCGGGCTCAGTAGCATCCTGGTGGTAATCGTCGCAATGGTGACAATATTCTGGAGGACGGATAGTTCGCGCCAGACTCTCAACGCTCCGATCCCTGAACTGACGATCGAAATCGACGGAAGCCGTTGGGAAGTCCGCGTTTCCTCCGAAGGCCGGTTGCTATGGATGCGCGACCGGTTTGTAGGGCCGGCTGTCGGGTTCCGCTATCGGCAAGATGGTAGCCAGGCGGTCGCCCTTTTTCCAGACCCGAAGCTTGTACCGGAGGCCGCAGGGGATCACGTGGTGTGGATTCATGACGGGCGTACCGGGGTGCATCTCAAGGATATCAAAATCGACACCGATTCGCTTGTGCCTTTCTATAGTTTGGGATTCGCTGACCAGTTCGGACCTGCTGTCAAGGTGGCTGACTGGAAAGGCGATGGCCGAGATGAGCTTTTTGTAACGTTGGTCCATAAGTATTGGCCGAGTCTTACGATATTGATCGAACCGGATGGGAGCCAATGGCCTTTATTGATCGCCACGGGGCACCACAAGATGGCGTCCCTGGTGGATGTGGACAGCGACGGCGAACAAGAAGCCTTACTGGTTGGGACCAACAATGGTCTAGGGTATCGCGGGGCGGTGGCCGCCATCGACTTGCCTCCCCCCGGGATGCTGCCATCGGATTGGACACCAGCGTCCAGTCCTGATTTCTTTTACGGATATCGGGAGGTCGATTACCCACTCTTGTGGTATGCCCTTCTTCCATACTCTGCGGATAAGAGGCCGGATAGTCTGGGGATTGTTTCTTCTGCCGATGGTATGCAAATTCAGATGCGCGATGAGCTGGAGGGATCGCCCAACATCATGGATCTTGATGGCTTCCTTCTTTCGGATTTTTCAACGCTCGCGGGGCAAGCTCGCAACAATAGGCGGTTGGCCGCCTACAAGGAATATCGGAGTGCCGTCGATCTGAGGAATCAAGGGCTCGATGAGGTCGCGTTAGAACAATTGGACTCTGCTCTCCGGGCGATCAAGGATGCCGGTGATAAACCTTTTGAACACTGGCTCGAGCTATCCAAGGTTCTGACGCGCATATCATTCCGAGACGATGACACGGCTCCGGTAGCGCTGGACACCTTCTACCAAGAATGGATGAGCAAAGATCCGGACTTCGCAAAAGAGGTCGCCTTTCAAGTTGGAAAACACTTGCATTTGGAGGGCGAACTCCGCGAAGCTGTCGGTTGGTATCAGAGAGTCATGACGGTCGGGGCCTCGGATCTTGTAGGTCGTAGCCACTGGGAAGTGTGCCAGAAGCAACTTCTTGCCCTCATGGAACTGAACGACTTCACCGGCGCGCTGAACTCGCTTACAAGCTACCGCCAACGCTTCCAGGGCCAAAATCAACTAACCGACACCTATCTCGCATTCCTCCAGTGGAAGATGGGCAATCCTCCCAGCGCGCTACCCATGGCGTCAACAGATACCGATCTGGTCCAATACTGGAACCTAGAACTTCGACGAGCGCAGGGAGAGAGGCCGGAGCGTTTGCTGGTTGCCCTCGAAGAGGCGCGAAAGATCGCGTCGGAGACGCCGCTCTTGCTGGACTCTCTGAAGATCGAACTCTTGGCGGCAACAGGAAGGGAAAGTGAGGCACGGAACCTGGCTCGCACAGTGCTGAATGGGCTCACGGGTTTCCATATTGATCCCATCCTCATCCGCTTCCACACCCCGTGGATCCGGGAAAGGGCCGCCGCGGTGGGGGTTAGGGACGACTAACCAAGGTGCCAAGTTCCTCGGATAAAACCCGAACCATGGGCTCCGCTGGAGCCTGTCCAACACGAAAGCCCGGGTCTGGTGACACCGGGGATGGTGCTGTGCGCCCGCTTTCGAGTGGAAGAGCGCCTGGGGAGTGGAGGGTTTGCCGTGGTCTATCGGAGGTTTGATCTCGAACTTCAGGAACCCATCGCCCTCAAGGTTCTGAGACCGGAGCGGCTCGATACCGCCACCGTTGAGCGGGTCAAACGCTAAGCACGCAAGGAAGATACTTGTCAGTGGCAAGTTTGTGTCCAGTCCGGTGGCTTACTTCTGGCCAAAACCTAGCTATTTCCTTTGGATTCATTCAGATTACAGTTGGTACTGACCTTGCTCTCTGGTAGGGCTATCACCACGAACTCTATGGAGGATAGCCCGTATGCTGCAATCTGGATTCGCTCGTTCATGGCCAGCCAACAACTACCTGGTTCGTCGCGCGATAGCTCTCCTGCTCGTCGCGCTCGCGACAACAGCAGAAGCTGTAGTTCTCTCTAACCAAGAGCCTGCTCAAGATACGTATGTCTCACAGAATAGCTCGTCGTCGAAATTCGGCGCCAACCAGTTTCTGTTTCTTGGAGACATTGCCGACGCCAACGGTATTCTAGTTCAATATGACCTGACTGCAGTTCCCATAGGAAGCGTTGTCAGCACAGCGACCTTGTCGTTCCAGCGAGCTTTCACCGACCACACTGGGGATTGGGTTTTGCAGCTGCGAAGACATCTAGGTTCGTGGGTTGAATCCAATGCTACCTGGAACAGCACCGACCCGTTTTCCGACTTGATCGTCGGGCCTGCGACAATCAACCCATCACTCAACTTCCCAACAATCACGGACGGGGCTCTTCTTGAGATCGTTCAAGAATGGGTGTCGAACCCAGAATCGAACTTTGGCTTGATGATTCTCCCGGCAGTACTCGATGGTACGACGACTTCGTTTCATTCCAAGGAAAGCTCGACAGGATCCCCGGTCCGGCTCTCCATCTCCTACCTAGGCCCCCCTGAAATCCAAGTGACACCTACATCCCAAGGCTTTGGGTCGGTCAATGTCGGGGAAAAAACCAGCAAGTCGTTTACGGTTTCAAACACAGGCGAAAGCCTCCTGCAAGGTCAAGCTTCTGTAGCTTCGCCCTTTCATATTGTTAACGGTGCGGACTACTCGCTGACAGAGGGACAGTCCGCGAGTCTGGTCATCGAGTTCCGCCCCATGGCTATTGCGGGCTACGCAGATCAGGTGTTCTTCACCGGCGGAGGGGACTTTTCGGCCTCGATCACTGGAACGGGCACGGTAGCGGTGCCAGGCGCGCCCTCCAATTTGGCAGGCGTGGGTATTGATGATCGGATTACCCTTACATGGAGCGACAACTCCGAGAATGAAACCGGATTCCGTATGGAACGTCGAACGCCTTCGGGGGCTTGGTCGACTCTAGCGACCCTGGCTCCCAATAGCGAAACCTATATCGACACCGTCTTGGCGTGCGGCACCGAATGGAAGTATCGAGTCTTGGCGTTCAACGACTTATGGGATTCTTCACCCTCCGGCGAAGCATCGGCGCTGGTTCCATGCATGGACCCTGTGGCCTGGTATTCGTTCGACACACCCGGTGAACCCGGTAATGACCTAATCAATGGACATGACGCGACTGCGATCAGCAATGTGTCTCAGGAACCTGGCGTTATAGGGCAAGCAGGGGTATTCGCTGCCGGATACATGCAGCTACCAGGGTCAGCGGACTTTGCTCTACTGAGCGGCGATTTCAGCCTGTCCGCCTTCGTGCGTAGCGCTGACGGGACCAATCGAAATTGGTTTACAAAGGCGAGTAGCAGCCAACATCGATACGGCCTTGGCGGCTCAGATAAGGTTGGCTTTGGGTTCAATGGAGGTGGAGGGGGCGGCGTGACCTCCGCGAGTTCTATTTTCGATGGGGAGTGGCATCATGTCGCAGCCGTAAAACGCGGCCTCAGCGCGGAGCTATGGGTCGATGGAATCTTGGAAGATTCCGCTGTAGTTGATGTTGATTTCACGGACGACGGTGCCTTCGCCATTGGCAGAGACGGTCTGTGCTGTGAATGGTTCATAGGCACCCTTGACGAAGCAAAGATCTGGCGACGCGCTCTTTCGGGCTCCGAGATTGCCGAGGAGTTGTTACAACTCCAAGCGGTTGCAGAATTCACCTGGTCCCCTTTGGCCCCTTTGGTGGGCGAGACTGTACAGTTTGTGGATCAGTCCACAAACTTTCCCAGTGATTGGTCTTGGGACTTCGACGGAGATGGGCTGGCGGACTCAACGGAACCTAACCCAGCGCACAGCTTCCTGGCCCATGGCAACCTCGTGGTTACTCTGACCGTGGCGAATGCTGCTGGTACTGATACCAAGACTCACACAGTGAACATATTGGCGGTGCCAGCTCCGCCGAACGCGCCCACGAGTCTGAGTGTTTCCCCGGCTGGCCCCTTCCAACTGGATCTGCAATGGTCTGACAACTCCACAAACGAAGATGGTTTCCAGGTAGAGCGGCAGCGTGGAAATACCGGCTCCTGGGCTCCGGTCACGAGTGTTTCAACGGGTGTCACAAGTTACTCCGACATCAGCCTACAACCCTGTGAGAGTTATGGGTATCGGGTTTGGGCGTTCAACGTGAGCGGAGACTCCTCGAAGACTAACGAGGCTCGTAGCTCGACGATTTGCCCCAACGTAGCCCTTCCCTTCGCTGACACCTTCGAGGACGGGGATTCTAGCAATTGGCAAGATTGGGTTTCAGGCTGGTTCGAGTCGGGAGGCACCTACAATGGAACGAATCTGGGTGCCAATATCCGCACGGAATCGGTTTTTGCAGGGGGGTTCAACTGGGACGACTACCAGGTCGAGGCAGATCTTACTCCTATGGGCACCTACGCCCCAGCGGACGCACAACTCTTGCTCCGCTATCAAAATGACCTGGATCACGTGAGCTGCCGTCTTCATCAAGATCCGCAGCAACGGACATTCCGATTGACGAGTGTGGTGGGTGGAGAGGCATGGGTACCGTTCGAGTATCAGTCTGGTGAGACCTACCGCCTTAAGGGAACGGCATTGGGTAGCACCATCACCTGTGAGGTGTTGGGGTATCCGGAAACCAGACTGTTCATTGACCATCCCGCAGGTTCTACCGGAACCGTGGGCTTTCGAAACACCCACATCTCCGCGGCGTTCGACAATCTTTCGGTACTGCCTCTGGTGGCGACGATACCAATATTCACCTCGCCCACCCCAGGCTCCACGTTACCCAGTGGTCCGGTGGAATTCAGCTGGTCAACTCAGGGTTTGGCCATCACGGAGTGGTGGTTCTATCTTGGCTCGACTCCGGGCGCGGCGGACCTTCACAACAGTGGCTCTTTGGGTCTTTCGGAAAACACCACGGTCGTGGGTCTTCCGGAGCACGGTCGCGTCATGCATGGGCGCCTTTGGTACAAGATCTCGGGGGATTGGGGGTTTGTGGATGCGATGTACACGGCAGCGGGCGAATTCGCGGTTCCCGCCATGACCAGCCCAGCGGACGGTGCCACGCTACCGGGTTCCACCACGACGTTTACGTGGGATCCGCAATTGGTTTCCGTTGACGAATGGTGGCTCTATCTTGGTTCAGCGCCGGGAAACAAAGACGTTCATGATAGCGGCTCCCTGGGGCTCGCCCAACAAACCACGATCCAGGGCCTCCCGACGGATGGCCTCCCGGTGTATGCGCGTCTCTGGTTCAAGGTTTTCGAGACCTGGGAGTTCCTGGACCTGATGTACACGGCAGCAGCGCCCCTCGTCTCCGCGGAGATTCAGGTTGGAGACACCGGAATGAATGAGGACTCTTTCGGGGTGTATGTGGACGAGGTACTTCAGGCACAGACGCCGACCGGCGGTCGTACAAGCTTTACCATCATCCTGGGTGCTGGACTGCATGTCTTACGCGTGGAATGCGTGGAAAGCGTGGGCCCAGACTGTGGTCACACGATCGACCTGCTACAGCACATCACCTTCCTGGATGGCACAACGCATCTTGAGTCCACCGTCGGGGTCAACCAATCCATCGCCTACGATTTTCTTGTGGCAGCCCCTTAACGCGATTTGTCGCTCAAGACACCCTGGGGCCGGGTCGGACGCGATTCCTCCCTGCCTCAGGGTAACCCTCCAGGTTCCTACCTCCCCCCGGCCTGGTCTTCTAAGGACAAACCCCCCCGGTCTCCGCCCAGGCGGCGATCAGCTGGCCGAAGCTTTCCTGATCCCCGGGCGGGGGGTCGCGGTCGGCGCCGGGGTTCCAGGCCCAGGCGACGAGGGCATCTTCCTGCATGTGCTGGACGATGGCGTCCAGCTCCCGCCCGCCGTTGCGCTTCGGGTCCTGGATCTGGGCGCAGATCTGGCCGGGGGTCTTGCCCTCCCAGGCCATCTTCTTGGGGGCGAGGTGCCAGTGGGGCGCGCCGGGGGAGGTGCTGGGGTCGAAGTTTTCTTCCCCGTGGCAGGTTTCGCACCGCATGCCCACCACGCCAAAACCGGTGGCGCCGCGCTGGACCCAGGGCTCGTGGGGTTCGCCGTCGCGTTGCAGGGGGCTGTCTCCGGCGGGATGGCAGTTGACGCAGCGGGGGTGGGTGAGAACCTTGCCCGCTTCGGTGAAGAGGGCGGCGGAGCGCTCCGCCGGATCGGTGAGGTGGTCGAAAGCGCTCACCGGGAGAAGCTCCCCTCCCGCCACGGGCTCAGCGGCGTTGGAGACCGTGGTGCCGTGGACGGCGAGGAGCCCGAGGAGGGCGGTGGCACCCAGGAGGGCGGCGGCGCGTCGAAGTGTTGGTCGCTTCATGGTTCCCTCTCCTCAACCTTTCCGGTCGCGAATGAAAGGCAGCCGCCGCACGGGCTTGCCCGTAAGCTGGACGAAGGCGTTGGCCACCGCCGGGGCGATGGGTGGCACGCCGGGTTCGCCGACCCCGCTGGGGGGCTCGGCGGAGGGCACGATGTGCACCTCGACTTTGGGCATCTCGGGGATGCGCAGCGATCGGTAGCGCCGGAAATTGCCCGGCACGACGCGACCACCATCGATTTCCACCTCGTTGTAGAGGGCGGCGCCGAGGCCGTAGCCCAGGCCCCCCTCCATCTGGGCGGCGATGTTGTCGGGGTTGATGGGGATGCCGCAATCGACGGCACAGACCACCCGATGGACCTTGGGCAGGCCGTCCTGGCCGACGGAGACCTCCGCCACCTGGGCGACAAAGCTGCCGAAGGATTCGTGCACCGCCACCCCCCGGGCCTGCCCCGGAGGCAGGGGTGAACCCCAACCGGCCTTTTCCGCCGCCAGATTGAGGACTCCCAGATGGCGCGGGTGCTTTTGCAAGAGGGCGCGGCGCAGGGCTACCGCATCGTGGCCCCCGGCTCTCGCCACCTCGTCCAGGAAGGTCTCGGTGGAGTAGGCGGTGTGGGTGTGGCCCACGGAGCGCCACCAGAGCACGGGGATCTTGACGTCGGTGGTGTGGAGATCCACCTCCAGGTGGGGGATGGCGTAGGGCAGGGTGCTGCCCCCTTCGACGGAGGTGCCGTCGATGCCGTTCTGGACCAGGGCCGCTTCAAAGGCCGTGCCTTTGACGATGGACTGGCCGACGAGGCGATGGTGCCACGCCACCAGATTGCCGTCGCCGTCCAGTCCGGCCCGCAGCCGGTGGGCGAACAGAGGTCGATAGCGCCCGCCGCGGATGTCGTCCTCGCGGGTCCAGACCACCTTGAGGGGGTTCTTCCTGCCGCGGGCGCCCAGCGCTTTGGCCAGATAGGCGGTCTCGAAGGCGATGTCCCCGTTGGGGGTGGCGCGGCGGCCGAAACTGCCTCCCGCCATCAACGTGTGGACCTGAACCTTCTCCGGTGGCAGGCTGACCGTGGCCGCCACCACGCCCTGGTCGATGGTCTGGATCTGGGAACCGGCCCACACCTCGCAACGGTCGCCGTCCAGGTGGATGACGCAATCCATGGGCTCCATGGGGGCGTGGGCCAGGTAGGGGAAGGCGTAATCCGCCTCCAGCACCTGGGCGGCTCGTTCCAGGGCGTCGGCGCCGTCGCCGTCGCGGCGCACCGGCGCGCCCGGCTGGTCCAGCAGGGCGCGGTACTCGGCCAGGATCGTCTCGCTGCCCCGGCGTTCGGCCTCGCTGTCGTCCCAGTCGATCTGGAGGGCGTCGCGCCCCTTCTTGGCGGCCCAGAAACCCTCCGCCACCACGGCCACCCCGGTGGGGATTTCGATCACCTCCACGACGCCCGGCACCTTGCGGGCGGCGCGATCATCGACCCGCCGCACCTGGCCGCCGAACCACGGCGGATGGGCCACCACAGCGGTGAGCATCCCGTCGCGGTAGACGTCCATGGTGAAGACGGCGGAGCCGTCGGTCTTGGCGGGCACATCCACTCGCGGTGCGCTGTGGCCGATGAGCCGGAAGTCTTTGGGCTCCTTGAGCGTGATCGTCTCGGGATCCGGCATCGGTTGTCCGGCGGCGGCTTCCGCCAGCTCGCCAAAGGTGGCAGCGTTGCCCGAGGCGGTATGGGCCAGACGCCCCTGGGCGACGGTGATCTCTCCCGCCGGAACGCCCCACGCCGCCGCCGCGGCGCTCACCAGCAGGGCGCGAGCGGTGGCGCCCGCCTGGCGCAGCTGGTTCCAGGAGTTGGCCATGGCGGTGCTGCCGCCGGTGCCCTGCACCGGACCGAAGGCCAGGTTGTTGTAGCGCGCGGCGTCCGCCGGGGCGGCTTCCACCCGCACCTGGCTCCAGTCGGCGTCCAGCTCCTCCGCCAGTACGGTGGCGAGGCCGGTGTGGGTGCCCTGGCCGAACTCGATGTGTTTGGCGATCACGGTCACCGTGTTGTCTTGGCCGATGCGGACGAAGGCGTTGGGGGCGAACGCGCCCTCCGCCTCGGTGGCGACCGCGGCGGCGCGCGCCTTGCCGGTCCATTGGAAGCCGATCACCAGTCCCGCACCGAGGGCGAGGCCGCCCTGCAGGAACTGGCGACGGGTGAGATCCCGATTCTTGGGCAGGCTCAGCATCTCAACCCTCCTCCGCCTGGGCAGCGGCCTGGTGCACGGCGTTGCGGATGCGCCCATAGGTGGCGCAGCGGCAGATGTTGCCCACCAGGGCGCCGTCGATGTCGTCGTCCGTGGGTTTGGGCTTGGCTTCCAGCAGGGCGACGGTGGTCATGATCTGCCCCGACTGGCAGTAGCCGCATTGGGGCACCTGGAGCTCCCGCCAGGCCCCCTGCACCGCCGTCGCCACCGGGCCGGAGAGGCCCTCGATGGTCACCACGGAGCGCTCCCCCAGGGCGGCGATAGGCAGCCCACAGGAGCGGGCGGGTTTGCCGTCCACATGGACGGTGCAGGCGCCACATTGGGCGATCCCGCAGCCGTATTTGGTCCCCGTCAGGTGCAGCGCATCCCGGAGGACCCACAGCAACGGAGTATCCGGTTCCACATCGACCGTGTGGCGATGTCCGTTCACTTGCAAGGCGTAGCGCATCAGCAGCCGTCCTTTCCGGTTCGGTTAAGCACAGCGTAGCAGATGGATGTGGCAATGATATTCTTCGTCCCCTATTCTCCGGTAGACACTGATCGTTCAACCCTGGATTCGAGGAGTTCTCATGAAAACGCCCCGTTTTGCCGTGCCCCTGTCGAGCCTCGGCCTGCTGTTCCTGCTCTCCCTACTGACCGTGGGCTGTGTATCGAAGTCGGAATTGGAGACCTGCCAGGCGGAGGTCAGCGATCTTCAGCTGCGGTTGGAAGCCATGGAAGCGGATAACACCCTACTGACGGAGGAGAACCAGAAGTACTCCGACCGCTTCTTCAACTACGTCGAGGCGCTGCCCAGCGAGTACCAGGCGTTGGAATTGGAGGTCGAGGGGCGGCTGGACGAGCAGCTGGCGGATTTCGACGAGACGACCCAGCGGGAGATTCGCGAGCAATTCGATGTCCTGCGGGCCGGTCTGGGCAAGCAGTTCAGTGAGCTCCAGGGACAGATCAAGGGGTTGCAGAAACAATCCGCCGGTACCACCGCCGAAGTGCGGGGCGCCCGCGACCAGCTGGACGAGATCCAGCGCATGGCGGCCCTGGATGTGGAGGCGCTGCGGGAGAAGACGGAGACCGCCACCGTGGAGTTGAACGCCCTGATCAGCAACATCCAGAACTGGGACAACTCGCGCGTCCACTGCCGCAAGAAGAGCGATTGCCCGGAAACCCTCTCGCTGAACAAGGAGGAGGGGCACGCGGTGTCCACCTTCCATGCCCAGCTGGTGCAGGATCTCAATCGGATCCAGGGTCAGCTCTAGGCCCGAGTTTTTTCCTTGCCCCTTGGCGGATTCCGCCTCGGGAGTGCGCCCTACCTCATGAAACCCGGACCGGGTCGGCGGCCTTGGCTGGCCCGGCCCGGATCCTAGCTACATTTCATGAGGAGTTTGACAAATGAGACGAATACGATGGTTTGATGGCCTCACCGCCGGGTTCCTGGCCTTGTGTGCCCTGACCCTGCTGACCCCGGCGCCGACGGTCGCCGCCGAAAACTGCATCCGCTTCGATGGCATCGATCATTGTCCCGTGGGCAATGCGCAGCTGGCTCTGGCGCCGAATGGTTCCAAGCTGATCGTCTCCGGCCTCGGAGCCGGGGGGAACGACGGGGTGCGCTCCATGTTCTCCGACGTGGCGTTCTGGCAAGCGGATATGAACGCGCCGCCCGCCAGCTTCGGGGAAGGCTTTTCCTTCAGCGCCATCTCGAACGGCTTCCGCACCGCGCGGGCGACGCTCCAGTTGGACAGCACCGAAGGACTGCTCTTCCAGATCGAGTTCACCGGTGCCAGCGGCGATCACCCCTACACTCTACAGGTGATCAACAATGGATTCCTGGTGGCGGAATTCGAGGACCTGAACAGCTCGGACACCTTCGCGGCCATCCCCTACCCGGGGCCAACGATCCCCGGCTGGCCCCCGTGGCCGGACTGGCCGGATTGGCCGGACGATGATTGGCCGCCATTCCCTGGAGATTTCGGTCTGGGTACCCAGGGTGAGTGTTTCTACGGTTTCAGTTTCTCCGAACCCTTCCAGGTCAGCATCTCCAACGGCCTGAACCACGCGGTGGGCAACGAGATCCGCATCATCGAGGAAATCGGTGCCGGCCAGTATCCCTATGCCAGTTTCGACGGCATGATCACCCGGGCCATCTCGAACGGCTTCGTCATCAGCAGTGAAGCGGTAAGTCCCTAGGAGGAGGTAGCGATGTACAGGGGAACGCGGTTCCATTGGGGCTTTTGGTTGTCGGTGGTGTTGCTGGTGGCGGTTGCGGGGCTCGCCCGCGCAGCGTCCAGCCGCGTCACCGTGGCGACCACGACGGTTACGGACACGAGCCACAACGCCTTCGGCCACGCGCTCAACAATCTGGAGCGCCACCGCTGGCCTGAGATGCTGGTCGGCAAGCGCATCTTCGTGCGCCGCTGGCAGCCCTCCGGATCGGGTCCGGCGGGCCTCGATGGGCTCGGTCCCCTGTACAACGCCGATTCTTGTACCGCCTGCCATTTCAAAGATGGACGAGGGGCCCCCCGGGGGGCCTCTTCGGCACCCCATCCTCCCTTGTTGTTCCGCCTCGGGGAGGTGCCCAGCCATCCCTTCGGCATCCAGCTGCAGGACCTGGCGACAGAAGGAACGGCGGAGGGCCGGGTGGAGGTTGAGTACCGGGATTTCCCCTTCCGCTATCCGGACCAGTCTGAAACCCTTCTGCGGCAACCGGTCTACACCCTGACAGCGCACCCCACCACCCTGGTGGAAACTCCCAGTCTGGCCCCCCGGGTCCCCCCGACCCTGGTGGGCATGGGCCTCCTGGAAGCGGTGGCCGACGAAGAGATCCTCGCCTGGGCGGATGGCGAGGATGCCGACGGCGACGGCATCTCGGGCCGACCGCGTCGCCTGGCGGATCCGCAACCGCGCCTCGGGCGTTTCGGCTGGAAGGCGGGCAAGGCCACGTTGCGCGACCAGGCCGTCGCCGCCCTGCGGGAGGATCTTGGGATCCTCGAAGCCGAGGAGATCGAAGCCGAGGATCTGCGGAAACTGGTGCTTTATTTGCGGCTGCTGGCGCCCCCGGCGCGGCGGGATGTGGCCGACCGGGACGTCGCCACCGGCGAGCAGCTCTTTCTGGATATCGGATGCGCCCGCTGCCATCGGCCCCAACTGACCACCGGCGCCGATTCCCTGCCGGAACTCTCGGAGCAGACGATCTTTCCTTATACCGACCTTTTGCTCCACGATCTGGGGCCAGAGTTGGCCGACCCCCACCCGGAACAAGAGGCCGACCCGGCCGAATGGCGCACCGCGCCGCTTTGGGGGCTCGGGCTGCTCTCGACGGTCAATGGCACCGCCTACTTCCTCCACGATGGCCGAGCCCGCAGCTTCGAGGAAGCGGTGCTCTGGCACGGGGGGGAGGCTGAAATCAGTCGTGATCGCTTCACGCGTCTATCCTCTGCGGAGCGGCAACAGCTGCTCCGCTTTCTCGAATCTCTCTGAGCTACTGGAAGGAGATCTTTCCATGTCTATAGCGATCCGATCCGTCGTGCAAAACGGCTTCGTCCTCCTCTGCCTGCTGGCCCCTCTGACACCCGCCCACGCCGCCTGTGGGCCGTTCGCCCTGAATACGGTCTCGCCCGGCAGCGGCGCCGGTGGCAACGCTGTCACCCTCACCGGTACCGGTCTGTGCGGTGCTAGCGAAAACTATTTCGCGTGGGGGTTTGATGGGGTGCGGGGTTTCGCCTTCGACCTCGATGGTGGAACACCGGACACCACCCTGACGGGCTCGGTGGCTCCGACCCCGGTGGCGGTGAGCGGCCCGGTGCGCCTCTGGCGGGTGCAGGAGGTCGCCCTCGCCGACACCGCGTTGCAGCTTGCCAACGGCGTCTACTGGCTGCGCGATGCGCGCCTCTACCTCTTTCGCAAGGAGGCGACGGGGCCCGCCTTCAGCGCCCTTCCCAGCTCCGGGGCCGGGTACACTTCCCAGCTGGTGAACGGGAACTTGCAGCTCGACTTCGGCACCACGAGTTCCAGCCTCCGTTCGCTACCCCAGCGGGTCCTCGGCTCCGAGCCCCTCCCCGGGGAAGGAAGCTACATCACGGTGTGGGTGGTGGCGGAGACGGATGATGAGGAGCCCAAAGGGCAGGAGCCGGATCCTCAGAATGACTCCGGACCCTTCCGTTGGGTGCTCCATTTCGAAGCCGTCTGCTTCGGCGCTCCGCCGGGCTGTGATGACCCCTTGGAGATCGTCACCGCCGCGGGTCTGAACCAGCTGGCGAGTCCCCTGGGGATGCAGGTGAATGTGACCGGTTCGCTGCTGACCTTCGGTCACCAGGACTATGAGCTGGCCAGCGGCATGGTGAGCGTCATTCCGGGGTTTTGAGGGCCTCCCGCAGCGCCGCCGCTGCCTCCCGCTGCCGTGCCGGCACCGGGTCGAGGCCCGCCTGGAGCGCCAGGCGATGAATCCGCTCCGCCTCCTCCAGCGCGGCCCCTGCCGCCGCCGACTCACCCCGCTCCTGTTCGATCCGTCCCAGGCGCAGTAGCGTCCACGCCACGCTGAGGTGGTCGGGGCCGAGTTTCTGACGCTGGAGGCGCAGTGCCTCGGCGAGGAGGCCCACCGCCCCCTCGCCGTCCTGGCGCCCTCGCCAGACCGCGTCCGCCAGATTCTTGAGGGTGGTGGCGGTCTGGAGGTGTTCCGGCCCCAGGCTTTCTTTCTGGAGGGCGAGGGCCTCCCGGAAGCGGGCCTCCGCTGCCGCGAAGCGCTCCTGGTGGTAGAGGTTGACCCCCAGATTGATGAGGCCGACGGCCACGGTGGGGTGGCCGGGGCCGTAGAGCTGCCGCTGCCGCTCCACGCCTCGGACCAGCAGCCCTTCCGCTTCCCGCAGCTTGTGGCCGGCGGTGAGGACGGCGGCGAGGGTATTCTCCACCGCCGCCACGTCCGGGTGATTCTCTCCCAGGGCCAACGTCTGCTGCTCCAGGGTCTCCCGACAGAGCGCCTCCGCTTCGTCGAGTTGGCCCGTCGTGAACAGCAACGCCGCCAGGTTGGCCTGGGTCACCAGAGTCTGGGGATCGGCGGGG
>Ga0210063_1000159_pt1 | contig 23178 bp, 4 predicted proteins | sample Muzzi_PWA_D1_FD_185529 | JGI IMG/M metagenome (GOLD analysis project Ga0210063, IMG submission 185529) | Wetland microbial communities from San Francisco Bay, California, USA, that impact long-term carbon sequestration - Muzzi_PWA_D1 (SPAdes) | ecosystem: Environmental > Aquatic > Marine >... | reverse complement strand
ATCGGGTGGGGATCGTGCACCGGGACTTCAAGAGCCGCAACGTCGTTCTGGTCCCGGATACCACCGTCGAGGGGGAGGCCCTGCGGGCGGTCATCACTGACTTTGGGCTGGCCCGGGGGGCCGCCGGGATCGATGCCTTCGCCGCCTCTCTCACCGTGGCGGGCGGGGTTCTGGGGACGCCCGCCTACATGGCGCCGGAACAGATCGAAGGGGGGGAGATCACGGGGGCGGTGGATCTTTACGCCCTGGGGGTGGTGCTCTTCGAGTTGCTCACCGGCGAGATCCCCTTTCAGGCGGAAAACGCCATCTCCACCGCCGTCAAGCGGTTGCAGGAGCCCGCGCCTTCCCCCCGCACCCTGGTCCCGGATCTCGACGTGGTGTGGGAGGAGACCATCCTGCGCTGCCTGGCGCGGTATCCCGAGGATCGTTTCCCCGACGCCGGAGCCGTGGTGGCGGCGCTGGAGGCCCCGGCGGCAACACCGCAGGTTTCCCCTTCGCGGTCGGAGGAAATGACGGGGCCGACGCTTACGGCACTGTCCCCATCCCCCGGCGCTGCGGCATCTTCCGCGTCCTCCGCATCTTCCGCGGCTTCCGCGACGCGGTCCTCATCCCGACCTCCCGGGAAGAGTTCGATCAAGGTTCCTCCGCGTCGAGAGCGGCTCATGGTGGTCGGTCTGGTGCTTCTCATCGCCCTCATCGGGGCCTTCGGCGTACACCGGATCCTGGAGTGGCGCCAGGAGCAGCGCCTGCTCAACGCCCCGGCGGGGTTGCCGGGGTCGGTGCAGCCACGACCGGCCATCGCGATCCTGGGTTTCCGGGCTGGGCAGGGGGAGGAGGCCGGGGAGGGCGGGGCGGTGGTCGATGGCGCGGCGGAGAACGGCTGGGTCGGCACCGCGTTGGGCGAAATGCTGGCGGCGGAACTGGCCGCCGGGGGTGACCTGCGGGTGGTCCCGGGGGATGCGGTGGCCCGCATGCAGGCGGAACTGGCCCTCGATCCATCCGGCGTTCTCGATCCCTCCGCCTGGACCTACGCCCGCACCCTGCTCGGGGCGGATTATCTGGTGGTGGGCAGTTATCGCGCGACGGGGTCCGGTTCGGCCCAACAGCTCCAGGTGGACCTCCAACTGCACGATGTGGTCGCCGCTGGTGAGACCTTGGGGGACTATTCGAGCCGTGGCAGCGCGGGGGCGCTCTTCGAACTGGTGGCGTCGCTGGGCAAGGACCTGCGCCAGGCCCTGGGGATCACCTCGCAGGCGGTGGATAGTGGCGCGCTGCGAGCCCTGCTGCCCAGCGGCGGTGAGGCTTCCCGGCTGTACGCGGGGGGGCTGGAGCGGCTGCGCGGGTTCGATCCGGTGGGGGCCAACGATCTGTTGCAGCGGGCCGTTCAGGCGGATCCGGACAATCCCATGGCGCGTTCGGCGCTGTCCAGCAGCTGGGTTGCCCTGGGGTATCGGCAGCGGGCGTTGGAGGAAGCGGAGCGGGCCTTCCAACTCTCCGGTGCTCTGCCCTCCGAAGAGCGGCTGTGGGTCGAGGCGCGCTACCGGGAACTGGCGGGGGAGTGGCCCCAGGCGGAGACTTTGTACCGCAACCTGTGGAATACCTACCCCGATGATCGCGACTACGGCCTGCAACTGGCCGCCGTGCAGACCGCCGCGGGCAAACCGGCGGAGGCCACCGCCACGGTCGAGGCGTTGCGGCGTCTGGTCTCCGAGGGCGAGGCGGATCCGCGGGTGGAACTGGCGGCGGCGGCGGCCGCCGCCGCCCGGGGCAACGTGGCGGATCAATTGCAGGCGGCCCGGCGGGCGGCGGAGGTCGCCTCGGCCCAGGGCGCGCGTCTGCTCTCCGCCCGGGCCCGGGTCACCGAGTGTTGGGCTTTGCGCAATCTGGGCAAACCGGTGGAGGCCCTCGAAGCGTGCCGCGCCGGGGAGGAGCAGTTCGCGGCGGCGGGGGATTCCGCGGGGGTGGCCTTCGCGCTCACCAATCTCGCCAATCTGCGCTTCGATCAAGGAGAACTGGACGCCGCGCGCCAGGACTTCGAACGCGCCCGGGATCTCTACCAGGAGGTGGGGGACGCCGCGGGCACTGCCCGCGCTCTGAACAATCTGGCGGTGATCCACAAGCAGCAGGGGGATGTCACCCAGGCCCAGGCCCTCTATGGCCAGGCGCTGGAATTGTGTCAGCAGATCAGCAACGAGGGGATGGCGGTGTACGCCTTGCACAACCTGGGGGGCCTGGCGATGCTGACCGGGCGACTGACGGAGGCGGAGGACTTCTTCCGCCAATCCCGGCAGATCTACCAGCGCATCGGTGACCTCCGGGGGGAGGCCAGCAGTCTCGATAGCCTGGCGGTGGTGTTGCGCAAGCGAGGGGAAATGGACGCCGCCCGCGCCGGTCACGAGCAGGCGCTGGAGATCCGGCGCAACTTGGGGGATCGGATCGGTGAAGCCACCTCCCTGGTCAATCTGGGGCGGGTATATCTGCGCATTGGCGATCTACCCCAAGCCCGAGAGTCTTTCCGCGCGGCGCTGGAGCTGGGCCAGGAGATCGACAACCGGAGTGTTTCCGCGGAGGCCCTGGACGGCCTCTCGGGGGTGCTCCGGGGGGAGGGGGATCGGGTGAGCGCGGAAGTGCGGCAACGCGAAGCGCTGGACATCCGCGAGGCATTGGGAGAACGGGGCAACGCCGCCGAGAGCCGACTGGCGCTGGCCTTTCTGGCGCTGGAATCGAGGGAGCCCGAGGTGGCGGTGGAACAGGCCATGGCTGCGGCGACGGAGATGCGTCGGGAAGGGCGGGATGACGATCTGGCGGTCGCGTTGGCGGTCCAGGGGGCCGCAGAACTCCTGCGGCGTCAACCCCCCGCGGCCCGCACGGCGTTGGAGGAAGCCTACGCTCTGATCCAGAGTTCGGAGAACCTGGAAGCGCGGCTGCCGGTGACCTTGATCGCCGCCCGTGTGGCGGCAGCGCTGGGGCGTCCGGCGGTGGCCCGGGAAAGGGTGGAGGAGGTGCTGCGCCAGGCGGAGGGCCGATTCAAGGCGGAAGAACTGGCCGCCCGCTTGCTCAGCGCCCGGGCGCGATCCGATCAGGCGGCGCTGGCGCTGCTGGCGCGGGAGGCGGAGAGCCTGGGGTATCGGGACATCGCCCGCCAGGCCGCCACCCCCTGACGGGGGTGGATCGCGGCCCCGGAGCGGTTCCCCGGAGCGACGGGGCGACGGGGGCGATCAGGCGCGGGATCGGCCTTCGAGGCGTTGGAAGCGCAGGGTCGGATTGGCCGCTTCCTGCTTCAACGCCCGGGCCAATTCCTTGACCAGTCCCAGGGTCGCGGCTTCCGCTTCCACGGCTTTGCGGAACAGGATGAACGCGGCGAAGGCTTCGCGATGAACCTCGCGGGTCTCGAAGATCGGGATCATCTCCAGAGCCAGTTGGCGCAACTCGGTGTTGCGGCGCTCCAGGACCAACACCCGTGCCAGATCCAGGCTGACCATCGCCGCGCCGAACCCGATCCCATGTTTCAAGTAACCATCCCGCGCCTTCAGGAGGAAACCCTCGGCCTCTTCGAGGTTGCCCACCGAGAGCGCAACCCTTCCTTCCAGGAAGTTGAGCCGAGTCAGGACGAGATCGTCGCCGACCTCTTCATACATGGGCCGAGTATTTTGCAGCAGCGCCAGGGCTTGTCGGGTACGGCCTGCCTCGTTCAAATTCTCGATCAAGTTGTGGCGCGCGGCCAGCACGAGGGAGGGCTCCCGATTCGCGTCGATGCGCTGGAGCCCCAGACTGAGCATGCGAATCGCCTGTTCGTGGCGCTCGAGGTAGCCGGTATTGAGACCTTCTTGGATCAGGGTCCGGCCAACCTGGTGAGAATCGCCAAAACGGCGGTAGATGCGCAGCGCGTCAGCCAGCAGATTCAGGGCTCTCTCAAAGTCCCCTTTTTGACTGGCCAGGGAGGATTCAAAACTGAGCAGATTCGCCCTTTCCAACGGGTCACCGGTACCGTTCGCCAGATGCTGGTGGGCCCGTCGAAAAGCCTCCTGGGCGCCGCACTGGTCGAGCACCCGTAAGGCATTCCCAGTGTAGCCCCAGGCCCTACCCCGAGCGTCCTCCACCAAAGGTTGTGGGTACTCCACAAAGTTCTCCGCGATGAAGACGGCCAATCGGGCGAATTCCAGAGATTTCTGCGGTGCGTCCACGCGCAATTCGGTGCATTCGGTGAGCGCATGCTCCATGAGGCCCCAGGTCTGGTAGCGGGGAGTGTTCCGCACCAGGGTCTCAAGGTCATCGTTGGGGTGCGCCTTGAGCTCAGCCAGCAGTCCGGGAGCCGCCTCGCGCTCCCCCTCCAGCCGCTGATCCAGGGTGACGACATCTGTCACGGCGGGAGGAAATAACTTCCCATAGGCCTTGTCCGCCGCGGTTGGAGTTGGAGGGATCCCCTCGGTCCACAGCCTGCCGACATTCCGCTGGCACGGTTTGCAGCCGCCAAGGGTGTGGCGTATCACGACCACCCCCGCCGACTCTTTGGAGGCGGGCATCTTGCTGGTGCCTTCGCCGGGCTGTGGACGGATGAACCGGCGGAAGGCCTCAACATCAGGATGATTAGATTGCATTGAAATATCTTTCCGCATAAGATGCAATCATTAAAGAATCATAGGGCTACTTGGACAGTGTAACACAAGCCGACGTCCCGCCTCGCCGCGGCGCCACGGGACGTCGAGAGGGTCTAGAGGGCACTAGCCATTGGGATCAAATCCAGGGCGACCGTCGGGGTCGTCCTCGCCGCCTCCGGTGGTCTCCGGCAGCGGATCGGGGTCCGGCACCGGTTCCGTGCTGATCAGAGAACCGGAGTCTGTGACCCGTCGCTTGTTGGGTGGTTCGGTGCCGCGGTTGCGATCAAAGAACGACAGAAGGTTCAGGAAGTAGGCGAAGAATCCTTGCTTCTGATGAGCGACATTTTGTTGCTGTTCCTCCTGTTGGGTGGGTGGCGACTGAATGGCCTGGGCCGCCGGTGCGATCAGCGTGAACAAGAACGCGGCGACGAGCAAGACGGCGACCGGACGGGAATGATTGTGCTTACGCATAGTAGAGACTCCCTCTTGGATCAAACATAAGATATTGTCGCTCGGCCTCACGGACTCAGATACCGGGGACGGCGACTTCGATAAAACCTAGGCTTCAATGAACAAAGTGCGACATTGTGCAAAATCGGGACAATTTTTCCTATTTTGCTATGTGCATATGCGGGTTATATTTCTTTAATTGTGGTCGGATATTTTCGCCTGAGCTTGTGCTGCGTACTCAAATTTTGAGATCGGTATAGACTTCGGCGCCATGAATGACCTGCGATCCAACGCCGCTCCGCAGTCCGGACTACGCCAGTGGCGCTCCAGTCTCGGCTTCTTTTTGGCGAGCCTGTCGGGCGGTGGCGAAGAGCGGCAAAGCTTCCGGCCCATGCGCCGTTTGATGGGGTTGGGAAGACCGTATTGGGGCCGGATTGTTCTCGCCCTGGTGTCGGTGCTGGCGGGCAGCCTGCTGACCCTGGCGGGGCCGGTGGTGTGGAAATACATCGTCGATTCCATCGTCCCCGGGGGGGATTCCAGCATTCTGGGCAAGGGCACCTTGCTGTTGATCGCTATCTATCTGGCCCAGGGCATGGTCGGGGTGGTCAGTGGTTTGTGTATGAGTTTCGTTGGGCTGCGGGTGACCCTGGATCTGCGCATGAGCCTCTATGAAAAACTTCAGGCCCTTCCCTTGGCTTTCTATAGCGAGCGGCGCACCGGGGAACTGGTATCCCGCCTGATGAACGATGTGACCGCGGTGCGCTCGATCCTGACCACGGATCTGGGAGGGATTCTGCGGCAGACGGTAACCTTCATCGGTGCACTGGTCCTGATCATCGTCACTGACTGGCGGCTGACCCTGTTGATGGTCATCATGGTGCCGGCGGTCTCGTCGGTCTCCATCGTGATGGGCCGTTTCATTCGCCGTCTTTCCAAGCAGGTGATGGATGGCTTCGCTGCGGCGACGACGGTGCTGGAGGAATCCATCAGTGGGGTGCGGGTGGTGCGCTCCTTCGTCCGCGAGGGGTACGAGGCGGGGCGCTACCGGGGCGCCTTGGAGAACCTTTTCAACCTCGCCATGCGTCGGGTCTACGTGGAGGTGACCCTCGGACCCTTGCTGCAAACGATGTTCTTCAGTTCCACGGTGGTTCTGATCTGGTATGGGGGTAAACAGGTGCTGGCGGGGCGGCTGACTCCTGGCGACCTGGTGACTTTCTTCGTCCTGACCACCCTGATGGGCAATTCCATCAGTTGGATCGGCGGCCTGTGGACGCGCCTCCAGCGTACTCTGGGGGCCACGGCGCGCCTCTTCGAGTTGCTGGACCAGGAGAACACCTTGCCGGAGAGCCCCGACGCGGTGACCTTGCCGCCGCTGGAGGGGCGCATCACCTTCGAGGGCCTCTCCTTCGCCTACCCGACGACCGATAGCGACGAGGCGGCTCCCTGGGTGCTGCGGGAACTGGATTTCGAGGTGGCGCCGGGGCAGACGGTGGCGCTGGTGGGGCCTTCCGGGGCGGGCAAATCGACCCTGATGAATCTCATCCCGCGTTTCTACGATCCCGTCGAGGGACGCATCCTGGTGGATGGCCACGATCTGCGGGAGGTTACCTTCGCCAGCCTCCGGGAGCAGTTGGGGATGGTGCCCCAGGAGACCCATCTGTTCGGCGGCACGATCCGCGAGAACATCCTCTACGGGCGCCTGGGCGCTACCGAGGAGGAGATGGTGCAGGCGGCCATCGATGCCAACGCCCAGGAGTTCATCGATGCCCTGCCCAAGGGGTACGACACGGTGGTGGGGGAGCGGGGAGTGAAGCTCTCCGGCGGCCAGCGGCAGCGGGTGGCCATCGCCCGGGCGCTGCTCAAGAACCCCCGGCTGCTGCTCCTGGACGAGGCCACCTCGTCCCTCGATAATGAGAGCGAGCGACTGGTGCAGGAGGCGCTAGAGCGCTTGATGAAGGGGCGCACCGCCCTGGTCATCGCCCATCGCCTGAGTACCATCCGCAACGCGGACCGGATCCTGGTGCTGGAATCCGGGCGCGTCATTGAACAGGGGCGTCACGAGGAATTGGTGGCCCAGGGCGGGCTGTACGCCAACCTGTACCGTCAGTACCAGGACCAGCCGGATGATGCCGTGGTGGTCGGGGGTTAGAGAACGATCATCGGTGCGGTCGTCGGGGCGGAATGTTGTTCTTTTTTGATGTTGATGGGAGTTGTCATGCACGGGATGGAAGGTTCGTTATCGACCCTGGTGGATCTGCTACGGCGGCGGGCCGAAGAGGCGCCGGACGCCCCCCTGTACACGTTCCTGTCGGATGGTGAGATCGACCCCCAGGGCGTCGATGGCCACGGCGGAGAGACGCTGACCCGGGGGGGCCTGGAGGCTCGCGCCCGGGGCATCGCCGCGGCCCTGGCGCCGGTGGCGGCCCCCGGCGAGCGAGCGCTCCTCCTCTTTCCGCCGGGATTGGATTTCATCGCCGCCTTCTTCGGCTGCCTCTACGCCGGGGTGGTGGCGGTGCCGGCCTACCCGCCGGGTTCCCGCCGCCATCTGCCTCGCCTGGCGGCGGTGGCGGGGGACGCGGCGCCCCGGGTGGTGCTGACCAGCGGGGAGAATCGCGAACGCTTCGAGCGCCTGGCGGAGGAAGTGGAAGCCCTGCATGGCACCACCTGGATCGCCACCGATACGGCGGACCCGGCGGTTACCGCCGCTGCGGCCGCAGACTGGCAGCCTCCGACGATCACCCCGGAGACCCTGGCCTTCCTGCAATACACCTCCGGCTCCACGGCGGCCCCCAAGGGGGTGGAGGTCACCCACGGCAATCTGATGGCCAACGAGGCGATGATCCACCGCGCCTTCGACCACTCCCCGGAAACGGTGGTGGTGGGGTGGCTCCCCCTCTACCACGACATGGGGCTGATCGGGAACGTCTTGCAGCCCCTCTACGCCGGGGGGCGGTGCGTGTTGATGGCGCCCATGGCCTTCTTGCAGCGTCCCCGGCGGTGGCTGGAGGCCATCTCTCACTTCCGCGCCACCACCAGCGGCGGCCCCAACTTCGCCTACGACCTGTGCGTCGCCCGAGTGCCGGAAGAGGAGCGGCAGGGGCTCGATCTGACCTCCTGGAAGGTGGCCTACAACGGCGCCGAGCCGGTGCGGGCGGAGACCCTGGAGCGCTTCGCCGCCGCCTTCGCCCCCCAGGGCTTCCGCCGGGAAGCGCTGTATCCCTGCTACGGCCTGGCGGAGGCCACCCTCTTTGTCACCGGCGGTCAGCCCGGGACCTTGCCGCGGGTGCGGTCGGTTTCGGCGGCGGCGCTGGCGGTGGGAGAGGCGCTCGCACCGGTGGGGGCGGAAGGGGAGGAAACGCGGCGGTTGGTGGGTTGCGGGGTGCCGTGGGCGGTGGCGGAGGGGGAGGCGGTGCAGCGGATCCTGATTCTGACCCCGGGGGCCGCGGTCGAGGAGGCGAAGCCGTTGCCGGACGGTCGGGTGGGGGAGATCTGCGTCGCCGGGCCGTGCGTCACGGCGGGCTACCGGCAGCGGCCCGAGGCCACCGCCGAGACCTTCGGGGGCGGGGTGCTGCGTACCGGCGACCTGGGCTTCCTGGCGGACGGGCAACTGTTCGTCACCGGGCGCATCAAGGACCTGATCATCATCCGGGGGCGCAACGTCTACCCCCAGGATCTGGAGTGGAGCGCCGATATCGCCCACCCGGCGCTGCGCCCGGGGTGCGGTGCCGCCTTCGCGGTGGAGGGAGCCTTGGGAGACGGGGGGGAAGGGGTGGTGGTGGTGCAGGAGATCGATCGCCGCCGGGAAAAGGACGCGGCGGGCGCCGCCGAGGCGGTGCGCCGGGCCGTGGCGGAGGCCCACGGGGTGCCGGTGAAGGCGGTGGTCCTGGTGCGCGCCGGGCAGGTGCCGAAGACCTCCAGCGGCAAGGTGCAGCGCGCCCTCTGCCGTCGGCTGCTGGAGACCGGAAAGTTGCACGTCCTGGCCCGGTCCGGCGGGGTGGACGACCGGGAAGCGCTGCCGGAGATCCCCCTCGGGGAGAGCTTGCGCGCCCTGGAAGGCGACGCCCTGCAGGCTGCCATGGCGGCCTACCTGGGCGACGAAGTGGCCCAGGTGGCGGGCATCCCGCGCTCGGCGGTGGACCCGACGGTCCCCCTCGTGGCCCTCGGGGTCGATTCCCTGGGGGCGGTGGAATTGGGCCATCGACTGGAAGGGAATCTGGAGGTCACCCTGCCCCTGGGGGATCTGCTGGAGGCCCCGTCCCTGACCGCCCTCACCACCACGGTGATCGCCGCCTTGGAGGCGGCGCCGGTGGCGGCCCCCCCGGTGGTGGTTCCCCCGGGAACGTTGTCGGACGGCCAGCGGGCCATGTGGCTGGCGTTCCGACTGAATCCGGAGAGCGTCGGTTGGAATCTGGCCGCCGCCCTGCGTCTGCCGCCGCCGGTGGACCCGGAAGCGCTGGCCGCCGCGGTGGACGATCTGGTGCGCCGTCACGGGGTACTGCGGGCGGTGGTGGCGGAAGCCGCATCGACCGGGGATAGCGAACCCCGCTGGCAGCCGGGGCCGACCGTTCCCCGTCTCCATCTCGTCGATGCCCCCGAGTCCCCGGAGGCGCTGGAAGAAGCGCTGCGGCGCCGGGCCGCCGAGCCCTTCGATCTCTACCAGGGACCCCTCTTCCGGGTGGAGTGGTGGCGCCAGGGGGAGGGGGGCGTGCTCTTCCTGAGTGTGCACCACATCGTCGCCGATCTGTGGTCGCTGACGGTGGTGGCGCGGGAGTTGGGAGAACTCTACCGCCGTCACCGGGGGAGCGCGACCATCGATCCCCTGCCCCAACCCGCCGCCACCTACGGGGATTTCCTGGGCTGGCAACAGCAGCGGCTGGCGGGGGCTGGGGGGGAGGCGTTGCGGTACTTTTGGCGCGATGCCCTGGAACCGCTGCCCGCCGCCCTGGAACTCCCCCTGGACCGCCCACGACCGCCGCTCCCCAGCCATCGGGGTGGCGTTTGCCAGCGGATTCTGGAGCACCGCATCACCGATGCCGTCCAGGCGTTGGCCGTGGCCACCGGCACGACGCCCTTCGCGGTCTTCACGGCGGCGTTCCAACAGTTGCTGGGGCGGCTGAGCGGGCAGCGCCACTTCCTCCTGGGGACCCCCGCCGCCGGGCGCCCCGAGGCCCGCTTCGCCGACACGGTGGGGTATTTCGTCAATCCCGTGGTGCTCAAGGCGGAGCTTCCGGGCCGGTCGGCGGCGGGGGCTACCTTCCGCGACCACGCGCGGGCGGTGGGCATCCGCCTGCGCGGCGCTCTGGCCCACCAGGACTACCCCTTCCCCCGGCTGGCGGAAGAGTTGGAGCCGCGCCGGGATCCTTCCCGCCCGCCCCTCTTCGCCGTCTCCGTGGTCTGGCACCGCCCGCCGGTGGGCGATGCCGGCGTGGCGGCGCTGGCCCTGGGGGTGGGTGGTGAACCGGTGCTCTTCGGCGGCGCCGAAGCCGAGTCGGTGGCCCTGCCCCAGCCCGGCTTTCCCTTCGAGTTGAGCCTGCTGCTGGCCCCCCTGCCTCCCCTGACGCCCCGCAAGGGGAGCGGGGAGGAGCGCACGGGGGCCGTGCTGCAATACGCCGAGGATCTGTTCGACGCCACCACCGCGGCGCGCTGGCTGGGGCACTTTGCAACCCTTCTTGAGGCGGCCCTGGCGACGCCGGAAGCCCCCCTGGCCCGGTTGTCCTTGCTGACCGCGGCGGAGCGCCAGCAGATCGTCGTCGGATGGAATGCCACGGCGATGCCCGCCCACGCGGCGGCACCCCCGGTGCATCGGGCCATCGCCGCCCTGGCCGTTGGTGAAGCCGCGGACCGCATCGCCGTCGAAGGACCGGGGGAGGCGTCCCTGACCTACCGACAACTGCACCAGCGGGTCCGCGCCCTGGCGCGGCGGCTCGCGCCGTGGATCGACGGCGAGCGACCGGTGGGGCTCTGCCTGGAGCGCTCCCCGGAGCAGGTGGTGGCCCTGCTGGCGGCCCTGGAAGCGGGGGCACCGTATCTGCCCCTCGATCCCGACTATCCCCAAGAGCGCCTCGCGGCGGCGGCGGGGGTGGCGGAAGCGGCGGTGCTTTGTGGCCATGGTGCGACGCTGGCGGTGGCCCGGGAGATCGCGGCCCACGTGGCGGCGGAGACCGGTCGGGAGATCCCGGTGCTGGATCTGGGGGCGGTTGGCCCGGAAGCGGAAAGCGCATCTGCCGTGGGGTCCCCGTCGCCGGTTCCCCTCGAACGGGCCGCCTACGTGCTCTTCACCTCCGGCTCCACCGGCGAGCCCAACGGGGTGGTGGTCAGCCATGGCGCTCTGGCCAATCACATGGCGTGGATGCAGGGGCGCTTCCCTCTGACCCCGGAGGATCGGGTGCTGGTCAAGACCCCCTTCGGCTTCGACGCCTCCGTTTGGGAGTACTTCGCCCCCCTGCTGGCGGGGGCGCGGCTGGTGCTCGCCCGACCCGGCGGCCACCGCGAGGTGGTCTACCTGCGGCGGACGGTGGAAGAGCGGGAGATCACCATCCTCCAGCTGGTGCCCTCCCTGCTGCGGGCCTTCCTGGAACAGCCGTTGGCGGGCCGCTGCACGACGCTGCGGCGGCTGTTCTGCGGCGGCGAGGCGCTGGACCGAGAGCTGGCGGCGGCGTCCCGGCGGGCGCTCCCCGGCGCCGCGGTGATCAATCTCTACGGCCCCACGGAGGCCACGATCCAGGCCACCTACGACGTCTTTGGGGAAGACCCGGAGGAAGATTCCGGAGCGAGCGGTCCGACGGTGCCCATCGGGCGACCGATCAGCAACGCGGTGGCCCATGTGCTCGATGCCGACGGCGTCGAGCCCCAGCCCCTGGGGGTGCCCGGGGAACTCTTCCTGGGTGGGGCCGGGATCGCCCGGGGGTATCGTGGGCGCCCGGCGCTGACCGCCGCCCGCTTCGTCCCGGATCCCTTCGCCACGGCGCCGGGGGCGCGTCTGTACCGCACCGGGGATCGCGTGGTGCGGCGTGCTGGGGGGGCGTTGGAGTACCTCGATCGACTGGATCGCCAGGTCAAGATTCGCGGCCAGCGGGTGGAACCGGCGGAGGTGGAGACGGCGCTCCAGGCCCTCACCGAGGTGCGCCGGGGCGCGGTGGTGGTGGTCGGCGAAGGGGGCGCGGCCCGCCTCGCGGCCTTCGCGGTGCCCGCCGGGGAGGGGAGCCCGGGGGCGGAGGCGCTGCTGCGGGCGCTCCGTCGCCGCCTGCCGGAGGCGATGGTCCCGGCGACCCTGACCCTCCTGGAGGCCCTGCCTCTGAACCCCAGCGGCAAGGTGGACCGGCGCCGACTGACGGCGATGGCGGCGATGGCGGCGGAAGATCCCGCGGGCTCGACGACCGGGGGCACCCTGCCCCGCACGGCCACGGAAGGGGAGCTGGCGGCCATCTGGCGGCAGGTCCTGGGCGTGCCGGAGGTGCGGATCGAGGACGATTTCTTCGCCCTCGGCGGGCACTCCCTGCTGGCCACCCGGGTGGCGGCGCGGGTGGAGGCGGCGTGGGGCATCGAGCTACCGCTGCGCACCTTCTTCGAAGCGCCCACCTTGCGGGAACTGGCGCTGCGCATCGGCGAGGCCCGGCGCGGGGTGCCGGTGGAGCCGATCCCGGTGCTCCCCCGGGCGGGGGACGGGACGGCGGCGTTGCCCCTCTCCTATGCCCAGCAGCGGCTGTGGTTTCTCGATCAGCTGGAGCCGGGCAGCGCGGTGTACAACATCGCCTACGCGGTGGAGATCCGCGGTTCCCTGGAGCCCGCGGTGCTGGCGTCGGTGCTGGCGGCGGTGGTGGCGCGGCACGAATCGCTGCGCACGACCTTTGACGCCCAGGAAGGGGCACCGGTGCAGGTCATCGCCCCCCCGGGGCCGGTGCGGATGCCGTGTGTCGATCTGACCGCCCTGGAGCCTTTGGCCCGCGTCGCGGAGACGGCGCGCCTGTGCCGCGAGGAAGGGGCGCGACCCTTCGATCTGCACCGGGGGCCGCTGCTGCGGGGGGTGCTGCTGCGCTGTGCCCCGGAGCACCATGAATTCCTCCTGACCCTGCACCACATCATCGCCGATGGCTGGTCCATGGGTTTGATGATCGGCGAGATCAACACCCTGTACCGGGATTCCGGCTCCACAGCGTTGCCGCCGCTACCGATCCAGTTCGCCGACTACGCCGCCTGGCAGCAGCGCACCCTGGCGGGGGAGGGTTTCCAACGCGATCTGGAGTACTGGCGGGGGCAGCTGGCGGGGGCCAGCACGCTGGAATTGCCCACGGATCGGCCCCGGCCCCCGGTGGAAACTTTCCAGGGCACCATCCAGCCCATCCGTTTCGAGGAGGCCCTGACGGCGGCCCTCCACGGGGTGGCCCGGCAATGCGGCGGCACCCTCTACATGGTGCTGATGACGGCCTTCCACGCCCTGTTGCACCAGCATTCCGGCCAGCGGGACCTCTCCGTGGGGTCACCCATCGCCAACCGCGACCGGGTGGAGACGGAAGACCTCATCGGCTTCTTCGCCAACACCCTGGTGATCCGCGCCGACCTCGGCGGTGATCCCACCTTCCGGGAGCTCCTGGGGCAGTTGCGCACCACCATCCTCGAAGCCTTCGCCCACCAGGACATGCCCTTCGAGAAGCTGGTGGAGGCGCTCAAACCGGCCCGGGACATGAGCCGCAATCCCCTCTTCCAGGTGATGCTGGCGGTGCAGAACGTGATGCGCCCGGAATTCGACCTGCCGGGGATGCGCTGGTTCCCCCGGGATGTGGACAACGGCTCGTCGAAATTCGACCTCACCTTCTTCCTCTGGGAGATGGACGGGCGGCTGGTGGGCAAGATGGAGCACGCCAGCGATCTCTACGACCGCGCCACCACCCGCCGTCTGCTGGAGCGCTACCAGCTGCTGCTGGCGGCGGTGGTGGCGGATCCGGAGCTGCCCCTGTCCCGGTTGCCCCGCATGGGGGCGGCGGAACGTCACCAGCTGCTGGTGGAGTGGAACGATACGGCGTCGTCGCCGTCGGCGGCGGCGGTCGATTGCGTCCACCATTGGGTGGAGGCCCAGGCGGCCAGCACGCCCGACGCGGTGGCGGTGCTCTCCGGGGAGGTGGTGCTCAGCTACCGGGAGGTGGAGGCGCGGGCCAACCGTCTGGCCCGGGGGCTGGTGCGCCACGGGGTCGGCCCGGAGGTGCGGGTGGGCATCTGCACCGACCGCACCTGGCGCACCCCGGTGGCCATGCTGGCGGTGCTCAAGGCGGGGGGCGCCGCGGTGGCTCTGGATCCCACCTACCCCCGGGAACGCTTGCAGACCATCCTGAAGGATGCCGCTCTGCGGGTGCTGTTGACGGAAACCCCCTTCGCCGACGCCTTCGAGTTTCCCGACCTGACCCGCCTGTACCTGGATCGGGAGGCGGACCTCTTCCCCGAGGAGGCGCCCACCCCGCCGCCGGTGACGGTGTACCCCGACAACCCCATGTACATCATCTACACCTCCGGCTCCACCGGGGTGCCCAAGGGGATCACCGTGACCCACCGGGCTTTCTGGAACCTCCTCCAGTGGCAGCTGGGGGATTCCCCTCTGGTGCAGCGGGCGCGGACGGTGCAATTCGCCACCTTCGGCTTCTGCGTCTCCTTCCAGGAAATCTTCAGCTCCTTCTGTGCCGGGGGTTCTCTGGTGATGGTGCCGGAAGGGCTGCGGCGGGATATCGAAGGGCTGTGGCAGTTTCTGGACCACCAGGGGGTGGAGCGTTTGCACCTGCCCTTCGCGGCCCTCAAGCAACTGGCGGACGTCTCCGCGTTGCGGGCTGATGGCGACGAGGCGGGGGCCGGGAGCGTCGGGAATCGACCGGTGCCGTCGAAGCTGCGGGAGGTGATCACCGCCGGGGAGCAGTTGCAGATCGGGCGCACGGTCCGACGCCTCTTCGAGCACCTGGGACCGCAGTGCACGCTGCACAACCAGTATGGTGCCTCGGAGACCCACGTCATCACCAGCTTCACCCTGCCGCCCTTCCCGGCGGGGGCGAGTCCCGACGCCTGGCCGGACATCGCGCCGGTGGGCCGCCCGGTGGCCAACACCCGCATCTACCTGCTGGACGAGACCCTGCGCCCGGTCCCCCTGGGGGTGCCCGGGGAGGTCTTCTCGAGCGGCGACCCCAACCCCCGGGGCTACCTCAACGCCCCCGCCCAGAGCGCCGCCAAGTTGCTGCCGGATCCCTTCAGCGGCGAAGTCGGGGCGCGCATGTACCGGACGGGGGACCTGGCCCGCCATCTGCCGGACGGGCGCATCGAATACATGGGGCGCATCGATACCCAGGTGAAGATCCGTGGGTTCCGGGTGGAATTGGGCGAGGTGGATACCGTGCTGAAGCTCCACCCCGGGGTGCGGGACGCGGTCACCGTCGCCCAGCCGGGAGCCGCGGGCACCCTGCGCCTGGTGGCCTATCTGGTGGGCCAGTCCGCGGCCGCGGCGGAGGGGGGCGGAGCGGGGGAGATCGACACCGGGGAAGTCGATGCCTTCCTGCGCACCCGGCTGCCGGAACATATGGTGCCCAGCGCCTATGTCGTCCTCGATACCCTGCCCCTCAACGCCAACGGCAAGCTGGATCGGGAGGCGCTGCCGGTGCCGGAACTGGCGCGCCCGGAAGGGGCCGTCTACGTCCCCCCCAGCACCCCCACCGAGGAAGTCCTGGTGGCCCTCTGGGCCGATCTTCTGGAGGTGAAGCAAGTGGGGATCCGGGACGACTTCTTCGCCCTCGGGGGCCACTCCCTGCTGGCCACCCGGGTGATGGCGCGGGTGCGTCAGGAATTGGGGGTGGAGTTGCCGCTGCGGGAGCTCTTCAACCACTCGACGGTGGAGAAGCTCGCCGAGCGGATCGACGAGGCCACCCTCACCGGCGCCGGGGCGGAAGATTTGGAGGCGCTTCTGGCAGCCATGGAAGGAGCCAATACATGACCGAAAAACCTTTAGATTAGATATGATTGCATATCGAAGAATTAGTTATAAAGTATCGTGAATTGCCGAGGTTTTGGTCAGGTAAATCCTTCTACCTTCGGGTGATTCCACCCTTTGAATGTGGTACTTTCGAGAGCCTGATTCGCGGGGCCGGGGAGGTGGGAGAAAGAAAACGTGCCGGGTTTCTTTCTTTCACGGCCTGAGGGATCACCGGGGCGGGACGCCGCGCGTTGGCGGCAACCGAGACGAAATCGCGCTGGGGAGTTAGCGCGGAGCACTCCGGTAACGGCATGGTGTTAATTCTTATTGATTTCTGTTGGGGAGGCAGGGCGCTCGTCTGGGTCGTGGATGTACCGGCGGCGTTGGAAGTTCGATGACCAAAGCGGAACAGCTGGAGCGGATCCGCCAGCTACCGGCGGAGCAGCGGCAACGCTTGTTGGCCCAATTGCGCCAGCAAGCGGTGGACCGCGTGCGCGCGGAGGCCATCCCTCGGCGCGCCGAGGACGGTCCCGCGCCGCTCTCCTTCGCCCAGCAGCGGCTGTGGTTCCTGGATCGGGTGCAGCCGGGGTTGGCGGCCTACAGCCTGCCCTTCGCGGTGGCGTTGCGGGGACCGCTGGACCTGGGAGCGTGGGGCCGCGCGGTGGCGGGGGTGCGGCGGCGCCACGGCGCGCTGCGCACCACTTTTGAGCGCATCGACGGCGAGCCCCGGCAGGTGGTGGCCCCCTTCACCCCCCAGCCCGTGCCTCGGATCGACCTGAGCGGCCTGGGGGCGGCGGAGCGCGAAGGGGAGGTCCGTCGCCTGGCCCGGGCGGACGCTCACCGCCCCTTCGACCTGGAGCGCGGGCCGTTGCTGCGGGCGGCGCTGGTGACCCTGGCGCCGGGGGAGTTCACCGCCCTTTTCAACCTGCACCACATCATCTCCGACGGCTGGTCCAACGGCGTGCTGCTGCGCGAGATCGCGGCGCTCTACCAGGCCGCGCTCAAGGCTGGCGAGGCCGCCCCCGCAGCGCTGCCGGAGCTGCCCATCCAGTACACCGACTACGCCGCCTGGCAACGGCAGGCCGCCGCCGAGGCATCGCAGGGGGACGAGGAGGGCGGCGAGGCTGCGACCTTCTGGCGCCAGACCCTCGAGGGCGCCCCCACGGTCCTCGACCTGCCCACCGATCGGCCCCGCCCGACGGTCCCCTCCTTCGCGGGCGGCCACCGCGTCCACGGGGTACCGGCGGCGGTGACGGAGGGCCTGGAGGGGATCGCCCGGGAGGCCGGAGCGACCCTCTTCATGGTCCTCCTGGGGGCCTTCACCACCCTGCTGCACCGCCTCACGGGGGAGGAGGACTTGCTCCTCGGCACGCCGGTGGCGGGGCGTTCCCGGGCGGAGTTGGAAGGGCTGGTGGGGCTCTTCGTCAACACCGTGGTGTTGCGGGCGCGGCCCCGGGCGGGGTTGCCCTTCCGGGAGCATTTGGAGGCCCTCAAGACCTCGACCCTGGCGGCGTTCCAACACGGCGACTACCCCTTCGAAGCGCTGGTGGAGGCGTTGCGCCCGGATCGCTCCCTGGGCCATGCGCCGCTGGTGCAGGTGCTCTTCGCCTTGCAGACCGCGCCGGGGGCGCCGCTCCGCCTGCCGGGGATCACGGTGGAGCCGCTGGAATTCGGCGGCGGCGGCGCCAAGCTCGATCTGGGGTTGTCGCTGGAGCCGCGCACTGGGGACGGGGACGGGCAGGGGGACGGCCTCCAGGGCATGTGGGAGTTCTCCCGGGACCTCTTCGACGCCGCCACGGTGCACCGTCTGGCGCGTTCCATGAACACCCTGCTGGTGGGGGTGGTGGCCCATCCCGCGACCCCCCTGGGGGCCCTGCCTCTGCTCCCCCCGGCGGAGCGTTTCCAACTCCTGGTGGAGGCCAACGACACGGCGGTGCCCTACCCCCGAGACACCTCCGTGGGGGCGCTCTTCGAGGCGGTGGCGACGGCCCGCCCGGACGCCCCGGCGGTGATCCTGGGCGACACGGTCTGGAGCTACGGTGAGCTGCTGCGCCGGGGGCGCCGTCTGGCGGCGCGGTTGCAGGCTCTGGGCGTGGGGCCGGAAGTGCCGGTGGGGATCGCCCTGGGGCGGGTGCCGGAGCTGCTGGAGGCGATGGTGGGCACCGTCCTGGCGGGGGGTGTCTACGTGCCCCTGGATCCCGCCTATCCGCTGGCTCGGCTGACCTTCATGGCGCGGGACGCGGCCTTGAGGGTGCTGGTGGTGGGGGAGGACTCCCCGGAGACCCTGCGGGCGGAGTTCCCGGCGCTGCCGGTGATCCAGCTCGGCGGGGCGGAGGGGATGGAAGAAACAGGGGAGGAAGAAGATGCACCGACGGCGGGCTGCGAGCCGGTGGTCGTCCATCCGGTCTATCCAGAAAATCGGATCTACGTCCTCTACACCTCCGGATCCACGGGCCAGCCCAAGGGGATCTCGGTCACCCACCGGGGGGTGATTCGCATCGTGCGGGACAACCCCTTTGCCCCGTTGCTGCCCACGGATCGGGTCGCCGCCACCTCCGCCACGGCCTTCGACGCCGCCACCTACGAGATCTGGGGGGCGTTGCTCAACGGCGCTGCCCTGGTGCTGGTGCCTCCGGCGGTGCTTCTGTCCCCGACGGCGCTGAAGGCGGAGGTCGAGGCCCGGGGCGTCACCGTGCTGCACCTCACCAGTGCGCTGTTCAACACCGTCTGCGCCCGCTTCCCGGAGCTCTTCGGGCGGCTGCGGCTTTTCCTTTTCGGTGGCGAGGCGGCGGATGCGGCCTTCGTGCGGCGCGCCCTGACGGCCGCGGCGCCGGAGCGCACGGTGCACCTCTACGGCCCCACGGAAACGACCTGCTTCGCCACCTTCGAGCACATCACCGCGCCGCCCCCGGAAGGCGCCACGGGACCGATCCCCATCGGGCGCACCCTGGGCAACACGCGGGTGGTTCTGGTGGATCCCATCGCCCACGGTCTGGTCCCCATCGGCGTGCCCGGGGAGCTGTGGATCGGCGGCGACGGCCTGGCCTGGGGCTACCTGCACCGCCCGGCCCTGACCGCCGCCCACTTCGTGCCGGATCCTTTTGGGGAAGAGCCCGGGGGCCGTCTCTACCGCACCGGCGACCGGGTGCGCCGCCGTCCCATCGATGGCCGCCTGGAGTTCCTGGGGCGTTTCGACCACCAGGTCAAGCTGCGCGGGGTGCGGATCGAGTTGGGAGAGGTGGAAGGCGCCCTGGGGGAGGATCCGATGGTGGCGGAGGCGGTGGCGGTGGTGCGGTCGGTGGCCGGGGAGGATCGGCTGGTGGCCTACGCCGTCCCGGCGAAGGCATCCGAGGGGACGGCGGGGACGGCTTCCTGGTCCGTCGCGGTGCGCGAGGCGTTGGCGGAGCGCTTGCCCACGGCCATGGTGCCCTCGGTGGTGGTGCCGCTGGCGGCGCTCCCCCTCAACGCCAACGGCAAGGTGGATCGGCGGGCGTTGCCGGATCCGGATTGGGGTCTCTCGTCGTTGTCGTCGGCGGCGGCGGACCACGAGCCCCCGGCGACGGCGCTGGAAGGGCGGCTGGCGGCGCTGTGGGGGGAATACCTGGGGATCGAGGACCCGCCGGGGGTCAGCGTCACGGCGGACTTCTTCGCCCTGGGGGGGCACTCCCTCCTGGCGGCCCGCCTGCTGGCCCGGGTGGAGGACGAACTGGGGTTGGAACTGCCGGTGCGAATCCTCTTCGAGGCGCCGACGGTGCGGGGCCTGGGGGAGCGGCTTTCCAGGGAGATGGAGCCGGGGGAGGGAACCCTGGAAGCGCCCTCTTCGCCCATTCCCCCTCTGCCCCCGGCAGCTTACGAGGCTCCGCTGCCCCTCTCCTTCGCCCAGGAGCGGCTCTGGTTCCTCCACCGCCTGGCGCCGGACGACCCCAGCTACGCCATGCCCACGCCGGTGCGCCTGTGGGGCGCCGGGAACGGGGCGGAGCCGCTGGGGCTGGTGCGGCGGCTGGAAGCGGCGCTGGCGGCGGTGATGGGGCGCCACGCACCGCTGCGCACCACCTACCAGGAGAGCAGCGCGGGGGCCCGGCAGCGGGTGGCCCCCGGGACGCCCGCGGCGCTGCGCCTGCCGGTGGTGGATCTCTCCGCCCTGGCGGCCTCGGCGGCGGTGGCGGAAGGCGAGGCCCGGCGCCTCCTGGCCGCCGATGCCGCCCGCCCCTTCGACCTGGAACGGGGGCCCGTGCTGCGGGCGGCCTTCCTGCACCTGCCGGAGGCCCCGATCCTGCTGCTCAACACCCACCACATCGCCAGCGACGGCTGGTCCACGGGGATCCTGCTGCGGGAGTTGGGGGCGTCGATGGCGGGCGAAACCCTGGCGCCGTTGCCGGTGCAGTATCCGGACTACGCCGTCTGGCAGCGCCAGCGGTTGGCGGCGGGGGAGGGGGCGGCGCTGCTGGACTTCTGGCGTCGGGAGCTGGCGGGGATCCCCGAGACCCTGGACCTGCCCACGGACCGCCCCCGGGGCGAGAGCGTCGAGCGCAGTAGGGAGCGCCGCGCCGGGCACGTCGCGGTGACCTGGGACGCCCCCTTCATGGCGTCGCTGGAAGCCTTCGCCCGGGAGCGGGGGGTGTCGCTCTACATGCTCCTCCTGGCGGCCTTCGCGGCGCTCCTGGGACGCCTCAGTGACGCCCCGGAGGTGGTCCTGGGTTCCCCGGTGGCCAATCGATCCCGGCGGGAGGTGAAGGGGCTGATCGGCTTCTTCGTCAACACGGTGGTGCTGCGGGCGCGGTTGGAGGGCTCCTTCCAGGAGCTGGTGGAGCAGATGCGGGGCCGTGCCCTGGCGGCTTTCGCCCACGAGGGCTTGCCTTTCGAACAGCTGGTGGAGGCGTTGCGACCGGGGCGCCAGGGGCAGGCGCAGCCCCTCTTCCAGGGGATGCTGGCGGTGCAAGGAGTGGGCGACACGGCGCTGCGCCTGCCGGGCCGGAAGGCGGGGGAGAGCTTGCGGGTGGAGCCCGTAGGGGTGCCCCCGGTGGCGGCGAAGTTCGATCTGACGTTGGTGGTGCACGGCGGCGAGGCGGGGGAGGGCGGTCCCTCCACGGCGGATCTGGAGTATCGTGCGGCGCTCTTCGACGCCACCACCGCCCGCCGACTGCTGGGCCAGCTGCGCACCCTCCTGGAGGGAGCGATTGCGGCATCGGCGGCATCGGCGGCATCGGCGGCATCGGCGGCATCGGCGGCGCCGAACACGCCCCTGGAGCGGCTGCCGCTGCTCACCCCGGCGGCGGCCCACCAGCTGCGCTGGGAGGTCAACGACCGTTGCCGCCCCTTCCCCTGGGCTTACCCGGAGAACACCGATCTCGGCACCCTCTTCCAGCAGCAGGTGGCGCGGACTCCGGACGCCGTGGCCCTGGTGGATGGCGAGGTCACCCTCAGCTATCGCCAGTTGGAGCGGGCCTCCGCGGCCCAGGGGGCGGCGCTGCAACGCCTCGGGGTGGGCCGTGGCGACGGTGGGGAGAGGGCGGTGGGGATCGCCCTGGAACGTTCCGCCGCCTGCGTGGTGGCGGTGCTGGCGGTGATTCGTGCCGGGGGCAGCTACGTGCCCCTCGACCCCGGCCAGCCCGCGGCACGGCTGGCGGCCATCGCTCGGGATGCGGGCCTCGGAGCGCTGGTGGCGCCACCGGAGTTCGTCGCCCGGATGGCGACGGACGGGGAGGGGGCGGTCTTCGAAGCTTTGCCGTGTCTGGCGCCCTGGTCTCCGACGGCTCCGGCGGCGGCGGAGGAAGACGCTGGCACCGATCAAGGCGAGCTAATGCCCCCGTCGATCCATCCCTTGCAGCGCGCCTACGCCGTCTACACCTCCGGCTCCACGGGCACGCCCAAGGGGATCGCGATACCCCACCGGGCCGTCGCCCGGCTGGTGCTGGGGACGGATTACGTCACCGTGACCGCCGCCGACCGGTTAGCCCACGCCTCCAACACGGCCTTCGACGCGGCCACCTTCGAAATCTGGGGAGCGCTCCTGAATGGCGCGGCGTTGGTGGTGGTGCCCCCGGCGGTGGCCCTGGAACCGGTCCGCTTCGGCGCCCTGCTGGCCGCGGAGAGGATCACCATCCTCTTCCTGACCACGGCCCTGTTCAACGAGATGGTGCGCCAGGACCCGGCGGTCTTCGGCCCCCTGCGGGTGCTCCTTTTCGGCGGTGAGGCGGTGGACCCGGGACGGGTCCGGCAGGCCCTGGCGGCAGGGCCGCCGACGGATCTGCTGCACGTCTACGGCCCCACCGAGAGCACCACCTACGCCTCCTGGTACCCGGTGCGCCGGGTGCCCGGGGAAGCCCGCACGGTGCCCATCGGGGGGCCCCTGGCGAACACGGCCCTGCACGTCGTGGACCGGGCGGGCGCGGCGGTGCCCCTGGGGGTGCCCGGGGAGTTGTGGATCGGTGGCGACGGCCTCGCCCGGGGGTATCTGGGCAATCCCCGAGGGACGGCGGAGCGCTTCGTGCCGGATGCCCTGGGGGGGCTGCCCGGGGAGCGCTGCTACCGCACCGGCGACGTGGTCCGACGGCGGGGGAATGGGGCCATCGAATTCCTCGGGCGGCGGGATCATCAGGTGAAGATCCGCGGTTTCCGCATCGAACCCGGGGAGGTGGAAGCGGTGCTGGCGGCCCAGCCAACGGTGGCCCGGGCGCTGGTGGTGGTGCGGGAGCTGCCCGGCGACGGGGTGGAACGGCGGCTGGCGGCGTATTGGGTGCCAGCCCCCGGCACCACGCCCGATGCCGCGGCGCTGCGCCGGGCGCTGGCGGAGCGCCTGCCCAGCTACATGGTGCCCACCGCCTTCACGGCGCTGGACGCCTTCCCCCTGAACCCCAACGGCAAGGTGGACCAGAAGGCGCTGCCGGAGCCCCGCTGGGGCGAGGGGACCGCTGCCCCGGACGGCGGCGCCGCCGTCTCCATGGATGCCTTGGAGCCCGTCTCGCCCACGGAGGAGCTCCTGAGTACCCTCTTCGCCGATCTCCTGGGGGTGACCGGGGGGCGGGTGGGGCGCGACGAGGATTTCTTCGCTCTGGGGGGGCATTCCCTCCTGGCGACGCGGCTGGTGGCCCGGGTGCGGGAGGTCTGCGGGGTGGATCTGCCCCTGGCGGAACTCTTCGACGCCCCCACGGTGCGGGGGCTGGCGCGGCGGGTGGAAGGGGCGGCGGGGCG
>Ga0210063_1000158_pt1 | contig 23202 bp, 18 predicted proteins | sample Muzzi_PWA_D1_FD_185529 | JGI IMG/M metagenome (GOLD analysis project Ga0210063, IMG submission 185529) | Wetland microbial communities from San Francisco Bay, California, USA, that impact long-term carbon sequestration - Muzzi_PWA_D1 (SPAdes) | ecosystem: Environmental > Aquatic > Marine >... | reverse complement strand
CTGAATCCTGTTGTTGCCCTGGTCGGCAACCCAGATGTCGCCGTCGGCATCGATCGCTACCGCCGCAGGCTGACTCAGCTGGCCGTCTTCGGAGCCCGGTTCGCCGAAGCTGCCGAGGTGTTCGCCGCTGACGTTGAAACGCTCGATGCGGTCGTTTTCGCGATCGGCGACCAGAACGTTGCCCGCCCTGTCAATCGCGACGTCGGCGGCCTGTTCGAGCTCTCCGGGTTCTGAGCCGGTCGAGCCGAGCGCATCGGCGTATGCGTAGCTGAGCACCGAGTCAGAGGCAAGCCACCTCTGCACCCGGTCGTTGCCGGGGTCCGCCAGCCAGATGCGGCCTTTGGCGTCGACTGCCAGGCCCGAGGGATCCAGGGCTCCACCGAGGTTAAGCTGCCCCTCTTCGGACCCAGGCGCTCCGAACTCGGCCAGGTACTCCCCTTGGGCGGTGAACGCCTGGATGCGGTCGTTGCCGCGATCCGCGATCCACACCGTGCCTCCGGCGCCGAGGACGATCGCGCCGGGCTGCTCGAGCCGGGAGGGGCCAGACCCCGATCCGCCGAAGCGGCGGATCAGTTCGCCGGCTTCGTCGAAGACCTCGACTTCGTCTTTCGTTGAGTCGGCGACCCACAAGTTGCCTTCGCCGTCGACGCTCATCCCCTCGGCCCGGCCCACCTCGGTCAGGCCGACCGTCCCCAGCAGTTCGCCCGCCTGGTCAAAGCGGCGGGGCTGGGGATGGAGAAACCCAGCCACCAAGACGTGGTCTTGGGCATCGACTGCGACCCTCAGCGGGATGTCTTCCACTTCAAAGGCGGAGATGAATTCGCCCGAGTCCGTGAACTGGGCGACCCGCCCGTTGCCGAGGTCGGCGACCCAGACGTTTCCTTCGGAGTCGGTGGCCAATCCGTAGGGGGATTCGACCTGGCCTTCGCCGAAGCTGCCCAGGTGGACGCCGGATCGGCTGAAGCGCTCGATCCGGTCGTTTTCAGTGTCGGCGACGAGGAGGTCGCCGTCGGCGTCGAAGACGACGCCCCCGGGCCTGTCGAGCTGCCCAGGTTCTGAACCCGTCGAGCCGAAGGCGGTGCTGTAGGAGAGGCCGATCGCCAGATCGGCGCTCAGCCAGACCTGCACTCGGTCGTTGTCTGAGTCCGCGATCCAGACACGTCCGTTCTGGTCAAGCGCGAGGCCGGTCGCTTCGGCGAAGTCGAACTGGCCCTCTTCGGAGCCTCCCGAGCCGAACTCGGCCAGATACTCGCCTTCGGGATCGAGCACCTGGACGCGACCGTTTTTGTCGTCGATCACCCAGGCGTTGCCGGCAGCATCGAACTCGATGGCGCTCGGGTTATCGAGCTCACCAGGGCCGGAGCCCGCCGAACCGAGCGAGCGGACGAATTCGCCTTCGGCGTCAAAGACCGAGATCCGGTCGTTGCCGGCCTCCGCAATCCAGGCATTGCCTTCGGTGTCGAGGGTCACGTCCCGGGGTTCGCTCAACTGACCGGGTCCCGAGCCGGCAGTGCCGACGCGGTCGATGAATTCGCCGGCCTCGGTGAAGCGCTGCACTTTGAAGGGGTCAGCGACCCACACCGTGCCTTCGGGACCGACCGCGACCCCCCTCGGCGCCAGCAGCTCTCCGGGGCCGAACCCGGCCGTGCCAAACGCGCTGAGAAATTCGCCGGCCGCGCTGAACTCCTGAACGCGGTGGTTGGCCAGGTCGGCGACCCAAATATCGCCTTCGGGGTCGATGTCGATCGCCGCGGGCTGGTTGAGCTGGCCCTGTTCGGAGCCCGATTCCCCGAAGCTGCCGAGGCGTTCGCCGTTGGGGCCAAAGCGCTCGATTCGGTCGTTGTCGCGGTCAGCGACAATCAGATCGCCGCCGTCGTCAAGGGCAACGTCGGCGGGTCGATCGAGCTGACCGGCGCCGGCGCCCGCCGTGCCGAAGGAGAACAGGTGCAGTGGGGGCTGCTGCAGGGCCGTCTCTGAGAGCAGGTCCTGGTACTCGGCCGCAGTGAGGCTCGTGCTGGCCGGATCCTCGACCGCGATCTGCGAGAGCGCGCCTTCTTCGTAGTCGTATTCGACCTTCGCGTAGCCGGGGGTCCGCAGCTCCTGCACCTTCCCGGTTTCATCGAAGAGGAGCGCGCTGTCGGTCTCCCCGCTTTCGTCGCTGACCTCATACCCGCCGCCCGGCTCGTCGCTCACCGTCGCCTGCAACTCAGCATCGAAGCGCTCTTCCGCCGGTTCTTCGGGCAGCCCCACGCCCTCATAGGAGGCGCTCTTCTCCAGGATCGAAGCCTGGGCAGGCGATTCGGGGCCTTCGGCCTGTTCGATCTCGAGCTTGGGACTTTGGGCAAGCGTCCAGCCATCCCCCCACTCGGTGTTCTCGGAGGCCGGCAACAACGTGTCATAGAAGCGTTCGACTTCCAGGTCGACCCCCGGACCTTCGACATCGACGTCCCGCTCGCGGTAGACCAGGTTGCCGTTCATCACGTTGACGGCGAATTCGGGCCGGCTGGGGTGCTCTTCGGCTTCTTCGTCGCCTTCTCCGTCTGGCAGCGGGAAGTAGTGCATCACGTACTCGTCCTTCATCCCCGTGGCGGGGACGTACTCGAAGCTGATGCTGCGTTCGCGCACCTCCCCGACCTGATCGGTGACGAGCACCCTGAGCTCGTGTTCGCCGGCGCCTAGATCGTTCAACGCCAGCGCATAGGTCTCGCTCATTTCGCAGCTGCCGGCCGGACAGCTCTGCTGCCAGGTCTGGTCCGGCTGTTCGGCTTCGTCGAGGAAGACCTCGATGCCCTCCACTCCCGAGCGCTTCTGCGCCGGGCTGGCGTTGCTGCCGTCCTGGGCTTCGATTTTCAGGTTGTAGACGGGGAGGCTCAGCTCCTCGACCTCTTCGTCTCCCTGCTGGGCGCCTTCGTCCTCCTCGGTCAGGACCGCGAGCTGGCCGCCGAGGCTCACCTGCGGCGGGGTGCGATCGACCTTCGACTGCCACTGGTAGGTGGCGGATCCCTTCGTGGTCGGGTCTTCGGCGCTGACCTGGACCGTCTTTTCTCCCTCGTCGAAGCTTTTCCCGTCGAGCTCGAAGTGGGATTTCCGGGTGGTCGGGCACGGGCTCGCGTAAAGGCCCGTGCAGCCGATCGGGTCTTGGATGACCGGCATCCCAGCCGGGGCGAGCGTCACGTTGCGTATCCCCAGGCCTTCGTCATGGGAGTCGACGTCGATCGAGAATTCGGTCGCATCGCCGATCCAGCCGCTGGGAGCGCCGGAGACGGCATCGAGCGTGGGGAATTGCTGGTCATCCAGGTAGACCGCGATTCCCCCCAAATAGACCTCGCGCCAGCAGGGAATGTTGATGCCCCCTCCCGAGCCCAGCCCGAACACGAACGCCCGGCCCTGGCCGGGGATCGAATGCGCATAGCCGGTCACGTTGGTCTGCGGGGAGCCGTTCCAGGTGCCGTTGTTCAGCACGTAGCCCGCGTAGTCGTGGGGCTGGGGATACTGCGCGGCGCTGCAATTGTGATCGTCGCGCCAGGGAATCGCCAGCCAGACGTTGTGGACGAAGCTGGTTTCGCTGGGGGCGCTGTAGGTCCAGTGGGAATGGACGTTGGGCCCGTAGTTGCGCGACGGCGCGCTCAGGTAGAGGCCGCGCCCCCAGCAGGTGTAGAAGCAGGGGTTGCCGGTGCCGAAGTAGATCAGCCCATAGGGTTCGCTGGTCCACTGCCAGGCGCCGTTGGACAGGGCTTCCAGGCTGTGGCCGGAGTACCAGTTCCAGTTCGCCCAGTCCTCGTAGAGTTCGAAGTAGGGGTCGAGCAGGATCGGCATCGCGTAGTCGCCGCCTCGGTGGTCGACGCCCACGACCAAGGCACTGCCCTCGACCGTGAGGCTCACCGGCACATCGGTGCCCTGGGCGTCGACCGCGGTCGGGAAGGGGATCGCGGCCACCGTCTTGCCCGCCCGTTCGACGATCGCCCCGTTGGCGCCGTTGGATCGCAGCTCGGCGCCCTCGGGCAACGCGACCTCGAAGCGGAACGCCTCCGGGCTGTCCTCGGAGCGCAGCAAGTTGAAGATCTCGACCCCATGGGCGGTCGGGGAGATCAGCGTGTCGGTATCGGTGTAGGTCTCGAACTGGAAGGCGTTTTGCGTCCCGAAGGAGCGCGTTGCGGCCCCCGACCTCGCGTCAGGCTGGGAGATCGAGAATCCACCCTCGCCCACCTCGACCGGATTCGCCGCCGAGCCCCCGATCCGGACGTCTTGTAGGGCGTTGGCGGTCTGGAGGCCGACCGGAGTGGCCTCGAGGCTGAGGTCCACAGCTCGAAGCTTGCCGGTCTCATCCTCGGTCTTGATCGGGATGCCCGCGTCGAGAAGCAGCCCCTCTCCGTCCTTTTTCACCCCCGCGGTGGTTCCGTCCAGGCCACGGACGACGTCCGCACGGCTCAGATACCGGGCCGGGTCGAGATTGAGGCTCGCCAGCTGGTCGCCGAACTCCTCGCGCAGCAATCCTTCCGCGCCTGCCGCATCGACCCCGGCGAACGCGTTCCGCGATTCCTCGCGCTCGCGCACCAGCTCTGGATTCGCCAGTTCGCGCTCTCGCTCTGCCTTCTCGCGAGCCGCCGCCGCAAGACCTTCGCCCACGCGCTCGGCGTCGGGTATCCAGGGCTCGTCGGCTTCAAGCGACCGCGGCGCCAAAGGCACCTGGTCGGGCGGCAACGCTGGCGGTTCGGAGGCAAAACCGGGCACCGAGATCGAGACCGCAAGAACTGCCGTAAACGCCGCAAGCCAGGGCCATCTGCGCCTGCGTCCGCCGCGCTCCAGATCGCTCATGATCGCACCCGGCGCTCAGCGCATCCCCCACCCATGACCACCAGACGACCTCCCGGCCTCGAATCCTGCCTTCACCACGGCGACACCCCTGCCGACGCGATCCGTATGGCGAGGGACCGTATTGCGCGGCCACCGCTTTTCAATACCCAATTTTAAAAACTAGCCGGGCGGTAATTCAGGATGCCCTGAGCATTTCTCGATCCGGAGGTGACAACAGGGTGACAATATGACGCCCGAAAACAGCCGCAAACGCCGGTTTGCCAAAGGCTGTCGAAATGGCTCTCTAGAGCCGTTTCGGCCGAACAGTCGCAAACCCCGGCAACCCCCGACGCGGAATCATAATCCGCGTGTCGGGGGTTCGAGTCCCTCCTCCGGCATCGCTTGGCTTTGGGTACGGGCTCGGCTATCGTGCTCCGTGAGGAGGAGGGCGAATGCGCGGCAAGCCGAGCTATGCGAACGTCGCCGCCACCGTTGCGGTGGTGCTGGCCCTGCTCGCCGCCGGACCGGTGGTCGCCCAGCCGGTCGCCGACGCGACTACCAGCGCCACCAATGCGGTGAAGCGGGCACTGGGACTCAGCAAGCAGGCCAACCGCCGCTCCAAGAAGGCGCTTCGCCGATCCAACAAGGCGCTGCGGATTGCCCGCAACGCCGCGAAGGCCGGCGGACCCGGGGCGCCCGTGGTCATCGGCCCAGCCGGGCCGGAAGGGCCTCCCGGACCCGAAGGACCCGAAGGGCCTGAAGGGCCGCCCGGGCCCGAACCGCCGATCGGGCCAGACCCACCGGAACCGCCGGAAGAACCGATCGGGCCGATCGAACCTTCGGACTTCGGCACGATCCCCGCGGTCAGCGCCTTCGGCACCGAAGCCCAGAGCATCAAACACGAAGGCAGCGGCGCTTCGTTGGTCCTCGACAGCGAGTACTTCGACACCGCCGGAATGCACAGCACCGGCGAAGACCAGGAGAAGCTGTTCGCCCCCGTCGACGGCATTTATCAGGTCAACGCCTCGGTCACCTGGGCGGCTGACTCCGACGGCCTGCGGCAGCTGTTCCTGCGCAAGAACGGGGTCGGCAGCACGCTGGGCACCGATTCGCGGACGCCCCTGGCCGCTCCCAGCACGACCAGCCAGACCGTCTCCGCGCTCGTGCCGCTGGAAGAAGGCGACTACGTCGACGCCCGGGTCTTCCAGAGCAGTGGCGGTGGCGAACTGAACGTCCAGCCGACCGGCATCACTCCCGTCGTCTCGATGGTCTGGGTGGCGCCGCTGTAGGGCGGCGCCGAGCCTCCCCTCAGCCGGCCAGCCTCGCCTCGACGCTGACCTCGACGTTGCCGCTGAGGGCGCCGGAGATTGGGCAGTTGCGCCCGGCGTCCTCCGCGGCAGCCTCGAAGCCCGCCTGGTCGATCCCGGGCACGGCGCCGGTGACCGCGATGTGGGAGGACTTGACGCCCTCGCCGGGGACGAAGGTGACGGTCGCCGACGCCTCGAGCCGCTGCGGCGGGTTGCCGTCGGTGGCGAGGCCGTTGGAGAGCGCCATGCAGAAGCAGGAGGAGTGGGCCGCCGCCAGCAGCTCCTCGGGGCTGGTGGTGCCGGCGCTGCGCTCGGTGCGGGCCGGCCAGGTGACCTCGAACTCGGGGAGGACGCCGCTGGCGACGGCGGTGCTGCCTCGCCCGCTCGGCAGGTCGCCCTCCCAAACGGTCTTCGCGCTGCTCTCTGCGGCCATCGGTTCCTCCTCTGGTTGGGGTGCGCGGGCATTATCGCCGGCGTGGCGCTTTTGTTCACGGGGGGTGCACAAAAGCGCCAATCACGCTTCGAGCATCAGGGTGACGGGGCCGTCGTTGACCAGCGAGACCTCCATGTGGGCGCCGAAGGCGCCCTTCGCCGCACCCAGCCGCTCGCAGAAGCGGTCGTAGAGCGGCTCCGCCTGCTCGGGACGGGCCGCCTCCGTGTAGCTGGGCCGGTTCCCCCGGCGGGCGTCGCCGTAGAGCGTGAACTGGCTGACGCAGAGGACCTGGCGCTCGCCCAGCGGCTCGTTCATCCGCCCCTCGGCGTCGTCGAAGACGCGCAGCGCCCGCACCTTGTCGGCCAGCCGGTCGGCCTGCTCGGGACCGTCGCCGGCCGCCACGCCCAGCAGGACGAGCAGTCCAGAGCCGATCTCGGCGACCCGCTCGCCCCCCACGTCGACCGCTGCCTGGCCGACCCTCTGAACCAGCGCCCGCACGGCAACGAACCTAGCGCAGAGTTTCGATAGCTTGGGCAGATCGCCGTTCGCAGCGAACAGATCACCGTCTCGACCCGCGGCGAAGCCGACGTGATCGACATCACCGACCGGCTCGCCGGGGCGGTCGCCGACGAGGAGATCGCCGCGGGCCAGGCGGTCGCCTTCGTGCAGGGATCGACGGCGGCGATCGCGACGATGGAGTTCGAGCCGGGCGGCATCCATGACCTGCGCGAGACCCTGGACCGGCTGATCCCCGAGTCCGACCACTACGAGCACAACCGGCTCAACAACGACACCAACTCGCACGCCCACCAGCGGGCGACGCTCGTCGGCCCCTCCGAGGCGGTGCCGATCGTCGACGGCGAGCTGGCGCTCGGCACCTGGCAGCAGCTGGTCCTGATCGACTTCGACGACCGGCCGCGCGAGCGCACCGTCGTCCTCCAGGTCGTCTCCTAGCCGCCCTCGCCGCTCAGGCGAAGAAGGCGCGGGCGCGGGTCGCGACCAGGTCGGGCCGCTCGTCGGCGATGAAGTGGCCGCATCCCGGGACCAGCTCGACCTCCATCTCGCGGGCGTGGCGCTGGTAGCCGGCCAGCATCTGCGGCCGCAGCGCCCGGTCCTCGGTCCCGAACAGCATCTGGGTCGGGACCTCGAGGACGCTCTCGGCGTACCGCCCGCGGAGGATCGGCCACAGCTCGCGCCAGTTGAAGACCCGGTACATCTGCACCGCGGCACGGGCCCGAGCCGGCTCGGCGAGGCTGTCGGCGAAGGCGCTCAGCACCTCCGGCGTCCAGACCTCTTTGCGCTCGGAGGCGCCGACCAGGACCTTCGGCACGAACTCACCGCCGCGGTGCAGCCGGTAGCCGACCCCCGGCGCCAGCACCACCTGCTGATACCAGAAGCGCCAGGCATTGGCCGCGGCGCTGCGCCGCGTCACCCAGGGGGTGAGGATGTTGAGCGCCAGGAAGCGCTCGAACCGCTGCGGCGCCCGCAGACAGAGCAGGAACCCGATCCAGCCGCCCCAGTCATGGCCGACCAGCTTCACCCGCTCGAGGCCGAGTTCGTCGAGCACGGCAAGCACATCGGTTGCCATGTCCTCCTTCTCGTAGCCGTCGCGAGGCGCGTCGGACCAGCCGAAGCCGCGCAGGTCGAGGGCCAGCACACGGTGGCGGTCGGCGAGCGCCGGCATCAGGTGGCGCCACTCGTACCAGTGCTGCGGCCAGCCGTGCAGACAGAGGACGACGTCGTCGCCCGCGCCGGCTTCGGCGACGTGGAACTCGATCCCCCGTGCCAGCACCTGCCGGTGGGTGACTCCCTCTACGTGCGGTGGCGCGGCCACGCGCAGAGGCTAGCCGCTCGCCGACCGGGCCGCCACCGCTCCGCCGCCTCCCCCTACCGCAGCGTCGTCGCCGCGGTGCGGCGGAACTCGTCGAGCAGCTCCCCCATCGTCCCGACGTCGCAGGAGACCATTTCCGGCCAGGGCTTGTCGGGGTGCTCGTGCAGGGTCTTGAGGCCGTTGCCGCTGATCACCGCGACCACGGTCTCGTCGCGGCCGATCTTGCCCTCGGCGGCAAGCCGCGCGGTGGCGGCGATCGTCGTCCCACCCGCCGGCTCGGTGAGCAGTCCCTCAGTCGCGCCGAGCAGGTCGATCGCCTCGAAGATCTCGGGGTCGGAGGCGGTTGCCGCCGAGCCCTCGCGGGTCCGCACCGCGTCGACCACCAGGCCGCCGTCCCCCGGCGCCCCGATCGCCAGCGAGTGCGCCGCCGTCTCCGGCGTCTGCGGGACGATCTCGCCGCCCTCGAGGATCGCCGTCGCGATCGGCCCGCAGCCGCTCGCCTGGGCGATGTTGATCCGGGTCGCCTCGGTCTCCGCCAGACCGACCGTCTGCAGCTCGTTCAGCCCCTTGTGGACGCGGGAGGAGAGGGTGCCGCCGGCGGCCGGGATCACGAAGTGGTCGGGCGAGCCCCAGCCCAGCTGCTCGACCACCTCGAAGGCCATCGTCTTCGCCCCCTCGGCGTAGAACGGCCGCAGCGTGATGTTCGCGAACTCGATCCCGCTGGCCAGCGAGAGCTCGCGACAGGCGCGGTTGGCCTGGTCGTAGTTGCCGTCGAGCTGGCAGACCTGGGCCCCCAGCGCCCGGCACGCCTTGGCCTTGCCCTTCTCCATGTTGCCGGGGTAGAAGATGTAGGCAGTGGCCCCGGCCATCGCCGCCAGCGAGGCGACCGCGGTGCCGACGTTGCCGGTCGAGACGCACCCGACCTCGTCCTTGCCGAGCTCCAGCAGGCGGGCGATCGCCATCCCCACCACCCGGTCCTTGTAGGAGAGGGTCGGCCGGTTGGTCGAGTCGTCCTTCAGGTAGAGGTTGTCGAGCCCGAGCTCGGCGCCCAGGCGCTCGGCGCGGATCAGCGGCGTCTGGCCGGAGAACCCGCCGACCCGCGACTGCGGCTCGCGGGAGACGATCGGCAGCAGCTCCTCGAAGCGCCAGATGTTCCACGGCCTGTCCTCGAGACCGCGCTTGGCGATCAGCTCCGTGGCCCGCTCGTAGTCGTACTCGATGTCGAGGCCTTCGCCGCAGGCGGGGCACTTGAACGCGGTGTCGTGCAGCGGCGTCGTGTATCCGCACTCACGGCAGACGAGTTCGGTGGCGCAGGAGCTGGTTCGCGGGCCCTTGGACCCTCCCAGGTGCGGATCGACCGCGTCGCTCATGACTCCTCCTTTGCCACCGCCCGGATCACCGCGATCGCGGCCCGGCCGGCACTCGTCCATTGTTCGCAGGGGTATAACACATCGGGTGCCAGCACTCAATGCTTTCTGCGTAAATAACCCGTGACCGGCCCATTGCTGGCAGCAAGGTAGCGGACACAGTCAGCGGGGAAACCGTGGCTTCCCCGCTGACAGGGCCGGGCGCGGCCCCGCTGACTGGATGGGGGACGATGAAGTGGGGCGGGGCGGCGCCGACATGGTCAGCGCGACCGGGATCTGCCGTATAGGTCGCGATCCCGGCTCTTGACCGGTCCTCCTTTGCCACCCCAAGGCGGTTTCCCCGTCTGAGAGCCCCGCCCACCTCACCGGTATTCGCCCGGCAACCGCATTCATAACATACAACGGTGTAACAATCAAGGGGTTTTTCCCGATCGCCTAGATCGTGCGTCCACCGCGAAAGAAAGCGGAATCTAGGAAGTCGTGGCCGAGCTCTCCGGCTTGACCGGGACGTCAGCGGACTCCGGCCAGGAGCAAAGCGCATCCTCACCTTGTCCAAGTGCGATGAGCAGTTCCTCGCCTGCGTGCGGGGCAAAGGGGACCAGCGCCCGGGCCAGCAACGCCAGTGCCGCGAGCTGTGCTTCGGCGTCGGCGCGGTCGAGCTGGCCGCGCCGCTTCAGCACCCGCTTCTCGAAGTCCTGGATCCGCTCGAAGAGGCGAGTCAGGTTGCGGACCGACTTGTGCATCTGCAGCTCGGCGGTGTCCTCGGTGATTCTGCCGAGGCCGTTGTCGCACCATTTGCGCAGCCGGTCGCGCATGTGCTCGGTGTCCGCCGCCGCCTCGGGATCGTGGACGGCGTCCGGCAGCGCCGCGACCCGGTCCTGGACGTAGGTCCAGAGGTTGCGCAGGAAACGGCTGGCGAACCGGACCGCGCCGTCGCTCCAGTTCAGCGTCTTCGCCGGGCCGGCCGCGTAGAGCACGGCAAGCCGCACCGTGTCCGCCCCGTAGCGCTCGACCAGCTCGTCGGGGTCGACCACGTTGCCGAGGTGCTTGCTCATCTTGCGCCCGTCGGCAATCACCATCTCGTGGAAGAGACAGCCCGCAAAGGGCTCCCCGTCCGCCATGAAGGCGAACTCGCCGTGGTCGCGCAACGCCTTGGTCACGGTCCGCTGGTCGAAGACGAAGCCGCCGGAGTCGTTGCCGGCGACCAGCCGCTCGGCCGGCAGCCACTGCTTCAGGTCCGGGTGGGTGAACATCTGCTCGGCCCGCGCCTCGGGCGGCACCGCCGACGGAACCCAGAGGAAGAGAGCGTCGAAGTGGCAGTCGAGGGTGTCGGTCTCGCGCCTGGCGGCGGCGCCGCAGGAAGGGCACTCGACCTCGACGAAATCGGCGCGCTCGGCGAGCGGGTTGCCCTCGCCGCTGGGCATCAGGTCGCGCGGCAGCGCCACCGGCAGGTCCGCCTCGGGCACCGGGACGACGCCGCAGGCATCGCAGTTGACGACCGGGATCGGCGTGCCCCAGGAGCGCTGGCGGGAGATCGAGAAGTCGTTGGCGCGGTAGCGCTTGGTCTCGCGGGCGCCCTCGACCTCCGGCGTCGGGACCGAGTCCGGGTCCTCGCCGCCTCCCTCCCGCTCCCCCTCGGGCGGCTGCCACCCGACCCGATCGACCCGGGCCGCGATCTCGGCGTCGGCCTCGTCGACGTCGGGAATGCCGAGCGCCGCGGTCGGCCCGAAGCGGGCGTCGACCAGCGGCGAGACCAGCACCGGCAGCTCCTCGCCGGCCGGCCCGAGCACGGTCTCGCCGGTGTCGATCACCGGCACCGAGCGGGCGTCGCGGGCGCTGCGCTCCCAGCCACCGGACCGCAGACCCTCCAGCTCCTCGCCGACCGCCGGGTCGGTCACCCAGCTCTCGACCTCCGGGTGGCGGGGGGAGAGCAGGACGAAGCGGGCGCGGGCCAGGGCGCGCCGGTGTGGGCTGAAGACGGTCATCCCGCGCCCGTCCGGGGCGCGAAGGTCGAGCTCCACCCCCTCGGTGCGACCGATGATGTAGCGCTGGGTGGCAAGCGAGAGCTCGTCCCAGTCGTCCAGCCCCGAGAGGTTCTCGTCGTTCTCCTCGACGTGGTCGGTCACCTTCAGGAACCAGGTCGGGCGGCGGATCAGCCGCACCTCGTTGTGGCAGCGCCAACAGGTGCCGCCCTCCTCGACCTGGATCGAGGCGAGCGTGGTCTGGCAGGTGTCGCACCAGTCGACGGTCGCGTCGTCGCGGTAGATCATCCCCATCTCGTAGAGGGCCAGGAAGAGCCACTGCGACCACCGGTACTGGCCCTCGTCGGAGCTGTAGAAGACGCGGTCGTAGTCGAAGGAGAAGCCGAGCCGCTTCATCTGGCCGAGCATCCGGTCGCCGCAGCGCTCGACCCACTCGGCCGGCAGCACCTGGCGCTCGATCGCCGCCAGCTCGGCCGGCAGGCCGAAGGCATCGAACCCGAACCCGAACAGCACCGCGTCGCCGCGGGCGCGGCGGAAGCGGGCGTAGGCGTCGCCGATCGAGTAGTCGCGGACGTGCCCCATGTGCAGGTTGCCCGAGGTGAACGGGCTCGACGGCTTGACGTAGATCCGCGGCTGGCCCTCGGCCGGGCGCGGCGCCTCGTAATCGCCGCGCTCCGCCCAGGCGGCCTGCCTGGCGGGCTCGATCCGCGCCGCGTCGTAGCTGGGCTTGGCCTCGCTCATCTCGCGCTCAAGGCTAACTGAGCGCGGCCTCTAGCCTTCGTTGACCCGTTTGCTGAGCTCGGTGACCCGTTCGTTGGTTGCGGCGATCCTGCTGTTCAGGTTCGAGACCTGGTTCTGGAGGGCGCCGACTTCCCTGCTCAGGCCGGCGGTGTCTTCGACGCTCTTGCTCAGGGTGGCGATCTCCCGTTCGACCTTGTCGAGCCGGTTCGAGAGGTTGGTCACCGCGTCAGCGGACTTGCGGCTCTCGCCCTCCAGCTTCGATTTCTCCCCGGTCAGGCTTTCCTCGGCGATGCCCAGCTTGTCGACCAGCTTCGAGAATTCCTCCTGCACCTCTTCGACTTCGGCCTTCGTTGCGGCGCTGCCGCTGCTGTCGTCGGCGCCGATCGCGATCACCAGCGCGACGACACCCAGGACCACGGCGATCGCGACCGCGGCGATCAGCGTCCAGGACTGGCCCCCACCGGCCTCCGGCTGCTGCCCATACGGCTGTTGCGGCGGGTACGGCTGCTGCGAACCTCCCTGCTCCACTGGAGACCTCCCACGTCGGACGAGCGAACCCCGGCAGCATCGCGCCCCGCCCGGACGGGAACCTCAGGAGAAAGTCCAGAGGCGGTTGCCGACGAAGTTGAAGGGCATCGCCACGGCGACGGCGATCGCCTGCGCGGGGAGGTCGGCAACCGTGCCCGAGGCGACGAGCAGTTGCAGCACCGCCAGGTTGAGGCAGAGCGAGGCGACGCTGACCGCGAGGAAGCGGGCGGCCTGCAGCCGGGCCCGTCTGGCAGCGGAGTCGAAGGTCCAGCGCCGGTTCCAGACGAAGTTGTTGCTGACCGCGACGCAGAAGGCGCCGACCGCGGCCGCCACGTGGTGCAGGCCGAGGCCGCCGGTCAGCGCCGCGAAGGCAGCCAGGTTGACGACGTAGCCCGAGGCGCCGACCAGACCGAACTTCAGCAACTGGACCCAGTTGGCCGGCTGCCGCGCCGCGGCGCCGAGCCGGTACGCGAATTCAGAGGCGCCCATCGCCAGCCAGCCTACAGCGCCGTTCGGCAGCGGCAGCGCGGCGACCAGCGCATAGTGTTCGGGCCGATGCGACTCCGAAAGTCAACCGCCGTGGGCCTAGCGCTGGCCGTCGCGGCCCTGGCGCTTGCCCTCGTCTTCGGCGGCCGCGAGGACAGCGGTCGCGCGCAGACGCTCGACCCGGCTTCCGAAGGCCGGCCCAGCGTCGAGATCATCGCCCCACGCAACGGCGCCCGGCAGCGCGACCGCTCGGTCGTGGTCAAGGTCGAAGTCGAGAACTTCCGCCTCGCCCCGGGCATGTTCGGCACCGCACCGCAGCTGGGCGAGGGCCACGTCCGGTACAGCCTCAACAAGGTCCCCGATTGCGTCGATCCGGCCAAGCTCCAGCAGGCGATCGAGAGCCCGATCGGGCGCGGCAGGCTGGTCGGCCGCTCCTTCGACTACGCCGAGTTCGCCGGTCCCAACGGGGTGCTGGCGGAGCGGCTGGGGACCGCCGGCAGCTACTCGCCCGGGACGCGGACCAGCATCTACTACCACGGCCTGCCGGCCGGCTTCTACCGGGTGGTCGTCAACCTGGCCCAGAACAACGGCGCCACCACCCCGTACCACGACGTCACCAACTTCGAGATCCTCGCCCCACCGGGCCACAAGCCGAGGCAGTGCCCGAAGGGCAAGGTCTCCAGCGCCGACGCCGCCGGACTGCGCTGAGCCCAATACTTCACTTTGTATAGTGAGGCGGTGCGCACCTTTCGCCGCCTGATCGCGTTCCTCCGTCCCTACCGCCTGCAGCTCTGGGGCTCGCTGGTCTTCGCCTGGGCGGCGATGGGGATGACCGTCCTCATCCCCTGGCTGATCGGCCGCGCAGTCAACGCGATCGTCGACGGCCGCCAGCCCGACCTGGCGCCGCTGGCGCTGGCGATCGTCGCGGCGGCGATTCTGCGGCTCGGCCTGGTCATCGTCCGCCGCGTCGTCGCCGGCCGCGTCTCGCTGGCGGTCGAGTTCGACCTGCGCCAGGCCTTCTACGCCCACCTGCAACGGCTCGAGCTGGGCTTCTTCGACGGCCAGCAGACCGGGCAGCTGATGTCGCGGGCCACGGTGGACCTCAGCTCGATCCGGTTCTTCCTCGGCTACGGGCTGATCTTCATCACCCAGAACCTGCTGACGATCGTCCTCGCCAGCGCCGTGATGTTCGCGATCATGCCCTGGCTGGCGCTGATCGCGCTGGCGCCGGCGCCGCTGATCGTCTACGCCGCCTCCCGCTACAACCGCGTCTCGCGGCCGGCCCAGCAGGAGGTCCAGCAGCGGATCGCCGAGCTCACCGCGGAGGCCGAGGAGAACGTCTCCGGGGTCCGGATCGTCAAGGCCTTCGCCCGCGAGGAGCACCAGCTGCGCCGCTTCCAGGGCGCCGTCTCCCGCGTCTTCGACCAGAGCATCTACGCGACCCGGCTGCGCGCCTTCTTCAACCCGCTGATCGGGTTCCTGCCGCAGCTCGGGATCGCCCTCGTGCTGCTGATCGGAGGCCGCCAGGTGATCGCCGGCAACCTCACCGTCGGCAGCTTCACCGCCTTCTACACCTACCTGGTGATGCTGGCCGGGCCGATGCGGATGCTCGGGGTGACGATGGGGATGGCGCAGCGGGCGATCGCCTCCGGCAACCGCCTCTTCGAGATCCTCGACCGCGAGCCGCGGATCGAGAGCGCGCCGGGCGCGCCGGCCCTCCCTTCCGGCGACGGCCGGGTCGAGCTGCGCGGCGTCACCCTCCACTACGAGGGCGCCGTTCCGGCGCTCGAGGGCGTCGACCTGGCGGTCGAGCCGGGCCGGACGGTCGCCCTGGTCGGTCCCTCCGGATCGGGCAAGACCAGCCTGGTGGCGCTGATCGCGCGCCTCTACGACCCCAGCCAGGGCACCGTCCTCGTCGACGGTGCCGACGTCCGCGACGTCGACCTCGGCTCGCTGCGCTCCGAGGTCGCCTTCGTCGCCGACGACAGCTTCCTGTTCACCGCCAGCGTCGCCGAGAACATCGCCTACGCGCGGCCGCAGGCGAGCCGCGAGGAGATCGAGACCGCGGCCCGGCGCGCCCAGGCCGACGCCTTCATCCGCGAGCTGCCGGAGGGCTACGAGACGAGGGTCGGCGAGCGCGGCCTCACCCTCTCCGGCGGTCAGCGCCAGCGGATCGCGATCGCCCGCGCCCTGCTCGCCGACCCACGCGTCCTGATCCTCGACGACGCCACCTCTTCGGTCGACGCCACCACCGAGGAGGCGATCAAGGCGGGGCTGCGGGAGGCGATGGCCGGGCGCACCACGTTCATCATCGCCCACCGCCTCTCCACCGTCGCCCTCGCCGACGAGATCGTCGTCCTCGACGGCGGCCGGGTGGTCGACCGCGGCACCCACGAGGAGCTGCTGGCCGGCTGCGGCTTCTACCGTGAGATCGCCGACCACGGCCTCGCCGACTCGGTCTTCCTGCAGCGCGACCTCGAGCAGCGCGAGGAGATGGCGAAGCTGTGAACCGGGGGCGAAAGGTGCGCTGGCTGGTCGGGCAGCTGCGTCCCTACCGGGGCCAGGTGGCGCTGGCGCTGGTCGCGATGCTGGCGGCCACCGGAGCGGCGCTGGCACCGCCGTACCTGGCGGGTCAGGCGATCGACGCCGGGATCCTGGCCGACGACGTCGCCGCGCTGGAGCGGATCGTCGCCGCCTTCCTCGGCGTCGCGCTCGTCTACGCAGCCGCGACCTACCTGCAGACCTACCTGGTCGGCTGGGTCGGGACCCGGGTGCTCCAGGACCTGCGCCAGCGGGTCTTCACCCACCTGCAGTCGATGTCGATCGGGTTCTTCACGCGGCGCAGCCCCGGCGTCCTGATCTCGCGGATGACCAACGACATCGAGGCGCTGAACCAGCTCGTCACCGACGGCGTGGTGACGCTCTTCTCCAGCCTCCTGACCCTGCTCGGCGTCGTCGCGATCCTGCTCCTTCTCAACGTCAAACTGGCGCTGATCACCTTCATCACCTTCCCGTTGCTGGCGATTGCCAGCTTCGTCTTCCGGATCGTCTCCGCCGGCGCCTACCGGGCGACCAGGGAGCGCATCGCGGCGATCACCGCCTACCTGCAGGAGACGCTGAGCGGCGTCCGGGTGGTGCGCAGCTTCGGCCAGGAGCCGCGCCACTTCGAGGCGATGACCGAGCTCAACGACGCCAACCGCGCCGCCAACATGAGGACCGTCTACTTCAACGCCGGCTACTTCCCGGCGGTCGAACTGCTGGCCGCCCTGGCCACCGCGGCGATCATCGTCTACGGCGGCACCCTGGCGATCGACGAAGCGATCCAGGTCGGCACGGTGGTCGCCTTCATCGGCTACCTGACCACCTTCTTCGACCCGATCCAGCAGCTCTCGCAGCTCTACACGACCTACCAGCAGGGGATGGCGGCGCTCGACAAGATCTTCGACCTGCTCGACACCGAGCCCGACATGGTCGACGCTCCGGAGGCGATCGACCCCGGGACGCTGCGCGGCGAGATCGAGCTGGAGGGGATCTGGTTCTCCTACTCCCAGCCCGGCGAGCCGGGCGGCGAGGCGTGGGCGCTGGAGGACGTCGACCTCCACGTCCCGCCCGGGCAGACGCTGGCCCTGGTCGGCGCGACCGGGGCGGGAAAGTCGACCTTCGCCAAGCTGGTCGCCCGCTTCTACGACCCGCAGCGGGGCCGCGTCCTGGTCGACGGCCACGACCTGCGCGGGGTGCGCCAGCAGGCGCTGCGACGCCAGCTCGGGATCGTCCCCCAGGAGGGCTTCCTGTTCTCGGGCAGCGTCCGCGAGAACGTCGCCTTCGGCCGGCCGGAGGCGAGCCTCGAGGAGATCGAGGCGGCGCTGGCCGCGGTCGGCGCCGCCGAGTTCGTCGCGGCGCTGCCGGAGGGAATCGAGACCGAGGTCGGCGAGCGCGGCGTCCAGCTCTCGGCCGGACAGCGCCAGCTGGTCGCCTTCGCCCGCGCCCTGCTCGCCGAGCCGCGGATCCTGATCCTCGACGAGGCGACCTCCAACGTCGACGTCCGCACCGAGCGGACGATCGAGAAGGGCCTGGAGCGGCTGCTGCAGGGCCGCACCGCGATCGTCATCGCCCACCGCCTCTCGACGATCCGCCGCGCCGGCAAGATCGTCGTCCTCGAAGCGGGCAAGATCGCCGAGCAGGGCACGCACGACGAGCTGATCGAGGCGGGCGGACCCTACGCCCGGCTCTACGGCGCCTGGGCCGAGTCGTCGGCGGCGTAGCGTCGCGGTAGGGGCGCGGGTGGACCCTCTCCCAGAGGCCGTCGCGCAGCTGGTCGCGCTCCAGGAGTTCAGACGTGCGCCACCTGAGCCTCTGGGAGAGGGTCCACCCGCGTCCTCCTCAACACCCAGCTCACATCCAACTCCAGCTTCAAGCACAGAACGCGGCGGCGAATCGCCGCCTCGATCGCAGGTCGGCTGATTGAGATGGAAGGGAGTTGGATCGGAGGGGTGTGGCGATCCCTCTCCGAAAGGCTCAGGCGGGGCTCGGTGGCGCCCCGGGGGCTCGATCAGCTGCGCGACGGCCTTTCGGAGGGGGATCGCCGCACCCCCACCCCGCCCCGCCGAAGCAGGTCAGCCGGGGCCGATGCCGCCGGATTCGCCGCCGCCTTCTTCCGGCGCCGCTTCTTCGGCGCCGCCACCGGCGCCCCCGGTTTCAGGGGCCGCTTCTTCGGGCGCGACTTCTTCCGGCGCAGCTTCGACTTCGGGGGCGGCTTCGACACCGCCTTCTTCGCCGCCGCTTTCCGGCGCCGGGGTCGGGGCGCTGGGGCCCTGACTGCACTGTTCGAAGCCGTAGATCGCCGCCTGGCTCTCAAACGATTCGAGCGCCGCGCCGGCCCGGCCGGTCGCTTCTTCGAGCGCCGCCGAGTCTTCCCGTTCGGCCGCCAGCTTCACTTCGCCCTCCGCTTTGGCCAGCTGTTCGGCCGCCGCGATGAGATCCCCGTAGCCGTCCGCTTCGGTCGGCCTGCCGAGGCGCAACAGGCTGGCAACCATGTTGTCGTAGAGGCCGGCGATCTGCGAGGCCTGGGTTTGGGCGGACGCGGTCGAGGCGCCGACCGAGCCCACCGCCGCGTTGACCTCGGCGCAGATCGCGTCTCCCTGCGAGATCAGCTCCGCCTTGCTCAGCGTCGGTCTGGCTTCGGTCGTTTCGGCTGCCGTCGTCGCGGTCTCGCCGTCGCCACCGCCGCAGCCGGCGATTGCCAGGGCGGCCAGCATCGAGGCGATCGTCAGGTGCTTGAGTCTCATCGGGTTGGGCGAAGCTAGCAAAGCGAATCGACGGCTTTGCAGGTATTACAACTGCGGCCCAGGGACTCGAACCCCGACTACCTCGTCCAGAGCGAGGCGTGCTGCCATTACACCAGGCCGCAAGGCCGACGCGGGAGAGCCCGCGAAGCCCGAAGGATATCGATGAGTCAGGGGGGAGAGAACGGCCCTCCCCAGCCCTTGACGGGGCATGACTATCCAGAGGATTTGTAGACAGAAGTGTAGACTCGCCCCATGGCAAGCGTCGAGACCACCACGATCCGCGTCCGTCGCAGCACCCACGAGCGCCTGCGCAAAGCGGCCGAGCTGTCGGGGAAAAGCGTGACGCAGGTGCTGGAGGAGGCAGCCGAGATGCTCGAAGAGCAGCAGCTCCTGCAGTCCGCGGAACGCGCCTGGGATTGGTGGTACGTCGAACTGTCGCCCGAGGTCAGGGCGCGGTACGAAGCCCTCGACGACGAGTGGGTCCGCGAAATCGAGTCGCAGCCACTCCCAGCCGACCGAGACTGACCTTGGCCGCCGAACATCCCCGCCGCGGCGAGATCTACGCGGCTGATCTCGACCCTGTCCAGGGCAGCGAGCAGGCTGGTCGCCGACCGTTCCTCGTACTCTCGATCGGACGACTCAACAAGGCGCCGGCCGACCTCGCCATCGGTGTGCCGCTGACCACGACCGAACGGCCGAGTGGCCTGCACGTGAGGATTGAGCCCGTCGAAAGCGGCCTTCCACGGGTGAGCTACGCGATGCCGGAGATGGTCCGCTCGGTTTCGACCCTGCGCTTCGGCAGGCTGCTCGGGAGGGCCCCGGTCGCGAAGCTCGAGGCGGCATCCGCTCGAGTCGGGGTCCTGATCGGCCTCGGCCAGGCGAAGGTCTGAGCTAGGCGATCGCGGCGAGATCCGAGTCGAGGTCGGCGATCGCCTCGCGGGCGGCCGAGACGTCGACCCGGTCGGCAAGCATGCGGCGCGCCTCGGCCAGGTCTTCGGGACGACCGACGCTGAGGCAGCCGGCGACCCCGCCGTCGCGCAGGTACCAGAGCGAGAACTCGCCGCCCTCGCGGTCGCCGCGCCAGATCTCCTCGTCCCACTCGGCCGCCGGCCCCACGTACTCGAGGCCGGCCCAGTCGGCGAGGTCGCTGAAGAAATAGGGGACGACGTCGTAGTCGCGCTCGTCGCCGAGCATGTTGGCGGCGGCGCAGATCCCCTGCTGCATCGCCACGTCCCAGTGCTCGACCCGCAGCCGCCGGCCGTGCACGACGCTCTCGTAGGAGCAGCAGTCGCCGGCCGCGTAGATGCCCTCGGCCGAGGTCCGCAGCTTCGAGTCGCAGAGCACTCCGTCGCCGACCTCCAGCCCGGCCCGCTGGGCGAGCATCGCGTCCGCCCTCACCCCCGCCCCGACCACGACCGCGTCGCACTCGACGCTGAGGCCGCTCTCGGTCACCACCGCGCGCACCCGGCCGTCGCCCTCGAAGGCGGCCAGCGTCTCGCCGCCGTGGAAGGCGACACCCTTCTCCTCGAAGAGGCGCCCGAACCAGCGGCCGGCCTCCGCTCCGAAGGTGCGCGAGAGCGGCTCGTCCTCCATCGCGACGATCGTGCAGCGGCTGCCGCGGGCGGTCAGCGAGGCGGCGACCTCGGCGCCGATGTAGCTGCCGCCGATCAGCACCACGTGCTCGGCCGCCTCGGCGTCGGCCCGGATCGCGTCGGAGTTGCCGAAGGCGCGCAGGTAGTGGATGCCCTCGTTCTCGGCCCCCTCGACCCGGAGGATGTTGACCATCGCCCCGGTGGCGATCAGCGCCTGGCCGAACCCGACCTCCTCGCCGCCCTGCAGCTTCGCCGTCCGCGCCTCGGGGTCGAGCGACATCGCGTTGCGGCCGCTCAGCAGCTCGACCTCGTTGTCCTCGTACCAGGAGGGCGGGTTGACGTAGGCCGCGGAGCGATCCGCCTCGCCGCGCAGGTACTCCTTGCTGAGTGGCGGCCGCTCATACGGCGGCTCCGGCTCGCGGCCGACCACCAGCACCGAGCCCTCGGCGCCGCGGCGGCGCAGCTCGGCCGCGCAGTGGGCGGCGGCCATGCCGCCGCCGATCAGCAGGAAATCGACCTCGCGGTCAGCCACCGCCGCCGTTGCCCTCCGGCCCGAACAGCGTCTTCAGTTCGTCCTCCTTGCCGGGATCGAGCACCGCGAGGATCTCGTCGCCCTGCTCGAGCACCGTGTCAGCGGTCGGGACGAAGCCCTTGCCGGACCGCAGCACCGAGATCAGCAGGCTGCCTTCCGGCATCCGCAGGTCGCCGACCCGGCGCCCGGTGACCCGGGAGTTCTCGCCCAGCAGCATCTCGATGATCTCCAGCTGCTCCTCCTGCAGGTCGAGCAGGTGTACGAGCCCGTACTCGGGCACCTCGTGCTCGAGCAGGCGCAGGATCAGGTCGGTCGCCGAGACCGAGGGTTTGATCCCCAGCAGGTCGAAGTGCTGGCGGTTGCGGGGGTTGTTGACGCGGGCGATGATCTGCTCGACCAGGTACTTCTCGCGCGCCACCTGGCAGATCAGCATGTTGTCCTCGTCGTCGCCGGTGACCGCGATCACCATGTCGGCGCGCTGGATCCCGGCCCGCTCCAGCACCCACAGCTCCGAGGCGTCGCCGTAGGAGACGTTGTGCTCCAGCTCCTGCTCGACCGTCAGGTAGCGGCGCCGGTCGGCCTCGATCAGCGTCACCTCGTGGTCTTTCTCCAGCAGCTCGCGGGCCAGGTTCCAACCGACCTTCCCCGCTCCGACAACGATGATGTACACGGCCCCCCTACCCCCTAGGCCACTTCGGCGGTCTCGTCGGGGCCACCGGCGCGGCTGCCAGCCTCGCGCACCGCGCCCTCCAGCATGTCGATCGCCACCCGGGTCGGGCAGACCGTGTGCAGCCCCTGGCGCTGGTACCACTCGGCCCGCAGCGGGTCGAGCACCCGCGCGATCACGGTCGGCACCTGGTAACGGCGCTGGGCGATCTGGGAGATCACGATGTTGGTGTTGTCGCCGTCGGTGGAGGCGATGAAGACGTCGGCCTTCTCGATCCCGGCGGCGACCAGCGCCTCGGACTCGAGCCCGGCGCCGACCGTGAACTGGCCGCCGAGGTCCTCCCAGCTGCGCTCCAGCCCGACCTCGAGCCGGGCGTGGGACTCGGGGTCCTCGTCGAGGCAGGAGACTTCGTGCCCCTCGCGGAGCATGCCCCGGGCCACGGAGGAGCCAACCCGCCCGCATCCAACGATCAGGATGAACATGCGCGTGATACTAGAGGCCCTGCTTGTCAGGTTCTCGCTCGGCCAGCTCGGGCGGAGCGGTCAGCAGGACCCGGCACGGCGCTTTCTTCAGCACGTACTCGGTCGCCGCCCCGATCTCGGCCGGACGGGCCGCCCCGATCCCCCCCAGCGTCGCCCCGCCGCGAATCTTGGTCGGCTCCTCGCCGCCGATCACGATCGCCTCGGCGCCACCGCGCCGGGCCGCCTCGACGATCCCGGCCCCGACCTTGCGGGCCCGGATCACCTCGGTGCCGATCCCGACCGCCTCGTACTCCTCGCCGACCTCGCGGGCCCGCTCCAGCGCCCGCCGGGCATCGGCCTCGCGCTGGGGCGGAAGCGGCGCCTCGAGTGGCAGGGTGAGCGGCACTTCGATCACGTAGATCAGCTCCAGCCGCGCGATCGCGTCCCCTCCCCCGGCCTCGGCCTGCTCGGCAGCCGCGAGGCGGCCCGCGGTGCCGACGATGTCGTCGTCGAACCGGGTGCCGAAGACGGGGACCAGGATGTTGCGGTAGGCGACCTCGGGGACCTGCTTGGTCAGCGCGTGCTCGGGCACCGAGACGCGCTTGGTCAGCGTCGTCCCCTCGAACACCTTGCGGTAGACGACGTAGAAGACGAGCCCGAAGGCCATCCAACCCAGCCCGACCCAGCGCGCGGTCGAGTGGTAGGCGAGGACGCTGAGGAAGGCGAGGGCGCTGATCGCCGCCGCGGCAATCGCCGGCAGCGGCAGCTCGGCGCCCCGCCACCGGATGTCGAGCGGGACGCGGAAGGGGCGCCGCCGGTCGGGATCGCGCTGCCGCAGGCGGATGATCGAGAGGTGGGCGATGGTGATCGCCAGGGTCGCCCCGAAGGCGTAGATGCTGGCCAGCAGCTTGACGTCGGTCGGCAGCACCAGGCCGACCGCGATCGCCCCGCAGATCGCGATCGCGACGTACGGGGTGGTCCGGGTCCGCTCCAGCTTGCCGAGCCAGCTGGGGATCTGGCGGTTGATCGCCAGCGTGTAGATGTGGCGGGAGACGCCGAGCATCGAGGTGTTGGCGGCCCAGAAGAGGACCGGGGCGGCGATCAACGCCACCGTCCAGCGCATCGTGTCCGCAACCCAGGCCGGATCGTAGGCGGAGACCACGCCGAGCACCGGCGCCTCGATGAACTCCGAGCCG
>Ga0210063_1000157_pt1 | contig 23214 bp, 23 predicted proteins | sample Muzzi_PWA_D1_FD_185529 | JGI IMG/M metagenome (GOLD analysis project Ga0210063, IMG submission 185529) | Wetland microbial communities from San Francisco Bay, California, USA, that impact long-term carbon sequestration - Muzzi_PWA_D1 (SPAdes) | ecosystem: Environmental > Aquatic > Marine >... | reverse complement strand
TCGAACAAACCGTGGTGATGCCCGACGTCAACATTGGAAACAATGCGCGGATACAGCGTGCGATTATCGACCGCGGCTGCAACATACCGGAAAATACGGTTATCGGTGAAAACCATGATGATGACCGGCAGCGCGGCTTTCGCGTTACAGACAAGGGCATCGTACTGGTAACCCCGGAGATGCTGAACCAGTCAACCCATTCGATTCGCTAAACCAGTCCGCCGGTTTCTGCAGAAGGTTACTGGCACTCTGGCGATTCCAGCCGGACTTCAGGGCGCAGATCACCACAACAATGACCGCCTCTGTCCTGATCGAAATCCGGCTAGCCCTGTTTTCTCCCGACGAGCATCGCCTCATCCCTGAAGCCTTGCTGCACATCGCCAACACAGCCCTCTTCACAATAGAACAATAGCTGTAACCCGGAAAACAGCTGCAGCAATTCCTGTTCAGCCAGCCTGAAATCCGCTCGTTGCGGCCCTCGAGCGGAGACACGTTGTCGGGTAAAGGTCTGGTAATAAATCAGGCCACCGGGCTTCAGCGCCTCTACCAGCGCAGGGATACCGTGCCGATCAAGAAAATAACTCACTACAATGACATCATATGTGTCACGCGCGGGCGGATCCGTCTCGACATCCCGCACCTCCGCATGAATGGATAATTGTCGCTTTGCTGCTGTTTCTTGCAGCACAGCGATGGCCACATCGGCAATATCCCAGGCATCCACCTGCAATCCCTGCTGTGCCAGCAGGATGGCATTGCCCCCTGCCCCACAGGCAAGATCCAGTGCGCGGCCGTTCTGCGGCAACAGATGCAGGTGTTCTTTCAGGACCCGTGATGCCTGCCGCTCGCCTGTAGCAGCACGATAACGTTCATTCCATTTTTCCTTGATGTTCATGGCGTGTCTCTGGTCGGCTCTCCAGTCAGGGGTTGATTCCAGCCAGCGGCAATGCAACCATCCACAGTACAATTAACCCGGACCGACAACATGATCCAGACATACGCGAACCCCCAGGATGCTGAAGATGCCTTTTACGATGCGCTGGATGCAGGTGAGCTGGATCAGTTGCTCTCCGTCTGGGCGCAATCCGATGACATCTGTTGCCTGTTGCCCATGCATCCCCTGGTGCAAGGCCAACAGGGTGTGACGGAGGTGTTTACCCGCCTGCTTTCCCAGGGCCATGGCGTCTCTCTGGCGATTACCCACCTGGGATGGATTGAAACGGATGATATAGCGATTCACTTCGTAGAGGAAACCGTCCAGGCTCCACCCCCCGATACACCGCCGCCACCCTTTTACGGCACCAACGTTTACCGCAAAGACGAATCCGGCTGGCGACTCGTCGCCCATCAGAACGCACCGTCCCCGCCCCCACAATCGCCGTAACTGGCGACGCCTGGACATTCCCGAGGGCAGCAAACCGCTCAACATGGCGACAAAACACAGCATCGTGCCATGCGCAAGCCGGTTAAAAACACCCGCAGGAAGCAGACGGCAACGCTTGCAGGATCCAGCGTACTCAGCATGAGGTGCTGCATGTACACGAACCGCCCGCGGTCAATGGAACACAGACGAAACCGGGATTATCGCGGCAATATTACGTTTCGTGCCTGCCCGTTACCAACGGGGGTCATGGCAAGAATCACCGCCAGTGTGCCAACAGATAGCGTGTCAGGCTGGTCACGATTCCAGTTTATCGAAAAAGAACGTGCGCATACCGGAAAAGCGGAGACTTACAGCAAGCGATGCAGGGCGACATCGAGGCAGATCAAATCCGAACAACTACAGATTAATGGCCAGGGCCGGTTCGGAAACAGGTCGGCTCCAGCGTAGTTTTGAGAAAGCGCACTCTCTGGGTGAGCCTTTGCAGCAATTCCAGTCCGTTCTTCCTTTCTTCGGGAGTGCAGTCATTACGTTTCAGCCGATGTGTCAACCTGTTGGCGTATGCGATAGCCTCAATAATGCTCAGGGTGTTGACTCGATCCAGCTCTTCTTGCGGCAGGGATTTAAGCATCGTGTTTCTCTCAGTGATTTGTTGGTCTCAGCAACGGGTTTATCGACCGGGCAAGCTTTGTCCTGAGCCTTCACAGTGGTGCAAAGATGTCTCCGCGCCAACCACTTGACCTGTATCAACAGGTGGCTCGCCTGAATGAAGTAGCCTCCGGGAATCAGGACAGTATGGCGCCGGTTATCCCGGGGCTGACCGGGCTCGCCAGGAGAATAGCCCGCCAGCGTTATCCGCCTGATAATGGCTAAAATACAGACAGACAACTCTATGAAACAAGAACCGCCAATGGCAAAGCACGCAAAAAGGCACCAGATATCAGCAACCACGCAAGCTGAAGCGATGCGAATTGCCCGCGGCACACAACGACCAGGGCAGACGAAGGAACAGACGCGGCTGATTGCCCAGGGGATTCAAAAAGGTATTGATCAATACAGGAAACAGCAAAATGCCAAGGCCAGAGATCTGGACAAAAGGCTCAAGAAGGCCAGTCAGCAGGCCCCGCCACCTGATGTGCATGAGATCAGGGTTGAGGAGAAGATCATCTATAAACAACACTGGTTACCCTGGGTGCTGCTCATCCTCACCTGGATGGCTATGGCTGGCTACTGGATTACCCGCTGAGGAACAGGGTAGTGGCATCCCATTCGACGAAATAACCGGCCAATTCATGGATGAATCAAGATGACTGACAGATTACAGACTTGCAAGAGTTGCCAATTCTTTGAGTATCTGCCGGGTGGAGAAGAGGGCAAAGGATCGTTGGGGGCTATGGGTGAATGCCACCGCAACGCACCTGAATCGTACTCACTGCCGGGTGGGCAATCCAGAAATGGCAATAACCAGTCTGTTATCTGGCCGCAGCTGCCTGATTCCGAGTGGTGTGGCGAGTACGAACGCAAACAGGAGGCCTGGTAACCTTTACAACTGTACTAATTGTTGCCTGCGTCGTCCAAATACCTCTTGATCTGATCCTCTCCAAGAGGTAACTGGCCTTTTATTCTCAGGCTTTCATTCCACTCCTTTGCGAAGTCTCTCTGCAGCCTGCTGTTTATCAGTGCCGTCATCATCATCGCCACCAGGGCGCCGAGACTTGCAAGCGCCATATCCATGTGAGCGTCCCAGATGTCACCCTGAGTCCCGAGATAGGCCATACCCAGATCCCCGCCAAGTAACCTGGCTGCTCCCCACTCAAGCAACTCGTACATCATGGAGGTGGACATCGTCAGATCAAGTGGCAGAAAGTATCCCCAGAATCCCTTCACATCGGCAATCCGTATAAAAACCTCTCTGATCGGATAGGCGAGCAACAACCCGTAACTGAAATGTACAAGACGATCGAAGTGGTTCCGCTCGAACCCCATGCTCTGATTGAAACTGTAGCCAAGCAGTTGTTTCATCCATTCATCGTATGGCACTTCTGCGTAGGTGTAATGCGCGCCAATTTCATGCAGCATCAGAAAAATAAAGATCAGGGTATAGGAGACGCGTGAAAGCGGAAACTTTTTATAGGTGGCAGCGAGCAGGATAACCAGGGCTGCAACAATTGCATTTTCCAATGCCCAGTCAGCGCGGTCGTGCGGTGATATCGCCAGTAAAACCCATTCAATGCTGAATACCGCAGTGAGAACCACCACGAATTTGTTATGGTACTGAATCATGATGGCAGTAAGATCATGTTCACGAACAATTATTTTAAATGAGGGGCCAACTCCATTTGATCCGGGTAACTATACCCCGACAAGGTCAGGGTATAGTTACACTGGGGACCACTCTTTACAAATCCCATTCCCCATATTTCGTTTTCCATGCTGACAGCATCAACTTGATACGACAACCATGGCATTCAATTGTTGATCCAACAACAATGGCGGCCATACCCAGCACAGCAAGACTGGCCCAGCTTCCCAGGTGGAAGATCTGGGTAGCATAGTAAAGTTGATAACCAAGTCCAACGCACATCGTCACCATGCCCCCGCCAAATACAATGCGTTGCTGTTGCACGTAGCCATGTACAGCTACTGTAATACCGATGACTGCGCTCATCATTGCGGCCAGTACACCACCCAGGAAGAGCATATTCGCCAGCAGGCCGGTGCAAAGCACCGCAACGGAAAGTGTTCTGTACAGTATCCCGCCCTGTTGAGCCCGCGCAGAAATCTCGTAGATCAAACACGCCGTGGCAAACGTAGCAACAGGCAGGATGAGTTCGGATGCAACAAACCCGTTCTCGGCAATGGTTGCACCAAGACCTGCACCAAAGCCCAGCGCAGGCAACACCGACACGAGTTCGACGAGACTGCGAATAGCGTGGAAACCACCCAGTCGAATGCTAACCTGGCGCAATGCGAAGAATAAGGTCAACGCCAGGATCGTCAGCAAGAACAGATCCGGCGCATACAACCAGAGGTTTCGACACAACAGCACGGCAATAGGCAAATACTGCAACACCAGGGCCATCATGCCTTCGTGGGTTTTGGCAGAGACGTTCTGTTGTGCAGTTTTTCCGCTGAACACAAGCACGAACAGACTCAGCCCGCCCACCATGTAGCCGACCAGATACGGGTCGCGAAGCGGGACCAGTAATGCGGCGTTGCTGATCAGATAAAGCACAGCCAGTCTGCTCGACATGCTGCGAGTGAGTACCCGAAAGCCGAGCAATACTACCGGCAGCAAGACAATCAGGGCGCCGCCAGTGACCATCAGTGCCGCCGACAGGCTGCCCACCGACCAGGCGACATACCCGGGATAGTTCACAGCCGCGGCTGCCGGAGTCTGGGAGAATATGAAAGCCCCCAGGATTGCGAAGTTTGCTGACACTGAGACAAGTGCCAGTGTCAGCAACAAGCGCGCACCTTTGCCCTCTTTAAGCCAGTGGCCACTGGTCAGGCCAATGGCTGTCATGGCACCGGTGTGCACGAGCATGAGGAGATAGCGGTAAACATCGCCACCACTGTTCCAGCCTTTGACCAGGAAACTGTACATGGCTACCAGCAGCGCCGTGGTACCAAGAATACGTAACAGGCTCGGCAATTTTTTCATCAGCGCTGATTCGCCTTCATCATCCACATTGTCAATACTTGTGTTCCAGGTTTTGATATCTGTGTTCATGGCCCTACTCCTTCGCTATTAATGCTGCCAGTTCATCGCGCAGCATCTGTTCGTTTTCCGAGTTGGAGAATTCGCAATCCAGGGGGTCCATTACCTCATCACAATCCACCGCCAACTCCTCCTGGAGGATCCTGATCTCCCAGCGATCAAAGCCCTCTTCCAACTGTTGCATAAAATCATCCCCGACCTGGCCGGCTGCAGACAAGGCCTCCGCAGTCGACTGGCGGGCACGCATCAGGGTGTGTTTCTGGCCCATCTCCGCAAGGCGCTGCTCGCCTTCCTCTACACCCCGGGCCAGCTTCCCGACGGCGAGCTGATAGTGTTGCTGACTTTGCTCCAGCCTCTCGGTTTGCAGGCGGCACTGTTGACGACGGCGCATACACTCCAGCGCCTTGACTTCATCGGTGCCGGCTGCTGCGACTGCACGCTCGCCCCAAAGCTGTTCATCTTCGCGGCGCTTACGGATTTTCCTGTCGAGAGTGGCCGCCTGGCGATGCACGTGAGCCAGCCGCACTTTTGCCGCCGCCACTTTCTTGCGCAGTTCAGAAAGAGTGGCCTTGATGACTGCATCGTTGTTTTCTATTTCCCCGATGACGCGGTCGATATTTGACACGACAGTTGCAGATAAACGTTTGAATAGTGACATGATGGTTTGCCTCCATAGTTTCTGTTCGCATGGAAACTATCAGTCAAAGATTCGTATAAATAAACTATAATAGTAGAAGCATTCATTTATTATGCCTTTGGTATTGTTTAAAGATACCACTGGAGTGCTTATACAGGAGGTCTGACTATGGCTCAGGTACCCGCCGTGATTGCCACCCTGAAACAGGCCCTCAAGGAGGCCCGCCTCACCTACGCGGACGTTGCCCGGGGACTGGGCATGAGTGAAGCCAACGTCAAACGCATGTTTGCATCGGAGCACTTCAGAATTGATCGACTTGAGGCAATTTGCGATCTAATGCACATGGATCTGATCGATCTCTTTCAGCGTGTTGAGGCATCGCGCCAGCGTATCACCCGGCTGCTGGAAGAACAGGAACGCGAACTGGTCGCCGATGTAAAGCTACTGCTGGTCGCCGTCTCCGTGCGCAACCATCTCAGCTATGAAGAGATCATACGTAACTATATGATCACGGAAGCCGAGTGCACACACTATCTTGCCAAGCTGGATCGACTGCATATTATCGACCTGTTACCACACAACAAAATCAAACTGCGCGTTGATGAAAACTTCAGCTGGCGATCCAACGGACCCATAGAACGATTCTTTGAACGGGAAATCCAGAACCAGTTTCTGAAATCCGGATTCAACAGCCCGGGAAGTCTGCGTGTTTTTATCCCGGGACTGCTAAGTGAACGCTCGCGTGATGCGTTTACCAGGAAACTTCTGGCACTGGGCAAGGAATACACCGAGCTTCATCGGCAAGATTGTGAGCTCCCCCTGGGAAAACGTCGAAGCATAGGCCTGCTCCTGGCAATGAGAGAATGGGAATTCTCTGCCTTCAGGCCGTTCTTGCGCTATCTAAACAATTAGAAAACCGGTGGAAAATGAGCCCGTGACAGTTCGAAATTGTGATGACAGGGTATAGAACCGGCAGAATAAACGAACACCGGCAGATTATGATCTATACTGATAGTTCAGCAGGGTCAGATACGGGCTGTAGCCTGTCCCTGATCCAGTTCCTCACCGGGAATGCCCTCAGATAAAAAAGTGAGCATGATGAAAGACGAGACACCCAACATAACCGACCTGGTAGCCAGCCCTTTCAACCGGAAAAAGACCCGGCAAGGCGCGACCACTGACCCCGGTACGATCATTCTGGAAATTAATCCGGAGCAACTACACCATCACAGGCATATCAGGCGAATGGCTGAACTCGGGAAACTGGCCGTAGTACAAAGGCGGGTAGTTTCCAGGATGCTGGACAGAAGCATTGAGAAAGCCAGTCAGCCGAATGCGCCGCATCTGACGGTGGTTGAATAATACCCGGTCAACCGTCTGCGCCTCGCTGACCCGTATTTGCAATTCAGCTTTTATCTTCTTCCAGTGGATGCGGCGTTACAGACGGCAAGTGCCAGATATCGCTGTTGTACTCAAGCATGGTCCGGTCGGTCGAGAATTTGCCACTGTTCGCGGTGTTGAGGATGCTCATACGCGTCCAGCGTTGCTGGTCACGGTAGGCAGTGGCGACGAGTTCCTGGGTATCGACGAAGCTGCGGAAGTCCGCCACTGTCAGCCAGGGATCATGGGCACTGGTAAGCGAATCGACAATCCCGTTGAACAGGTTCTTTTCAAACTGGTTGAAGTAGCCGCTTTTCAATAGCTGCATGACGGCGTTCAGGTCCTCGTCTGCAGCAATAATGTCCCACGGACGGTAATCGTGGCGGGCCTCGGCGACCTGTTCGGCGCCGAGACCGAACAGGAAGAAGTTTTCGTCGCCGACCTCTTCCAGGATTTCGATATTGGCACCATCCAGTGTGCCAATGGTAATGGCACCGTTCATCATGAATTTCATGTTGCCGGTGCCGGAAGCCTCCTTGCCGGCAGTGGAAATCTGCTCGGAGAGATCCGCACCCGGACAGATGACTTCCATCGCCGACACACGGTAGTTGGGCAGAAACACCACTTTGAGCAGGTCGCCCACGTCGGGGTCTGCATTGATGACATTGGCGACGTTGCTGATCAACTTGATGATATTCTTGGCCATCACGTAACCCGGTGCTGCCTTGCCGCCGATCAACACGCAGCGCTGCGTCCAGCTGGCAATATCGCCGCGCTTGATACGATTATAGAGGTGAATGACATGCAGCACGTTCAGCAACTGCCGCTTGTACTCGTGAATACGCTTTACCTGCACGTCGAATAATGCAGAAGTCGCTATAGTCACGCCGCAGTCACGCTCGACCATGTCAGCGAGACGCTGCTTGTTGTCCAGCTTGATCTCGCGCCAGCGCTGCCGGAATGACGCATCATCAGCATACGGCGCCAGTTTCCTGAGCTCATCCAGCCGTGTCATCCAGCGATCACCGATGTGTTCGCTGATGATATCGGACAGGCCGGGGTTGCACAGGGCCAACCAGCGCCGCTGGGTAACACCGTTGGTCTTGTTGTTGAACTTGTCCGGCCAGAGCTCGAAGAAATCGCGAAACAGGCCCTCTTTAAGCAACCGCGAATGCAGTTCGGCGACGCCGTTTACCGAGTAGCTGCCGACAATAGCCAGATACGCCATGCGCACCATGGGCGTATCGCCTTCCTCGATAATCGACAGCCGCCGCAGCCGATCGGTATCGCCGGGCCAACGCCGTGCCACCCGGGCGAGAAAGCGGGCATTGATTTCGTAGATAATCTCCAGCAGCCGCGGCAACAGGTTCCTGAACATCTGCACCGGCCATTTCTCCAGCGCCTCGGGTAACAGCGTATGGTTTGTATAGGCCATGGTGCGACAAACGGTGTCCCAGGCACGGTCCCAGTCGACGCGATGTTCATCAACCAGCAGCCGCATCAACTCCGCCACGGCGATACTCGGGTGGGTATCGTTGAGCTGAAAACAGTGCTTGTCAGCCAGTGCATCGAAATTCCTGTCGTGCAACCGTACCCAGCGGCGCAGTACATCCTTGAGGCTCGCGGAAGCCAGGAAATACTGCTGTCGCAGGCGCAATTCCTTGCCGTTCTCACTGGCATCATTGGGGTAGAGCACCATGGTGATATGTTCAGCGTCGTTCTTGGACTCCACCGCCTCGGCATAGTCTCCGGCATTGAATTCCTCGAGGTCGAACTCATCGGTGGCGGTCGACTTCCACAGACGCAGACTGTTTACCGTGTCATTGCGGAAACCCGGGACCGGTATGTCATAGGGCACCGCCAGCACATCGTGGGTAGCCACCCAGCGCACCCGCAGGGCGCCATGTTCATCATGATAGAACTCGGTGTGGCCACCGAAACGGATACGCTGGGTGTACTCCGGACGTTCAAACTCCCAGGGATTGCCGTCGCGTAACCAGTGGTCCGGTTCCTCGATCTGATAACCATTGACGAGTTCCTGGCGGAACATGCCGTACTCGTAGCGAAGACCGTATCCCAGTACCGGCAACTGCAGCGTGGCGCAGCTGTCGAGGAAACAGGCGACCAGCCGACCCAGTCCTCCGTTGCCCAGGCCGGCATCGTGCTCGGCTGCCTCGACCTCTTCCAGTTCAATCCCGTAGTCGTACAGGACACGGGTCACCGCATCGGTTATGCCAAGGTTGAGCATGGCATTGCTAAGGGCTCTTCCCATCAGGAATTCCAGCGACAGGTAGCAGGTGCGCCTCACATCCTGCTCTTCGTAGGCATACCGGGTTTCCTTCCAGCGTTCTATCAGCCTGTCGCGAACGGTGTAGGCAAGCGCCTCATACAGGTAGTGACTCGTGCAATGCTGCTTGTCCCTGCCCAGGGTACGGTTGTAGTAGCGGAGGAAATCTTCATCGATTGCCTGCTTGTCCATCGCCAGTGGCGGCAATTCAGTCAGCTTCGGGTGAGGGACAAACACATTCGGCGGGTAATTCTGCATAGCTGGGTAATGACTCCGTATGTCGATGTAATTACGGACGCTACGTCCGGATGCAGCATCATACTGGAACCTTGCCGCAAGGTCTCGCAGTAGCGAGAAGGCGTCAGATCCCTGCAGGAATTTCTATCGATTTTCGGTATAGCCACTCATTTCCAGGTAACCCCGGCCAGAGTGGCTGCCCGATACCTCGACCGCGCCCTCCCAGTAACGCACGCTGTGATCCATTAACTGGTCATCGAGCAGCGCCTGCACTTCAAGATCCAGCGCCAGTTCCGGCACTTGCAGACGCCAGCCGACCGGATAGCGTGTACCGTCATCGGCCTGCCAGTAACGTAACGGCGTGAGCGTGACCTGATCCGGCAGCAAGCTGCGGACCTTGCCATCGGCCCCCACCAGGCTGCCCTGACTGAACGCGTCTGCCCCACCCTGCCGGGTGCGCAGCTGGTAGTACATCAGGTCGCGGCCGTCATCCAGTTGCAGGGAAAACCAGTCCCATCCGGTCTGCTGCCTGTCGAGAGCGGAGCTTGACCACTCGCGATCCATCCACGAATCGCCTTGCACTGTGTAAATCGTATCGCCAATACGAAGCTCGCCGCGCGTCGGCAGACGCGTGAATGAATAGTAGTAGGATGCATTACCGGGCGCTGCACTCTTGCGCGACAGGCCACGCTCGCCCTGCAAAACCAGCGGCTTGTCGCCTGACTGTAATTGCAGCGACAAACCGATGTCCTTGCTCTGCGCCGCCACGGTCAATGGAAACAGGTCATTATCCGCCTGCATCGACCAGGGTCCCAGCCATACTTCAAACGGCGCTGCGCGGGCACCGGCAAGACCCGCCGCCGCGCGCGCAAAGCGCTCGGCTGAATGATGCCTGGCCGCCTCGATGTCGCTGATCGCCATGTGCCCCATGTAGATCTGCTGCGTTCGCCAGGCCGAATCCTGCAGCGCTTCCCCGGGACGCAATGCGATACGAAACAACGTGAACTGGTAACCGAAACGACGCCCGCTTGCAGTCAGCAGATTACCCGTCAGGTACCACCACTCAACAGCGTAGTCACGGTGTGCGCCGTGGTCTTCAGGGAACTGAAAGGCGCGTGGCTCAAAGGCCCGTGCAAAGCCGGCACCGGGCTTCGCACCCAGCACCTGCTCGACGCGTACCACCGGCACGTTCGCAGGCTGCTGTGTCTCGCAGGCCACCAGCGCGAGCAGCAGCAATAACAGCACGCCACGCATGCTCAGTCTTCTCTCAACTGCGGTGCCGGATCGCGGTGCGCGGAACGCCACGCCGGGTAGATCGCGGCCAGGCCTGCCGCCAGCAGTCCGACCAGCAGCGTCTGCGTCAGCAGACCGATGTCAACGCTGAACGGCATGGTCCAGCCGAATGCGCGCCGTTGCACCGACTGGATCAGCACCCATGCCATGAGCAGCCCGGCAGGGACCGCCGCACACCCGGCCAGCAACCCCATCAGCAGCGATTCGCCACCGATCAGCCCGGCAATCTGGCCACGCGCCATGCCGAGTGCGCGTAACACGGCGTACTCCCTGGCGCGTTCGAGTTGCAGCGCCATCAAGGCGCTCAATATACCGATAAACGCAACCAGCAGCGACACCAGACGCAATACCTCGGTGACGCGGAAGGTACGGTCGAAGACCGCCAGGGATTCTTCCAGGATGGCACTCGCGGGGGTCAGTACAAGGGCAGTGCGCGCGGCGAGTTCACTCACCGCGCGACGCATGGACTCGACATCACCGTCACGCGCGAACAGCGCCAGCGAGTGTACCTGCTGTTCGGGCCAGTCGTTGCGATACATGACCTCGTCCATGAACAGGCGCCCGTGTTCGCTGGCATAGTCGCGAAACACGGCCGCCACCTGCACGGCCCGCGGTCCTGCGGGCGTCGGCAACAGCAGCGTCGACCCGGGTGCCAAACCGAGGTGATACGCCAGTGGTTCGGATACCAGTACGGCCCCATCGTCAAACTTCTTCCACGCCGAGGCCGCGCCACGGAGCAGCGCAAAACCGCGGCGCGAGGGCGTGGCCAGATGCGCGCCGATCAGTTCTACCCGCCGCCCGGCCAGCGGCAGCGTTCGCTCACGATAACGACTGAGTTCGACCACGCTATCCAGCCGCGAAATATCCTCAACCACGGCGTCGGGCAATGTTGCGCCTTCGCTGAATCCTTCCGCTGCCACGTAGAGGTCGGCGCTCAACAAGTCGCTCAGCCAGGTGTTGACCGAACCGCGCATACTTTCCACCATTACGCCGACACCGACACTGGCAGACAACGCCACCATCAGCGCCGCAATGGCGATCCCCAGGCGCGACAAATGCCGGTCAAGGTCGCGTACCCCCATGCGCCAGAGTCCGGGCAAACCGGCATGTGCCAGTAATCGGTGCAGCATGCGTATCACCAGCGGCGTCATCATGGCAGCGCCCAGCACCAACGCGAACAGGCCGGCAAAGCTCATGATCACGCCACCGGGCAGCACCAGTGCCAGCAGCAGGCCGGCGGCCAGCAACAGCAGTCCCAGCAACCCCCACAAACGAATCCCGTGTTGCGTGGCCTGCTCCAGTGCCACCCGCGACAAGGTCGTCAATGGCGGGGTATGCGCCGCACGCCAGGCCGGCACCAGTGTCGCCAGCAGGGTCGCGACCACACCCAGGCCAGCGGCAACCACCAGGGCCGTCCAGTCCAGCTGCAGTGCAGTCACGCTGACGTGGTAATACAACTCGCTGACGGTGGCCGCCACCAGCCGCGTCAGGCCCCGGCCCAGCCACACACCGAGCAGCAGACCGAGTAGCGTGCCCAGCACGGCAACGATCGCAGCTTCCATCAGGATCAGACCGAAGAGTTCCCGTGGCGTAACACCGAGGGTGCGCAAGCGCCCGAACAGGTTGCGCCGCTGCACCATGGAGAAGGTCATGGCGTTGAAAATCAGAAACATGCCGACCAGCATTGCCAGCAGGCTCATGGCGGTAAGGTTGAGCTCGAACGCCGCTGACAGACGCTTCACACCCTGCGCCTGTTCTGCAACTGTCTGCAACTGCACGCCAGCGGGGATGCGCTGCCTGACCCACTGTTCGCCGTCGGCATCCAGAATCAGGTCCACATAGCTGAGCCGCCCGTGCAGTCCCAGAATAGATTTCGCGGTGGCGATATCGACCAGCAGCAGGTCGTCGCTGACACGGCTTTGCTGCTCAACAATACTCAGCACCTTGAGTGTGGCGGACCGGCCGCGGTAGACAATTTGGAGACTGTTCCCCGCAGCGACGTCGAGTGCGCGCGCCGTTGCCGTGTCCAGCACCAGTGAACCGGCCTGAGTCAGCCAATCACCGATAAAACCGGCGTCAGTTGACACCTCGGCAAGCTGACGGCGGAACGGCGCCTCGGCAAAGAGGTCGAACCCCACCAGATGGTAACGCCCCACGCGGCCTTCGACCCCGACCCAACCACTCACCACGGGCGCCATGGGCGGTGCACCGGGTGTGCGCTTCAGGTTGACATACACCTCATCCGGCAGCGAGGCCCCGGGCACCGCAAGGCGATGCGTGGCCTTGCCCTGTAACTGTTGCGCGGACAGTTCAAAGGCTGCGCGCGCACCGCTGTTGGCCAGGTCCACTGCCAGTACCACGGCCACTCCCAGTGCAATGCCGGACAACGCCAGCAGGCCCTGCCAGCGATGGCGCAGCAGGTAGCGCAGTCCGGCACGTAACAGCAACGGCGAGAAAAACGTCACGGCATTCAGTCGGCCGCGATCTGCCCGTGATGCAATCGCAGCACACGGTCAGCCGCCTGTGCAACAGCCGTGCTGTGCGTAACCAGCAGCATGGTCGTTCCCTGCTGCCTGGCCAGACGGGTGAGCAACTCGATGATCCGGCCTGCGCTATCCTCATCAAGGTTGCCGGTGGGCTCGTCGGCCAGCAACAGGGCTGGCCGATGCACCAGTGCGCGGGCGATGGCGGCGCGTTGCTGTTCACCGCCCGACAGGGTCTCCGGAAAACGCTGCTGCAGACCGCCGAGCCCGACAGATTCCATCAGACTGGCCGCGCGTTGTCGCGCGGTGTGCTGGTTATCACCCAGCAGTTCAAGTGGCAAGGCAATGTTTTCAGCCACCGTCAGGGTCTGGATCAGGTTGAAAAACTGAAACACGAAACCGATGTGCTCTCGCCGCAACAGGGTGCGCCCGGGTTCCGCCAGCGCATGCACATCAACACCCTGCAGCGACACGCGACCGCTGTCCGGGCTGTCGATACCACTGATCAGGTTGAGCAGGGTTGTCTTGCCACTGCCGCTGGCCCCCAGCAGGGCGACTGTCTCGCCTTTTCCGACGCTGAATGTCAGCCGCTCGAACACGACTTGTCGCGCGCTTCCGGATCCGTACACCTTGGCCAGGTTGTCGACTACTAACATGCTCACCCCGGTCCGGCCCACGCCGCCAGACAATTACCTTGACAGCCTGCACGGCAAGATACCCTGCTGTGACCACGCCGCTGCAGGACTGTCTGCATGGGGACGTTAGTACTTGACCGAACAGCCGTAGGGCTTCGTCACCGCGGTGCTGATGGACTTGCCGGCTGCCATTTCCTGCAAAGCGACACGAACATATTGTGTGGCCCCGGGAATATCATCCGGGTTTGTGCTGGTCATACTGTCTATGCCGCCCATGTAAACCAGTTTGCCTGTTGCGTCAATGATGAACATGTGCGGTGTGGTTTTGGCCGCGTAGGCCCGGCCAATCCTGCCCTCGGAGTCGAGAATAACCGCCTCGGGTTGTGCATTACGGTTGCGGGTGAGCCTGTCAGCCTCATCCGGACTCACGTGGCCCTGCTTGCCGGGGGCCGAGGAAATGACTGACAGCCAGACGACCCCCTGTGCGGCGGCCTCGCGCTGCTGCTCCTGCATATTGCCGGCACTGTAATGCTTGCGAACAAAGGGGCACTCATGATTGGTCCATTCCAGCACGACGATTTTGCCGCGATAATCGGCCAGCCGATGGACATGGCCGCTGGTGTCGACGCCCTCGAAATCGGGTGCCGGCTCCCCGACACGCAACGTGGCGCCTGATCCGCAGGCATACAGGGCAAGGATAATAAAGATAATATTAAATAATCGTTTACGCATGATTTATCTCCTGTTTTCTAAAGTGTATGCAGGGCTTCGGCTACGATGCCTTCAGTCAACAACTGAGGCAGCACCCGCGGCGGCTCAGCGGACGCTGAATACAGCAGATAGAGAGGTACGCCGCTACGACCATAGCGTTCCAGCTGTTGGGTAATCGCGGGATCGCGCCGGGTCCAGTCGGCCACGAGGTAGACCACGGATCGTGCCTCGAAAAGCTGCCGGATGTTGTCCGTGGACAGGGCCAGCTGTTCATTGACCTTGCACGTGATGCACCAGGCCGCGGTGAAATTGACGAATACCGGCCGTCCTGCAGCAGTGAGTTCGCGTACCCGTGCCTCTGACCAGGGTTTAACGTCCCTGGAGGCAGCGCGGGATTGTGCAGGTGTATCCGTGGCAAGCAGCGGGCCAATGCTCAGCGCCAGGGCGGCTGCCAGACCGGCACCCAGCAGCCCGAGTCGCCAGTTGTCTGGTCTCCACTGGCCGTATAGCCACGCGGCGAACGCAACCGCCACCAGTCCCGCCAGTGCGCCACCGTAGGCCCTTGCATCCGTTTGCTGGCTGAGCACCCACAGCAGCCATGCCGCAGTGGCGAACATGGGAAAGGCCAGTAGCTGCTGGAAAGTTTTCATCCAGCGTCCCGGTTTGGGAATAAACGTTAGCCAGGCTGGAAACAGGCTCAATAACAACACGGGCAGCGCAAAGCCGGCACCGAGGGTGAGGAAGACGGTCATGGCTTCCCAGCCCGTGCGGGTGATGGCGTAACCCAGGGCCGCTCCCATGAAGGGCGCAGTACACGGGCTTGCGACGATGGCAGCGAGGACGCCCGTGGCGAAGGTATTGAGAAGGCCGCCGGATACAGCGAGAGACTGGCCAGCATTCATTAGTCTGTCACCCACAGAAAAGAGACCGGACAGATTCAGTCCTACCAGCAGCATCAGGTAGGCCAGCAGGGTCACCAGCAACGGTGACTGAAGCTGGAATCCCCAGCCCAGTGATTCGCCGCCCGCACGCAGTATTAACAGCACGGTCGCCAGCACGGCAAAACTGGCCACTACGCCGCTCGCGTAGGTCAGACCGTGAACGGTGAGTCGCCGCTGATTTGCACTGGCTTCTCTGACGAAGCCCAGTATCTTTATACTCAATACGGGCAGAACGCAGGGCATAATGTTGAGAACAAGCCCGCCGAGGAAAGCAAGCAGCAGTGCTGTCATCAAGCCCGGGTTCCGGTTTCCCGGGACCAGCGGCATTGCTGCGAGGCCTACCTGATAGCCGCTGCGCAGCGTCATACCCTTCTGTTCCGTTTCCACAACCAGCAGACCTTGCATCGGTTGATCATCGACGGGAGGCACGTCGCCAGCCGGCACAGTGAGTGTCAAAGCCGTCCCGGTCAGCTCCCGGTATTGCGTACCACTGGCGTCAACAGGCCCCCACTCATTGGCGGCGAACCAGACATCGTCGGCCGCGCGCGTCAGCGTGTCAGGCATGCCGACCGAGATCGCCAGCGCATCGCCCTCCAGGCGATAGCGGCCCGAGAGGACTGTCGCCTCAGGCCATTGAGCTCGAGCGGCGCTGAACAACGCACGTGTGGCGGCAGCCGTGATGGAACCCCCATCGGCGTTATTGAGTTCAAGCGTGAGACGGCCACTCTCGGGAATGCACGCGACTCGGCATACCAGCCATTCGACGTCGGCGACAAGGGTCTGCGGACCCGAATGCACTGCACCCGGGGGCACCCGGACAGGCACGAGGAACATCACATTGTCTTCATAGCCATAGTTGGTCAGTGGCCCGACACGCAGGCGCTTTGGAACCGGCCAGTGTATCTCTCCGTTCTCCCAGCCTTCCGGCAGTGTCCAGCGGATCGACGGGGCACTGCCCGAGGCTCCCGGATTCCGCCAGTAGATATGCCAGTGCGGGATGAGTTCAAAACGCAGCGCGAGCCACAGGGTCTGATCGGGTGCGGCCGCTACCTGCTCACTCAGCAGAGTGACCGTCGCATGTTCCGTCGAGACCACGGCGGTAGCATTGGCCAACAGGGTCCCGGGGGAGATGAGCAAAGACAACAGGAGGCTAACTTTGAGCAACAGCCTTTTTTTCATTCCTGTCTGGATCTCCCGGTGCAGCGCACTGGCTTGCCTGGCATATGGAAGTTTCTGACCCATGGATTGTTGTCAGGTTTCCGCACGGTGGATCAATAATCCTGATCATGGTGTAGAGGAAAGGACACTGTGCTTCAGGTGAACCTTGTCGATCCGCAGCTGGCCCCTGTCGGTCCGGGATCTGTACTTCCTGTCGTGGTCGACTCCTGCCGACTCGCGCAATCCTGCATTGACCGATTGAAGTCGCAAGCGGTAATTTGCCGCTCACAACAGGAACAGGGCTATACCTCAGTGCTGCTCCGTGCGGCGAAGTCCGTCAAGAATACCGCATTCCTGGACAACTGGCGCACAGCGCTACACAGCGATTGTTGCCATTCCTGCAAATAGTGAAGGCCGACGCGCCAGCCTTGTAAAGGATCAGGCTCCTTGTTCTTTATTAATCGGCCTTTCCGGACGCTGTCGCTTCCGGCACCTCGACTAATTTACCTGTCTTGCAGTCGTAGATGTAGCCATAAACCGGGATGTAACCTGGCACTAAAGGATGCGCCTTTATACGCTTCACGTCTTCGACCACACTTGCGGCATTGTCCCCGATTGTTAGCCAGTTGATGTAACGTCCCTCCGGTGATCCAGGTCCTGTTCCCGTGTCGTGCCAGCCGCTGGCATCAACAGTTGCAGTTTCCAGGCTGCTATTCAGCAGGTCGGTCATGACATCGCCAGTGAACGTCTCCATCCCGCAATCGGTATGGTGGATGACAAACCATTCTCTGGTGCCTAACAGTTTATGTGAGATCACCAATGAACGGATTGCATCATCGCTAGCACGCCCCCCTGCATTACGGATGACATGCGCGTCCCCTTCGGCTAGTCCTGCGTATTTCGCCGGGTCGAGTCGCGCATCCATACAGGTCAGAATCGCAAAATGCCGCCCAGGTGGCATCGGAAGGTCGCCTTTATCGCCAAAATCTGCCGCATAGCCAGCATTTGCCGCAAGAACCTCATCTACTATATTGCTCATGATTTCTCCTCCTTGCATCTATGTTTCGAATAGATTCCGTGTACTGCACTCAGCCCGGTAATACTCAAAGTATAGAGTATCTGCCTGCGTGCACTGGCACTGTCGCCCCGAAGAGACCCGCGTCACTGATTCGAGGTAGCTGTGTACCCGCTAACTGATGCACCTTGATGAGATGATCGAGGTGCGCCGGATGACCACAGTGCTGACGGCATGAAGAATCAATGCGTAGAGCGCCGAATCGATTAATAACGGGATGGTCAATTTTTTCCCTCGGTTGGGTCGTGAGCAGGATGGGCCTCAGGACACGCAGGCCACCGGATTCGCTGGTGGCCTACAGAAATTGTCCCTCAGTTTTCAGGCAAAATAGTTAAAAGCTGAAGCCAGGCCCGTTGTTCCAGACAGCATCACGTCGACCCCGTAGTCATGGTAACTCCAAAGCACGGATTTGGTGATGGTGATTGGGAATGGCGGAGCTACAGCCAGAGGTGTGGCATGAACGGTGACCTGCGCCCCATCGGCCCCCTCATAATCAAGCGTATCGACACCACCCACGCCTTTTACGATCATTTGCCGTTGCCTGCCTTCCTCTTTCCAGGTGATATTGGCGGGTTTGCTGCCCATGAATTCCGAGACAAGCCCTGCGATGATCTCCAGGTATCCGCCGTGTTTACCACTCCACAACGCTTCGATCGCCTGGTACTGTTCGGGTGTCGCACGCTCATCGATGTACAGCGCCAGTCGCCAGTTACCCTTCGTGAGGCTGCCGGGTGCGTGCAGCCAGGCTGCGACGTTCAACCCATCAAGCTGCACTTCTCCCAGGTTGCCTTGCTCAATATGCCAGGAAGGGAATGCCTTGCAGTAGCCTTCCGTTGGATCTTCCAGAAAAAGGCATGGACATACCGCGGTCGTGCAGGAACAGGACTCGAAGTAATGCCCGCGAACATTGTAAACGCTGCCGCCAGGAGACATAGAGGTCGCACCGCCTTCTTCTTGTGCTGCCGCCGTGCGACCCGGCAGGATGACGGTTGATAGCGCGCCAAGTACCGGGATGCTCGCAACTCCCTTGAGAAATGAACGACGCCTGTCGCTGACAGGATTTGTTCTCTCACCCTTTTCAATCTGTGGTTGTTTATCAGTCATAAGTTTGTCTCCGCCCCTGCATCTGCTGCTCGTGAGAAATAGGCCCACCCATCGTTATTTCGCGACACACTGTTTTTAAATGTAGAAGATAATCAGTGAATAGCAAGCATAACCCACGCATCATGAGACAACCCGGCGGAAGCAAGACCGCTGTGGGCGCATCCCCACGGTTGCATCGCTAACTCCCGAGATCTCCTGCTAATTACCCGCTTTCAGCCCGTCGTCATTCTGACCACGTCGAGTTTGTCTGTTGAGTTTAACTGATCGACGCAACACGTTAATCTTTATGAAAATAGAGGCGATGTTGCACCAGCGAGTGGCGCCCGCGAAGCGAAGCAACTGCCGAGCAAGCAGCAGAAATCGCCGACCCGGGGTGATAAAAGGAAATGGTTTGAACTCCAAGACTTACAATGACAAGACAGGCGTTAACTTTTTTATTCTGGCAGTCTGTGGCAACGCGGCACCAGTGAGAACACCAACCGCTTGCTTCGCTTCGGGACGCGCTGATTCAAATAGCGTGTTGTGGCCGAAACCGGTTATATGGGCTGATCTTAATATTAACCTAATAGTCAAACACCATACTTACATCTACACGTCTCCTCCCCCATACAGACGTGTGTTATGGCGGCTACTCGCATGACAGCCGCCTTTTTTTGTGTCGTAAATTCAGGGTTTCCTCAGCAATTGGCCGGTCTTTACCACAGGCGGCAGCGCAAGGCCGCCGCACTACCAGGACATTGAACGGCAGAATACAGCTGGCTGAATCAGTACCCGTTCGAATCAATCAGCGAGGTACAGGGCTATGCCACACGATGGCTCTGGTTCTACAATCACGAACGACCTGACAAGGCCAATGGTGGTTTGCCACCGAAACAAATGCTGGCAGCAGCATGACCGCTACTTTTGGGGTCGGTTAAAAAAGGATGATTACCACACCAATCCAACGGAGTACCCTGACATGCATGTCACACTCGTTCATGTAACCGTGAAACCCGAGCACATCGACAGCTTTATTGAGGCGACACGCCAAAACCACGCAGCCTCGGTACATGAGGCCGGTAACCGGCGCTTCGATGTATTGCAGTCATCTGACGACCCGGCTCAGTTCGTGCTCTACGAGGCCTATACCAGTGCCGCAGACGCGGCGGCACACAAGAAAACCGTGCACTATCTTGCCTGGCGGGATGCAGTTGCCGACTGGATGGCAGCTCCACGCCGGGGCGTCCCCTACACTGGCCTGCTGCCGCAAGACTAGTTCGTGACCCAGGCCCCTTTCTCAATCGGTTGCTTGCCTCGCGTACAGTTCGGCGCAGGCACCTTCGCCAGGGTACCGGACATCCTCCAGCAGTACGGTCATTGCGTCCTGCTGGTAACCGGATCACGCTCCTTCCCGTCAACCCCGCAGTGGCATGATCTCATCGCGGCATTCGGAAAGCAGGCTGTCACCTGGCACCATGTCACTATCGAGGGTGAACCGTCACCACAACTCATTGATGAGATTGTCGCCGGGCATGCCGAAGCCAGCATTGACGTTGTACTGGGTGTGGGCGGCGGCAGTGCACTGGATGCCGCCAAGGCCATTGCCGGTCTGCTGCGTGTGCACAACAGTGTCATGGACTACCTTGAGGGTGTGGGCCCTGAACGACCCTACGAAGGACCGGCTGTACCCCTGATTGCCGTGCCGACTACCGCAGGCACAGGCAGCGAGGCCACCCGAAATGCGGTGCTGAGCAAGGCAGGGGCGGACGGTTTCAAGAAATCCTTTCGCGACGAACAACTGGTGGCGGAGTACGCAGTGGTCGACCCCGACCTGTTGGCAAGTTGTCCACCCCGGGTCATCGCCGCCAATGGCATGGATGCACTCACGCAGTTACTCGAATCCCTTGTCTCCCTGCGGGCCAATGCCTTTACTGATGCCCTTGCCACCAGCGGTCTGCACGCGGTGCGCAATGGCTTGCTGCCCTGGTATCAGAACCCTGCGGGAGAAATGGCAACAGCGCGCGCACACATGGCCTATGCCGCACTGCTTTCCGGGATCACACTGGCGCACTGCGGGCTCGGCTCGGTACATGGCCTGGCATCACCGCTGGGGGCGTTCTACCCTATCCCGCACGGCGTGGTATGCGGCACGCTGGTTGCGGCTTGCACCAGAGTCAACATCGATGCTCTCAGGTCACGCGCGCCGGACAGTGTTGCGCTCAATAAATATGCCGAGGCAGCCAGCATCCTCTGTGGCCGTATATTCGCAAGTCGCGAGGCCGCCTGGGACGGACTCGTCACGCTGCTCGATGAGTGGACCACTCTTCTGGAACTGCCACGACTGAGAAATTACGGCCTGGATGAACGCGGACTCGATCAAGTGGTTGCGCACTCGCGCGGCAGCAGCATGAAAACCAACCCCATCGTACTTAGCGACGCTGAAATCAATGCCTGCCTGCAGGAACGCTTGTGAATAGTCATTCCGGGTTAGCCGCTACAGGACTCTGGAAAATGCTCGCCAGGCGAGCCATTGGTGACAGCGCTATGACCCAAATGCATTTCCATGCTGCTCGTAATGTAGTACGCTTGAAACAACAGGACAGTTAATATAATGTGCTGATTACGAATAATAAAACCTGTGGAGACCACCATGGAGCCCAGATATAAAGATCGTCGTGCCTATAAAAAAATAGCCGACTTCCCGTTTCTGACAAAAAATGGCATAGCGTACAGAGAAAGGCGCCGGTACGTTGACCGACGGGACTGGAACAAGCAGACCGCCTGGTTCAAGGCCTGAAGACAGTTAAAGAGGCCTTCAATAACATTGCACAGGCATCGCCCTGTGCGGCAACTGCTCCTGCATAACAAACCACACCGGGTTCAACGGTAGGCCTGTTAGCGTATCTGATTCTTCGGTAATGGCAGTGGGTTCCATTATCTGATACCCGCCCATAACCCTGCTGTAAAACCCGACTGCTTTCTCCACATCAGGAACGGATATTCCAGTATGCGAGAATGTTCCTGGATAAGTAGTCATGGTTATTCCCTGTATTGGAAAGTAACACCGCATTCAGCGGCTTGTCTGCAGCAATGCGTTGTTAGCCAGTTATTGTTTGATCATCTCTAGCAGAGCCTTCGCCACGAGTGCCGATGACGCCGGATTTTGGCCGGTTATCAAGTTGCCATCAGTTATGACATATGGATGCCAGTCGTCGGCCTTTGAATAGTTTGCCCCTTTCGCCTTTAACTCGTCTTCAAGCAGAAAAGGAACAACATCTGAAAGTTGAACGGCGTCTTCCTCAGTGTTGCTGAAACCGGTTGCAGACTTTCCCTTTACCAGGGGAGAACCGTCGGGGGCTTTGGTGTGCCGGAGTGCCGCTGGTGCATGACAAACCGCAGCAACCGGCTTTCCAGAGGCATACATTGCTTCAATCAAGGCGATGGAGTTACGGTCTTCTGCCAAATCCCACATTGGTCCATGCCCACCAGGATAAAACACTGCATCGTAATCAACAGGCGAAATATCTGATAATTTCATCGTATTCTCCAGAGCCGTTTGAGTGGCCCTGTCTCCCTTGAAGCGTTCAGTTGCTTCTGTTTGGAAGTCAGGCTCATCACTTTTTGGGTCCAGAGGTGGCTGTCCTCCATCAGGTGAGGCCAGCGTGATCACCGCGCCAGCATCTGCCAGCTCGTAATAAGGAGCAGCAAACTCTTCCAGCCAGAAACCGGTTTTCTTTCCGGTGTCGCCGAGTTGGTCATGAGATGTGAGAACAATGAGTACTTTCATATAGACTTTCCTTTTTGATTCGATAATTGTCTGAGATATCTGCCTTACGTTTGAGCTGCGCCGCACGCGTTGACACGATTTTCCCCGACTTCATCCCGCATGCATGCGCTCCAGCGATATGTCAGGGCTCGCGCCACCGTTCCAGCGTTCCGGTACCGCAGACTTCCACCACCAGCCATTGAATGGGTCTGTGTGGAAGCCGGCTCGCGAGCTTCGACCCAGCCAGGCCACGGCTCGCATTCTCCACAATAACCTTGAACTCCTCGGCACAGCGATGCGCAGTTGGGTCAGGGTCAATAATCTCGCACCTGATCGCGCCAGGTGCAGGACGAAGAGCAACCACGCCGTCAAGCATTACAACCCCCTCGCAACGGTCGAGCACTACCGCCGCTAACGCCAGGACCT
>Ga0210063_1000155_pt1 | contig 23521 bp, 8 predicted proteins | sample Muzzi_PWA_D1_FD_185529 | JGI IMG/M metagenome (GOLD analysis project Ga0210063, IMG submission 185529) | Wetland microbial communities from San Francisco Bay, California, USA, that impact long-term carbon sequestration - Muzzi_PWA_D1 (SPAdes) | ecosystem: Environmental > Aquatic > Marine >... | reverse complement strand
CGTGGGACGGCCCATCGCGGGCACCACGATCTATGTGGTGGATCGGGCCTTCCGCCCGGTGCCCCCGGGAATCCCCGGGGAGCTGGTCACCGGTGGTCGGGGGCTGGCCCGGGATTACCTGGCCCGTCCGGCGTTGACCGCGGCGCAGTTCATCCCCGATCCCTTCACCACCGAGCCCGGCGGTCGTCTCTACCGCACCGGCGATCTGGTGCGCTTCCTGGCGCGCGGTGGCGTCGATGGCCGGGACGATGGCGCGCTGGAGTTCCTGGGGCGCATCGATCACCAGGTGAAGGTCCGGGGCTACCGCATCGAATTGGGCGAGGTGGAAGCCCAGATCGCCGAACACCCGGCGGTGGAGAGTTGCGCGGTGGTGGTGCGGCGGGATGCCTCGACCCCCGCCGGGGGTGCCCTGGCGGCCTTTGTGGTGCCTGGATCGGAGGGCGAGGAGATCGGTGGCGTGATCCGGCAGTGGCTGGCCCAACGGCTGCCGGACTACATGGTGCCGACATCGATCACGGCCCTGGCGGAGTTGCCCTTGAACCCCAACGGCAAGGTGGACCGCAAGGCGCTGGTGGGGCTGGCGGCGGAGGGGGTTGCGGGCGATGTCGGGACGGAGTACGTCGCCCCCCGGACGCCGGAGGAAGAGACCCTGGCGGCGATCTGGGGCGAGGTCTTGGGGGTCGAACGGGTGGGCGTGGAGGACGATTTCTTCGCCCTGGGGGGGCACTCCCTCCTGGCCACCCAGATGATCTCCCGGGTGCGCGGGGCTTTCGGCCTCGACGTACCGTTGCGGCGGCTCTTCGAGGGGCCGACGGTGGCGGCGCTGGCGGCGGTGGTGACCGCCATCCAGGGCGGGGAGACCACCGGCGCCGCGGGGGCGGAGACGGAAAGCTCTCTGGCGCCGCCGCCCATCGTGGCGGTGCCCCGGGATGGGGAATTGCCCCTCTCCTTCGCCCAGCAGCGCCTCTGGTTCCTGGACCAGCTGGAGCCCGGCGGCTCGACCTACAACGTGCCCACGGCGTTGAAGGTGGAAGGCCCCCTCTCCATCGCCACGGTGGCGGCGGTGCTGACCGAGATCGTCCGCCGCCACGAGGCGTTGCGCACCTACTTCCCGTCGGCGGAGCGTCCGGTGCAGCGGGTGCGCCCGGCGGCGCGGGTGGCGGTGCCGGTGATCGATCTGCAAGGGCTGGGGATGGATGACGCCGCTGCCGCCGATGCCGCCGATGCCGCCGATGCCGCCGATGCCGCCAATGCCGCCGATGCCGCCTTGTGGTCCGTGGCGCGGCCCCTGGTGGCCCGGGCGGTGCGGGCTCCCTTCGATCTCTCGGGGGCCGATGGCAGCATCCTGCTGCGGGCGCTGGCGGTGCGTCTGGGGGCGGAGGAGCACGCTCTGGTGATCAACATGCACCACATCGCCAGCGATGGCTGGTCGATGGATGTCCTGGTGCGGGAATTCTCCGCCCTCTACAACGCTTTCGACCGGGGCGAGCCCTCGCCGCTGCCGGAGCTGGCCATCCAGTACGGGGACTTCGCCGCCTGGCAGCGGGGCTGGCTCCAGGGCGAGGTGCTGGCGGCGGAGGTGGGCTTCTGGCGCGGCGTGCTGGAAGCGGCGGACGGCGAAACCCCGGTGCTGGAATTGCCCGCCGATCGACCCCGCCCGGCGGTGCAGTCGAACCGGGGGGCCAACTTCAACTTCTCCTTTGGGGAGGCGGCTTCGCGGGGGGTGGAAACCCTCGCCCGCAACGCCGGGGCCACCCCCTTCATGGTCCTCCTGGCGGCCTTCCAGACCCTGCTCTTCCGCTACACGGGGCAGCGGGATCTGCTGGTGGGTACGCCGGTGGCGAACCGCAACCGGGGGGAGATCGAGCCGCTCATCGGCTTCTTCGTCAACACCCTGGTGCTGCGCTCCCAGATCGCCTCCGGGGGTGCCGGGGTGGCCAGTGACGGTCCGGCCTTCGCGGACTTTCTGCATCAGGTGCGAGAAGCATCCCTGGCCGCCTTCGAGCACCAGGATGTGCCCTTCGAGAAGTTGGTGGAGGAGTTGCAGCCGGATCGGGATCTCTCCCGGCAGCCCCTCTTCCAGGTCTTCTTCGCCCTGCAGAACGCCCCCCGATCGACGATCTCCGCCGGCGGCGGGGGCGTGCGTCTGTCCCCCTTGCCCTCCGGCAGCCCGACGGCGAAGTTCGACCTCAGCCTCTTCTGCGTCGAGCGCCAGGGGGAATTCCTGGGCACGTTCGAATACGCCACGGATCTCTTCGACCCCGCCCGGCTGGAGCGCATGGCCGGGCATCTGCGGACCCTGGTGGCCGCCGCCGGGGAAGCCCCCGCCACGCCCCTGGGAGCCTTGCCGCTGCTCACCGCCACGGAGCGGCAGCAGTTGCTGCGGGAGCTGAATGCCGGGGCGGTGACGGGCTTCGACCTGGACCACCGCATTCAGGATCGCTTCGAGGTGCTGGCGGCGCACTCTCCGGATAAGCTCGCGGTGGTGGGGCGCCACGGGGCGTTGCGCTACGGGGAACTCGACCGCGCCGCGGACGCCCTGGCCGCCCGTCTCCAAGGGCTGGGCGTCGGCCCGGAAGAGCGGGTCGCCGTGGCCCTCACCCGCACGCCGCGGCTGATCACGGCGCTGCTGGCGGTGTTCAAGGCGGGGGGCGCCTACGTCCCCGTGGATCCCGCCTACCCGGCGGATCGCCGACGGCTGATGGTGGAGGATTCCGGCGCCCGGGTGCTGATCACCGAGGCGGCGGCGGCGTTCGAACAAGAAGCCGCCGCCGGGGCGACGGTGTTGGATCTCGATCAGCCGTGGCCGGAGGCCACCACCGGGGCGCCGGACGCTCGCCCCGGTCATCCCAGTGATCCCGACAACCTGGCGTATGTGATCTACACCTCCGGCTCCACCGGGCGACCCAAGGGCACCGCCATCGCCCACCGCTCGGCGGTGGCCCTCATCGAGTGGGCGCCGTCGGCCTTCTCTGCCGAGGAGCTGGCGGGGGTCTTCGCCGCCACCTCGGTGAGCTTCGATCTCTCCATCTTCGAGATCTTCGTCACCCTCTCCTGGGGGGGCACGGTGATCCTGGGCCGCGACGCCCTGGAATTGCCGGAACACCCGGCGGCCCATGCCGTGACGCTGATCAACACCGTGCCTTCCGCCATGGCGGAGCTGGTGCGATTGAAGGCCGTGCCCGCCTCGGCGCGGACCATCAACCTGGCCGGAGAACCATTCACCGACGACCTGGCGGCGAAGATCGCTGGGCTGGGCACCGTCCAGCGGATGGTCAACCTCTACGGGCCGTCGGAGGATACGACCTATTCCACCTGGGCGACGGAGCCGGGGGATGGCAGCACCGGCCAGGCGCCGCCCATCGGCAAGCCGGTGCTGGGCACCCGGGGCTACGTGGTGGATCGCTGCGCGGCCCCCGCGGCGGTGGGTCGTCCGGTGCCCCTGGGGGTGCCCGGGGAACTCCTGCTGGGGGGCGATGGCCTGGCCCGGGGCTACCTCGCCCGTCCCGCCCTGACCGCCGAGCGGTGGCTGCCGGATCCCTTCGTGGGTACATTCGCCGGTGGAGGCGCCGGGGAGGGCATCGGAGCCCCCGGGGACCGCCTCTACCGCACCGGCGATCTGGTGCGCTGGGAGACGGACGGTCGCCTGAGCTATCTGGGCCGCATCGATCACCAGGTCAAGGTCCGGGGCTTCCGCATCGAGTTGGGGGAGATCGAGGCCCGCCTGCTGGCCCTGCCGGAGGTGACGGATTGCGTGGTGGTGGTGCGCCAGGATGGCGAGGGCGGTGCGCCGCGCATCGTGGCTTACCTGACCGGCGGAGGTACAGAAGGCGCCGCCCTGGAGGCCACCGCCGTGCGCGCCGCCCTGCTGGCGGAACTGCCCGGCTACATGGTGCCTTCGGTCTTCGTGATTCTGGAAGCCCTGCCCCGCACTCCCAATGGCAAGGTGGACCGCAAGGCGTTGCCCGCCCCGGAGGGGGGCGGCGAGGGGGCGACGACGGCGGCGTACGTGGCGCCGCGCAATCCGGCGGAAGAGATGATGGCGGGCATCTGGGCCGATCTGCTGCAACAGCCCCGGGTGGGTACCCGCGACAACTTCTTCGAGTTGGGAGGGCACTCCCTCCTCGCCACCCGTCTCATCTCCCGGGTGCGGGAAGCCTTCGGGGTGGATCTGCCCCTGCGCTCCCTCTTCGAGGCCCCCACGGTGGTCGCCCTGACCGCCCTGGCGGAGGCCCAGCGGGATACCGGCGCCACCGCCGCCGGAGCCATCACCGCCTCCATGATGGAGGAGGCCCGGCCCCTCTCCTTCGGCCAGCAGCGCCTCTGGTTCCTGGATCAGCTGGAGCCCGGCAGCGCCGCCTACGGTATGCCCATCGCCCTGGAGCTGTTGGGGTCTCTGGTGCCCGCGACGCTGGGCCGGGCCATCGACGGCCTGGTGCGCCGCCATGAGATCCTGCGCACGGTGTATCCCCCGGCGGAGGAACCGGTGCAGGTCGTCTTGCCCCCGACGCGGGTCCCGCTGCCGGTGGTGGACCTGTCCGGCGTATCCGAGGACGCGGCGGTGCGGCGGCAGATGGCGGACGGTCTGATCCTGGGGGAGACCGGTCGCCCCTTCGACCTGCACCATGGGCCAGTGTTCCGGACGCTCTTGATGCGCCTGACGCCGGAGCACCACATCTTGCAGGTGGATGTCCACCACATCGCCGGCGACGGCTGGTCCATGGACATCCTGGCCCGGGAGATCCAGAGGCTGTACGCCGCCCTGGACTCCGGGCAGCCTGCGGGGCTACCGCCGCTGCCCATCCAATACGGCGACTTTGCTGCCTGGCAGCGCCGTTGGCTGGAGGAGGACGGGCGCCTGGCGGAGGAGCTGGCCTACTGGCGGCAACGCCTGGCCGGGGAGATTCCGCCCCTCGAATTGCCCACGGATCACCCCCGCCCGCCGGTCCCCAGCTACCGGGGCACCCACCGAATCTGTGTCTTCCGCCCGGGTCTCGGGGAGGAATTGACAGCGCTGGCGCGGCGCTCCGGAGCGACCCTCTTCATGGTCCTGACGGCGGCGGTCAAGACCCTGCTCTACCATTACACCGGGCGCCGGGATCTGCTGGTGGGTACCCCCGTGGCCGGGCGGGATCGGGCGGAGATGGAAGGGCTCATCGGCTGCTTCATCAACACCCTGGTGCTCCGTTCCACGGTGGACGGTGACCGCTCCTTCGGGGACCTCCTGGCCCAGGTGCGGGAGGGCGCCCTGGAAGCCTTCGAGCACAGTCACGTGCCCTTCGAACGCATCGTCGAAGAGGTGCAACCGGAACGGGATCCTTCCCGCCAGCCCCTCTTCCAGGTGTTGTTGGCGTTGCAGAACATGCCCCGTACCCAGACGCCGGTCGGGGAAGCCCTGACCTTGCGACGGGTGCCCATGCCTCGCACCACGGCGAAGTTTGACCTCAGCTTCCTGTTCTCCCAGCCGGAGGGGGTGGAGTTGGGGGTGATCCTGGAATATCCCTCCGATCTCTTCGAAGGGGAGCGCATCGCGCGGCTGGAGCAGCATCTGGGGGTGTTGTTGGACGGTGTGTTGGCCCATCCGGAGCTGCCGGTGGCGGCGTTGCCGTTGCTGACCCCGCAGGAACGCCACCAGGTGACGGTGGAATGGGCCGGGGAGGCCCCGGCGGCGGTGTCCCCCCAGGCCACCGTGCCCGCCCTCTTCGCCGAGGTGGTGGCGCGGGATCCGGAGGCCCCGGCGGTGCGCTTCCGGGGCGCGGTGTGGAGCTACGGCGAGCTGGCCCGGCAGGCGGCGGTGGCGGCCCGGCGGCTGGCCGCCTTGGGAGTGGGGGAGGGGTCCCTGGTGGGGGTGTGCACCGACCGCTCGCCGGCGCTGGTGGCGGCCTTCCTGGGAATTCTGCAAACGGGCGCGGCCTTCGTGCCGCTGGATCCGGGCTATCCGGACGAGCGGTTGCGCTTCATGATCCAAGACACCAGCGTGAAGGTGATCGTCACCGGCGGCGGCGCCTGGCGGGAAGCGATTCTCGACGGATTGGAGGACCTGGAGGGGGTCGTGACGGTCGATTTGGAGGCGCTGCTGGCGCCGCTGGATTCGCCAGAGACCGGCGCCGCGGCTCCGGCTCCCGATGTGACGGTTGATCTGATGCCGGAGACCGTGGCTTACGTCATGTACACCTCCGGTTCCACCGGGCGCCCCAAGGGGATTCGCATCCCCCACCGGGCCATCGCCCGCCTGGCCCGGGGGGCCGACGGCTGGAGCGGTCGAACCTTCATCCCCATGGGTCCCCAGGACGTCTTCCTGCAACTCGCCCCCACCTCCTTCGACGCCTCCACCCTGGAGCTGTGGGGCAGCCTCCTGAACGGGGCTCTCCTGGTCCTGCCGCCCTTCGGTCTGGGGGAAAAACCGTCGCTGGCGGAATTGGGCGGGATGATTCGCGACGAGGGGGTGACCACGCTGTGGCTGACCGCCGGGCTCTTCCATCAGATGGTGGACGAGCAGTTGCCGTCCCTCGGCGGCGTGCGCCGCTTGCTGGCCGGGGGCGATGTACTGTCGCCGCCCCACGTGCGGCGGGTGCTGGCCGAACTGCCCGGGGTGACGGTGATCAACGGCTACGGCCCGACGGAGAACACCACCTTCACCACCACCCACGGGATGGCTTCCCCGGAGGCGGTGGGCACCACCGTCGCCATCGGTCGACCGATCCCGGGGAGCACCGCCTACGTGGTGGATCGTCACCTGCGACCGGTCCCGGCGGGGGTTCCCGGGGAGCTGGTGACCGGCGGGTTGGGATTGGCGCGGGATTATCTTGGCCGTCCGGCGTTGACGGCGGAACGGTTCATCCCGGATCCCTTCGCCCACCTGGCGAAGGCCGGGAGTGGCGGGGGGCGCCTGTACCGCACCGGGGATCTGGTACGCCACATCCTTGCGCCAGGGGTCGATGGGGATACCGGGGCGCTGGAGTTCCTGGGGCGCATCGACACCCAGGTCAAGGTTCGGGGCTACCGCATCGAGGTGGGAGAGGTGGAAGCGGCGCTGGCGGAACACCCTGCGGTGGCGGCCAGCGCGGTGATCCTGAAGCGCGACCCCAGCACCCCCGGCGGCGGCGCTCTGGCAGCCTTCGTGGTGCCCGTGGATCCGTCGGTCGAGGGCGAGGGTGGCACCGAGGCTCTGACCGGGCAACTGCGCCGCGCCCTGCGGGAGCGGCTGCCGGAGTTCATGGTGCCCAGCCTGTGGGCGGTCCTCGACGACCTGCCCCTGAATCCCAACGGCAAGGTGGACCGGCGTCGGTTGGCGGCCCTCGATGTGGGCGGGACGGCGACGGCCCAGACGGAGTACGTGGCGCCGCGCGACGCCGACGAGGAGCGGCTGGCGGAGCTGTGGGGCAAGCTCCTGGGGGTGGAGCGGGTGGGTGTTTTCGACCCCTTCTTCGAATTGGGCGGCCACTCCCTGCTGGCTACCCGGCTGATCGCCCAGGTGCGGGCCGCCTTCGGGGTCGATCTGCCCCTGCGGGTGCTCTTCGAAACCCCCACCATCGCCGCCATGGCGGCGGCGATCGGCGCCAGTCGGACCAGTTCGGAACAGGCCTTCACCGATGCCCTGCCACAGATCGTGCCGTCCGCGGCCCAGCGGTCGGAGCCCTTCCCCCTGACGGATCTCCAGCAGGCGTACTGGATCGGGCGCACCGATGCCTTCGAATTGGGGCAGATCTCCGCCCACATCTACCAGGAGTTCAACCTGCGGCAAGTGGATGTGTCCCGCCTGGAGGCGGCGTGGAACACCCTGGTGGCGCGCCACGACGCCCTGCGGTTGCAGCTCCTGCCGGACGGTCGCCAGCGGATCCTGGAGTCCGTGCCCCACTATCCCATCGAGGTGTTGGATCTTCAGGGGGAAGAGCCCGCCGCGGCGGAGGAGCGCCTGGCGGCGGTGCGCCAACGCATGGCGGACCACGGTCCGGACATGGAGGCGTGGCCCCTCTTCGAACTCCGCGCCACCCGGCTGCCCGATGGCCAGACCCGACTGCACCTCTCCTGCTCCCTGGTGGTCAGCGATGCCTGGAGCTACGGCATCCTGGTCCGGGAACTGCTGACCCTCTACGCGGCCCCCCTGGCGCCGCTCCCGGCGCTGGAGCTCTCGCCCCGGGATTACGTCCTCGCCTTGCAGGCGATGGAGGACACCCCGGCGTACCGGCGCGCCCTGGCCTACTGGCGGGGGCGTCTGGCGGAGCTGCCCCCCGCTCCGGAACTCCCCCTGGCGAAGAGCCCGGCGAGCCTCGGCCCGCCTCGGTTCACCCGCCGTCGGGTGGAACTGGATGCCGAGCGCTGGGGGCGCCTCAAGGACCACGCCCAGCGGCTGGGGGTGACCCCCACCTCGGTGGCGGCGGCGATCTACGCCGAAGCGCTGGCGGTGTGGAGCAAGAGTCGGCACTTCACCCTCAATGTGCTCTACCTGAACCGTCTGCCCATCCATCCCCAGGTGCCCCAGTTGGTGGGCAACTTCAGCTCCACCCTGATGCTGGAAGTGGCCGGGACCCCGGAGGAGAGCTTCCGGGAACGGACCCAACGGCTTCACGCGCAACTGTGGCGGGATATGGACCACTCCCTGGTCTCCGGGGTGCGGGTGGGCCGCGAGATGGCTCGGGTGCAAGGGGCCTCCGCCCGCAGCGCCATGCCGGTGGTGTTCACCAGTGTGCTGGGTATGCTGGAGGAGGAACGAAACGAGCCCGGGGCGGCGTCGCCGAGAGCCCCGGAGGGTGCCCCCCAGCGGGAGGGCACCGGGGATGGGTCGCGCCTGCGGCGCTTTGGCGGGGCGCTCCAGACCCCGCAGGTGTGGATCGATCACCAGGTTTCCGACTCCCCCCGGGGCTTCGCCGCCAATTGGGATGTGCTGGACGAACTCTTCCCGCCGGGACTGCCGGAAGCGATGGTCCACGCCTACCAGACCCTGCTGGAGCGACTGGCGGACGAGGCGGCGGCGTGGGAGCGGCGGGAGTTCGCCCTGGTGCCGTCGGATCACCTGGCTCTCTACGAGCGGGTCAACGACACCGTCCCGGTTCCCGACCCCGCCAGCGAAGACGAAACCGACCTGGCGCCGGGGCCACCCCAGGATCTGCTCCACGTCGGGGTGCTGGAACAGTTGCGCCGGGAGCCGGATCGTCCGGCCCTCTTCGACGGCCCCTTCTACGAAGCCCACGGGCGGGCGGTGACCTACGGCGAGGTGGAGCGCGCCTCCACGGCCATCGCCACCTGGTTGGTGGAGCAGGGTGTGGAGCGGGATGAACTGGTGGCGGTGGTCATGGAGAAGGGGTGGCAGCAGATCGCCGCTGCCCTCGGGGTGCTGCGCGTCGGGGGCGCCTACATGCCGGTGGACGCGGGGCTGCCGGAAGAACGCCTGCGCTACCTGATGGAACGGGGGGAGGCGCGGCTGATCCTCACCCAGCCGTGGCTCCTGGACACCGTGCCGTGGCCCGAGGGGGTGGTCCGGCGGGAGGTGGACGACGCGATGCTGACCTTCGCGGGCGAGGCCCCCGCCCCCGCCCACCATACGGAGCCCACGGACCTGGCCTATGTCATCTTCACCTCCGGTTCCACGGGGCTCCCCAAGGGGGTGATGATCGAGCACCGCAGCGCCCTCAACACGGTGGTGGACATCAATCGGAGCTTCGGCATCGGCCCGGAGGATCGGGTGATGGCGCTGTCGGCCCTCAACTTTGACCTCTCCGTGTGGGACATCTTCGGGCTGCTCTCGGCGGGGGGCGCCCTGGTCCTGCCGGATCCGCCCGCCCAGCGGGAGCCCGCGGCGTGGGTGGAATTGGTGCGGCGCCACCAGATCACGGTGTGGAACACGGTGCCCGCCCTGGTGGTGATGCTGGTGGACCATCTGGAGGCCCGGGGCGAGGCGCTGCCGGAGTCGCTGCGTCTGATCATGATGAGCGGCGACTGGATCCCGGTCACTCTGCCGGAGCGAATCCGGCGGCTCTCCGCCGACCGCCCAGCGGGCGAGGCGGTGGCCATCTGGAGCCTCGGCGGCGCCACGGAGGCGTCCATCTGGTCCATCTGGTACCCCATCGGAGCGGTGGATCCGGCGTGGCCCAGCATCCCCTACGGCAAGCCCATGACCCACCAGTCCTTCCACGTCCTGGACGCGGCGTTGCAGCCGCGTCCGGTGTGGGTGACGGGGGACCTTTATATCGGCGGCGCCGGGGTGGCCCGGGGCTACTGGCGGGACGAGGAGCGCTCCGCCAAGAGCTTCCTGCGCCACCCGGAAACCGGCGAACCCCTGTACCGCACCGGCGATCTGGGGCGCTACCTGCCGGATGGCAACATCGAATTCCTGGGCCGCGAGGACTTCCAGGTCAAGATCCAGGGCTTCCGCATCGAATTGGGAGAGATCGAGGCGGCCCTGTTGCAGCACCCCGGGGTGCGCTCGGCGGTAGCGGTGGCCCTGGGGGAGAAGCGGGGGAGCAAGCGGCTGGTGGCCTACGCGGTGCCCGAGACCGGGGTCGAGGTCACCACCGAGGCGCTGCGGGAACATCTGGAAGAGAAGATCCCCGACTACATGATCCCGGCGGTCTTCGTCTTCCTGGATACCCTGCCGCTGACCGCCAACGGCAAGGTGGACCGCGCCGCCTTGCCATCGCCGGAATCCCGCGCCGGGGAGCATGTGCCCCCTCGGGATGAGCTGGAACTGGCCCTGGTGGACCTGTGGGCGGATCTCCTGGAGCGTCCCGCCGGGGAGTTGGGGGTGACCGAGAGCTTCTTCGAGTTGGGCGGCCATTCCCTGCTGGCGGTGCGGCTGATGGCCCGTATCGAGCAGGATTTCGGTCGCCAGCTCCCCCTCTCCACCCTCTTCGATGGCGCCACCGTGGAGCACCTGGCGGCGGTGCTGCGCAAAGAGGGTGGCACCCGGGCAAAGCAGGCCCTGGTGCCGATCCGAGTTCCCCAAGGGGCCGCCGAGCGCGAAGGGGATGGGTCTACCACGCCACCCCTCTTCCTGGTCCATCCGGTGGGCGGCAGCGTCCTGTGCTACGCGGAACTGGCCCGCTCCCTGGGTGAAGGGGCGATCTACGGCCTGCAATCGCCGGACCCGGACCCGGACGACGATGGCGCCGTGCCGGAGACCATCGAGGCCATGGCCGCCCACTACCTTGAGGCTCTGCGCGCGGTCCAGCCGGAAGGCCCCTACCGTCTGGCGGGGTGGTCCATGGGTGGCACCATCGCCTTCGAGATGGCGCGGCAGCTGGTGGAGCAAGGGGAGAGCCTTGAAGCCCTGACCCTGATCGATTCGGAGATGCCCACCGCCGTCTACCGCGACCACCCCACGGATACCGCCTCCCTGGTGGCCTGGTTCGCGGGCGACCTGGCGGGGATCGCCGGTCGCGATCTGGAACTCTCCCGGGAAGCTCTGGAAGCCCTGGGGGACCGGGAAGCGCAGCTGACGGCTCTGCGGGAACGGGCCTCGGCCGCCGGGGTGCTGCCGCCGGAGCTGGGTCTACCCCAACTGGATGCCCTGGTGGCCACCTTCGAGCGCAACGCCCGGGCGCTGGTGCTCTACCAGCCCCAGCCCTTTTCCGATGGTGCCGGTGGTGCCGATGGTGCCACCCTCTTGTGGGCCACGGAAGAACCGGTGCCGACGGCGGTCGATGCCGAGGATCCCACCCGGGGCTGGGGTGCCGTGCTGGGCGGTGCCGTCCAGACCGCCGAGGTCCCCGGCAACCACTACACCATCTTCCACGGGGAAGGGTTGCGGCGGCTGGTGGAGGCGTTGGAGGGCCGGGAGTAGGGAATCGCCCGAAGAGGCTGCTTCAGCGCGGAGTGGGCATCCCTTCCAACAGGTCGTCGGTGACCTCGGCCTGTCGCCGGGTGCTGCCCTTGCGCTCCCGGGCCTCGGCCAGATCCGCCACGGTCAGGGTCTGGAGGTAGGTCAGGGCCGAGGTGCGGAATTGCTTCCAGGTGTCATGGAGAGGGCAGGGGTTGATATCCGAGCAGTGGTCGAGGGCCAGGATGCACATCTGCGCTCTTCGGGCGAGGCTTTCCACCACGTTGAGCACTTCGATGGCCCGGATCTTGTCCGCTGGCCGGGCGAGGCGGAAGCCCCCCCCGCGGCCCCGCACCGACTGCAACAGGCCCGCCCGGGCAAGAGCCTGAAGGATCTTTGCCAGGTAGGCGGGAGGAATATTCCCCTCCGCCTTGGCGATCGCCCCAGCGGTCATGGTCGCCCCATCGGAACGGAGACTCGCCAGCCGGGTGATGGCGCGGATGGCATACTTTCCGGAGTCAGTGTAGATCATAAAGGTCTTCCTTCAGTACTCCCTCTCCCACCCGGGCAGGAAACCTTCTGGAGCGAAAAGAAACTATCAAGAACGCTGAAGGATCGCAACGAAAATTTAGACCACGGATATGTGATGGTTTACCTGTGTGCTCCCGTGATCTGTCGGATCGAGCGTGGCGTTCTGACCTCGGGGACGCCTTACCGTCGGGGGTGGGAGAGCTTCAGCAAGCCCCAGGGATCCCGAAAAATACTCCCAGGCGAATAAGAAATTGCTCCACTATTACGATTTATCCCTCCAGGAAGATGTCTTGATCTTATACGCACATAAAGAATATTAAGAGATGTGCGTGGGCGGGATAATCCAGAATCTTCCAAAACAGGACAATAGAATCCGATTTAAACGGGTCCACCGTAGGTAAGGGCAGTTATCAATTTTTGGGTGATTGTCAGTCCCTTTGAGGGATGACATTTGTGTTGTTGTTCGCTGAGCATGCTTTCCTGAAGCATGGATCTGTACTAGACCCTCGAATCACTTAGGAAGGAGTGGAGTCAATGGACGAATCGAAATGGAATACTCTGCATGAAGGGCAAGCACCGGGCCCGCCAGGGAGTAGGTTAACGGGACTTTGGCGGCCCAGGATCGCGATCGGAGCGCTGCTCGCGGCGAGCCTCCTGGTCGCCTACGCGGGTGCGGATCCGCCGATCAATCAGCCCCCTGAGGACGACCCCTCGCACTTTACGGGTCCCTTGGTGGAAGATCTTCCCGAAGGTCTTCCGGAAGCCAATGAGGGTACCTACGAGGGAGGCGTGACGGGGACGGCCGAGGACGCGGGCGCGAACAACGTCTTGCAGGGGGAGGACCAGCGGAAGGACGGCTTCTGGAACGTTCCGACCAACGGACCGCCGAGCCCTCTGTTCAGTGCCACACCGTTCTCCCAGCAGATGCTGCGTTTCGAGGAGTTCGGACCCCAGCAGTTCACGGCTTCCTGGAATCAGCACTCCAACGGCCAGGGCCCCAAGGGAGACCTGGATTTTCCGACCCCTCTGGACTTCCAGAGCGGGCCCGATGGGGCAGCCCTGGAAGATTTCCTCTCCCAGGATGGTCTCTTCCCCCATCCGACGGTCTTCTCCAACGAGGTGGACCAGAACCCCTGGAAAAATCAGATTGAAAGCTTCATCGGTCGTACCCTGGAGCAGGCGCCAGCCGAGGGTCGGCCTCCCGGTCTGGGCTGGTCCCACCAGCGGGCCCAGGAGTTTCGCCCCAAGGTCTGGTTCCAGACCGCCCAGGCTGGCGCCCGGGTCAACGGCGGCTTCCGCGATGACCTGCAGAGCCACGGGTACAACACCGGTGAGTTCGGTCCTGGCGGTCTCTATCACAATACGGTCGGTCTGCCGGGCTTCGAAGGCAGCACCGGCGGCATTCCGATCAAGTTCCATCCGAATATGCCCGTGCAGGACCCCAAGGCCCTGTGGACGTTTGACGGCACCCTGCCGCCCAAGCTCCTGTCGGTGCGCTATGGCGAGACCGTCCTGATGCGTCATTACAACGCGCTGCCCATCGACGTGGCGGCGAACCGTGGTTTCGGTGTCCACACCATCACCACCCACGAGCACAACGGGCACAGCCCGGCGGAGAGCGATGGTTACGCCAACGCCTTCTTCTTCCCGGGGCAGTACTACGATTACCGTTGGCCGCTGCCTCTGGCGGGCCATGACTCCATCAACACCACCGCCAGCGATATCCGCGCCGGGCGTCCGAACGGCCATGGCGGGATCACCAAGATCCCCGGCGACTGGCGGGAGACCATGAGCACCCACTGGTTCCACGACCACATGCTCGACTTCACGGCGCAGAATGTCTACAAGGGCAACGCGGCGATGATGAATTACTACAGTGCCCTGGACCGCGGCAACGAGGGGCTGAACGACGGCGTCAACCTCCGTCTGCCCAGTGGTACGGCGTTGGATTGGGGCAACCGCGACTACGATGTCAACCTGCTGATCGCCGACAAGGCGTGGGATCGGGAGGGCCAACTGTGGTTCAACCCCTTCAACACCAACGGCTTCATCGGTGACAATCTGCTCACCAACTGGCTCTACAAGCCTTACTTCGAGGTGCGGGCCCGGCGTTACCGCTTCCGCATCCTGAACGGTTCCGTTTCCCGTTACTTCAAGCTCGCCTTGATCAACGAGGCCGGCGACCGGGTGCCCTTCTACATGGTGGCCAACGATGGCAACATCATGGAGCACACGGTGTACTTCGCGGATGGCCAATTGCCCACCCAGGGCATCGCCGAGCGTTACGACATCATCGTGGACTTCAGCCAGTTCGAGGAGGGCGACAAGCTTTACTTCGTCAACGTCCTCTCCCACCGGGATGGCCAGATCACCAACGTGCCGATCCCTCTGGAAGACATCCTGGATGGCACCTACAACCCCACCCAGGTGGATGATGACGGCGACGGTTGGCCGGACCGCTGGGTCGATGGTGATCCCGCCGTGGGCAAATTCCTGGAATTCCGGGTGAAGAGCTACAACGGGGTCGATCAGAGCATGAACCCCGCCGACTTTGTCGCCGGGAAGCAGAAGCTGATCCCGCTGCGTCGGCCCACCGAAGACGAACTGGCCAACGCCCGTCACCGGACGTTCCTGTTCGAAAAGAACCCCACCGACGAAAAGCCGTGGACCATCGAGACCGATGGCAACTCCAAGGGCTTCGGCATGGATCCCCGCCGCCTGACCGCCGCGCCGTCCAAGAACTACGATGGTCTTGAGGTCTGGCGCATCATCAACGGTGGCGACTGGAGCCACCCGATCCACATTCACTTCGAGGAAGGGATCATCCTTCGCCGGGACGGCAAAGAGCCACCGGAGTGGGAGAAGTGGGCGCGCAAGGATATGTACCGTATCGGTCCGCAAGAGGATAGCGGCGCCATCGTCGAGGTCGCGCTGCGCTTCCGGGAGTTTGCCGGTACCTACATGGAGCATTGCCACAACACCCAGCACGAAGACCACGCCATGCTCATGCGTTGGGATATCGAGCATCCCGGTCAGGTCAAGTTGATGCCGACGCCGCTGCCCACCTGGGAAGGGGTCGAGTATGTCGATACCCGCGCCCTTCCGACCTTCCGTTCCGGTGATGGCACCGGTGAATTCGGACCCAAGCTGGATCCGGTGGAGGAGTGGGTCGATGGCATTATCGTCGAGGACATGGACCTGGCGAATATGGAGATCGGCGACGCTCTGAATCCCACCGAGGACGAGCGCGGCAGGATCACCTATCCCCTGCGGCGGGCGATCAACAATGACAACGGCGTCGAGACCGAGGTCTTCTTCGTGCTCCACGACGTCAACGATGAGGAACTCGCCGACGAGTTCGGCATCATTTATGCGGGCGGCTTGAAGGGCACCCCGCTGGCGGCGACGTCGCCGGCCAGCTATGACCCGGAGACGGACGAGTGGACGTTCTTCGGTAACCTGCCGAATCCCATCAACTCGCACCAGTTCCCGCAGCCGCAGGATCCCAACAACACCTACACGCCGTTGCGGTATGTGAATATCGGCGGCAAGAACGTCATCGTCAACGCCTTCTTCGTGCAGTGGGGCGATGGGCCGTTCGAGCACATGCGGATCGACCAGTCCTGCGTGAGTTTCCCGGATGATCCGCCGAACACCTCGTGTCCGTACAACGGTGCGGCCTTCGGCGACGCCCAGTACTCCGGGCATGCCCTGGCGATCAACACCACCGGTCCCAACCCGACGGTCACCCTGAAGCTCCACAAGTCGTGGTTCGGCGGGGACTTTGGCGGGCCGGAGTACTTGCCCTACTACATCGTGGTCGATACGTACCCTGCGGGTCCCGCCCGCGACATGGGCATTCCGTACGTGCCGAAGCACGCCTTCCTGGCCGGTGCGGCCGTGCCGCTCGTCCAGTTCATCCCCCCGACGCCCCTCGGCCCGGGCTATCCCCCAACCCCGTCGGATGGGTTCGGTCTTTCCGGTGGTGGCCCCCTGGGTGGTCAGATCGGGATGCCGTCGTACTTCATGCCCGGCGAGGACTTCAGCCCCATGTGGCACATCGGCTTCACCCACTGGTTGCAGCCGGCCACCGAGGTCGTCAAGTCCCTCGAGCGGATCAAGGAGCTGCGAGCGGAAGGTAAGCTGGAGATCTTGGAGTTCCCGCCGCCGCCGAACATCGGCACGGATAGCTACGACTTCGAGAACCTCAACTCACCGCACGTCGTCAATTGTCCGACGCCCATCACGCTGGACATGGCCGTTCACCGCGCCATGAAGCGTGATCGTGCCGAGAACAATCCGTAGTGGCGACCGATACCCAGGTCGTGTCGGCTTTGTAACGAGGTAGGCACGAAGACTGGTAAGAGAAGCGGCGAGCACCTCGGTGCTCGCCGCCTCTGTCCTTTCTTTTTTTGAACTCCAAGCTTGCAAGGAGAAGTATCATGCGGATTCGGAACATCATGGTCGTCCTGCTCCTGTGGGTCAGTGCCCCGGTGTTTGGGGACACCCCATGGAACGCCGACTACTTTCCCAACGTCCCTTTGATCACCCACGAAGGAGAGACCGTCCATTTCTTTGATGATCTGATCAAAGATAAGGTCGTGGTCATCAACTTCATCTACACCACATGTCCTGATACCTGCCCGCTGGAGACCGCTCGCCTGGCGAGGGTGCAGAAGATTCTGGGAGACCGGGTAGGCAAGGATATTTTCATGTACTCCATCACCATCGAGCCTGAGCGCGATACGCCGGAAGTGATGGCGGCATACGCCAAGCGGTATCGGGCGAAGCCGGGCTGGCTGTTCCTGACCGGCAAGGAGGAAGACATCACCCTGCTGCGTCAGAAGTTGGGTCTGTACCTGGAAGAGATTCAGGACGATTCCAACAACCATAACCTTAGTTTGATCATCGGCAACCAGGCCACCGGTCGATGGATGAAACGTTCACCTTTCGAAAACCCTTACGTTCTGGCCACCCAGATTGGTAGCTGGCTTTCCGGCTGGAGCATGCCCTCGGAAGAAAAGCTCGCCTATGAGGAGGCGCCAGAGGTGCGCAATATCTCTCAGGGAGAGCACCTGTTCCGCACCCGTTGCGTGACCTGTCACACGATCGGTAATGGCGAAAATGTCGCCGCCCCAGAATTGGTGGGTCCCGACCTGTTGGATGTCACGAAGCGGCGAGAGCGGGAGTGGTTGAGCCGCTGGATCGCCCGACCGGACAAGATGCTGGAAGAAGGCGATCCCCTCGCCCTGGGGCTCTTCGCCAAATACAACGAAGTGCCGATGCCCAATATGCGCATGAGTCGAGTGGATGTGGAGGATGTCCTCGACTACATCTCCAGTGAGAGCCGCCGGGTGAGAATGGACAAAGCCCGAGCCCGCAGGAGCCAGCGCCGCGCGCGCATGGAGACGCCCACCACCGGCGTGCGCCACGCCGTGGATGTGCGCCGTTCCGAACCGGCGGAGCCGGTCGGCGACGCGGTCGCCATCATGAACGCCTGGGTCCGGGAAGCTCATCCGGAGGCTCCCACCAACGCCGGGTACATGACCCTGATCAACGTGGGGACGGAAGATGTCGTTCTCGAGAGCCTGGTCAGTCCGGCCTTCGAGAAGGTGGAGATGCATGACATGACGATGGCCGATGGCATGATGCGGATGCGGGATCTGACCGAGCTGGTCATCCCCGCCGGCGGGCAAGCCCGCTTTGAGCCCAGCGGAAAGCATCTGATGCTCATCGGGCCCTACAAGCCCCTGACCGTCGGGCAGACGGTGGAGCTGACCTTGAATTTCCAATCCGGCCAGAGCCAGACCATCGCGGTCCAGGTGGCGGACCGGTAGCCGTCCCCACCGTCCAGGGGTCGATCTCTCGACCGCCGCCCAGGGTCCAGGCCCTGGGCGGCCTTCTTGTTTGCTTCATTCCCCACCCAATCTCCCCAAAGTGTTCCCTCCCGGTTGGGAGTTTCACCTCCTTTTGCGCCCTCTCCTTATGAAGCTCGACGCGAATCCCTTGCGTCGGATGACAGGATTTGGACTCTGTACAAGGAGAGATCGATGAGATCCATTCGTATGTTTTTAGGAGGAGCGGTGGCCGTGGCCGTCGCTTTGGGGCTGGCGCTACCCGCCGGGGCCTTGACGTTGAAAGTCGCGGATCTGGACAACTTGGTAGCAGGCAACAGCGTGATCGTAGTGGCCACCGTTCAGGACGGCTACGCCTATTGGAACCGCGATGGCGGTCTGCTGCTGACCGATTATCGCGTGGCCGTGACCGAGGTCCTCAAGGGCCAGGTGGAGGGGCAACTGACCTTCACCATGATGGGCGGTTCCGATGGCAAGTTCACCACCTTGATCCCCGGCGGAGCGACCCTCCTGCCGGATGGCAGCTACGTGCTCTTCCTGCGCCAGGAGACCTTGCCCGGCACCGAACCGGTGATGACCGTGGCGGAGCACACCCAGGGTGTGTTCGACATCACCGACAACGGCGGGGTCCTGTGGGCCACCAGCCAGGCCAAGGACGAGCACCTCGTGCGCGGTGAAGACCTGAGTGAAGAGGAGGGCAGCGAAGTGCCGACCATCGATGTGGTCGGTGGTGCCGAGGGCATGGCCCTGGAAGAGTTGGTCAGTTCCATCAAAGCGCTGGTCGCCAAGGGCACCGGCACCCAGGGGGTGAAGTGATGTTGTCGCGGAAAACGCTCGGTACTCTCGCCCTGATGGCTGGCCTCTCGGCGATGGTCGTCGCCCCGGACGCGATGGCGTTCCGGATGATCCAGAACAACACCGTGGGCTTCGTCAGTGCCGGGGCTCAGGTGCCGTGCAACGATGCCGGTGGGTTCACCCATTGGACCATCCGTCAGATCATCTGGCGCATCAACACCGCCAACAATCCCGGCGGTGTGCCGGGGGCTCTCGATCACGCCCTCAACCAGTGGAACGGCGTTTCCGGCTCGGACTACGATCTGAGCCGCGGTAGCAGCAACAGCACCGGCGGCTTCGGCACCGATGGCACCAACACCATTCTGTGGGCCAATGGCAACGGCTGCACCGGCAACTGCCTGGCCCTCACGGGGCTGACCCTGACCGCGGGGCAGGTCATCGTGGAGGCGGATGTCACCTTCAACTCCAACGAGAACTGGACCACCAGCAACGTCAACTTCGACATCCGCTCCGTGGCGACCCACGAGATCGGTCACTCCCTGGGGATCCATCATTCGGATCGCAACCCCCTCTTCGCTCGCCCCACCATGCGCGCGGGGTACCGGGATGGGGCGCGCACCATCGAAAACGATGACCGGGACGCGCTGCGCTGTTCCGTCAACACGTTCCCCATCAACTGCACGGATCCGTGCCCGACGGGGGGTGTCTACGACGGCGCCAACTGCTACATGTGGTCCGTGCCGGGCAACGATGCCTTCGTCTACAACGGCAATTTCTACTACAAGCCCGTGTGGCACCCCCTGGGTCCCTGCCCCAATGTGGTGTGGGACATGGTCAACAACACCAGCATCCAACCCTGGTTCGATGGCGCCAACTGCTACATCGGCTCCGCCGGTGGCGGTCCCAATCCCTTCTTCTACGACGGGAACTACTACATCTCCGCCTCGGCGGGGGCCAATCCTTGCCCCTTCGGCGGCACCTACGACGGCGCCAACTGCTACATGTACACCTGGCCGGGGGTGGATCCCTTCATCTTCGACGAGAACATGTACTACAAGCCGCTGTGGCACCCCAACGGGCCGTGCCCCCACCCGGTGGTGAACAATTGGTTGCAGATCTCCATCATGCCGACCTTCGACTCGGCGAACTGTCTGGTCCAGGCGGGTCCCGGTGGCAACCAGACCCCGTTCATCTGGAGCAACAACTACTACCTGACGCCGGTCTGCAACCCTTGATTCGGTTTTGAGAATTGGTGGGGCGCGGCGCAAGCCGCGCTCCGATCTAAGCCCCCCCGGTCGCCAGGACCGGGGGTCTTTTTGTCTCAATCTTCCGCTTCCAACACCGCCCGCATCTCGTCGAAGCGGGCCTTTTCTTTGGCGCCCACGGTGGGGTATTTGAGATCCAGCCCTTTGAGGGTCTCGACCAGAATCTGCGCCACGGTGAGGCGCATGTAGGGTTTGTCGTCCGCCGGGATGGCGTACCACGGTGCCCAGGGTCGGGAGGTGGCGTTGAGGGTGGCCTCGTAGGCGGCCATGTACTGGGGCCAGAAGGAGCGCTCCCGGACATCCCCGGCGGAGAACTTCCAGTTTTTCTCCGGCTCGTCGAGGCGGGAAAGGAAGCGCGCTTTCTGTTCCTCCAGGGAGACGTTGAGCCAGAATTTCAGGATCACCGTGCCGTTGCGGGCCAGGTGCAATTCGTGATCGCGGATGGATTCAAACCGCTGTTCCCAGAGCTGCTCCGGGTCCACGCCACCGGGCAGATTCTGCCCCCCCAGATACTCCGGATGGACCCGCACCACTAGGGTTTCCTCGTAATAGCTACGGTTGAACACCCCGATGCGCCCCCGCTCCGGCAGGCGGCAGGCGGTGCGCCACAGGAAGTCGTGGTCCAATTCCTCGGCGGAGGGCTGTTTGAAGGAGTAAACCTGGAATCCCGCCGGGTTGACCCCGGAAAAGACCGCCCGGATGGTGGAATCCTTCCCCGCCGCGTCCATGGCCTGGAAGATACACAACACAGCGTGGTGATCGTGGGCGTAGAGGATCCGTTGCAGGTCGGCGAGTTCCTCCACGGTCTCTTCCAGAGCTTCCTTCAGTTTCTTTTTCTTCGGCGTGTCCTCGGGGGGCACCGTCGCGACGTTGGGGATCCGAAAGGAATCGTCGAAGGGGACGAGGTACGGGTGCGTTTGGGCTTCGATAGGCATGAAGTGAATATACCAGGGGGGGCTGTCACGAGATACACTCGAACCCCCGATGGCATGGAAGGAGGGTTGTGCATGGCCTACAGTCCGATCAACTTGAAAGAGAAGTGCGCGCAGTTTTCCGACCTGTGGTCCCCCCGGGTGGTGGCGGAGATGAACGATTATCAGTTCAAGCTGGCCAAGATCGAGGGGGAGTTCGTCTGGCACGCCCACCCGGAAACCGATGAGGTATTCCTTGTGGTGGAGGGCTCCATGGCCATCGAGTTCCGGGATGGCCGGGTGGATTTGACCGCCGGCGAGATGTTCGTGGTGCCCAAGGGGGTGGAGCACAAACCGATCGCGGCAGGGGAGTGTTCGATCCTGCTGGTGGAACCGCGGGGGGTGGTCAACACGGGGGATGCGGCGGACGCGGAGGGCCGTCGGGCGGAAAACGATGTCTGGGTGTAGGTAACGATCTTGGCCCTCGGGCGTAGGCTCTCCAACCGATGAACCAACCTGCGAGGTCCGCCTTCATGAATATCCGTTCCCTGAACATCCTGAGCCGCATCTGTGGTCTGCTTCTTTTCACCACCCTGAGCACCGCCGCACCCACCGAAGCGCAGATCGCCCGTTTCCATTTCCAGCCGGACAAAGTCCCCACCGGCACCCTCTTCCTCTACGACAAATCCAACATCGATGGCACCCACGCCAGCCGCATCGCCCTCTACGTGGCGGCGCAAGATCGCCTGGAATCCTTCAAATGGCACGAGGGCGCGGATGCCGCCACCCTGGTGATCGCCGACCTGGATTGGGAGACTTTCACCGTCCGCCGCTTTGAATCCCTTCGCCTCTTTGCCGATGGCACCCGCCAGACCCAGGCGGTGATGGAGAAGATGGCGGGGCAGCCCAAGGTGGCGGTGGCGGCGGGACCGTACCAGGCGGAAGTCGAGATTCATCACTGGCCGTGGCAGAGCTATGACTTCGACTTCGCCGGTCTCAACATCATCTTTCCCCACCTCAAGAAGGCGAAAGCGCCCTTCACGCTAGGGATCGCCGATGTGGTGCGCAGCCCCGACGGCCCGACCTTCGCCGATAAGGGCACGGTGACCGTCACTTACCAGGGCCGCGAGACCCTCGACGGCACCCCCTGCCGCAAATACTCGATCGATGGCGAGGGGCTGGAAAACCGCGGTGGCCACCTGTGGATCGATGCCAAGGCGGGGCATCTGGTGCTCTACGAGATCGACCTGCCGGATGAGCCGGGTTTCGACAGCGGCAAATTGCGGCTGGTGGAACGGCGGGCGCTGTCGGCGGCGGAGTGGCAGGCGTTCAAGGACGGCAAGTTGCGCTGATCCACGGCCCCGGTTGTGCAACCGCGCTGGATCGCCGATCATAGAGGCTATGAGCGAGCAGGCTACGGGCGGGGCCGGGGCACCCACCGCCGGGCGATCGCGGTGGTGGAAGGTCAGCCTTCTGCTCCTGGTCGTCCTGGTGGCGGTGGATGGGGTGGCGATCTGGGGCATCTTCGCCGGGCGCCGGGCGGCCCTCGATCTGGCCCGGGAGGATCTGGAACTCCAGACCCGGGTCCATGCCCGCTCTCTGGAGGCCGTGCTGGCCAATCTGTGGGCGGACTTCCTCTTCCTCTCCCAGGCGTCCCCCATCACCCGCTTTCCCCCCTCCCGGGACGATCCCGACGCCATGACGCGCCGCTGGCGGCGCCTGGACATCGAAGGCACGTTGCTGCTCTTCCTGGACGCCAATCCCGCGGTGTTGAGGGTCGTGGTGCGGGATGGGGTGGGAGAACTCCTGGTGGTGGTGGGGCGCCAGGACGGTGCCCCCCAGGTGCTGCCGCCGGAAGCGACCTTCCTGGAATCCTCCCGGCCCGGCCCACCGCCCCTACGGGGGGACTGGCCGGTGGGGGGGGAAGGCGCGGCGGGCCGCGCCGAGGCGGCCCGGCTGGAAGCGTGGGTGGCGCCCCGGGACATGTTGCGCCTCGTGGCGCCGGGCCTGGAAGACCGCTTGCGGCTGGTTCCGACGGAGCGGTTCGATGGCGATCCCCCCGTCCTGGTGGACGGCGCGGGGGGGGAACCCGCCGACCGTCTGACCGTGGCCGTGCCCATGGTGGACGAGCGCTGGAACCCCCCGGTGCGGTGTTGGGTGGTGCGCACCGAGGACGGCAGCCGCCTGGTGCGTTCCATCGAAGCCCTGGCCGGTCGCTACCGCACCACCGTGGTGGTCAACCTGGGGGTGGTGGCCCTGACCCTGGTGCTGGGTACCCTGGCGCTACGCCAGCTGCGGCAGGTCGCCCGGCTGGAGGCGGAGCGGCAACAGCAGGCGCGGGTGCGGCAGCTGGAACGCCAGTTGATGCACAGCGAGCGGCTGGCGGGGGTCGGTCGGCTGGCGGCGGGC
>Ga0210063_1000154_pt1 | contig 23561 bp, 24 predicted proteins | sample Muzzi_PWA_D1_FD_185529 | JGI IMG/M metagenome (GOLD analysis project Ga0210063, IMG submission 185529) | Wetland microbial communities from San Francisco Bay, California, USA, that impact long-term carbon sequestration - Muzzi_PWA_D1 (SPAdes) | ecosystem: Environmental > Aquatic > Marine >... | reverse complement strand
GATAGCAGCAACACACCACCCAGCAGCCAGGGTCGCTGCGCGATAATACGCGCTCCCATCCGGCTCCACACCCGGCCCAGCAGCAAGGCAAACGCGGGGACCAGCGGCAGCAGGTACTTGATTTGCTTGCCGCTGACCAGGCTCATCAACACGAACACCGCGACCAGCCAGACCACACAAAAACGCAGCCCCGCATCCGATGCGATACCTGCCTGCCGCAAGGCCGACCAGGTGCCGGACAGCAGTATCCAGGGCGCGAACAACAGCAGCAACCACGGCAGGTACCACCACGCCGGATGCGCATGGGCAAATGACTGCACCATGCGGTTGGCCGTCTGGCTCCAGAGGATGGCCTCGCGGTAGCTGTCGCCGCCTGCCTGCGACGCCGGCAGCGCCCAGGCCAGTGCAATCGCGGCACCGAGCATGACGGCAGCGCCCGTGTCCATATACCAGCGCCGCCAGTGATGTGAATCGGTGTCACAGCGCCACAGCGGTGCCAGCAACGCCACCGGCAAGACATGCAGCAGGATGACCGGCCCCTTGGAAAGGACGCCCAGGCCTATGGCCAGGCCAGTGAGCAGCCAGCCGCTCCGCCTGCCGTGTGCCGCACGGATGATGCCGCTCATCGCCAGCAGCGTCATCAACACCAGTAACAGATCGAGCTGCACCCAGGTGGCAAACGCAGTAAAGAAGATGCTGCCAAAGACCAGCCAGGGCACCGCGCGTGCCGTATCCTCATCGCCCGGCCACAGCTGGCGCGACAGCCCGGCGCTGGCGAACAGGATGAGCAATGCAATTACCGGCGCAATGGCGCGCAACACCCATTCATGCACGCCAAACAGCCACCAGCCGGCATGAATCAGCCAGAAATACAGCGGTGGCTTGTGGCTGTAGGGTTCGCCATTCAGGTACGGAACGAGAAAGTCGCCACGCGACCACATCTCCCAGGCAACACTGGCGTAGCGCGTCTCGTCGACCGGCAACAGCGGCCGCGTGAATAACGCCGTCAGCAGGATCAGCAGCCAGAGCGCAATCAATCCTCCCCAGGATCCATGGCGCAGCTTCATCCCTGCGCCACGGTCGAGGTGCCCAAATCCGCTTCGCGGTTCGCTGCCTGATCCAGTGTCCTGCCGCGTCCGACCTTCCGATAGAGCACGACACCGAGCACCGCCGCCAGCACAAACAGGGCCATGGCAATCGCCACCTGCCAGAACTGGTCCACGCGCGTGCCGCTGCCAACCAGTGAAAAAACCAGCATCTGCGGGATATAACCCAGTGCCGAACCCAGCAAGAAGGGCCACTTGCCGACGCTGGAAACACCGGCCGCGATATTGATCATCCAGTTGCTGCCGAGCGGCAACAGACGTACCAGCAGGGCCATGGTGAAGGTATGCTCATGCAGGAAGCGGTCGACCCGCTGGATACGCTGTGAATAGCGTTGTTTCAGAAAGGCGCGCAACAGCGTGCGCGCAACCAGAAAGGTCGTGATACAGGCCGCCACCACCGCCAGCATGGAGAGCATAAAGCCCTGCAGGAAGCCGAATGCATACCCGCCCAGAAAGGCAATCAGCTGGCGTGACACGCCGACACTGCCCATCAGACAACCGGTCAGCACAAACAGCAGCACACCGTGGACACCACGATCCCGCAGCTGCGCATCGACCCAGCCCTGGTCCAGCACATCCTTCAGCAGGTAACTGATGAGCACGAGGATGACGATCGCCAGCAAGCCTCGGAAAATAAAGCGCGCCTCCATGAACGCTACTGTATTTCAGAGACGACCGGCTGCCTGGCGCGACGTTGCAGCCACAGCACCCCCAGCATATCGACAATGCCAACCCACAGGCGGTTGTGGATGCCGTATTTTGACTGCCCGCGCTGGCGCTTGCGGTGGTTGACCTCGACAGACAGCACCTTGCCGCCCTGGCGTTGCACCAATGCCGGCAGGAATCGGTGCATATGGTCGAACTGTGGCAGGCTCAGAAACACAGACCGTGCAAATATCCGCAGGCCGCAGGCCGAATCCGGCACATTGTCATGCAGCACAGCGGCGCGGACCGCGTTGGCAATGCGCGAGCTCACGCGCCTTGACCAGCTGTCCCTGCGCTGCCTGCGATAGCCGGCGACCATCTGTATGGCATCCGGTGACGTATCCATGATCCGGTAGAGCTTCAGAATATCGGCCGGGTCATTCTGGCCATCACCGTCGAGGGTTGCAATCCACTGTGTCCTTGCCGCCCTTACCCCCGAGGCAATCGCCGCGCTCTGCCCGCAGCGCTCACGGTGGTGCAGTATCCGCAGCCGCGGGTGTGACTGGCGGGCCGCCTGCAGCACCGCGGCCGTGCCATCGATACTGCCGTCATCCACGACAATAATTTCATAACCGGGCTCGGCAACGAAGCACCTGCCGATTTCATCAAGCAGCGCGGCAATGACTTCCACTTCGTTGAACACGGGTATGACAATGCTCAGGTCCACGCAATTACCTTACTCTGATCAGGTGTAAATAGAGACGCACGGCTGCAGGGTTTGATGCGGCGTCTATAGTACACTGAGCCGTACGACAGTACGAAACGGATGCCATGAACGAGAATCACGACGATTGCAACGCCCTCGGCGGCGAGACCAGCCCGTACCTGCTGCAGCATGCGCATAACCCGGTGGAGTGGTACCCGTGGGGACCGGCGGCGCTGGAGAAGGCACGCAGGGAAAACAAGCCGATACTGCTGTCCGTCGGCTACTCCGCCTGTCACTGGTGTCACGTTATGGCGCATGAATCATTTGAAGACACCGGGACGGCCGAACTGATGAACCACCTGTACGTCAACATCAAGGTGGACCGCGAAGAACGGCCGGACCTCGACAGGATTTACCAGAGCGCGCATTCGCTGCTGACGCAGCGCTCCGGCGGCTGGCCGCTGACCGTGTTCCTGACACCCGATGACAGGGTACCGTTTTTTGCCGGCACCTACTTCCCGGATAAACCGCGTCATGGCCTGCCCGCCTTCCGCGACCTGTTGCAACGCGTGCACGATTACTATGCCGGCAACGAAGCCGAGGTCCGCAAGCAGAACAGCACCCTGATCGAGGCCCTGCAATCGATGCAGCGGGTTGACCCGGCCGCCTCGCTGAATCCGCTGCCGCTGGATACGGCGCGCCAGCAACTCGAACAGAGTTTCGATGAACGTGATGGTGGCTTCGGCAGTGCACCGAAGTTCCCGCACCCGACCAGCATCGAGCGACTGCTGCGCCACTGGTCAGGTGCGCGCACCACGGCGGGCACCACCGACCAGCGCGCCCTGCACATGGCCGTGTTTACGCTGGAGAAGATGGCGCATGGCGGACTCTTCGACCAGCTGGGCGGCGGCTTCTGCCGTTACTCGGTGGACGATCACTGGATGATTCCGCATTTTGAAAAGATGCTCTATGACAACGGCGCCCTGCTGGCCCTGTATGCCGAGGCCTGGGCGGCCACCGGCATTCCCCTGTTCCGGCGCGTCTGCGAACTGACCGCCGACTGGGTGATGCGTGACATGCAGGCACCTGAGGGTGGTTATTACTCCAGTCTCGACGCGGATTCCGAAGGCGAGGAAGGCCGTTACTACGTGTGGACGCCGGCCGAAGTGAAGGCGCTCATCGATGCACAGGACTACGCCGTGTTTGCGCGGCGCTATGGACTGGACCGTGCCGCCAACTTTGAAGGCCGCTGGCACCTGCACGTGTTCCGCAGCACAGCGGAACTTGCCAGGGAATTCGCGCTCGATGAGGCTGACGTCGAACAGTGCGACCGGCGTGCACGCGCCACGCTGCTGGCCGCACGTGAACAGCGCGTACCCCCGGGCCGGGATGAGAAGATACTCACTGCCTGGAACGGCCTGATGATTCGCGGCATGGCCATGGCCGGACGTCACCTCAACCGTCCGGACTGGGTCGCCTCGGCTGAACGTGCAGTGGGCTTCATATATCAATCCCTGTGGAAAGACGGCCGCCTGCTCGCCACCGGCAAGGCGGGGCGCGCGCACCTGAATGCCTACCTGGATGATTATGTGTACCTGATCGACGCCCTGCTCGAGCTGTTGCAGGTACGCTGGCGGGAGCGGGACCTGGCGTTTGCCATTGAACTGGCAGAGGCGGTACTGGATCACTTCCAGGATCCGGACGGCGGATTTTTCTTTACCTCGGATGACCATGAAACACTCATCCAGCGCCCCAGGGCCAATTATGACGAGGCCACGCCCTCCGGTAACGGTATCGCGGCCAAGGTACTGGGGCGCCTCGGGCACCTGCTGGGTGAAAGCCGCTATCTGCAGGCCGCGGAAAATACCCTCAAGGCTGCCTGGGAGGGAATCCGCAGCATGCCACAGGGTCACGCCAGCCTGCTGCTGGCGCTGGAGGAATCACTGTTCCCGTTGCAGACCGTCATCATCCGCGGTAGCGACGAGGCAACGGCCGAGTGGCAGTCGCTGTCAACCCGCCCCTATGCACCACGGCGATTGACGCTTACTATTCCCGGGAGCGTTGAACAGTTGCCCGGTCAGTTGGGCGAGCGCGCACCCCGTGGAGCGGTGGTCGCCTATGTCTGCAGCGGCCATACCTGCAGTGCACCGGTAACGGATATCGAGCGCTTCAGAACCCGCATCACTGAAACCGGGACACAGGTAAACCCATGAGCGATATCACGCAAACACTGCAGCTGCCCGGCGCGCAACTGGCAAGCATTGAACAGGGCGAGGATGAAATCACCTTGCACTTTTCACAGGTTCAGCTGCTGCAGGAGATGGAAAACGCCATTGAAGACTCGCTCTGGACCCAGGCGCTCGATCTGACCGTCAAGGGCATCGAGATCGAGGGGGAGCTGCCGGCTTGCCCCTGCGAGGTCACGGGCGGCGACCTCACGGATAACATCTTTACCTATCGTCATCATGCCCCGTTACCGATCAGCTGGCGCGGTGCCGTCGCCTGCAAATTAACCGTTGCGGGTAACGACACCGGCTTTACAATTTCAGGCGATTCGCTCAAGGTTGACCAGATTGCCCATCCGCGTTACATCAGGCACGTCAAGAAGGCATGAGCGTATTGCCGAACACCCGCTTCAGGAAACAGCCTTACTTCACATGACGCAAAAGAAACCACCCGCAAAAAACAGCCGCCTGGACGCCATCGTCGCCGATGCACGGCGCAAGCAGTCAGAGCGCGAACAGGGCTACCGTGAAAAATCGCTGAAGATGTACCCGTGGATCTGCGGCCGCTGCTCGCGGGAATTTACGCGTGCAAATGTCCACGAGCTGACCGTGCATCATCGTGATCATAATCACGACAACAATCCGGAGGATGGCAGTAACTGGGAACTGCTATGCCTTTACTGCCACGATAACGAGCATGCACGTTATCTGGACGGCGAAAGCGTCGGCGATACGGACGCCGCCAGCAAGGGCAGCCGGACGGCCACTCACAACCCGCTGGCCGGACTGGCCGAGTTATTGAAGAAGGACAGGTAAACGGCTCTCTCAAAAAGACAACCTGCAGGAGCGCCGTCGCCTGCAGGGATGTTGGCGAGGGGCGCAAGCAGGACACGGAAGCTTTTCGTCGCGCTTATTCGCGGCGAGCCAAAAAACAATCGCGCCGGGGACGACGCTCCTGCAGTTCCATCACATTGTTTGGCGCCTGAGTGGGCGGATTTGTCAGCGCCGTGTCTCCGACCATGAACCGCTTTCACCATTGAAGGTGAGGATGCGGTCCGAGGTGACCAGCAGTGCCGAGGTGTCGACCACTTCTGTAGAGACCACCTGCTCATTTGCAATGCGCCGCAGGCTGCTCCAGCCGGAAGGATAGGTACCAACGCCGGCAAAGCGCTGGTTGGTCACCAGGATCGCAACGCCGTTCGCCACATAGCGATCGAGGATGCGCTCCTTGGCGTGGACAGGCAAATCAAAGAACTGCCCGGTCGCAGTGTTCGCCGCAACCACCTTGTCGCCCTCATCCACCAGGAAGATAGTCTTGGCGACCAGGCCTTCGGCACTGGTCGCGAACGGACTCAGCAGCAATACCGGCAGCAGCAATACCCGGCTGCAGCACCTGAGGACATCACGTGCTGGATTTGTATTCATAATGGAATTCCCGAGTCCTGCTCCGACTTCTATTCTAGACCGGTCGATATGCGGGGAGTTCCAATATCCAGCGCGAATCGCGGCGAGGACGCCGCGATTCACTACCCGAGCGCAACACCAAAACTCGTCAGGTAACGGCTTCTGAATTCATCCAGGGTGAAGCTGTGGTTCTGGGTGCCGTGCTGCTCGATCTTGATGGCACCCATCAGCGCGGCAATTCGCCCCGTGGTTTCCCAGTCCAGCTGGTTCAGCAGCCCGAACAGCAAACCGCCACGGTAGGCATCACCGCATCCCGTGGGATCATTCAGCCGGGTGACCGGCGCCGCCGGGATATCGATGCGCTGCTTGTCGGTATAGATATGCGAACCCTCGCCACCAAGCGTCACGATCAGCGCCTGCACGCGTTCGGCAATTTCATGTGGCGACATGCCGGTGCGCTCCTGCATCAGCTGTAATTCGTAGTCATTGACACTGACCCAGCTGGCCTGGTCGATAAAGGTATACAGGTCCTCGCGATCAAACATCGGCAGTCCCTGGCCGGGGTCGAAGATGAAGGGTATGCCGGCATCCACAAACTGGCTGGCATGCTCGATCATGCCCTGCCGGCCATCGGGTGAAATCATACCGATGCTGATGCCGCTGGCGTCGGTGATCCTGTTTTCATGCGAGGCATCCATGGCGCCCGGATGAAAGGCGGTGATCTGGTTGTCATCGGTATCGGTGGTGATATAGGCCTGTGCGGTATAACGGTCCTCGATCAGGGTGACATGCGTGCGGTCAATCCCGGTGATATCCATCCACGCCGCGTAGGGCCCGAAGTCACTGCCGACAGTCCCCATGGGAACCGGCTCGCCGCCCAGCAGCTTCAGGTTGTAGGCGATATTCCCGGCACAGCCGCCGAATTCACGACGCATCTCGGGCACGTAGAAAGCCACATTGAGAATGTGCACCTTGTCGGGCAGGATATGGTTTTTGAACTTGTCCTTGAACACCATGATGGTGTCGAAGGCGAATGATCCACAGATGAGTGCTGACATAGGCGGGTTACCGGTTTTGTAATCCAGGGTAGATCACCACAGCACCAGCAGCCAGACCACGGCGGCATTGATGAGTGCGATCATGACAGTCGCCGAACCGATGTCCTTGGCACGCCCGGACAGCTCGTGCGATTCCGGGCCAATGCGGTCAACGACCGCCTCGATCGCGGAGTTGACCAGCTCGAATAACGGCACCAGCACCCACACGGCGACCAGCATTGCCCGCTCCAGCCCGGTATCGCCGAGCCACAGGGCCAGCGGTATCAGCACCACACTCGCCGCGACTTCCTGTTTAAAGGCCGTCTCATGGCGATAGGTTGCCGCCAGCCCCTGCAGGGAATATCCGGTTGCCTTGATCAGTCTGCGGATACCACCATTCCCGTGTTCAGTGGCCATTAGCAGCGTCCCGCGGTGTTCCCACAACTGGCAATCAGGCACTCCAGGTCAGATCCAGCTGCTTGGCCGCGCGCACCTCGTCGAGGCGTCTGACCGGCCGGGTGTGTGGTGCCTCCTTCAGCAGTTCCGGGCTGTTCTCGGCTTCCTGCTTGATCTTGATCATGGCCTCCACAAAGGCGTCGAGTTCTTCCTTGGTCTCGGTCTCGGTCGGTTCGATCAGCAGACACTCGGGTACCAGCAACGGGAAGTAGGTGGTCGGTGCATGAAAATTGTAATCCAGCAACCGCTTGGCGAAATCCATGGCGGTAATACCCAGTTGCTTTTGCTGTCGCTTCAGGGTGACGATGAACTCGTGGGTTGCACGTCGTCCCGGGAACGCCACATCGAAGCCGGCAGCCGTCAGCCGTGCCATCAGGTAGTTGGCATTGAGGGTGGCGAAGTCGGCCACCCGGTGCATACCCTCGCGGCCCAGCATGCGGCCATAGATATAGGCACGCATCAGCACACCCGCGTTACCCATGAAGGCAGACAAACGGCCAATGCTTTGCGGGCACACGTCTTCTGTAATCCAGTAGTATTCATCGCCGTCGTAACCGACCATGGGCAGCGGCAAAAACGGCTCAAGCCGCTTGCTGACCCCGACCGGACCGGCTCCCGGGCCGCCGCCGCCGTGCGGCGTGGAGAAGGTCTTGTGCAGGTTCATATGGATAACATCAAACCCCATATCACCCGGACGAACCTTGCCGAGGATGGCATTGAGGTTTGCACCATCGTAATAGAGCAGACCCCCGGCCTCGTGGATAAGGCCCGCAATCTCCTTGATGCGGCGTTCGAAGACACCCAGCGTTGACGGGTTGGTGAGCATGATACCGGCCGTTTGCGGACCCACCGCTCCCCGCAACGCCTCCATGTCCACATCGCCATGCCTGTCGGTGGGGATCTCATGCACCTTGTAGCCGCACATCACGGCAGTCGCCGGATTGGTGCCATGCGCGGCATCCGGCACCAGGATCTCGTTGCGCGCCGTGTCGCCGTTGGCATCATGGTAGGCGCGAATCATGGCCACACCGGTAAATTCACCCTGCGCACCGGCGGCCGGTGTCAGCGTCACGGCCTTCATGCCCGTGACATCCTTGAGCATTTCCTGCAGCTCGTACAGGCAGGCAAGAAACCCCTGCCCCATCGAGACCGGCGCCAGCGGATGGCGCGCCAGGAAGCCCGGCAGCATCGCCAGTGTGTTGCACGCACGCGGGTTATATTTCATGGTGCAGGAACCGAGCGGGTAAAACTGGGTATCAATGGAAAAGTTTTTTTGTGACAGCCGCGTGTAATGACGCACCACCTGCAGTTCGGAGACCTCCGGCAAGGTGGGCGCAACCGTGCGCAGCAAGTCGGCCGGAAGGTCAGAGACATCGGCATGTGACTGCGGCGCCTGCGCCAGGGCGCGACGACCCGTGTGTGATTGTTCAAATATCAGCATGACAATTTACTCAGTACCTGTACCGCAGGAACGGATTGTTTATGCCCGACGATTGATCGGGTACATCCGCGAATGTTTTTTACGAGCGACACATCGCGGTTGCGAAGCGACCCTGCGTGCGAGTTATTTACAGCACCGCCAGAGCGGCCTCGTAGTTCGGTTCGTCCGCGATCTCGGGCACCAGCTGTGTGTAGATCACCTTGTCGTGCTCGTCGATGACCACCACGGCCCGTGCGGTAATCCCCGCCAGCGGACCGTCGGTCAGCAAGACGCCGTAATCCTTGGCAAAGGCGCGTGTCCGCATCAGTGACAGGGGAACAACATTCCTCAGTCCCTCGGTCTCGCAAAAACGCCCCTGCGCAAAAGGCAGGTCAGCGGAGATAACCAGCACCACCACGTCATCACCGCGATCGGCCACCTTTTTGTTGAACGTCCGTGTCGAGGTGGCGCAGGTCGGCGTGTCCAGACTGGGGACGATATTCAGTATTTTCTTTTTGCCACTGTAATTTCCCAGGTGGACATCATTCAACTCGCCGTCCACGAGGTGGAAATCAGGCGCCGTGCTGCCAGTTGCCGGCAACTCGCCACTGGTATTGCATACATTCCCCTGCAAGGTAACTGTAGCCATGATTGAATCTCCTGGTCGTTATTACGGGTATGGATGGCCGTCAGGCCATTTTCGGTTTATCCGGTCGGTTTGCCGCGGTTTGCTTTTCAATGGCCCGACCAAGATGGCCGGCATAGGTCTCGATATCCGCATCGCTGCGCAGTTCGGTTGCACAGACCAACAGCGCATCCCCCAGCTCCGGGTAGTCTTTACTCAGGGCATAGCCCGGCAGAATATTATGCGCATGCAACGGTCGCAGCACATTCTCAAGCGGCAGTGAAATGCGCAGCGCGGCCTCATGAAAATACGGCCGGTTGAAGACCGTTTCGACACCGTCATGCGCAGTCAGTGCGGCAACCAGCTTGCGGGTATTGGCATGACAGGCCTGTGCGACACGCTTCAGGCCTTCGGCACCCAGCAGGGCCATGTGAATGGTCGCGGCCGTGACCAGCAGGCCCTGGTTGGTGCAGATATTCGAGGTGGCCCTGGAGCGACGAATATGCTGCTCGCGGGCCTGCAATGTCAGGGTGTAACCGACGCGTTCGTCACGATCGAGGGTGCGGCCGACAATGCGACCGGGCATCTGCCGAACGTAGTCCTTCTTGCAGCACATAAAACCGAAGTAGGGACCACCGCCCATCATCGGCACGCCCAGCGGCTGGCCCTCGCCACAGGCAATATCGGCACCGTGCTCGCCCCAGGCACCGGGCGGTTTCAGCAAGGCCATTGAGACCGGGTTGGCGACCGCGATGACCAGCGCGCCCTGTTGATGCGCCCAGTCTGTCAGCGCGTCCACGTCTTCGAGGATGCCGAAGAAATTCGGCTGCTGGATAACGAGCGCGGCAATGTCTTCGCCTTCATAGGGCTTGAGCGACGCTGTCGGCGTATGACCGCCCTCGGGGGAATACGGCACTTCGATCAGTTCGATATGCTGGTTTTTGACAATGGTGTGCGCGGTCTTGCGGTAATCCGGATGCACCGTGGTCGGCACCAGGATACGCTGTGACTTCGACTTGCGATTGGCGCGCACCGCCATCAATATCGCCTCGGCGAGGCCGGAGGCACCGTCGTAGAGGGAGGCATTGGACACATCCAGCCCGGTCAGTTGCGCCATCATGGTCTGGAATTCGTAGATCAGTTGCAGCGTACCCTGACTCGCCTCTGCCTGGTAGGGCGTGTAGGCGCTGTAAAATTCACCCCGCGTGGTGATTTCCCAGACGGCAGCCGGGATGTGGTGATCGTAGGCGCCGGCGCCCATGAAACACAACGGCCGACCATCGGCCTCGGCGCGTTCCATCATCAGGCGTGCAATATCCTGTTCGATCAAACCTTCCGGGACACCGGAGAGTTTGCCCATGCGCAGGTTGGCCGGTATTTCATCGAACAGGTCCTCGATACTGTCGACACCGATGGTGGCCAGCATTTTGCGGATATCAGATTCTGAGTGCGGGATAAATGGCATGAAAGTGGTTATGTTCTGTGGTGGTTACGGAGCCTTAGGCATCGCCATTACAGCGGTCGCATTACGCAGGCGCCGAATAGCAGGGTGGCATCGCATGACGCGCCTTGATATCAATGGGCCTCGGCGGCAAGAAACAGCTCGTAGGCCTCACCGCTCATCAGGGCCTCCCTCTCAGCGGGGTCCGCAGGTTGTAATCTGAACAGCCATCCCTCGCCATAGGCATCCTGGTTGACGGTTTCAGGGCTGTCGCTCAGAGCCACGTTGACCTCGAGGACCTCGCCGCCCACCGGCGCATAGACATCGGAGGCGGCCTTGACAGACTCCACCACGGCGCAGGCCTCTTTCGCCTCAACCGTCTGACCGACTTCCGGCAACTCGATAAATACCATGTCGCCTAACTGATCCTGGGCATTGTCCGAAATGCCCACGGTCACGGAACCGTCATCATTTTCACGGACCCATTCATGCGTTTTCGCATATTTCAGTTCAACCGGTATGTTGCTCATGATTTCCTCACTTGATTTTGCTCGTTATGTGCCTGGTTCAAAGTTCTATTTGTGCCTGACCGTTGCGGACAAATGGCGGCTTCACCACCCGTGCCGTCAACAGCTTGCCGCGCACATCCACCTGGCAGGTGTCGCCGGTCGCCTTCGGCACACGCGCGAAGGCAATTGCTCGCTGCAGCGTCGGTGAAAAACTGCCGCTGGTGATCTCGCCTTCGCCTTCACCCGCCGCAATCACCTTCTGGTGATTGCGCAGTACGCCCTTACCTTCCAGCAACAGACCCACCAGCTTGCGCGACGTTCCCTGCTGGCGCTGTTTTTCCAGTGCGGCACGCCCGATAAAATCCCGCCCGGCAGGCTCCCAGGCAACCGTCCAGCCAAGTGCCGCCTCCAGCGGACTGATCGATTCATCCATATCCGAACCGTACAGGTTCATGCCCGCCTCCAGACGCAGGGTGTCACGGGCACCCAGCCCTGTCGGTCTTACCCCGGCGGCACGCAGTTGCTGCCAGAATGCCGCTGCGTCGGCGGCAGGCAAGACGATCTCGAAGCCGTCCTCGCCCGTGTAGCCGGTACGTGCGATAAACCAGTCGCCATCAAAAACGCCAAAGAACGGTTGTAACTCGCTCGCGGCAGTGCGCACCGTGTCGCTCAGCAAGGGGAGCGTTTTTTCACGGGCTTTGGGGCCTTGTACCGCAATCATGGCCAGTTCCGGGCGCTCGCTGATTGTGACATCAAAGGCAGCCGCCTGTTTGTTCAACCAGGCCAGGTCCTTGTCGCGGGTACCGGCATTGACCACCATGCGAAAGTAATCATCTCGCAGGAAATAAACGATCAGATCATCAATGACACCACCGTCCTCATTCAGCATGCAGCCATAGAGCGCCTTGCCGCTGTCCTTGAGACGGTCGACATTGTTCGCCAGCAGGTAGCGCAGAAATTCCCGCGTACGCTCGCCGTTCAGGTCAACCACTGTCATGTGCGAGACATCGAACATGCCCGCGTCCTGGCGCACCGTGTTGTGTTCCTCGATCTGGGAACCGTAATTGATCGGCATCTCCCAGCCGGCAAAATCGACCAGCTTGCCACCATCGGCCAGATGTTCGTCATACAACGGGGTTCTGTTTGTCATGTCCTGTCTGTTTATCTCTGTAAAACCTTACGGCAGAATTGAAAAAGGGCGACGGCAGCCTGCGCTAACCGTCGCCCCTCTGTCCGGTGACCTGAGAGAGTGGCCACGCCATCAGCGACGCGCCTGTCCCCTTCGGTGGGTCGCACTGCGACCGCTCTCCAGAGTCAACTGCTGCTACGGTCCGTTTGCCTGAGCGTTTCCGAGCGTGTTGCGCCTTCGGCGTTTCCAGTCGACCTGGAACCCTCTCCCGCAGCAGTATCAAAGTTGAGCCGCAAATATACTCCTGCCTGCGGGCAAGCGCCAGATGCCTGGCATCTATATAGAAGTACCTGCTGATGTATTGATTCTCCGTCAGGGTATCCTTCGGCGTCTCTGGTTTATTCGTCATCCCGGCGCAGGCCAGGATGACGAGCCAGGAAATTAAACAGGTTCCTGGTATTAGACATAACGGATCAATCAGATGCGGGCATTTCCTCAGACACCGTGGCAAGCACCGGCAAGTCTCCACCGAGACCCATGGCATGCCGCATAAACTGCCGCCTGGCCAGTGCGGAACGATTCACCAGCGACAACCCCCGGTTACCCGCCCGGTGCAGGAGTGACCGCGGGTTGCTGAAGACCCGGTTGATGCCGTCCATGGCCATCATCATCAACAGGTTGTCTCCGCGGCGCCAGCGTTCATAACGTCGCAGCACCGCCAGACTGCCCGGATCGCGGCCGCGCCGCCTCGCGACCGTGATGACCTCGGCCAGTGCCGCCGCATCCAGCAAACCGAGGTTCACCCCCTGACCTGCAAGCGGGTGTATGGCGTGGGCGGCATCACCGATCAGGGCCACGCGGGGAATCACGTAATGTTCCGCATGCAGGCGCTGCAGTGGCCACGCTTCGCGTTCCCCCGAGTCCACGACAGTGCCGAGCCGATACTCGAATGCCGCGGTGAGTTCTTCGTGAAACACCTCCCTGTCTGCGATCAGCAGTCGCTCGATATTTTCCGTCGGCATGGTCCAGACAATGGAACTCCAGCCGTCAGCCATCGGCAGAAATGCCAGCGGTCCACCCGGCAGGAAACGTTGCCGGGCGGTGTTCCGGTGTGGCTCGGATGTTTTCACCAGCGCCACCAGACTGCTCTGCCGATAGTCGTGGCGATGTGTTTTCATGTGCAGCATATTGCGCACCGGAGAACGACTGCCGTCCGCGGCGATCACCAGTTCGGCATTAAGCGGGGGTGAATCCTCCAGAGTTACGTCTACCCTGTCATCATGCACGCTGATGCCCTGAAAGCGTGCCGGACAAACCAGCGAGACCGTGTCCAGTGATTGCAGTTGCTGCCAGAGCGCCGCCTGAATAAAACGCGGTTCGATGATATAGCCGAGACAGGGCTCGCCGATTTCCGCGCAGTCAAAGTGGGTCACGCCCTCACCAGCGGCATCCCAGACTTCCATATCACTGAAGGCGAAGGCCCCCTGCCGCTGTATCACGTCCCATACACCCAGCGATCTGAATATCCTTTCCGAGGCGCGTGTGATGGCGAATACGCGCGCATCAGGTGACTGCAACCCGGGCGCCAGTGGCGCACGCGCTTCAATCAGGGCGACGCGCACCCCGGCCTCACCCAGTGCACAGGCGGCCGTTGCGCCAACGACACCACCACCGATGATTATGGCGTCAAAACGGGACATGTCTGATGAGGTAGATGCCTGCCATGCGCCTACAACGGCAAACCACGCGCGAGTCGCGGCGTGCGTCCCGAGCGGCCCATGGTCATCCGTGTCAACAGGCGCTTTGCAGGGGGAACCAGATCGAATGCCAGCATGCCGGCGCTGCGAGCCACACCCAGTCCGGGCAGCGACAGTGAAAACAGGCGTGCGAGTCCGTCGGTAAACACAGCGACATTTCTGTGGTCACGCACACGCCAGTCAGCATAGCGCTGCAACACCTGCAGCGAACCGGGGTCCTCGCCGGCGTCGATCGCATCCACCAGCACTTCCGCGAGCACGGCAACATCACGTGCACCGAGATTAAAACCCTGCCCGGCAACGGGGTGCAGGGTGTGTACGGCATTGCCGATCAGCGCCAGTCGCTCGCGTACCGTTTCCTTTGCCTGTACCAGACGTAACGGCCACGCCTGTCTGCGCCCGACCCGCTCGAGCCGACCCAGTCGATAGCCGAATCGCGACTGCAGTGCAGCGATAAAACCGGCCTCATCCAACTCCATGATGGACCCGGCCTGGCTGGAGGCAACGGTCCACACCACAGCACAGCGTTGATCGCTCATTGGCAGCAGTGCCAGCGGCCCGGAGTCCGTGAAACGCTCGTAGGCAATATGATTGTGTGCCAGTTGCGGGGTGATATTGGTAACAATGGCTGTCTGGCCGTAGTCGCGCTCGGTGCAGTCAATGCCGAACTGTTCCCGCACCGGTGAGTCGGCACCATCGGCGGCCACGACCAGGCGCCCGCTCAGGGTCGTCATCAGGCCCTCCTGTGACATATCAACCTCAACGGCGGCGGCTGTGCGCTTGACGGCCGTGACCGTGGCCGGGCAATAACTGTCCAGTCCCTCGATGCCCGCCACTGCTTCTGCCAGTACCCGGCCGATGGCACGCGCCGGAACAACGTAGCCAAGCGCCGGCAGGCCTTCTTCGACACGATCCATATGCACCATGCCGAAATGGCCACGGTCCGATACATGGATGCGATGGATCGGTGTGGTATCCGCCGCCAGCGCACCCCATAACTGCAGCCCATCGAAGATGCGCCGGGTGCCATAGGCAAGCGCGATGACGCGATCGTCGTAGCCGGCTTCACGGCGTGTCTCCAGCTCAACGGCCTCGATCAGTGCGATACGCAGGCCTCGCCCCGACAAGGCGCAGGCGAGACTCGCACCCACCATGCCCCCGCCGATAATGATTACGTCATACTGTGGCATGCGTCATCAGCGCCTCTATCCCGGCAATGGTTCTGGGTACCGCATCAGTCAATACGTCCGGCCCGTCCCGGGTGACCAGCACATCATCCTCGATGCGAATGCCGGTATTCCACCATTTCCTTGCCACCCCGCGACTGCCGGCAGGAATATACAGGCCCGGTTCCACCGTCAGCACCATGCCCGGCTCCAGCACGCGCCACTCATTACCGACCTTGTAGTCACCCACGTCATGCACATCCATACCCAGCCAGTGGCCGGTGCGGTGCATGTAAAAACGCCGGTAGGCGTGCTTGCGTAGCAGCGCGGCGAGCTTGCCCTTCAGGATGCCCAGCTTCAAAAGGCCCCGCGTCAGCACCCTGACCGCCGCCTCATGCGGATCATTCCAGTGATTGCCGGGACGAACCTTCCTGATGGCTGCAGTCTGAGCGGCCAGTACTACTTCATACAACGCCTTCTGCGCCTCGCTGAAGCGGCCATTGACCGGAAAGGTACGGGTCACATCAGAGGCATAACAATCGTACTCGGCGCCGGCGTCAATCAACAGTAAATCACCATCGTTTAACGGCGCACTGTTGTCCGTGTAATGCAGGATGCAGCCGTTGGCGCCGCCACCGACGATGCTTGAATAGGCCGGCACCATGCCGGCACGCCGGAACTCATACAACAGTTCAGCCTCGATCTCGTACTCCCTCACTCCCGGACAACACGCCTGCATTGCGCGCCGGTGGGCAGCACAGGCTACTTTCGCTGCAGTGCGCATGACGCGAATCTCCGAGCGGCTCTTGTAGAGCCGCATGTCATGCAGCAGGTGTTCCAGCGATACGAACTTGTCCGGTGTCCGCATACCCGTGCGCGCACCCTCGCGCAGGCGATTGATCCAGTCCATCACGCGCTGGTCAAACTGTGGACGCGATCCCATGGTGTAGTAAACGCGGTCACAGCTTTCCATCAGACCGGGAAGAATGTCATCGATGTCGCTGAACGGAAAGGCGTCATCGGCATCGAAGCTGTCGATCGCTCCCTGGGTGCCGGCACGCAGGCCGTTCCAGGTCTCCATGCAGGGGTCACGCTCACGGCAAAACAGCAGGTACTCGCCATGCGGGCGCTTCGGAATCAGTACAGCGACCGCGTCCGGCTCATGAAAGCCGGTCAGATAATAAAAATCACTGTCCGCCCGGAACGGAAACTCTACATCCCTGTTGCGCAACTGCTCCGTGGCGGTTGGAATAATAGCAATCGAGTTCCTGCCCATCATGCGCATCAGCTGCTTGCGGCGACGAGTGAATTCCTTGCGTGTAATCATACGGACTCCCGATCTATTGCAGGCGTGTGTTTGCCGGCACCGGTTGCAACTCTTCATACAGCAGCAGCACACTCATACGGACATACTCAAGGATTTCCATATAGGCCGCCTCGTCGGCATCGTCCGTTGCCTCATAGGCAAAGCGGGCATGCGAAATCTCATAAAAGTCCTTCATCACTTCAGTGACCGTCTCCGGCATGCCGGTCCCCTCTCGAAACCCGCCCAATGCCAGGCCGTAAAGAAATCCGCCGCACCACTGGCTGAGGCTCTCGGTGCGCAGCGACAAGGGCGCGTCATCCCCGGGCAGTAACAGCTCAAAGCCGAAAGACTCATCGTTAAACTGGCGTAAAATATCGGCATGCAGCCGCAGTAACCGCTTGCGGGCCTCATCGGCTGCCGCACTCAGGGTATTGTCGCCCAGCAAATGCGACAGCCAGAGTTCTGGCGCCGGCTTTCCGCCCGCACAAATAATGCCGGCAAGCAATCCATGCGCTTCACTGGCATCCCCTTCTGCATCAGCCGCCAGCAGCAGCTGCCCGAGTGCATCGTGGCTGACGGCCAATGTATCCTGGGACATAATACCTCGCTTTCAATAATGGTAATCGCTGTAGCACCAGTGCCGTGCTGCGCAGCGTATGTAGATTACCACACTGACATCAACCCCCCTTGTCCCGCTGTCATCGACCCTGGCATTGACCGCACAGGGCAACCGCACTATATTGACCGCATGACAACGAAAACGACACCCTCACTGATTGATGCGGAACTGTCCCGGCTTGAAGGACAGGTCGCGAGCCTGCTGGAAATCATAGAACGCCTGGACAAGGAAAACAGATCCTTGCGCGTACAACAGGAGTCAACGGCAAATGAACGCGCCAACCTGCTGGAAAAACATGACCAGGTACGCAACCGTGTCGATGCCATCGTGACACGCCTGAAATCACTGGAGACGGGCACATGAACAAACAGGCAGATGCCATCAAGATTCAGATAATGGAAAAGGAATACCTGGTGACCTGCCCGGATGAGGAGCGTGACGAACTGATCGCCTCGGCAGAACATCTCAGTGCCAGGATGTCGGAAATTCGCAGCAGCGGCAAAATCATCGGGATCGATCGAATTGCCGTGATGGCGGGATTGAACCTGGCACACGAAGCGATACGCTCAGGCAGTCTGGATGGCGCGCACACGCAATCGACTGTGAAGCGGCTCGAGACACTGAATTCACGCATTGAAGAAACGCTGGCCAGGCACACGAAAAACGTACTTAACTGACGCGATAGCCGTCAACACAGATTAAATTTGGGCATCCCCTGTTGTATTCGAGAGTGGCTGAGATCTCCTTGAGCCTAATCACCAACCCAGGGGACCTAACTGTTACCGGTGTGCATGTCTGCCATGAGCGGAAAGCCTGAGGTAGCAGTGCCGTCCCCCTCTTGAACCTTCGGTTCAGGGGCAACAGTTGCAACGGTACGTACGGAGGATGCCCTCCTGATTTTTTCATCCGAACCACTTCCTGCCGCTGGCAGCAGCCTGCACACGTCATCCCGTCAGCTGCGCCAGCATATCCGCCAGCAACGCCGATCACTCACCCGCGCCGAAGTCGTTGACTGTGCCGAACAATTGGCGCATCGCACGGCAAGGCACGCCCTTGTCCTGAACAGTCAGCGCATAGCCGCCTACCTGGCAGCGGACGGTGAGATCGATCCGTACCCGCTGGTGCAGGCATTGTGGGCGCTGGGGAAAACCATTTACCTGCCTGTGCTGGTGCCGTTCACGAGGCAGAAACTCTGGTTTGCGCGATTCAATCCGTCAGACAAGCTGGTACACAACCGCTTTGGTATAGAAGAACCCGTGCGCCGCCGCTTAATCAACCCCTGCGCACTGGACCTGGTACTGACACCGCTGGTTGCCTTCGATGGCAGCGGTCACCGTATCGGCATGGGTGGCGGCTATTACGATCGCAGCTTTGCCTTCCTGCGCAGACGCCGGTACTGGCGCAAGCCACATCTTCTCGGGCTTGCCTATGAGTTGCAGAAACTGCCCGCCATTATTCCGAATGACTGGGACATACCACTGGATGCAGTCGCAACCGAAGCACGTATCTACCGGGCAACACGTTGACATGGCGCACACTGGCGCCTGTATCTTATTAACAACAGATAGCAGGTAGTATTTCAAATGAATCACTGGCTACTCAAATCAGAACCGGATGTGTTTGGCATTGCACATCTGGAGAAGCGCCCGGGTAAAACAGAACCCTGGGACGGTGTGCGTAACTACCAGGCAAGAAACATGATGCGTGATGACATGAAGAAGGGTGACCTGGCTTTCTTCTATCATTCAAATTGCAAGGAACCGGGCATTGCAGGGATCGTGAAAATAGTTCGTGATGGTTACCCGGATCACACGGCATTCGATTCGAAACAAAAATATTTCGACCCGAAAAGCGATCCGCAAAATCCACGCTGGTATATGGTCGATGTGCGTCACGTGCGCACACTGAAACGCATCATTACATTGACCGAATTAAAATCGCACCAGGAATTATCCGACCTGCCACTGCTTCGTCGCGGTAACCGTTTATCCGTGATGCCGATCAGTAATACCCACTGGAAGTTTATTCTCTCGCTCGAATAACAATGTGCTGACAGCTATTCCGGGATAAAAAACAGCTGGTGTTTTCAATTGCCATTGTGTCGGCTTACTTCACACGCGCACCCCGACAGCCAATGAATAGCAAATAATAACTATATGTTTTTAAAGATAAATAACCTGTTTTTTCTGCGGCAGGGTTCGGCAGTTCAACAGTGACATGCACGTTCAGGTGTTAACTATGCCGAAACATAACAGACCGCATCACAGCTGACTGTTACACCAACATGATTACAAACTGCGCGATGACGACCACCGGTTTTATTAAAACGCAGCGCACAATAATCACGTTACAACCACGTTCATTTTTTTAAATTCTTCCACGCGCAATTCGTATCGTGATGCGCGCGTGCAGTTGCACGTTTGTTGTGTTGCAGATTATTTATTAAATAATTGTGCGTTCAGCCGTTAACACACTCGTTGTGTCGCGTAAAGAATTCCACTAAAAAATACTGGTAATTTGTTACTGGTTGTTTATACTCACGTTGGGCTAACACTATGTGGAGGTTGTAACTATGGCCGTTAAAAAGAAAGTGGCGAAGAAAACTGCTACCAAGAAGAAGGTAGTGAAGAGAAAGGTAGCACCGAAGAAGAGAGTGGCTACGAAGAAAAAAGTAGCAACGAAGAAGAAGGTAGTAAAGCGCAAGGCAGCCCCCAAGAAGAAAGTGGCTGCGAAGAAAAAAGTAGTAAAGCGTAAAGTAGCTCCCAAGAAGAAAGTGGCTACCAGGAAAAAAGCAGTAAAGCGTAAAGTAGCCCCTAAGAAGAAAGTGGCTACCAGGAAGAAAGTAGTAAAGCGTAAAGTAGCCCCCAAGAAGAAAGTGGCTACCAGGAAGAAAAAAGCAGTAAGACGTAAAACAGCTGCACGGTAGCAATACCGCCAGCCAGTAACTATACGGGTGGTCTTTCACACCCGCGATAAAAAAAGCCCGGGCTTTTTGGCCCGGGCTTTTTTATTGGTCAACGACCCGGGAACCGGCAGGCCTAGCTGTTACCAAGAAACAGGTTATAGGCCAGACAATCCGTCTCCTCCTGGTAAACGTATCCCAGTTTATCCAGTGATTTTCTGAACTCCCCGCGGCTGCTGGCCGGCACCTGGACGCCGACCAGAACACGCCCGTAGTCCGCGCCGTGATTGCGGTAGTGGAACAGGCTGATATTCCAGCGTTTGCCCATGGATACCAGGAAATTCAACAGGGCACCCGGCCGTTCCGGAAACTGGAAGCGATACAGCAATTCATCCTCGAGCCCCGGGACCCTGCCGCCCACCATGTGACGGACATGCAGTTTGGCCAGTTCGCTGTCAGTCAGATCTGCAACCGGATAACCCTCATCACGCAACATCTTTACCAGCTTATGTCGTTCGCTGTCGCCGTGCTGGAGCTGCACACCCGCGAACACATGCGCCTGTTTCGGGTCCGCATAGCGATAATTGAATTCGGTAATTCCCCTGTTCCCGATCGAACGACAGAATCGCCTGAAGCTCCCGGGCGCTTCCGGTATGGTCACGGCCAGCAGTGCCTCGCGTTGTTCACCAATCTGCGCCCGTTCCGCCACATGTCGCAAACGGTCAAAATTCATGTTGGCGCCGCTGTTGATTGCCACCAGGTTTTCACCCTGGACACCGGTCTTGTCGACGTAACGTTTCAGACCGGCAATGGCCAGTGCACCTGCCGGCTCAAGAATAGCGCGACAATCATCGTAGATATCCTTGATCGCCGCACAGATCTCATCGGTACTGACAAGGATGACATCATCAACGTACTGCCGGGCGATACGAAACGGTTCCTTGCCTGCCTGCCGCACCGCGACACCGTCTGCAAAAAGTCCGACCTGTTTCAGGGTGACACGACGACCCTGCTTCAGGGCCTCGTACATGCAGGGTGCTTCATCCGGTTCAACACCGATGACCTTGATTGCCGGGCGCATCGACTTGACCACCGCGGCGATACCGGCGATCAGGCCGCCGCCGCCGACCGGTACAAAGATGGCGTGTATGTCATCCGTGTGCTGCTTCAGTATTTCGAGCCCGATCGTACCCTGTCCGGCAATGACATCCGGGTCATCGTAGGGATGAATAAAAGTCATGCCCTGCTTCTCTGCCTCGGCGGCTGCATAGATATAGGCATCATCATAGGTATCGCCGGTCAGTTTAATGCGTGCACCCAGATTCCTGACCGACTCAATCTTGATGGAGGGTGTGGTTCGGGGCATTACAATCAGCGCCTTGACACCCAGTTTTTGCGCCGCCAATGCAACGCCCTGCGCATGATTACCTGCAGAGGCAGCAATCACACCACGCGCGCAGTCCTCCGGCGAGAGTCCCGAAATCTTGTTGTAGGCACCCCGCAACTTGAAGGAATGTACCGACTGCAGGTCTTCACGCTTCATCCATACCCGGTTTCCGAGGCGCGAAGACAAACTCGCGGCCTCTACCAGTGGCGTTTCCTGAGCCACATCATAGACACGCGTTTCCAGAACCTTCTTCATGTATTGATTCAGCATGGCGGGTACATTACCAGTTCATTTATTCCATGACGAGTGGCAAGTGTCGCTATCTGGTCGCGGATATCCGCAAGCTGGTATCATCGATGCAACTCATTATCAGGGAGTAGCGCATGACACAGGATGAAATGAAAAAGATGGTCGCAGAGGCAGCGCTGGAATATGTTGAGCCCGGTACGAGTATCGGCATTGGCACCGGCTCGACGGCAAACCACTTCATCGACAGCCTCGCCACCATCAAGCACAAGATCGACGGTGCGGTGGCCAGCTCCAATGCCAGCGCACAGCGCCTCAAGGCGCATGGCATTCCGGTACTTGACCTGAACACTGTCGGCGAATTATCGGTCTATATTGACGGCGCCGATGAATCCAACCATTACCTGCATCTGATCAAGGGTGGTGGCGGTGCACTCACCCGGGAAAAGATCGTCGCCGCCTGCAGCCGCAAGTTCGTGTGCATCGCCGATGGCAGCAAGCTGGTGGATGTGCTGGGCAAATTCCCGTTGCCCATCGAGGTGATTCCGATGGCGCGCAGCATGATTGCACGTGAACTGGTCAAGCGCGGCGGCCAACCCGTCTATCGCGAAGGTTTCACCACGGATAATGGCAACGTTATTCTCGATGTGCACAACCTCGATATCATGGAACCGGTAAAACTTGAGCAGGAACTCAACAACCTGCCCGGCATTGTGACCGTCGGCCTGTTTGCCATCCGGCCTGCTGACGTGCTGCTTCTGGGCACCGGGGACGGGGTGCAGACACTGACATAAGCAACAGTTCCGCTGCATAGCGGTGTCCGTTCATGCAGGCGCGGCGTCCTCGCCGCGATGAGGGGTATAACAAAAAACAATCGCGCCGGGGACGGCGCTCCTGCAGGTGCATCGATCGGCGCAGAAGCGCATTGCAGGCGCGATAACGATTACTCGCCTGCTTCGCCACCCTTCTCAAGCAGCCAGACACGGACACTGGCATCATCACTGGTCGTCGCCAGGTAACGTCCATTCGCGGAGACTGCCACATCCGCGCCGCACAAATCATGTCGCTGGAAACGACGCCTCACGGCGCCGCTCTCCGCATCAAGGAAATAGACGGCGCTGTCTGTCTGGCGACTGATGGTTGCCAGTTCCTTGCCGTCCTCTATGTATTGTATGGACTTTATTATGCCGCGATGCTCGGTGGCAATCGTCGTTAACTTGCCGTCATCAAGATCCCATTGATACAGGCGGAACCAGCTGCCGCCTGACAACCTTTGCCCGTCAGGTGAGAATGCCAGTGTCCAGGCATCGGCGGGCGGTGATTCAAGCTGTCTTGGTGAGCCGCTCCCGGACCACACCACCACGGTACCATCGGTACTGCTGGAGGCATAGCGTGCCGCACCGGGAGCAATGGCAACCGCCTTGACTGCACCCCGATGTAATTGTTGTTGCTGCAACAGCGCGAAGTCTGTTGCA
>Ga0210063_1000153_pt1 | contig 23620 bp, 22 predicted proteins | sample Muzzi_PWA_D1_FD_185529 | JGI IMG/M metagenome (GOLD analysis project Ga0210063, IMG submission 185529) | Wetland microbial communities from San Francisco Bay, California, USA, that impact long-term carbon sequestration - Muzzi_PWA_D1 (SPAdes) | ecosystem: Environmental > Aquatic > Marine >... | reverse complement strand
GAATCGCTACCTGCTGGTCAGCCACCGCAACCCCGATGGTGACGCGGTGGGGTCCAGCCTGGGAATGGCGCGCATCCTGCGGCGCATGGGCAAGAGCGCCTCCGTGTGGAGCCGGGATCCGATCCCCGGGATCTATCGCGCGCTTCCCGGTAGCGACCGCATCCACATCGGCGAGGAGCCCCCGACGGGCTTTCCCGACGCCTATAGCGGCGCCATCATCCTGGAGTGTCCCACCCTGGATCGCACGGGTCTCACGGAGCACCTCAAGGGACTGCCCTTGCTCAACATCGACCACCACCTGGGCAACGCCCTCTACGGCAAGGTCAATTGGGTCGATACCGCAGCCCCCTCCCTGGGAGAGATGCTCTACCGCCTGGCCAAGGACGGCGGCGTCGAGGTGGACGCCGGGACCGCCACCTGCCTCTACCTCACCCTGGTGACCGATACCGGCGGCTTCCGCTTCTCCAATACCAACGTGCAGGCCTTCGAGGCCGCCGCGGGGCTGGTGCGCGACGGCGCCAGCCCGGTGGAAGTGGGCGCCTGGATCTACGAGAGCCAGCAGGTGGGCGCCGTACGCCTCCTGGGAGAAATGCTCCAGACCCTGGAACTCCACGACGGCGGGCGGATCGCCACCGCGCAACTTTCCCGCGCCATGTTTGAACGCGCGGGGGCGGCGCCGGGCGATTCCGAGGGCCTCATCGATCACCCCCGTTCCATCGCCGGAGTGGAAGCCGTGGCCCTCTTCCGGGAAATCGACCCGGAGCGTCACAAGGTCTCCCTGCGCAGCCGCCACGGCCTCAACATCGAGCCGGTGGCCACGGCCCACGGAGGCGGCGGTCATCCCAATGCCGCCGGTTGCGAACTCCAAGGGGACCTGGCCACCGTCCAGGAAACCATCCTCGCTGCCTTGCGGGCGGCGCTCACTGCTGAAGAGACCCCAAAGACCCCATGAATCACGGACTGCTGCTCATCGACAAACATGCTGGCTGTACCTCCCACGATGTGGTGCAGCAAGGCCGACGCCTCCTGCGCCAGCGCAAAGTGGGCCACTGCGGCACCCTGGATCCCGCCGCCACCGGCTTGCTGGTCTTGACCGCTGGCAACGCCACTCGGCTGACCCGGTTTCTGATCCGTGCCCCCAAGGTCTACAGCGGCACAATCCGTTTCGGGATCGAAACCGACACCTACGACGGTGCGGGTCAGGTCGTGGCGGAGCAACCCGTCGAAGGCTTGACCCAGGAACGCATCGAGGCCGCCATGGCGGGCTTCGTCGGCGAGATCGACCAGTTTGCCCCCAGCTACTCCGCCAAGAAGGTCAAGGGCCAAAAACTCTACGAACTGGCCCGGCGGGGTGAAGAAGTACCCCGGGAGAGCAAGCTGGTGACCATTTACGAGTTGGTGGCCACCGGACCCCTGGTGGGGGACGAGATCCCCTTCCGTCTGGGTTGCTCCTCCGGCACCTACGCCCGCACCCTGGCCCACGACCTGGGGCAGACGCTGGGTTGCGGCGGCCATCTCTCCAGCCTGCGGCGCTTGAAGGTCGGCTCGTTCACCATCGAGCAGGCCACCTCCATCGCGGAGCTGGAAGCGCGCTCCCAACAGGAGGAATTCCTGGACGCGGAGGATGCCACGGCCTTCCTGGGCGATTCCTGGATCCCCTTCGACCAGATTCCCCTACCTTTCGGGGAGATCGTCACCGACACCCAGCAGCAGCAGCGCATCCAACAGGGCCAGACCATTCTGGCCCGCGATCTGGAAGGCGAAGAGGGGGATTGGGTCAAGGTGGTGGGGCGCCGCGGACGATTCATCGCCGTGGGCTCCATCATCGAGCGGATCGGCGGTCGCAACGTTGGTGTCATTCAGCCGAAGGTGGTATTCAAATAGCTGCCTCCGGGGCACCTATGCTAGAATGCGACGGTTGAAAAAAGAGCGAGAAAAAGAGAAGAGAACACGGAGGATCAGTACCTTGCCTCAGACGACGGAAGCGAAAACGGGAATCATCCAAGACCACAAGTTGCACGACAGTGACACCGGCTCTCCGGAGGTCCAGGTGGCACTGCTGACGCATCGCATCAAAGAGCTCACCGAGCACTTCAAGATCCACAAGAAGGATCACCACGGTCGCCGTGGCCTGCTCAAGCTGGTCGGTCGTCGCCGCCGGCTCCTGGAATACATGAAAAAGCAGGACATCGAACGGTACCGCACCGCCATCGAGCGCCTCGGCCTGCGCAAGTAGGCTCGCTTGAGAGCTTTCCCCGCGGCAGCTATCCCAATCCCCTGAACCGCCCCCGTGGTTGTTCAGGGGTCGTGTAGCTATTCCATCCGCTGGATCCTGGTCGCGACTCCGCGACCCGCGCCCGTTGGAGGGCGCCCCACGAAGACAAAGCAAAGAAAAAGAGAAAAAAATGAAAGTCAGAAAAGAAGTTCAGATCGGAGAGGACACCCTCATTCTGGAGTCCGGCCACCTCGCCAAGCAGGCGGATGGCTCCTGCACCGTGCGCCTGGGCGATTCCATGGTGCTCGCCACCGCCTGCATGGCCAAGGGCGAAGCCCAACCCCGGGGATTCCTCCCCTTGACCGTGGATTATCGGGAATACAGTTCCGCCGCCGGTCGCATTCCCGGCGGTTTCTTCAAGCGCGAGGGGCGTCCCAGCGAGAAGGAAACCATCACCTGCCGGTTGATCGATCGTCCGCTACGGCCCCTTTTCCCCGAAGGCTACTTCAGCGAGACCCAGATCATCGGTTTCGTCCTCTCCGCCGACGGCGAGAACGACACGGACATCCTGGCCATCAACGGCGCTTCGACGGCGTTGGTGCTCTCCGAGATTCCCTTCTACCACCCCGTGGGCGCCGTGCGGGTGGGCCTGATCGACGATGAGATCGTCTTCAACCCCACCAACAGCCAGCGCGATGTCTCGGACCTCGACCTGATCGTCGTGGGTACCGAGGAGGCCATCGTGATGGTCGAGGCGGCGGCCAACCAGATCTCCGAGGAGCGCATTCAGGAATGCATCTTCCTGGCCCACGACGAGGTGCGGAAGATCATCCACGTCCAGCACGAGTTGTTCCGGCAGGCGGGCTACGAGAAGCCCCAGTGGGAGACCCCGGAACAGTACCCCCAGGCCCTCTACGACGAGGTCAAGGCCGGTCTCTACGACAACTTGAAGAACGCCCTCCACACCAAGGAGAAGTTCGCCCGCAAGAAGAACGTGGAAAGTGTCGTCAGCCCGTACATCGAGAGCCACCTGGAGCGGCTGCCGGAAGAGGAGCGGGAAGACACCAAGGGCCGGATCAAGAAGGTGATCCACACCTTGGAAGACGAGATCCTGCGAGAAGTGGTGCTCAACAACGGTCGCCGCTTCGACGGGCGAGCGCTGGATGAGATCCGCGACATCGCCATCGAAACCGGCCTCCTGCCCCGCACCCACGGCTCCGCGCTGTTCACCCGGGGCGAGACCCAGGGCCTGGTCACCGCCACCCTCGGCACCCGCCGGGACGCGCAGATCATCGAGGAGTACGAGGGGGAAACGCTGCAGAAATTCATGCTGCATTACAACTTCCCCCCCTTCTCCGTCGGCGAGGTGCGCTTCCTACGCGGCCCCGGGCGGCGCGAGATCGGTCACGGCGTGCTGGCCCGCCGGGCGTTGACCCCGGTACTGCCCCACGAGGACGACTTCCCCTACACCGTCCGGGTGGTTTCCGACATTCTGGAATCCAACGGCTCCTCCTCCATGGCCTCCGTCTGCGGCGGCTCCCTGGCGCTCTTCGACGCCGGTGTGCCCCTGCTGGCCCCGGTGGCGGGCGTCGCCATGGGCCTCATCAAGGTGGGTGATCGCTTCGCCGTGATGAGTGACATCGCCGGTCAGGAAGACCACTACGGCGACATGGACTTCAAGGTCGCCGGTACCCGCAAGGGCATCACCGCCCTGCAGATGGACATCAAGATCGCCGGGGTCAGCAAGGAGATCATGACCCAGGCGCTCCAGCAGGCCCAGGCGGGCCGCTACCACATCCTCGACCTCATGGAGAAGGCCATCGCCGCGCCCCGGGAGGAACTCTCCCAATTCGCGCCCCGGCTCTACCGCATGGCGGTCAACAAGGACAAGATCCGCAACGTCATCGGCCCCGGCGGCAAGACCATCCGGTCCATCGTCGAGGAGACCGGTTGCGACATCGAGATCGAGAGCGACGGCCAGGTGGTCATCGCCTCGCCGGACGAACCGGCAGCCCGGCGCGCCATCGAGATCATCGAGCGGCTCACCGCCACCCCGGAGATCGGCCAGAGTTACACCGGTCGGGTCAATCGCGTGGAGCCCTTCGGCGCCTTCGTGGAGATCATGCCCGGCACCGACGGTCTGGTCCACATCAGTGAGTTGGCCCCGTACCGGGTCGGCGCGGTGGAAGACATCTGTCGCGAGGGCGATGAGATGACCGTCAAGGTGATCGACATCGATGGCGACAGTGGCAAGATCCGCCTCTCCCGCAAGGCCTTGATCATGGAGGCCCCGGACTACAATCCGGCGGATTACGAGGGCATGGGCGCCCCGGACGACGGCGGCCGAGGCCGGGGCGGGGATCGCGGTGGTGATCGCGGTGGACGCGGCGGCGATCGCGGCGGACGCGGTGGTGATCGCGGCGGGCGCGGTGGTGATCGCGGCGGACGCGGTGGTGATCGCGGCGGACGCGGCCCCAGCGGCGGCGGCGGACGCGGTCCCGGTGGTGGTGGTGGCGACCGTGGTGGTCGCGGCCCCAGCAGCGGTGGCGGTGGCGGCGACCGCGGGGGTTACCGGCGGTAGAGACGGCTCTCGCCAGATCGCCAGCCGACCTCGGGGCTCCCGCCCCGGGATCGAATCCCGCCCTCCGGGCTCCGGATCTTCGGATCCATCAGCCTGGGGGGCGTTGTTTTTGGGTCCGGAAAATCCCCCCTCTTATCCCCCCTTTGAGAAAGGGGGGAAGCCGGAAGGGGAAGGCCGGAGGAGAGGGGGGACCGGAACCCAAGGCACCCTTTAGGGTGCCATTGGGTAGCCCCGGGTGTAAACCCGGGGTCGCGGTGGAGAGCCCTCACCCCCTCAGTCCCCCTCTCCCAAAGGGCGAGGGGGAAGACAGAAAAATCCCCCCTCGGTCCCCCCTTTGAGAAAGGGGGGAAGCCGGAAGGGGAAGGCCGGAGGAGAGGGGGGACCGGAACCCAAGGCAGGGCGGCCACGGGGGGCCGCCCCTACAAGAACCTCCGGGCCTCCCCTGCCTCAGGCACCCTTTAGGGTGCCATTGGGTAGCCCCGGGTGTAAACCCGGGGTCGCGGTGGAGAGCCCTCACCCCCTCAGTCCCCCTCTCCCAAAGGGCGAGGGGGAAGACAGAAAAATCCCCCCTCGATCCCCCCTTTGAGAAAGGGGGGAAGCCGGAATCTGGAATCCCATGGGTCGGGTGGGGGCGCCCCTCCTTTCTCAAAGGAGGGGTTGGGGGTGGATTTCGCGGGGGTGGGTAACGGTGGACGACACCGGATATGATCCTATCTCAACCACGGAGGACGACCCACCATGGACCGCGACGCTCTGATCACCTATCTCGACGACCTTCTCGATGCCCAACGGGGCGAGGACTACTGCCCCAACGGTTTGCAGGTGGAGGGCAAGGAGGAGATCCACCAGATCGTCACCGGTGTCTCCGCCTGCCACGACCTCTTTGTGGAGGCCCGCCGCCGGGGCGCGGACGCGGTGCTGGTCCATCACGGCATCTTCTGGAAGGGCATGCCCAGCACCCTGACGGGCATGCGCTTCCAGCGGGTGGCGGAGCTGATTCGCGGCGAACTGAACCTGCTGGCCTACCACCTGCCCCTGGATCGCCACGAGGCCCTGGGCAACAACGGTCTGGCGGCCCGCGCCCTGGGCCTCACCGACCTGCAACCCTTCGGCGAGTACAAGGGACTGCCAGTGGGTTTTCGAGGGCGGTTTCCCGTGCCGATCTCGGCGGAGGAGTTGGTGCGCCGTTGCCACACGTTCTACGATCAGACCCCCCTCGCCTTTCTCCACGGTCCGCAGCAGGTCTCGACCCTGGGCATCATCAGCGGCGGCGCCCAAGGGGAACTGTACGCCGCCGCCGATCTGGGGCTCGATGCCTTCGTGACTGGGGAAGTCAGCGAGTGGGTGATGAACGTCAGCCGGGAGAGTGGGATCCACTTCCTGGCGTGTGGCCATTACGCCACGGAACGGTGCGGCATCCGAACCCTGGGCGAGCACCTGGCGGAACGCTTCGATCTCCAGGTCGAGTTCGTGGATCTGCCCAATCCGGTCTGAGCCACGACCTCCAAGATTTTTGCCGCAGCGCGGCAGATGACGGGAATTTCCCCTCGTTGCCGTAGGTTTTCCTGGTAGCACGCCGCGACTTTCCCAGCGGCGCGCCTCCCCGGAGCATCCCCGGGCCGCCACTCCCCAGACGCAACTCCCCAGGAAGCGGCTCAACCTCCACAATCCGCGACAGGTCTCGGCTGACCTGGCAGTCCTTCCCCGTCAGGGATGGACGGTCCGTGGTCCCGTGGCCTGCGTTTCGAAAGGAGCCAACCCATGCCCTTCGACGCATCCCGAGCCCCCAGGGCTCTCGTTTCCCCCCACGCGGTGGACGATGCCCCCCGCGCCGCGCCGCCGCTACGGGCGGCGGAAGAGGAACGCCTGGTCTACGCCCTCTCCATCGCCGCCGAAACCTGGTACGCCTGTCCACCGGGCCACCTGCAACGGGTCAGCCACCTGACCGTGACCCTCGGTGAGGAATTTGGTTTCACCGGTCGAGACCTGACGGTCTTGCGCCATGGCGCCCTGCTCCACGACCTGGGCAAGTTGGGGGTTTCGGAGGCCGTCCTCACCAAGCCCGCTCCCCTGACCCCGGAAGAACTCGTGGAGATGCGCCGCCATCCAGAGATCGGCGCCCACCTGCTGGAACGCCTGAACCTCCACCCCACGATCCGTACCCTGGTCCTGCAACACCACGAATGGTACGACGGTCGCGGCTATCCCAAGGGTCTCGCCGGAGAGGAGATCGCCTTCGGTGCCCGCATCCTCGCCGTGGCGGACGCCTATGACGCTCTGACCTCCCATCGCCCCTACCGCAAGGCTCTGCCCCAGGAAGCGGCCCTGGAAGAACTCCAGTTGCGCAACGGCAGCCAATTCGATCCCCTGGTGGTGCGGGCGTTGCTGGAGATGGCCGCCGAACTGCCGCTGCCGATAGCGGATCCGGAGAGGGGTGAGGCGGAAGATCCCTTCCCCACCGCCAGGCGCTCCCGGGAGGGGACGGACGAGCTGCCTTGTGGGGCGAATTGACCGCAAGGACCCCAAGAAACCTCACGCGCGAGGGGGGAAGATCGAACCCTCCCTCCTCGCCTCCCCTTGACCGAGAGGGATGTGAAGCATCAGGGGCAACCCGGCAACTCCACGCCATTCAACCGGTGCCGGGTCGTAATCTTCACCGGTGCCGCCAGGGCCGCTTCCGTGAAGCACATGCGGTGGGCCAGGCGCAGGAGTTCGGCGATGGCTTCCTGCGACGCGGCCGATTCCAGCGCCAGTTCGATCTCGAAACCTTCACAGCTTCCTCGCTTCGTCCCCTGGAGCACCGACCCCTCCTCGGAGAACGTGGCCAGGACCTTCACTCGCTCCTCCGTCAGGACGATCTTCTTCATGGTCGCCACCTGCGACACCTGGGAGATCAGTCACAACGCCACCCCGGCGACGAAGTACGTCAAGGGCGTGGGGGCGGTGCCCTCGCCACCGGGTAGGTACGGCCCCTCGTCACTGACCAGGGCGAACCGTCCCGCGTCCGGCTGACCGGCGATGACCTGCTTGCGCCACCCCTCGATGGCCCGTGCCTCCGCGAATACTTCGATCCGGCGCTTCGATGCCATGGGTTCCACCTCCTTTTGGAAGAATTGTGTCATTGACAGACAAGTCGAGTAGCCCTAAGATTAGAGACAATGTGCATTCTACAAGGACTACTTGCCCTTCTCCACAGGGCGCTCACCGAGGGGATGGCATGACCTCCCCAGGTCCCCGGGTCATCGTCGCGTCCCACAACCCGGTCAAGTTGGCGGCGGTGCGCGGCGGCTTTGAGCGAATGTTCCCGGAGCGTAACTTCGTGTTCGAGGCCATCCATGCCTCCTCCGGGGTTGCCGACCAGCCCCTGTCCACCGCCGAGACCCTGTTGGGGGCCCGCAACCGGGCAGAGGGCGCACGGCGGGCGATGGCCGACGCGGACTTCTGGGTGGGCGTGGAGGGCGGCATCGAGGACTCCCCCGAGGGGATGTGTGCCTTCGCCTGGGTCGTGGTGCTCTCTCGGGAGCGCCGGGGCAAGGGGCGCACCGCGACCTTCTTTCTGCCCGACCGCATCGCCGAACTGGTGCGCGGCGGCAAGGAGTTGGGGGAAGCGGACGACATCGTCTTTGGCCATACCAACTCCAAACAGAAAAACGGGGCCATCGGGCTCCTGACCCACGATGTGATCGACCGCACCGGTCTCTACGAGGCGGGGGTGGTGGTGGCTTTGATCCCTTTTCAGAATCCTGATCTCTTTGCCGCGGAGCTTGCTAACCCATAAGGAGCTTTCACCATGAGCAAGTATCTGTACACCGTGACCAACCGTCCCAGCGCCAACGCCGTGGTGGGGATGAAGATCCTCGACGACGGCCAGTTGGAACTCCTGCCCGGCTCACCCTTCGCGACCGGCGGCCAGGGGTCCCGTTCCTCCCAGAGCCAGAACGGGGTCTGGATCCACAAGAAACTGCTCTTCGCGGTGGACTTCGGCAGCGAATCCTTCGCCATCTTTCGCAGGGCGGCGGACGGGTCGCTGACCCGGCTCCACGACGACCCCCTCCCCTCCCACGGCAAGAGCCCATGCAGCCTCTGTGTCAACAAGGGCCTGCTCTATGTGGTCAACCAGCACCAGCGGAGTTCCGGTGGACGGGCGGAACCGAACTTTTCCGTCTTCCGCCTGAACGGTGACACGGTGGAGCATCTGCCGGACAGCGGCTTCGCCTTCCGCCGCGGCGAGTCTCCCACCCAGGTCATCGCCAACCCCCAGGGGTCGGTGCTCGCCGTCCCCTCCGTGCGGACCCGCCGATCCCTGCTGCACTGCTACCACGTCCACCAGGACGCCGCGGGGACCGCGGAGCATCTGGTGGAGTTCGACAACAGTCCCTTCGAGATCACCGACACCGGCTACGGTTTTGGCTCCGTGTGGCATTCCGACGGTGAGCGTTTCTACATGACCAACGCCATCGGCGACGGTTCGGTGGTGATCCTGAACGTGGACAAGAAAGCTTCCAAGATCGAGGAGGTGGACCGCTTCACCACCCCAGGCAACGCCTGCTGGGCGGCGCTGTCGGCGGATGACTCCCGGCTCTATGTGGCCAACCTGCTGTCGTTGATCGTCTTCGACACCACCGGCGACAAACTGACCCAATTGCAGAGCCTGGACGTGGACGATATCGACAACCCCGTGATCCGGGATCTGGCCCTGACCCCGGACGGCCGCTTCCTCTACGCCATCGAGCAGCGCCAGCGGCGCATCCTCATCTACAAAGTAGGCGACGGCGGCCTGGTAACCCGCCACGGGGAGTTGGCCTACAACACCCGGGGCTTCACGCTAGGGTTGGCCATCGGGTAGGCGCCATCACATCAACTGAAAGCCTTCCCGGGACACCTTGACCGGGTGTTCCAGGAGGGCTTCTCCGGAGGGGATCTTGGCGATCTTCTTCAAGACGCTCCAGTCGCCGTCCAGGGGCATGGGGGCCAGAACCAGCGTGTCGCGGTCGGGGATGACCGCCGCCAGCAACTGCCCCGGCACCAGTTGCTCTGGAATCAGCAGGAGCCGCGCCGCAGCGAACGTGTCCCCGCTCTTGAACGCCTGGATCTCCCCCGCGAGGACCTCCGCCACGGAGAGTTCGCCGCTGCGTTGGCGCAGATTGTCCAGCGCCAGATCCCAGGCCCTTTCAGTGTCCAGCCCCAGCAACCCCAGCATGTCCTCGTTGACGAAGGAGACCGAGTGCTGGCCATCCAGGACGAATACCACGTAAAGCCCCAGACCCTCCAGCGGTCGGCACGGCAGAGCCTCCCTGCCGTCGCTGATGCCGCGCAGAAAGCTGGGCGTGACCAGGCGCGGCAGCAGCCGGACGCGGTCCGTTGCCGGGTCTTGCACGCCCCCGGCGGTCCCTTCCAGCACCACCCCCGCCCACAGGTCGAAGAGTTCCCGGTAACCGGCCTCATCGTGGAGATCGAGATCCGCCGCCCCGCCGTACAGGCGCCGCAGAAAGAGCGTGGCGGGCTCTCCCCCCGCAGCCTTCAGGCGCAGGTGGTCCGGCATTTCCTCCAGAATTTCGATCTGTGGAAAGTGGGCCTCCAGGTGCAGCAGAAAACGCCGCCGCACATCCGTCCGGAAGGCCCGGTGAGCATAAATAACCCAGGCCCCCAGCAAAGAGGCAAAAAGCAACCCGGCCGCGGTGAACCACAGCCAGAGGGGAATTCCCGCCATCAAACCCTCCATCGGTCTACTCGATCAGGAACGCCGATCCTACCCGAGGCGACGCGGGCTGTCTTCCTTTCGGTTTCGCGGTGTATGCTCACGCCGCGAAAATGCCCATGAGAATCTCTGACCGAACGCGACTGTTCCTCTTGCTGCTGTGGCTTTGCACGCCACTGTGGCTAGCCTGTGGTGCCGAATCGACCGCCCCCGGACCCGCGCCCGAGGCCCCGGTGGGGAGAACGGCGGCGTCCCTCGACACCATCCAGGACGAACCCGCCGTCAACCGGACCCACATTTTCGAGGGCGAGATCAATCGGCGAGGCAAGCCCGTGGGCTTCCACTCCCGTCCCCAGGGCCGGGACCCACGGCAGGCCCGGGTCGTGCGGGTGCTCAACGGCCCCGACCGCCTCGGGGTGTACGTGGCGGCGGTGGAGATCCTCGATCCGGCCTCCGGTCGCCCCCTGGGCAAACGTTCCACCTTCTTCCCCGATGCCCTGGACCGGGAGGCGGTCCTCGCCGCCATCCGGCACGCCTATGCGCGCCGCACCGAAAACGAGGGCGCCCGCTTCCGCGGCCCCTCGGGACTCGGCTTCACCATCGAGGGGTACACGCTGCGGGACGGCACCATCAACACCGCGTACCCCCTGTTCCGTTGAGCGATCACCCCGGGGAGACCACGATGAGCCTGCACCTCTACCGCGACGACCAGGGCGAGCCCCGGGCCCGGGCTTCCGAAGCCCAACGATTGCTCGCCCGCTTCCTGGAAGGCGACGTCCAGGGCGACGCCCACTACGCCCGGGAGATCCTCGCCGCCCTCGACCAGGTGGCCCACGGGGCACGGCCCCACTGGCAAGGCACCGGCAATGCCCACACCCTGACCCTGACCCCGGATATTGCCCGGCTGGAATCCGACTTCGACGACACCCTCGAGCCTTACTCTCTGCCGCTGGACTCCCTGCGGCGGGCGATCACCGGCTGGCTGGCCTTGATCACGACGGGCCGCTAAGATCGCGGCGCGGAACAGACGACCCAAAGGAGACGACGATGCGCAACCCCGCCAGCGGCCCGGTGCCGCTCTTGCTAGCCCTGGGAATCCTGATGGCCTCGACCCTCGCCACCCAGGCCCAACCCACCGCCTTCACCGGCGCCACCCTCTACCCCATCGATGGCCCGCCCATCGAAGAGGGTGTGCTGGTGGTCGAGAACGGCAAGATCACCGCCCTGGGATCCGCAGCCACCGTGAACGTGCCCCAGGCGGCCTCGGTGGTCGATCTCTCCGGCAAGGTAGTGATCCCCGGATTGGTCGATACCCACACCCACATCGGTCGCGTGGAAGGGGGCGACCGCTCCGGCCCGCTGCACCCGGAGGTGCGGGTGCTGGACGCCGTCGATGTGCGGGATCCCACCTTCGTCAAGGCGCTCGCCGGGGGGATCACCACGGTCAACGTCATGCCCGGGTCCGGCCACCTGATGTCCGGCCAGACGGTGTACCTCAAGATCCGTCGCGCCGGGGGTCAAATTGAAGATTGGACCTTCTGCGGCGATGTGCTGACCGAAATCTGCGGCGGCATGAAGATGGCCAACGGCACCAATTCCATCGGCCAGAAGCCCTTCCCCGGCACCCGCGCCAAGAGCGCGGCGCTGGCCCGAGAACTCTTCGTCGAGGCCCTCGACTACCGCGACCAGCTGGCAGCGGCGGCCAAGAAGGCCAGCAAAGAGGGTGACGGCGGCAAGAAGCCGGAGCGCAATCTGGCACTGGAAGCGGTCCTCCAGGTCCTGGACGGCCAGCGCATCGTCCACTTCCACACCCACCGCCACAACGATGTGATGACCATCCTGCGCCTGTCCCGGGAATTTGGTTTCCAGCCGGTCTTGCACCACGTCAGCGACGCCTCCCTGGTGGCCGAGGCGCTGGCGGCGGCGGGGATCGGCGCCTCCATCACCGGGGTGGACTCCCCCGGCGGCAAGGAAGAGGCGCTGAACATCGGCTGGGAAGGACCGGCGGATCTGGAGCGCGCCGGGGTCGCCGTGGCCTTCAACACCGACGACGGCATCACCGACTCCCGCTACTTCCTGCGCAGCGGCGCCATGGCGGTGCGCTTCGGCATGAGCCCCGAGGGAGCACTGGCGGGGCTGACCCTGACCCCGGCAAAGATGCTCGGCCTCGACGATCGGGTCGGATCGCTGACCGTGGGCAAGGATGCGGACTTCGTCATCCTCTCCGGCCAACCCTTCAGCGTCTACACCCGCGTCGAGGAGACCTGGGTGGAGGGCCACAAGGTCTTCGACCTGGACGACCCGGAGGACCGCAAGATCGCCGTCGGGGGTCCCGGGGCCTACCCCGGAGATTCCGTCCACCTCCACGACGCCCTGAGCGAATGGGATTGAAGGGAACGATGACCATGCTGCACCGAAACCGATGCCTCCAGACCCTGACGGGTCTTCTTCTGCCCCTCGCCCTGCTGCTGGCCCCCACCGCCCTGGCCGAAACCCTGGCGGTGCGCGGCGGCACCCTCTACCCCGTCGCCTCGCCGCCCATTGAGAACGGCGTGGTGCTGATCGAAGACGGCAAGATCACCGCCGTGGGACCCGCCGATCAGGTGACCATCCCGCCCGGTGCCCGAGTGCTGGAAGCCGCCGTGGTCACCCCGGGCCTCGTCGATGCCCACTCCACCGTCGGCCTCTCCGGCGTCTACAACGGTGTGCTCTCCAAGGATCAGCGCAGGACCCGCATCCTGGATCAGGACCAGTTGGAGCGCTCCGACCCCATCCAGCCGGAGTTGCGCGCCATCGACGCCTACAACGCCCGGGAACCGCTGGTCCAATGGCTGCGGGACTACGGCGTGACCACCGTTCACACCGGCCACGGTCCCGGCGCCCTGGCCAGCGGCCAGACCATGATCGTCAAGACCTGGGGCGACACCGCAGAGGAAGCCGCTCTGGTGCCGGAAGCCATGGTGGCCTTCACCCTGGGCGATGCGGTGGAGCGCAACTTCGACTCCCCCGGTACCCGCTCCAAGGGCGTCGCCATGTTGCGCCAGGCGTTCATCGAGGCCCAGGAATACCTGACGGCGCTCGAAAGGGAGGCCGCCGCGGCAGCGAAAGAGGATTCTGTCAAACCCCAGGCCCGGGACCTGCGCCTGGAGACTCTGGGCCGCGTGCTCCGGGGCGAGTTGCCCGCGCTGATCACCGCCCACCGCACCACCGAAATCCAGGCGGCGCTGCGCCTGGCGCGGGAATTCGGCTTCCGCCTGGTGCTGGACGGCGTTGCTGACGGCTACAAGATGGTGGACGAAATCCACGCCGCCGGGGTGCCGGTGATCGTCCACCCCACCATGATCCGCCCCGGTGGCGACACCCGGGATTTCACCTTCGAGAACATCGCCATCCTGCGCCGGGCGGGCATCCCCGCGGTGTTGCAAAGCGGTCATGAGGGCTACGTGCCGAAGGTGCGGGTGGTGCTGCTGGAAGCGGCCATGGCGGTGACCTACGGTCTACCCTTCGACGACGCCCTGGCCGCCATCACTCTGGATGCCGCCCGGGTCCTGGGCATCGAAGACCGGGTGGGTTCCCTGGAGGTGGGTAAAGACGCCGATCTGGCCCTCTTCGACGGCGACCCCTTCGAGTTCACCCAGCACGTCTGCACCGTCATTATCGATGGAGCGGTGGTCAGCGAGCGGTGTCGTTGAGCCGGTGAGCCCCCGCGAGGGGTGTGGCCCTGTTGTGCGGGTCCGGGTCTACCGCCAGACCCGGACCTGCAAGACATCGAAGTGATGATCAAAGGTCCAGACGGGAATCGACAGCTTGTCGGCAAGTTCTGCCAGCACGGCGTCGAAGAGCGTGATGGGCTGGTCCGGATACCGGCGCACCCGCGCCGCCGCGCCCTGGAGATCGTGCCGCTGCGGGTCGATCATGCCCACTCCCCCATCGATTTGCGACAACCAACGAAACGCCTCCTAGGCGCCCAGCCGATACAGGATCAGACTGTAGGCTTCCATCAGTGTGGAGGTCGGGACCGCCACCACGGCTGCCTCCGCCCGCAGGCGTTCCAGGTCACGTTGCGCGCGCGTGTGTAGATTGTCGTCGGGATCCAGCAAAGCGTAGAGCGGCCCGGTATCCGCAAGGATGGCTTTCACCGGTTCGCCAGAACCTCGTCATGATGGCGGGCCGTATCGGTCGTGCCGCTCCCCTGGGCCGCCGGTGTGATGGCCAGCGCCTTGGAGGGCGGGGTGAAACCCCGACGGCTCCACTCCGCATCCTCCAGGTAGCGACGCAGCGCCGCTTCGACCAGTGCCGCAAAGTCGGAGGACGACTCCTGACCGCCCAAGAAAGTATCCACCTTCTTCTCCAACTCATCCGAAAGGATCACGGTAGCCTGTCTCATGGCCACACTTTATCACCGCCGTTCGCCGGTGTTGAAAAGGGCCGTTTCGGCACCCCCGCCCCGGCTGCACCGGCCTTATCGATGGAAAGGTGGTCAGCGAGCGGTGTCGTTGAGCCCTCTGCTACACTCCCGGTGGCCCCCTTGATACATTGAAGGAGAAAGTTAGATATGAGAATTTTCCGGATTTCTGGACTTGCCTGCATTCTGGCCGTGGGACTCTTGGTGCTGGGCGGCACCGCCATGGCGGACACCACCCCAGCGGTTGAGGACCTGACGCCGGTGGCAGCGCAGACGACGGCGACCGTGGAGCAGAACACCGCGCCGGCGGCGGCTACCCCGGTGAGCACCGAACTCGACTTCGACAAGATCCTCAACAACTGGCCCGGGGAATGCCCCACGGGAGTCCCGGGCTGCTACCAGGACAGCCAGTGCGACGCCTACTGCGGTGGCACCGGCTTCGGTTGGTGCACCTGGACACTGTGCTGCGGTTGCGCCGGCTGATCCAGCCTGCCGCAATCCACCCGGAGCCCTGCGGAGAGGTCACTCTTCGGGGGCTCCGCCTCGCTTCCCGCCTCCTCTCTTCCCGCCCCTGGTGGATTTCCGGACACCGGGTTCCCCCGGAATAACGCCAAAGTCATTCTTGTTCGCCACTTCAAGTACCTTCCATAGTTCGGCTTCACCCAAGAAAAAGGTGTCGCGAGCCCTCCGATGCACTCTCATGTTTTTTGGTATTCGTCCCGACTTGAGGACCGGCGGTGGGAGCACTGCCAACGAAAGAAATTGTTTGAACCACGAGGAGAAATTCATGAGTCGTAAAACCCCCCTTCTCAACGGTGCCCGGCGGGGCGCCTTCCTGGCCCTTCTCGGGCTCCTGGCCCTGGGCACTTTCGGCGTCCACGCCGTCCAGCCCGCCGAGCGTCCAGCCCGAAACTTCGACGCCCGGATCGAGGTCAACGAGACCCTCGGCCCGGTGCAGGCCCTGCGCTTCAACAGCGGCCTGAACGCCCTGCGGGTCGAGATCCCGGCCCTCCAGGTCACCCACCATCCGGACCTGGGCACGGTGCGCTCCGTCTACAACCGGGCCGGGTACCTGACCGCCCCGGCGAACCTGGAGCAAACCAGCCCCCGGGAGATCGCCCTCGACTGGGTGCGCTCCAACTTTGGTGTTCTGGGCCTGGCCCAGGGCGACGTGGCGGACTTCGCGGTGCGGGACGAGGTCTACAACCCCGCCACCGGGGCGACCCACCTCTACCTGCGCCAGAAGATCGGCGGCTTGCCGGTCTACAACGGGCAACTGCACCTGAACATCAACCGCGACGGTCGGCTGATCAGCGTCAACAACGCCTTCGTCCCCACCGGCGGCAGCGCGCCTCTGAAGGCCGCCTCCGTGCCGACGGTGAGTGCCGCCGAAGCGGTGGCCATCGCCGCCCGGCACCTGGGCCTCGATATCGCGGCCCCCGCCGTCCTCGACGGCCCCCAGGGGCTGGATCAGCAGACCGACCTCGATCCCACCGGACTGTCCCTGGAAACCATCGAGGCCCATCTCATGATGCTGCCGGTGCGGCGGGGCGATACCCGGCTGGTGTGGAACTTCCAGATCTTGACCCTGGACCAGCAGCACGGCTACGACTTCACTGTCGATGCCGGCGATGGCCAGGTGTGGACCCGCTTCGATTGGGTGGCGGACGATGACTATCGGGTCTACCCCGTCCCGGTGGAAAGCCCCATCCACACCGCCCCGGCGCCGCCCGCGGATGGTCGGGTGTCGGTGGTGGATCCGGCGGACACGGGCGCCTCCCCCCTGGCCTGGCACGATACCGGCGCCACCAACTACACCCTCCATCGGGGCAACAACGTCCACGCCTACGACGACGCCGACCGCAACGGCGCGCCCCCCGGGGTGCAGCCCGACTGTGGCGTCACCCTGTCCTGCGACTTCCCCATCGATCTGACCCAGCAACCGGACACCTACACGTCGGCGGCGGTGGCCAACCTCTTCTACTGGAACAACATCCTCCACGATGTCCAGTACCAGTACGGCTTTGACGAGGCCGGGGGGAACTTCCAGGTCAACAACTTCGGCAACGGGGGCCTGGGCGGCGACGATGTGCGGGCCGAGGCCCAGGATGGTGGCGGCTTCAACAACGCCAACTTCTTCACCCCGCCGGACGGCTCCCGACCGCGCATGCAGATGTTCCTCTGGACGCTGACCAACCCGCGGGTCGATGGCGATTTCGACAATGGCATCATCGTGCACGAATACGGCCACGGCATCTCCAACCGCCAGGTGGGCGGTCCCGGCAACTCCAGCTGTCTGGGCAACCTCCAGCAGATGGGTGAGGGCTGGAGCGACTGGCTTTCCCTGGTCTACACCGCCGAGATCGGCGATGCGGGCACCGACGTGCGCGGCATCGGCACCTACGCCCTGGGCCAGCCTCCCACCGGCTCCGGCATCCGCACCCAGCCGTACAGCACCGACACCGCCTTCAGCAACTACGTCTACTCCGATATCGGCAGCGGGCTCTCGGTGCCCCACGGGGTCGGCACTGTCTGGGCGCAGATCCTGTGGAAAGCGTATTGGGCGCTGGTGGACCAGCACGGCTTTGACGCCGACCTCTACAACGCGGGCGGTGGCGCGGGCAACCAGCGGGCGCTGCTCTACGTCAACGAGGGCTTCAAGAACACCGCCTGTGGCCCCACCTTCCTGGATGGCCGGGATGGCATCTTGCAGGCCGCCATGGACAACTACGGGGGCGAGGATGTCTGCCTCCTCTGGCAGACCTTCGCCGCCAACGGCATGGGCGTCGATGCCCTCGCCGCCGGTCCCAACAGCCTGCAAGTCCTGGACGGCTTCGGCGTACCGCCGGAGTGCGAACCGTGCCAGCCCGCGCCCATCGCCGATGCCGGGCCGGATCGGGTGATCTGCACCGGCGCGTCGACCTGGATCGGCACCCCGGCGCTGCCGGATCGCAGTTACTCCTGGCAGCCCGGAGGCCAGACGGACGCCCAGATCACCGTGGCGCCCCTGGTGGACACCACCTACACCCTGACCGTCGATACCGAACTCTGCGGTGACCGCAGCGATGCGGTGTCCCTGTTCACGGACGATGGCCAGAACCCGGGCCTCGCGGACGACTTCGAAAGCGGCGCCGCCGGTTGGACCACCAGCGGTCTATGGCATCTGGCGGACCCCTCCGTCTGTGCCGCGCCCGGTCCCGCGACCCCGGCCACGGCCTTCTACTTCGGCCAGGACGCGACCTGCAACTACGCCACCGGTGCCACTGCCATCGGTGCGTTGACCTCGCCGGTGATCCTGGGGATCACGGCGGATTCCACCCTGAGCTTCAACTACTGGCGCCACGTGGAATTCTTCCCCTTCTTCCCCTACGACGTCACCCGCGTGGAAGTCCTCGGCCCCGGCGGTTTCCCGACCACCATCTTCGAGCAGTCGTCCATCGACTTCTCCCTCCAGACGTGGCTCAACAGTGGACCGATCTCGCTGGCGGATTTCGCCGGTCAGCCGATCCAGATCCAGTTCGTCTTCGACTCCCTGGACAACTTCTTCAACGCCCAGGTGGGCTGGTTCATCGACGACGTGGTGATCACCGGAGAGTCGGACTGCGACCGCGACGGGGACGGCTTCCCGAACCCCCTGGACGCCTGCCCGGATTCCGATCTGAGCCCCGCCGTGGTCATCGACGGTTGTGATCCCGGGGTGGCCAACACCCTGCTGGATGACGGCTGTACCCTCAACGATCTGGTGGCCCAATGTGCCGCCGATCCGGGCAACCACGGTGATTTCGTCAGCTGCGTGGCCCACTTCACGAACGAACTGAAGGGGGAAGGCATCCTCTCCGGTTCCCAGACGGGCGCCATCCAGAGTTGCGCCGCCCAGGCCAACATCCCCTAACCACCGGTTCTCCGGAGCCCTGGCCAACCCCCTCCCTCGGGAGGGGGTTTTTTCTGTGGGTCCAAAGCCCTGGAAACTCCGGGTATACTCCCCCTTCCACTGGCCACCCCGACGATTTCCCAGGAGCCGATCATGAAAGTCTGCCGCCTCTCGATGCTGTCCCTCGCCACCGTCCTCCTGCCTCTCTTCTCGTCTCTTTGCCTGTTGACCGCGTGCCCCACCCCTGGGCCCGGTGGAGCGGCTCCGGCGGACGCCGCGGATCTGGTCTTGCAAGGTGGCAAGATCGCCACCCTCGATGCCGACCAGCCGGAAGTGACGGCCCTGGCCATCAAGGATGAACGCATCGTCGCCCTGGGCAGTGACGAAGAAATCGCCGGGCGCATCGGTCCCGACACCCGGGTCCTCGATCTCGCCGGACGCCGCGCCATCCCCGGTTTCATCGAGGGCCACGGCCACTTCCTGGGGCTGGGGCAGGCGCGCATGCAGTTGGATCTGATGCCCGTCAAGAACTGGGATGAGGTCGTCGCCCTGGTCGCTGAGGCAGTGGCCAAGGCCCAGCCGGGAGAGTGGATCGAGGGCCGCGGCTGGCACCAGGACAAATGGGACGCGGTACCGCAGCCCAACGTCCAGGGTTTGCCGCTCCACGATTCCCTGAGCGCCGTCTCCCCGGACAACCCCGTGGCCCTGCGCCATGCCAGCGGCCACGCCTCCTTCGCCAACGCCAAGGCCATGGAATTGGGCGGGGTGACCCGCGACACCCCGGACCCGGACGGCGGCGAGATCCTGCGCGACGCCGACGGGAACCCCACCGGCGCCTTCCGGGAGACCGCCCAGGGGCTGGTGGCGCGGCGGACTCCGCCCACCGAAGAAGAGATGCGCCGCATGGTCGCCCTGGCGGCGGAAGACGCCCTGGCGAACGGTGTGACCTCCTTCCAGGATGCTGGCACCCCGGTGACCGGCGTGGACCTGTTGAAGACCGTGGCGGAAGAAGGGGGCCTGCCGCTGCGCCTGTGGGTGATGATCCGCGACTCCAACGACAACATCCGCGCCGCCCTGGACCGCTACCCCGCCCGGGACCTGGCGAACCACTACCTCTCCGTGGGCGGCATCAAACACTCCATCGATGGCGCCCTGGGCTCCCACGGTGCCTGGCTGCTGGAGCCGTACACCGATCTGGCCACCTCCACGGGCCTCAACACCACCCCGGTGGCCACCATCCAGGAGTCCGCCCAACTGGCCGCCGATCACGGTTTTCAGCTCTGCGTCCACGCCATCGGCGACCGGGCCAACCGCGAGACGCTGGATATCTTCGAGCGCACCTTCGCCAACCTCCCGGACGGCAAAGAGGGGGCGGCCCTGCGCTGGCGGGTGGAGCACGCCCAGCACCTGAACCCCGCGGAGATCCCCCGCTTCGCGGCGCTGGGGGCCATCGCCTCCATGCAGGCGGTGCATTGCACCTCCGACGGCCCCTGGGTGCCCACCCGCATCGGCGATCAGCGCGCCGAGGAAGGCGCCTACGTCTGGCGCAAATTGATCGAGGCGGGCGCCGTGGTCACCAACGGCACCGACGTGCCCGTGGAGGCCATCAGTCCCATCGCCAGCTACCACGCCGCCATCACCCGGCTGATGAACAACGGTGAAGTCTTCTACGGCGACCAGGTCATGACCCGGGAAGAAGCGCTGCGCTCCTACACCTGGAACGCCGCCTACGCCGCTTTCGAGGAGGGCGACAAGGGCTCCCTGGAAGTGGGCAAGTTAGGGGACGTGACGGTCCTCGATCGGGACATCCTGGAAGTCCCGGCGGCGGAGATCCCGGACACCCAGATCGATTACACCATCGTGGGCGGCCACGTGCGGTACGAGCGCGCCGCTCCCTGACGGCTGGCTCAGCGTGGGGTCACTCCCCCGGCGGAGGCGGGCAAAACGGGGACCATCAGACCAGCAAGGCCCATCAGAACGGCGAGCACAACACAGAGGCGACGAAAGAAAAAGGCCGGCGCTGCATGGCTTCCTCCTGACCTTGAGAGCGATGCGAATCACTCGGTAACGAGGTCTCGCCAGATACGCAGTGGGCGCGGAAAGATTGCGCGCCTCCTACCGATCCGCCGCTACCGCCGCCAACGCCGCCTTGCGGGTGGCTTCGAATTCGTCCCCCGCCATCCAGCCGGGCATGGTGGTGTCCTGGGCGATGGCCCAGCCGCAGTAGAAGCCCAGGCGGGCATTCTCGGCGGCGCCCTCCAGATTCCAGCTGGCGTCGTATTCGTCGGACTGCTGATGGTAGTGCTCATGCCCCCACGCCTCGACGGTTTCCGGGGTAAAGCCCTCCGGGGGATCAAGGTAGTCGGAGCCCTGGCCAAAGTAGAGGGCCGGCACACCGATCTTGGCGAAGCTGAACTGGTCCGAGCGGTAGTAGGAACCGGTGGTGGGGTCGATCTCCGGCACCACCTCCCGCCCCTGGAAATCCGCCATGCGTCGGGCGAGACTGTCCAGTTCTGACTTGCCCATCCCCACCAGTTGAACATCGCGGGTACGGCCCCAGATGCCGGGGGCGTCGTAGTTCAGATTGGCGGCGATCTTGCCCGGCGGGAAGGTGGGGTGCCCGGCGTAGTACTTGGACCCCAGGAGGCCCTGTTCCTCGGCCCCCACCGCCAGGAAGAGCACCGAGCGGCGGGGCGGCTCCGGCAGGGCGGCGTAGCCTCTAGCGATGGCGACCAGTTGGGCGACCCCGGCGGCGTTGTCCCGAGCGCCGTTGAAGATGGTGTCGCCGTCGTCGTCCGCTGGCCCGATGCCCAGGTGGTCGTGATGGGCGGTGTAGACCACCACTTCGCCGCTGCGTTCGGGATCACTCCCCGGGAGCAAGCCCAACACGTTGGCGGTGGTCACCCGCTCGATCTCATTGGTCAGCTCCAGGGAGGTGGTGATCCCCAGGGGCACCGGAGCGAAACTCGCGCTGCGGGCGGACTCTTCCAGCGCCGACAGATCGAGCCCCATGGCGGCCACCAGGCGACCGGCGGCGTCGGCGGTGAGCCAGCCCGCCACTTGCAGCCGCGCTTCCCCCTCGGCGGGCAACTCGAATTGTGCCCCGGTCCAGGAGTTCTGCACCACCGCCCAGCCGTAGCCCGCGGAGGGTTCGGTGTGGATGATGATGGCCCCGGCGGCGCCCCGGGCGGCGGCGATCTCGTATTTGTAGGTCCAGCGCCCGTAGTACAGCCGCCGGTCTCCCTCGAAGAGCTCCGGATCCCAGTCCGGATCGTTGTTGAGCATCAGCAGCACCTTGCCCGTCAGGTCCGTGTCGCCGTAGTCATCCCAGGCGTACTCGGGGGCCTCGATGCCGTAGCCCACGAAGACCAATTCGGCATCCTGAAGGTTCGCCTCTTCCTGCTGCACGCCGCTGGTGGCGATGTAGTCGTCCCAGAAGCGCATCGGGACGACCTCGTCCCCCGCCTGGAAATTCCACACCGGGGGCGCCTGGGTGGTGATCCCGACCACGGCGAAGGGTTGCTCCCAACTGCCATCCTCGGCCCCCGGCTGGAGCCCGGCGGCCGCGAAGGCCTCGGCGATGGCCTGCCGGGCTTTGGTGTCCCCGGCGCTGGCCGGGCCGCGACCCTCCATGGCGTCACTGCTCAAGAGTTGAGTGAAGGAGGCGATCGCCTCGGCGGTGATGCGCTCGGCCGCCGCCTGAACTTCTTTCGGGGGGCCGCCCTTCCCGGAGGCACCGGCGGATTCCGGAGGAGTGCCCGGGCAGCCGGTGAGGAGCAGGGGTACCAGGACCCCCAAGGGCACCAGGGATCGAAGGGCGCCGGAGCGCGGTGAGGGGCTGGGATGGGTCGGGTGCATGGTTCCTCCTGATCATTCCGGTCAGTGCAGGCAGTCCACGCAATGTACCAGATCCGTCCCTCCCCGGGGATGGCTTGCGGGGGGCGGTATCGGCGGGTTATGTTTCCAGGCATGGTGCCCATACCCCCCGCCGCGTGGACTCGTCGGCGCACCCCGATGCAGGGCCGCCGATGATCCTGCGCACCGCGATCCGCGACTGTCTGTTGCTGCATTGGGCCATCCCTGCCCAGCAGCTCCCCGCCTTGCCGCCACCGTTGCGCTACGAGGGCCATCTGGTGGATAGGGAGAAACACGTGCTGGTGGCGGCCCTGCTCTTTCACCAGGCCGGATTTCGCCTGGCGGCCCTCCCCATGCTGCGTCTTTCCTACCCCCAGTTTTGCCTCGCCCCGGCGATCCTCGATGGCCAGGGTCGGCCAGCGTTCTATTTCCGGCGGGTGCTGTTGCCGGCCTGGCTGGCCCCCGCGGCGAAGTTGGTGGCCTCGCCACCGGTCACCACGGCGCGGCTGGAGTTCCCTTCGCCCTCGAAAGATCTGGAGGCCGAGACCTGGCAGTGGAAGGTGGGCTGGGGCGGGGAGGAACTGCGGGTGACCGCCGCCGTGGCGCCGCCGAAGCCAACCCCCTTGTTTCCGTCGTGGCAAGCGGAGGTCGATTACTTCCTGACCCGCCGCCGGGGCTACTACCAGACCTCCCGGGGGTTTCGCTATCTGGAGACTTGCCTGCCGCCGGTCGAGGCGTGGCCGTTGCGCGCGGAGTTGGAGGGGGAGGCGTTGTTGACCCGCCAGTTGCCCCTGGCCCAAGGGGAAAACTCTGGACCGTGGCCCGCCCTGCACTCGGCGATGCTCCTACCTTGCATCCCCCTGGAGTTCGAGCGCTCGCTGGCCCCATCCATCCAGTTTGCCAGGCGGGTCCCGCAACCGGCCCCCAGCCGCCGCTCCATGCTGCCGTCGTCGCGACAGAGGTCGGGGTGAGACAGCGAGGCGGGAGGCAATGGT